>FUWD013232650.1_pt1 | contig 401277 bp, 531 predicted proteins | sample 1063281 | NCBI WGS metagenome assembly FUWD01 (sample SAMEA79048168, study PRJEB19326) | metagenome | biome: marine | reverse complement strand
ATCTGGGTGATCTTTTCGCTCTCTTACAAGACATGCATATAACATCTTCATTGAACATACTCATTATAGTACTACCATTTGTTGGCTCACCACATCTATCACAATTATCTCTTCTCATATCGAAGGATTCAAAACTCTTTAAATTTTCCATAACTTATATATTAAATAATATATGGAAAAAAGTTCGTAATATCCAAATGAATATTTTATATATAATTAATTACAACACTTGAATTAGTGAACCTAATGATGAAATCATCAGATAACAACCCATATGGTGGTAAGGTATCTAAAGAAAATAATATAAAAGGCGCAATAGAATTAGCTAAGTTATTTAAGAAATTTGCAGATGATGGACAAGCGGATGAGGCCATGTATGTGGAGAGTGATAAATGGGTAGAGGTTATAAATAAACTAAAAGAAAAAGAAACAAAATGAAGTATATAAAAAATATAAAAGAGTATAAAATATCATCTAACCTAAAGTACCATATAGATAATGGAATTTCTTTGGTTGAATGTGTTTTCATGATAGGTTCTGAATCTTATTGTGATGTTGTGAATGAGGCTAGGGAACTTTATAAAAAAGGCTCAATAGAATTATATGGTGATGATTTGATAATAGTAGAAAGATTAAAAACCGGAACAAGTGCAACATTCAAAGGAAAAAAGGTAAAATTGGATGTCCCACAAAGAGGTGGTAAAAAGAAATTTATAGTTTATCATGATTGTGGTAACAGAGATAAAGATAATAATATAGTAGCCAAAAAGATAGAATGGGGAGACCCCAAATCAACCGTAAAAAATGGTGATGATGTCGCTAGAAAAAGTTTCAGAGCTAGACACAAGTGTGATGAGAAGAAAGATCAATGCACTGCTGGTTGGTGGTCTTGTAATGTTCATCTTTTCGCAAAACAATTAGGATTAAAAAGTTCAAAACCTTGGTAATATGGCATGTAAAGATTGTAAATGTAAGAAAATAAAAGAATCTTATTCTATAATAGATAGGGTTCCAGGAATGGCATATATTCAAAAATCGGATAACATAAGAGAGTTTTCTATTAATGTAGATCCATTAGATTTACAGTGGCACTTTGATGAAGAAGATAGAACAATAAGAGTCCTTTCTGAATCAACTGACTGGCAACTACAATATGACAATGAATTGCCAATAGATATTATATATGATAATGATTATTATATACCAAGAGGTGTCTACCACCGAATAATAAAAAATGATCCATCTAAAAATCTAATAATAAAAATAATATATACGAAATGAAGTATATAAAAGGATATAAAGATGATATTAGTGAATCAATAAACGAATCAAGATGGGCCGAATTGGCAGTCGAGAGGTTAGATTATAATAGAGATGATGATATAAAATAATTCTTTTTAGAACTACTAGACTTAGGTGGTAAGATATTTGGTATTAGAGGACTAACACACGCAATAGTTGATGAGAATTTCGAATTAAAGTGCAGAATAAATTATGTTACTAAACCATTATTCAAGGCATATACACTTAGATTAAAGTTTGAATCATTAGTAGGTTATATAAATAAAGACATAGATAATCAATCAAAAGGAACACTTGATTTCTTTATAGAGGTTGCTGATGCACTTTCTAAATTTCAAGATTTTGATTATAAATTTAAACTTAAGAACTTAGCATTCTATCCATCATCAACAATGGGATTCTTTTTAGGTTATTTATTTACTAAATTCATGTTAAGTATATTAAAAGAAAATTAAAAATGAAAAGAGCACAAATTAAATTTTATAAAAACATTAAAGGTCAATGAACACAGATGGACATAAGTGGCGTAGATTATTTAACGATCCAATTTTCCAAAGATTTGACTATGTACAATTAAGTAGAGATAAAAGAAATGACTTCTCTACAAACTCACCCACATCAATTACAATTTAGGTGTAATCTAATTAAGAATTACATTGATTCGAAAGAAGAAGTTTTTAAATTTTTAAATTGGGCAAATGATGTTGGTATGAATGATATTGGATTAGTTTCATTGATGCCGGTTAATGAATATAGTAAAGAAAATTTTATTTACTTCCATATCAAAGATTTAATAGGTGATAACTTCTTTTTGACCAAGAAGTGGGAAAGAACTGGAGGTGGATGTGAGTGTTTTAATTACATTTACACACCAGAAGAAAACTTCAGAAGACCAATAAAGGTTTATCATAAAAATACATTTATGCCCTCAACAATAGAAGATCTTTAATATTTGATGGTCAAAATGTTAGATTAGGATATGGTGGTGATATAATATATTAACAACCCATATCGGCTAGATGTAAAACTTTCTTAATGTTATATTTTCCAAATTTATAATCTGTTGTGGTTTCTGATTGGTAATAAATATATGCTCTGATTCTATATTTTCGTTGAATTTTTTTAAATTTTTAATATTTTTATTTTATTTAGTATAGGGAACAACAGAAACTATTTCACATTTTTCATCATCTTTAACAGAAACGATGCAATCACAATCTAATTTAGCACACTCTTTATCAGAATTATCTAGATCAATATTAGATTCATCACAAGTAACTGTTATTAAGTAAAGGTCTTTTCCTTTTTTATTCAATAAATCAGCATCAACATCGGATTTATCACACACATAATATTCACCTGGGCTACTTAAATCAACAACGTGGTGTGATGTTAGTCTATATAAGGTAACTTTTCCTTTTAATTTAGAAGCCTTGTTAACATTAACTGCTTCGTTTAGTTTGAAGTCATTGAATTTTTTTAATCCCATTTTGGTATTATTATTTTTATTATATATTAAAAAATAATTTTATTATTTTGGATTATCATTTGCTAATATAAAAGCAAAGAAAATTACCTAACCAGATCCAGGTTTATCTAAATAGACAAGTAGAACTTCGAATAATATAAGCATAAATGCAATTAGGTGTGGGAAAAAATATTTCTTTGCGTAAAATTTAATTTTTTCTATCATACTATGGTTTTTTCTTTTGTGTTAAAGATAGGAGCACAGTGCTTTAACTTTGTCCATCTGTGTATTTTTAATGTATTAACATCGATTAGTTGTCCTTGTGGATATCCATTATAAGAGATTGTGTGATAGTAGACTCTACCCCAATGATAAACAAGAAGGCACCTACCAAGTGCCCCAAGATCATGTAATGGGACATCTTTTCCTAAAACATAGTCTGTTGACTCAAAGTTATCAAGCTTTCGAAATTTATTTCCATTGAATTCCCAGTTGTGTTTAACCTTTGAATAATGAATATTCATTAGGCGACTAAACTCTTGTCGCTTAATTTGTGTTAATTCCACTTTATCTAAATCTCCTTCTGAGATTACTTGCTTGGCACTATCACCATTTCTTAATCGCCAAATTTTTGTAACCATATCATTGGTAAACAATTGACCTTTAATGTTTTTATAAAATTTAATTTGTGCTCTTTTCATTTTTAATTTTCTTTTAATATACTTAACATGAATTTAGTAAATAAATAACCTAAAAAGAATCCCATTGTTGATGGAACTGGGAATATAATATTCTTTCCTAGCTTTGATTCGTATTTTGTTCTATTTAGAATAACAGAATCTATTCTTTTGTGTATATAATATGCCATAGGTATTAGGTATAAATTATCTAACGCAATAACTGTTATAATAGCACTTGATGTAAATCCATGTAAAAAATTTGCAAGGCTATGTCCAGCCAACTCAACGTAGTCAGTATCAGTGTCGTATATCTTACGCTTTCTTTTTAAGTATTCTTTGATTTTCATTTTTCTAATTTAATCTCAAAGATAATATAAAGATATCAATTTCTTTATATAAAAAATTACCAGGGACATCAAAGTTATCAACCTTTATTAATGGTTTGCCACTTGTTATGTAAACACTTATGTTATAATCATCAACTTGTATATCTATACGAAATCCCATATCTTCAAGTTCTATTACTATATCGTTTACTTCCTCTTTTATATTAAATTCATTAAATCCTTAAATTATTCTCATTTATTATATATTAAGAACAGAGTCTATTTTTCTAGTTCTAATTAGGTCGGTTGGTATTTTGTGATTTGATAAATCAAGAAATCTACTTTTTAATACTTGTTGTTCATCGACTAGTGCCAAAAAAGCATATAAAGTATCATCAATTTTATCAATTGTGCATAAAATGCTTTTATCTTTTGGTTCTATCAATCTAATAAAAGCTAATATGTTATCATCTTTTCTAAATTTTAATTTTATATCACCATTTTTATATATGTTAACATCAATATAGTGATCATAATCGACATCCACCAAATACATAATACCACATTCTTTGCCTTTCCCTTGTAAATAACCTTTAGTCATTTCTAGCTTATAATAATTTCTTCTTTCAACTTTATCATTGCCGAATTTATTGATTAGAATATCTCCTATAAATTTATCTACATTCATTTTTTTTAATTTATATTAAAAATAAGAAAAAATAATTATAAACTTTTTATATCAACAATAATATAAAAAATATAAAAAAAAATAAGAATATGGCACTATATATACCAGACCACGAACTATCAGAAGCCAAAAAGGTAATAAGCAAACTTGGTGATAGTAGGGAAGATCAATTAATCAGATACTTTATAGAAAAAAAAGATGATCATATTAAACTTCAGAGCGAAGAGCTAGAAAGATATAGAGAGTGGTTCAAACAATTGGATCATTTCCTACCAAATAATAACCCAATATTCGGATAGGTATATTTAGAAGAATTTTCAACAGAAGAGTAAAAAAAGGCTTAAATACTTTGTTTAGAAATTTAGAGATAAGGATTTTTTTAATTATTATAATTTAACCAAATAATTTATTATACTATCATAATCATCACTCGGTAGTTCATAATCTTCGATTATAGATTTTTTATCATCACTTGATAATCTATCAAATAAATCATTCCATATATCATATCTAATGTCGCTTGATAGGGGTATGCTCCTTCTATCTCCTTTTATAACAAACATCATTTTTCTATCATCATATGTTACTACGCCCTCGAATGGTTCCACATATAATATTTCAACCCAAGCATTTAAGTGTGACTCTACTCCATATAAATCACTTGCTTGTCCTGAATCATCGGTGAATTTTAATATTCTTATCCGATCTCCTATTTTTACTGATTCGTTATTTATTTTAATTTCGTTTATTTCCATATTTATTTTTTAACTTCATATATATTTCCAATGACCTCGAAGTCATTTCCATCTTCTATCCAATTTCCTCTTTGTGACACATCCTTTGGTTTTAAACGAAACCCACCAAAGGCAAAATAGACTTCTCTAATTTCACCAGCCACCATTCCATAAGAATCATAATCGTCCGGTATCTTAATAATATCACCTGTATAAATTTCTTTACCATTGATATCTAAAATTCCACTAAATTGCATCAAATATTCTGGGTTATCTTTGATATAACCACTTCCAAAGTAATCCTCGAAGCTATCAAGATTCTGTCTTAATTCTTCTAAATTATTAAATGATATCCCTGAGTACTGTAAGTTTTCATTATCACAGTCCCATATTCTAAATTTAATTTCCATTAATCCCACCATTTATTAATATTTTCTTCTATTATTTTGAACATTAGTTTATGAGCTCTTGATTGATTTATTCTTGCAATATTCATTGCTATTATCTGTTTATCTTTCTTTTTTCCTTTGTTTTTAAATATTCCCTCACCATTTATCACTCTTTTGTATATTAGTGGGTATTTTTTAAAATAATCATCGAAATTTTCCGATATCTCTCTGGATTCCCAAGTAGAATAGCCTTCTTTATCATCACAATCTTCGAACCAGTTTTTAGTCTTTTGATAGTCTAAAAACTCTGTCGCATAAAACTCTTCTCTACACTTAATGCTTAGATTAACATAGGTATTCATTATTTCTGAATCTCTTTTTGCTTCGGTGTGTCGATCTTTTTCTCCGATATATTTAGATTGTAGCTTTATCTTATGCTCCAATATCTCATAAATATAAGAATGGTCCCAATTTCTATCTTTCCAGATTATAGGAAACCAATTATATAAGTTCTTGGTTCCTTCTATAAAATCTCTTATTAGATGTCTACCATCAAAGTACCACCATAGTGATATAGATTTTATTTTTTTACTTAGCCAGCTTTTATTATCATTATCTTCTTTCCACTGGTCAAACATGTCTTTTTCTGGCTCCATTATAAGTCTTTATGTTTTATAAATTTATTTTTCATCTTTTATTTTTAACCAACCATTATTCTTATCGAATGGTTTAATAGTTCCTCTTTTTACGGAACCTTTGAATGTTTCTTCATCCGGATCACCACACTCACATTTATTTGTATGTCCACAATAGCATAATTTTTCTTGTGAATTATTTTCACTATCACTCCTTAGTTGGAGCCAATCTTTATAAGTAGGTTTGAATTTTTTTAAAAAACTTTTTGCAAATTCCACATTACCTTGACTTTCTTCTAAATTATTTTTTAGAATTTCTTCACAGACTAAAATTCCGGCATCTATGCACTCATCATCAGAATCTTTTGTTAATTTTGAAATTATACTATATTCACAAATTGGATAGTATTTACTATATTTTTCTTTTTTTGTTTGTGGCTCTCTTTCGTATAACCTACTTTCCATTTTATCATTTATGATTTTTTCTACATCTTTTAGTTCGTCATAAGATAGAGTGCCTTTTAATTTCTCTGTTACTTCATCAATGTTCAAAATTGAGTTATACATAGATATATTATTTCTCATTCTTTCGCTCTTCACTTCATTGAAATATTTCGTTTGAGCATCCAATGCTAGTTTAATATAAGGAGACTTCAGTAAGTTATCTACTACAATTTGTATATTATTACTAAATACTGCCTTTTGCCAATTACCATAATCAGCTAGATCCATATCTGCTCCACTTGCTTTCCTGTGAATAAACCCATCATCATTTAATCCATAACCTGTTCCGATTGTGCATAATAAATAATTCCTAACACTTTTTTCATTATCATACAAACCATTATATCTATATTCCTTATTCAAAAATATATCAACATAGTTATTAAAGCTCAGATTTTTTTGACTTAGTTTAAGTAATGTATCATTTATTTTAACATCACCTCTTACCGTATTCATGAACCTATTATAGCTTATGTGGTCGTCATTTATATGCATTCCCCAAGCGTCATAGATATAATCTTCAATTATATCAGTATCCGGTTCACACATTTCTATTTTATATTTTGGATTATCTTCACAACTATGATCGTTCTTATCGATAATACCATCATAACCATATGAGACTCTACCCGCATACCATAATGTATTATACATATAACCTAATTTGGCTAATTGTGGTAAATTCTCTGGTTGTGTTAAATATACCTGGTTATCCTTTATTAAATTAAGAATAACATCTATTACTTCTTTTTCAAATTTTTGTTTATATTCCATTTTTTATTTTAAAATTGATTTTAATTTATTATCGAGTATTATTTTTTCCCTTAGGTGCTTATTCTCCCATATTCTATATGCCGAACATGATGAATCTCCAACATTCCAACTAAATAAAACTTCAAACTCATGGACATTAATGCCTGATTTGTCTTCATCGGACACTTTGTTCTATTTCCTAATAGGATATAATCAAAATTTAATTGATTATCATATAGCATCACACTACTTATTAAATAATTTTTATTCATCTAACAAATATAAGGAAAAATAAACTAAAAAAGAACTTTTATATAAAGTGTATTATAATTTAAATGGGCACACAATCATTTCTCTTAGTATTGTGTGCATAATTTATTTTAATTGTATATTTTTTGACCAATATGAAACAGATTCTCTATATAAATCTTCATCTATTTTTTCTCCTGATCCACCATATTCTAATCCTAGTTGATTACGAAACATCGTTATAGGAGGCATTGGTATCTCACTGGTTGAGTTTTGTCCACTCATGTGAACTACTGCGTAATCAAACTCAATATCAACCAAGTTGGGTTCCTCTTTTACCATTTGTTCTTTATCATATAGAACATAAAATACATAATTAGCATCATCCACTTCCCAAGGAACTTCTACCCATCTAAAAAGAACCGGTAATTCTTTTTCATTCCTACTATTATATTCTGTTTGGATATATGGGTAAACCCAAGGTTCTAATTTTATAGAAGATGGTTTTAGGTTTATTCGATTTTTTAATATAATTAATTTACAAAATGGTGCGTAACCATCTTCTAATCTATCAGGTTTATCCAATCCTGATAATTGATCTTCTAGTATTTTTATTTCGTCCTCAGATTTTTTTCCTTTCAAGAAGTCGCTTATAATTATTTTCATTGTTTTATTTATTTAAGTAAAGTATCTAATTTTTTATTTCTGCGATATGCTTCGAAATTGCCGTCATGGTTTATATAAATATCATAATATTCATCAATTGCTTCATCCAATAAGACCATTGTGTATCTTCTTGGTCTGTCTATTTTCCAGTGGAATTTTCGACCATCTAAAAAAGTAATATCACCGGATGAAAGATAAGAGCACTTATTTCCAAAATCACACATATCTGCTTTTGATTCATTCATAAATAATATCTTAATAGAATAAGAACCTTTTTCGACTTTTTTTATACCACTAGATATATTTCTTAATAATATTTCATCAAGAGAGTTACTAACTGGGTATAACATACTAGTAAAAGTAAATTTATTGAATATTTTTTTAAACCTGTTTATATTTTTTGTTTTTACTTTATATTTTTCCTTATTAAAATCATCAATATTATTTGATAACATTGACATAATATACCTACTTGGTCTACTTGCTGTCCAATTATATTTTTTATCATCTGAAAATTCAATATAACCACTCGATAACCAAGCAGAGATTGTACTAGTGTCCCACATTGTAGCCCTTGATCCATCATTAAAAACTATATGCATTTCATATGAATCCCTTTCTAGGCTTTTTATACCACTTGATATTGATTTTAATAATATACTATCCAGTATCTTATCAACATCATATAACATAATTGAAAATGTAAATTTATTGAATATTCTTTTTAGTATCATTTATTTTTATTTCATAATAGTTAGTTGATTACTCCGCATCCTCTGTATTTTTTTCATTAGATAATATCCAATTCATTGTTCCGGATGGAATACCCATACCTACATATGATCCCAATTTATCCATAGCACATGTTATATTATCAGCAATAATGTGTGTTTCTTTCTCAACACCATTATCAACATATATACATTTATATAATAATTTACCCTTTACTTTAGAAATATCTATCATTTCAATAGATACTACAAAATTAACCCGACCAGATTTAGTGACGGATTTTATTAATTTATTTTTTCCCATTTTTTTATTATTTGATTGATTATTTTTAATCTCTTATTTTGACTTCCATCTTTAGTTGTCCTAAAAATATAACTTCCAGTGATTGATTACTATATTTGATATATTCACTTTTTATCGATTCTAAGTATTGTGGTGTTCCCTCAAGTTGGGTTCCTTTGTATTTATGATCAATAAGATAGTCTACTGCATCATTTCTAGTCATAGTTTTGTTAGTAGCTTTATTACTTTCTTCCATCGTATATATATTATAATTCATAAAATCGATTCATTTTTTAGTCCTACAATGTGGACCAATACCTATTTCTATACTTTTAGCATCACTTAGTTTACGATTACAACATAAACACCTACCTAAATGGTATAATTTAACCTTATCGTTTAGAAAATCAAATTTTTTCTGATTAGCCATTCTCAATACCCAAGAAATAGCAATAGCACTATTTGATTTATTTTCTACTTTATCCTTTATTAGACTTCCGTTGTTATAAAACCCTAAATAAGTGAAGGTTAGATAACCAGTCTCAACATACACATGTGTGTATACATTACCATTGAATGGTTTAGTTTTTATTTTAAATGTGAAATCTTTATTAGTCTCTTTGGATTTAACTGTAAATATAGTTGTTGATTTATCCTTAAGTTCTATTACGTGATTTAATTGTTCTGAGCTAAATTCTTTTACCATTTTGTAAATATAAGGAAATTTATTTATTTTACAAAACTATATTCATCATTATAATATGAAAAAGATTTATAATAGTAAGTGGTTTCCTAGATTACTCTACAACAAACCCGATGGCGGAAAAGATTCAGGTGTTACTGCCTACTTTTTAATAGAATGGAAAATACTTTTTTCTATTGGTATATTACACTTCCAAGAGGGAAGTAGAGAAGCTTTTCATAATCATGCTTTCAATGCCATAACATTTTGGTTAAGTGGTGATGTTACCGAATAAAAATTAAACGGAGATAAAAAAGATTTCAAACCTTCTTTCAAACCAAAGTTTACAAAAAGAGATAATTTTCATAAAGTAATAGCACATAAAAGCACCTACGCAATAACATTCAGAGGACCTTGGGAAGATGTTTGGCAAGAATTTAAAAATAACACATATGTATTTTTAACACATGGTAGAAAAGTCATAAGAAATCCAGAAATGTGTATTGAGGATTATTTGGATATTGTTAGAGAAGAAATAGCCAAAAGAAAAACTAATAATAGGAACAATAAAATAAACAATCTATTAAATGATAGTATCTAAAATAGGAACAATAAAATTAATGAATTATGATGTAGTAATATACTATGATGTTTATGGTGAAAAAGATAAAATGGTTTGCTCTTGGAAAAATATTGGAGGGATTCAAACAGGTCTTGTTTATTTAAACCACAAGACAGGAAAAATTACAAAATCAAATGGAGAAGATATAATAAGAAATGAAACCGAGTGTGTTCCACATTTTATAGTTGGTGGTAATAAAGAGATTACGGATGATTTTACGGAAAGAATATTATTATATTTAAACAAAAATTATATCCAAAGAAACACAAAGAAGTTTGTTAGAGAATTTAAGATAAATAAAATATTAAAGTAATGGAAGAATTAGAGGGATTAAATAAAGAAGAGCTTGATAGATTAGTTGTTATAATAGAAAAATTAGAAAAGAAAAGCCTAAAAAATCATCAACTTAAAGAGTATATTATCTCGGTTAAAGAAGAATATAAAATTTATAACCGAGATAATAGAATAAAAAATCTACTTGATTTCGCTTAATTTTTCTACCAATTCATCTATCATCATTTCAAAACTTATGACCATCAGGACCAGTATCTTCCTTATATTTATTAATTTTTATTTTTTGACCTAATTTATATTTCATCTTGTAACTCCCGTAATTTGTAACCACCTATCTCTAACAAAGTAGTAATAATCCCTTGGTTCTAATCCATAGTTGCCTATTGCCCAGGCATCATTAGCTTCTATTAACATAGTTTCTCCTTTATAACTAACACCAAAATCTAGTGTGTATGCTGAGTGTGTTTTGTTTAAAAAATTTGATCCTTTTATACAATCATTTATAAATTCTGGATCTGGGAATAATAACGGGTCACCTATATAATGTTTCATACCAATAACTCTACCTCCTCTAATATATAATCTATACTCAGAGTCAATATCTATAACTGATTGTAAAAGAAACTCATTACATCCTTCTATAATATTAAACATTTCTTCTTTTGAATAAACAACTTGGCCCGTAAATGATTTTACAGAATTAGCAGGCTTTATAAAAACTTTTCCGCCTATGTTTATTGAATCATAGATACCACCAATTGATTCTTTATCACCAATTATGGAATCTCTTTTCATGAATGATAGTAGCTCTTTATTTTGTATTGATTCCGGAACGTCTAATCCATTTTCTTCTAGATATGATTTACATTCTTCTACTGAGCCTACAATAATTTTATATGGATTATAAGGAATTTCAAAAGACTCTTCGAATTCTTTCGTTTCTATTCCTAGTTCTTCTGCTCCCATTTTGGCAATAGCAGCAAAGTCCCATATTGGGTTTCCCTTTCCATCTGATTGGTAATATAATATTGGTTTCATTTATTTATTTTATTACTCTAAGTTACGAAATTCTTGTTTATCAATAGTATTTTTTAATGTATTTTTCAAAAAAAATACCAAAATCTTTTACTGTTATTTCCCCCTAGTATAATGTGACCTCTCTATTTCAAACAAAACTCTATCCTCTTCACCTATTCTGTTTCTAATACTAGTCCATAAAATACTGGCTCTGTGTTGATTTTCGAACCTTCTAGCTAAATCTCCAATATGATTGTTTTTTTATTTGTATAGAATAGTTTATTTTTGATGATTTCATGCTTCTAATATCACTCGGAAATAAATCAACATAATAATCCCAATCCTTTTTAATTCCAAATGATTTTGATGATATAAATACTGAACCCATATTTGTCACTATTGATGGTGAATAGTTATTATCAATTACCACTAATAATATATCCCTTATATCTTCTATGAAATCTTCATCAACATCAACCAATCCCTTTGAATAAGTAGTATATTTATCAACAATATCTCTATCTTCTTCTGATAGGGGCGCATTTTCTATGTGGTATTCTGGATTATCACCATCACAAACACCCGGTCTTATTATATCATATGATACACCAGTATCAATATCCAATGCTTTATCTATTGATTTCAATTCAACTCCTTTAATAGTAGTTCCCTTAATGTCAGTATTATAAGAATTTAGGAAAAACTTAGTTTCTATTTGGTCACTTTCGAATATTTTATATCCCTTTAAATAATTCATAATTATATATATTAAACTATTTATTTTAAATAAAATATAACTTATAAATAAGTACAAAAGATGGAATATAAACCTATGTGTGGTGATCCGAAATGTTTATGTGGTTGGTGGTATATAACCGGCAAAATCTGCCCCAATATAATAAATGATATTAAGAAGAAAATGAGAGAAGATTGTATAGATAAAATATTAGATTAATTATCTTTTTAATATTTTATTTAATTTATTTTCTCTCTCCCTTTTTGTTCTATTTTCTTCGCGTATTCTAGCGCCAATTTCTTGGAGTTCCTCAACTCTTTCTGGTGTAAAAGTTAAAAACTTAACATAGTTTTTTCACCATCTATATGTAAATTCAGAGAATCCCTTACTATCACGATTTTCGAATGTATATTCTTTATCCTTTTGTATTTCTACTTCCTTATTGGTGAATTTATTTATTATTTTTTTTATCCAATTCATTAATCTAATATTTCTTCTATTTTTTTATCTATTCTATATTCCAACTCCATTTGGTAAAATTTATTATAGTAATTTGTTGGTGTGTAATCTATACAAGCTCTCAACCAAGAACTATTCATTTTAAATAATGGCACCCATTTTAGTGGTTCATCACCATTTACCCCACGACCACCACGGCAAAGAAATCTCCTTATGACCTCATATGGATCATCTTCATATATTGTTATATCAGTAAATTCTTCACCACCTAGTAGATAAACATCGTACTCATCAGAATGATCAGATATCATTTTTCCATCAGCAGTCATTATCCATCTTGTTAATTCTTTTCTCATTTATTTAATTTATGTTGTTCTTCACAAGCTATTTGGTGTATACGCATTCTTTTTTGGTAATCACCTTTCAATTCTTTTAGTTTTGAATGTAATTTATTTATTTCTAGAATTTTTCTTTTCTTTCTGAATTTAGGACTCTCCCAATTCATAGAGAATAAACCCTCTGATTCATATCCACTTAGAATATAATCTTCGTTATATGTTTCCCAATAGTCTTTGTTGTTCAATTCCTTAACTTCGCTTTGTAACCATCTCAACTCTCTCTTAGTTGATTGGATCAATAAGTCAACCTTTCTTAATTCTATATAAGAAGGTATCTTTTTATTGTTTGCTCTTTTTGAGTATTTATCCATCTTATAAAGATAAGGAAATTATTATATAAAACAGAACTTATACTTTTCTATATTGTATAATTGTTATGAAAACTTATGCAATATGGTACGTTCCTATATGGAGTAGATTTACTAGAAGAAGTGAATATGTTAAAGCATCATCAGCTAGACATGCTGAGATTAAATTTTATAGCACAAAGGCATCAGATAATTGTCAAGAGATTTTAATAATAGAACATTGTTAATTGGTATTTTTTTATTAGAAACATTAAACCCATTTGAATGTCAATTCAATTGATCCTATAAAATATTCACCCATTATAGATTTTGATAGTTTTATTATATCATCCGGTATGTCTTTTCCGCTCATATCCGATCCTTTTGGCTCTTCCCATATTTCTACCCAATCACTACTAAGATTTGCCGAAATAGCCCGAAATAGTCTAAATTTAGACAATGGATATCCACTAATCATCATATACCTAATAAATTGATCTATTTCACCATCATGTATATTTAATAAGCCTTCTACGTCTAGACCAAATGATCGGCCGTTATTCTTAGTTATATAAGTTATAATCTTCTTTTCATTCGAGAGTGTGTAACCAGGTCCCTGTACTTGTGTAGTACTCTTTAACCCAAAATCACTCAATGGTAATAGTATATCTCTAACTGTTTATATATCAAACTTAACAGATTCAAATAATTTTATACTTTTTATATACTTCATTTATTATATATTATATTTCATATAACTAAAATTACATTATTTATATGAAATATTATGCTTATTTAAAACAAAATGGGGAGGGATGTGGTTATATGATCGGATGCGGTGAGACCTTAATAGAGTTTGAGGCCGGAAATGATGATGAGGCTAGAATAAAATTATCAGAAATAATAACCGGAAATGACGATGAAGGTGGATATACTGATGAACAAGAACTATCTAGTGCTATCATACTAAAGGATAAAATAGATTTTGACCTTGGTTCTGTGTATGATGGATTCAAATCTTCCAAAGAAGAAGAGGGTAAAAAAATGCAACACTTAAAAGATAAAGAAGAGTTCGAAATACTAAAAAAGAAATTTGGAGAATAACTTATTTACTCTTTGATTTTACTCTTTGATTTTAGAATTGTATACTTTCTTCTAATATTTGCTAATTCTTTTTTTAGACTTGTGATTAAATAAACTGCTTCATAGTTATCACAAAATTCTAATTCTTTTATTATTTCTTTATCTGATTTTGGTTCATACATATAAGTTATATTGAAAATAAAATATATTGTTTAAAATAAAAAAGGCGTAACTGATTAAGTTACGCCTTTTTTAATTTAATTTAATTTATTATTTAGCTTTTTTGGTTGGCTTAATAATAGCTGGTTTTAAGTTCTCCAATAGAGATAAAATTCCTTGTCCTTCATCAGTTTGTTTTAGGCCTTCAACTAGCCCATTTAATTATGCGGAGTAGTTATCTAAATCTATATCAAAGTTTGATACAGGCAATTCCCTAACAGCAACTCCAATTTTTGGAAGCCATTTGGGAAAGTCATAATAAACATTCGTTCCCTTTCCTACTCCATAAGAAACGGTGTTTTTTCCTCTTTGAACAATATGAACTACGTTAGTAGGAACAATTCTTCTGAGTGATAATATGTAGAGAGTTATTAATAAACCCACTACAGATGGTATTACAAATACCAGTGATGATAAAATTTGTTGCATTTTTTATTTTTATTTGAATAAATATGATTTTAGTTGGTTTTAATTATGTAAATAAATATTAGGTGGTTCTCTATTTATTGTTAAAATTTTAATTACTTAAAAATCATTTGTTTGAAGTTTTATATCAAATAAACTTGTTTGTTTAATTTTTTGCATAAAAAAAAAGGGGAGAACTCTCGATCTCCCCTTTTTTTATTTTATCTAATATCTTACAAATCCAATATTCTTTTTCCTAAGATTAATGGACCACCATCTTTATGGCTATATACTTTGAAGCAATTATCCGCCTCAACTATCTTTAGCTCTTTTCCTTTGAGTGTTCTATAATTAGCATTTACATACTCTGTTACTTTGTTAGTAACTTCTTCTTGTCTCATTTCTTCTGTGCTCATTTCTCCCATTTAATGGGTAATTGCACTTCATTTTATCTTTTTTTAATTTTGAATTACAAATATACAAACTAATTTTTAGAAATTAGTCTATTTCTCCATTTATTTTATCTAATTATTAATTATTCTTATCAGAAAGTACTTTTTCTTACCTCTTTGTATTAGGATATAATTGTTATCCAATACATCATTACTGTCTAATTTTCTAACTCCATCGAATTTATTTTTATTTATACTTATAGAGTTTTCTAGAATTGCTCTTCTTACTTCTGACTTACTTCCTAATATGGATGTTTTCTCAGCTAATAATTCCACCAATTCTACTCCACCATCTAATTCATTTCTGTTTAATTCGAAGGTATCAAAACCATCAAATATCTCTAACATATCTCTTTGATCTAATTTGTTTAAGTTCTCACAACTTTTGCTAAAAACTATTGATGAAGATAAGATAGCTTTATCTAATTCTTCCTGACCATGTACAAATAGTGTTACAGAATCAGCTAATGATTTTTGTAACAATCTTTTGTATGGCTCCTTTTTATGATCACTTATTAATTCATCAATTTCTTCTTTACTTTTGAATGTAAATATCTTTATGTATTTCTCAGCATCACTATCGGAAGTATTTACCCAAAATTGGTAGAACTTGTAGGGTGATGTTTTTTCAGAATCTAACCAGATATTACCACTTTCGGTTTTTCCAAATTTTGTACCATCTGATTTTGTTATTAGTGGACAAGTTAAAGCAAAAACTTTACTATCATCATTCATTTTTTTGACTAGTTCTGTACCGGTTGTTATGTTACCCCATTGATCACTACCACCCATCTGTAATACACAGTCATGATGTTTATTCAAATGGTAAAAGTCGTAGCCTTGTATTAATTGGTATGTGAACTCAGTAAAAGACATTCCATTATCAACTAATCTATTCTTAACAGAATCTTTTGACATCATGTAATTTACGGTTAATCTCTTACCAACATTTCTAACAAAGTCTATGAAAGAAAAGTTCTTCATCCAATCCAAGTTATTAACCAATAGTGAATTTCCATTATCAAAGTCTAAGAACTTAGATAGAACCTTTTCAATACCATCAACATTTTTTTTCAAATCTTCCTCACTAATAAGATTTCGTTCATCTGATTTACCTGATGGGTCTCCTATCATACCAGTAGCACCACCAATTAAGGCGATTGGTTTGTGTCCAAAATTCTCTAAATGTTTTAATAATATAATAGGAACTAAACTACCTATGTGTAGACTATCCGATGTTGGATCAAATCCAATATATGCAGTTGTTGGTTTCAAAAGTTGATCTTCTGTTCCTGGTATAATATCATGTACCAATCCTCTCCATCTTAATTCTTCTACTATATTTTTCATTTTTAATTTTTAAAAGTGGTTATTTAATTCTTTTGATAGTTCTTTTCTTACGTTTTCCCAATTTTTTGATAATCTAATATCTTTTTCTTTTGTTCTATTTATACCAAATGTAGCCCTCATCATGAAATGCTTCATAGCATCACATGCATATTCATATTTTTGTATTTCCGTAACTCCTTCTTGTGAATTCAAAAAGAATAAAAGCATTTGTTCTATTTTATTTAGTTTCATCTTGATGTTTTTTAGTAGGGAAAATCTGACCAATTATCATCTGGCCAATATCCTTCATCCGCCTCAAAATATTTATCCATCGGAAAATCTTCATCATGCTCAAAGTCTATTTCCATTGGTGGATCAGATAATATACTTCTTATTTTATCGATTAAAAATTTCGTTTCTTCTACGTGGTGTTTTTCTAGTAACTTAAATCTTTCTTCCCAGGATAAATCTTTATTATCTTTAAATTTTTTAACTTTTATCCATTTATACGAATTAAGTATTAGTTCTCTTTCTTCTTTACTTATATTAATCATTTATTTATTTATAATTACAAATATAGTTAAATTTATTTAAAATACCTAAAGAATGATTTGACTTTATTAGAGGCTACTTTGCTTCCATCATATACTACTTGAACATATTCGATGGTTGAGTTATGACCTTTTAAGAATTTTTCTATTTTTCTAAAGGCAAGGGTAGAGCATTATATTTTGATAGAGATTCTAGATTAGTTGGACTCGACTTGGGACCAAGGCTATTTATTTGGAATTGATACAACACCAACCAATGTCGGTGTTGGTTCTATGTTTATAAAAGATATATTTAGTTACTTTGATATTGATAGATTATATTTACCATCGCACCCGGATCATCCTGTTTGGAATAAAATAGCCACTAAAACTGAAAAAGAAGGATTTAATGGCTTAACTATATTTTTTATCGATGTTGGTCAACTTAGTTAATTATTTCATCAATTTTATTATTTCTTTTATCTTTAATTGTTTTTTCACAAGTATGACAAAATATTGATTTTTCATTTGACCCATTAAATGGAAAGAAAAAAATAACTTTAATTATATACTTGTTTGTGATAGTTGTGAAGAAGCCTTAGCCCAATTTTTTAACTCTGATGTAATCATTTTTTATCTTTTTCCACATACTCATTTTTTGATAGTATGTCTTTTAGTTTTGGCTTTGGTTTTTTTCGGAGGCTCATTCTATAATTATAATTGGTGTAGAAATTCCATAAATAGTTTGTATCTCTTTCTTCCATAATTATTTTTCTAATATTGAATTTATTTTTTTATCTCTTTCCTCGATAGATTTATTTTTTTCACTATCCAATCTTGTTAAAGTAGATGACAAAGAATAAAAATCTTACTATTGCTGGGTGCGTTGTTGTTAATTCGTACCTCATTAATTTGCCAACGCTCTAAAAAATAACAGTAACTAACACCGTATATAATTAATTGGCGAAAAGCCAACTAACCATATACCATCCGTTAGGCACAATAAAAATTATTCCTTTAGTGCCTTTATTATTTTTTCAGCCAAATCAAAGGCTTCTTTAATTTCTGCAACATATCTTTCTTCTTGACCATCGTATTTACTTACTTTAGGGAAAAATAATAAGTAACCACCTTCATCTCTAATTCCATAAGGTTGTCCATTTTTTATGTATTGTTTGCAATCCTACCATAATTTTAAAAGTGCCTAACAATGGCTAAAGTTAATAGCCTAAATAGGTCTTGTTATATAGTTTAACGGTTAGTGATTACGGCTACTAACCTTAGCCTAAACTTTGTAGGCAATTAAGTTGCGAAATACTTTACCTCTTTACATTTACTGCATTTGTACCCCATTCTACAACTCGTCCCTTCAAACTCTTTCCATCTATGTTCGCAACCTAACTGTTCGCTTCGCCCTACAACATTGACAACATTGGGGCATTGCTTTTACTTAAGCCATTAGTTAAGTCTTTAATCAAAACATCTATCTCATAAGCATCTATGTAATCGCCATTGTCATTTTCTTCACGTTCAGTTTCAACCACAAACTCATTCATTATATAATTACATAGGTCAAACCTTTGTATCTTCTTTAAACGGCTTATAATTACTTTGATAGATAAATCTCCATCAAAGGATTCAAATTTTTTAATCATTTTTTAATCATTTTTTATTTTATATATTAATGCTCTATTTCAAAATAACCATCATCTTCTATTAAATCTAAACCCATATAAGATCCTGTGATAGCAACGTGGCATTTTCCTCTATTGGATTTTACTTTCCAATAAACCATTCCCAGTGAAACCATAGCAATTATAAGTGTTGCAACTAATAAGTAAAATCATATTTTATTTTTTTATTTACACAAAGATACAAAAATATTTAAATTATGGTAATATTTTGTTAATTTTTTCTTCACGTATATCTTTTAAATAAAAAATAATGTGTTGAAGAAATGGTCTCTCATTTCTTCTTCTTGTAACATTTTGGTATAATAATCACTTATTCTATCTCTCTCATTTTTTTCATCTATGTCATATAATTTAGATAAATTTAGGTAATAATTTGAATAATTCATATTTTTTATATTTAAATAAAAAAATTAGTTTAGAAGTGTTATCTTTGTTTTTAATTAAAAATAATAACATGACAGTAAAGCAAATAGAGAGATTAGGATTTCCATATGTTGGTAGTAAATTAAGACCAAGAAGGTTCTATTGTTATTTCGGCGAGGTAACAATACCAGACTATTATAATATACAAGATATTCACCAACTTATATTCGATAAAGGAATAGAAGAGGGTAAGAGAGTTCAAAAAATAATAGATGCTAATAAATTAAGATCTTATATGGGTTTAGATTTAATAGAAGATGATGGTTATTTTGAAATAGAGCATTAATATATAAAATAAAAAATGATTAAAAAATGATTAAAAAATTTGAATCCTTTGATGGAGATTTATCTATCAAAGTAAAATGGGATGTTAGTGAAAGTAGTGGGGAAGAATCCTTTGACCTCGATGATTTAGGAGTAACAAAAGAAGATTGGGAATCAATGAGTGATTCTGATAAAGAAGAGACTATACAATCCGCACTTGATGATTTACCAGAAAGAGTATCGATTATTGTTGATACTTGGACAGAGGATTAAAAATAAAATATATGACAGATAATAAGAAAATTGAAGCAGAAAGAAAATTTTTATTGAAACGGAAACCGGATTTAGATTTATCTAAATTTTATTCAGAAACCGTATTACAATCGTATTATCCAAAGGATAACGATAAGTGGGGGAGAGTTGAGCACATAAAGACCAAATCCGCCACTATCGAGACTGGTGGGCTATTTGTTAACGAGACATCAGTAAAATATATTCAAAACGAAAAAGAATTTCTAAGACCTGGGGTTTGTGATGAATTTGAAAAGGAAATAACAGAATCAGAATATGAGGAGTTATTTGGTGAGTGTGTTAAGTTTGTCAAAAAGACGAGATATTGGATACCAGATCCATCAATTTCTGATACCTTTTGGGAATTGGATATTTATCATAATCTAGATATGGTTGTTGTGGAAGTAGAGGCAGATGAAAGTATTCTATTTGATATTCAATTGCCAGAATTTATAAAAGAAGTTCTAATACTAGAAGTTACACAATTTAGAGAGTTCTCAAACGAGAGGTTATCTGTTGAATTTAATAAAGCACTATGAAGATAGAAATGGTAGATAAAGAATCCCTAAAAAGATATTCTGATTATCTTTCTTCTGGTTATTTAAATAAACCCATAGATTATACTAAATATGTTTCTCCTTCTAGTAAGTTAAAGAAAATTAAAGAAGATAGAGATAAAAAAATTAATGATTTATTAAATGAATAAGGATAACATTAAAATAACAATAAAAGATTCTGATTCGACACTTGTTTATGATTTTATGAACACTTGGAGAAAGAAAATTGATGATGAGAATAATTAAATGAGGAATAAATATCCTATACTTGGGTTTGCTCCAGGGAGTTACATGGGAACTTGTGTTAATTGTAAAAAAACCTTTATGGGTGATAAAAGAGCAATACATTGCGAACCTTGTGCTATTATATTATCAAACGAACATATATCAAAAAATAGATATATAAAAATTAATAAAATAATAAATGGGTAATTATTCAAATATGGATTTATATCCAGAGTTTACAAATACCTGCTCTCTATGTAACTCTATGTTTGGTTCCAAATTCGCTCATATAGAAATATGTAAAAATTGCTCAGATGTTTTCAAGAATAGAGAAGAAAAAATTAATAAAATAATAAGTGGTGAAAATAGATAAAATCCATTCATATGTTGTTGCTAGTCCGGCCTTTGGTAATGTAATATATTGCGCGAGGTGTAAAAAATATAGAACTGATATATGTCATTGTATAAAAGAAGAAAGAGATAAAAAAATTAATGATTTATTATATGGAATATGAGTATAATGAAAATGTTCATCAATGTAATGAGTGTGTTAAAATTTTTTATAATGAGAAGTCGGATAAATGTCCGTTCTGTTACCCACAGAAAAATAGAGATAGAAAAATAGAAGCTATAATTAAGAAGTTATAATAGGCTTTTTGAATTTTAGTATATTCAACTCTTTTGACTTCGCTTCTATCATAACATCAACTTTATTTCCATAAAGGTTCGGTAATTCATTTATCATATCTGAGTGAGCTTGTTCTTTTATACTACTATTATTTTCGTGTATAGCCTTGGACTCAGAATAGTGAACAACTGGTGTTATTCCATCTGGCCAAGTTTTTATAGCCATTTCTAATGCTTCTCTTTCACTAAGGCCACCATCTTGAAATTTGTGGTGATGGTAGTCAAAAACTATCGGAATACCTATTCGCTCATGAATATACATTAGATCTTTAACCGAATACATACTTCCTTTATCATCATTTTCAACAGTTAATCTTAATTTAACTGAATCTGATAATCTATCAAAATTTTTAACAAACCTATCCATGGCTGATATCTTATCACCATAAACACCATTACAATGTATATTTATTTTATTATAGTGTGATGGCTCGAATCCCATAATGTCAAGTATCTTACCATTATTTTCTAGATCGGTTATTGTATTATTAATAACTCTTTCGTTTGGTGATACTAAAACATTAAAGGGACCAGGATGTGATGTTATTCTTATATTATTTTCCTTAGCAAAATCTCCACAAGCCTTCAGAGCGTCTCTTATTTCTAAATGATCTGGAGCATCTTCTAAATTCCATTCAGAGAACCAAGGAAATATATCAGAACTCATTCTGAATAGTTTTATATCATTATCGTTATTCCATTTCAATATTTTCAATAAGTCAATTGAGTTTAACAAAGATAACTCACTAGCGTAATTTATTCCTTTTGATAAAAATGTTCTTTTTATCATGGATCTATTAGTTGTTATTTTCGGTCTCTGATTACTTAATGTCATGTTTATACAAGCGTATCCTAAATTCATTCTTCTAATTTACTATAAATATAATACTTTAATTTGGATATCCAATTATTTTCCAATATCTCTTTTAATTTAGATTCTCTTTCATCTTCTTTTCTCTTACAAAAGGGGCACTCGACCTTAATATGGTATTTATAACATGATTTACACTGATTAATATCGGCCATTTTCATTCTATTCATATAGTATTTTATTAATTAATTGATTACGCTCTCTTTTTATTCTATCTAAATTTGATTCGTTTTGTTCTTCATATCCATCCCAATCACATTCTTCACAGTATGATCTACAATTTACACAATATGAACAAGGAGGATTGCCCATGTGGCAACTACATCCATAGTCGGTATCATGTTCTTCTAATATACCCTTACATCCATTTCTGTTACATTGTTCTCCTTTTTCGTATCCTTCCATAATTAAAACTTGATCGTTATTTTTCATATAAAATAAATGACACAAAGTTTACCAAATGAAGAGATGATGAAGAGATGGAGTTCTATATTAGAACAACATGAGAATACTGGATTAATGAATTCAGGAACGCAATCAATAAATAACCAAATGGTTGATTTTTTACCACTAGTTACTAAGGCCTTTGTAGGGTCAGTTGCCTTAGATTTAGTTCCTGTTATTCCAATGGATGGTAGTAATTCACCAGATGAATTTAAAAAAATGAGGTCTGATATTAAAATAGAAAATAGAGAAAGGCGAATAGACTCTGTTATAGGTGGTATAAAAATTGAAGAAATGAAAATAGAAGATCACAAAGATTATAAAAAAAGTAAACCACCAAGTTGTAATTTATTCTATATGGATTATACATATGGTGGTACTTCCTCGACTACTTCCTAACTAAGGTTCTAAATTCAGTCATTAGTTTATTTCTAGTTGGTTGATATTTTTCTTGTAATTCACCCCAATTCCATTTCTTAGAATTTAATTCACTCCATATTTGATTAGAGACATCAAAATTTATTTTACCATATTTCACAAATTCAATACCAAATTGAGCAATTCTTAGTGAGTGAAAAATACTTTTTATTCCAATATAATAATCACCTTGTTCTAATTTCTTTTTGGATTTAACCCATGAGTTAGAAACTGAGTGTGATATATTATGTATTAGGCTTTTTTCACTAAGTTTAAAATCACAATCAAATTTCTTAATAATAGCCCAATCTGGGGCAAATAAACATTCTATTGCTTTTATGTGATTAACTTTCGACCATTGTTTGAATTTATCCGGAACAATTAGGTGTATGTTTAATTCTTTACCCTTAAATTTTGATGATAGTGTTGATGTCTGGTTTATTTCTACCTCAGGTGAGCTAGAATTACATATCAGTATTATATCCCAATCAGAATTATAATTTGATGTTCCATAAACTCTGGATCCAAAAATATAACAACCATGCACCCTTAATGGGTGCTTCTTTGCTACCTTGCATATTTCTTCTAATGTTGGTATCATTTTTTTCTCCTTGTTGCTTTTATAACTTTAGTTTTTTTACTACCTTCTATTCTTTTCTTCTTCTTTAAATAAACATCACCATTAAGAACATATGGTAAATTTTGTATATTAGCTCTTATTGATTTTATACGATTAGACATTTTTGTTTTTGAGATACCCTTAAGTGAATCTACCTCACTCTCTAATAAATTAATTTGATCCATCATAGGTTTGGATGCTTCTATTACCAATTTTGTCTTTAGACTTTCTGGTATCATTACTCCATACCATCTAATTTTATTATCATTCTTGATTATGTCTTCGTATATAGTATCTGTCATGTTTTATTTTTTGGTGTTCCTAGCAGGATTCGAACCTGCCTTGTAGAGCTACTTGATTAATGACCATTGCCTATATATCACTGGGACCATTTATCCATCACCTACCCAAACTCACTAACTTGTTGCGACCTCATTAGTTATAGGAACCTATTTATATGTAAATATAATAATAATAATTAAGATAAACAAGTTTTATTTTTAATTAAAAGTCCGTATATTTATTAAAATAAAAAGAAATGAGTAGAGAAATAAATCTATATAGATATGAATATAATATAAGCGAAGATGATAAACATTTCAATTCAATTAAAATAACTTTACCTAGTTATGTGGAATTAGTTTATGATATTGAGTATGAATATTATGATAATGCTTGGTTAGAGAAATTTAAAGATATGATTAATTATTTTATTTATATTTTAAAAAAAATATCTAGGTTAGATTTTAAATTTTCCAAAATGAAAAAAAGAATTGGTCTATATAGCATGATTAATCTTAAATTTAAACACAATACAGAAAAAAATACACTAATAATTCTTGAGGAGTATTTAGAAGATCATAAAATAAATATAATATATCTATCATCTGTTAGAGACCGAGAAGAAAAACTAAAATCAATTGGTATATGAAAAATATAAATAAAGAAACTTTTTGCATACACAAAGAGAGTGGACATATAGGAAAGATAATAAATGAGATTACCGGAAGCACTGATTTCCCAGACCAATGGGGAATCTATTGGCTACCTGGTAAGAATTCCGAACAAAATAAAGAACATGGTCGTAAATACTATTGGCAAGACAAAGACAAAATAGAAATCCTAAAAAGTATAAACTAATTATAAATTTATTCATATTAATATTATGAATAAAGGATATAAAATAATTGTAGCCACCGGATTGAATGGTGAGATAGGCGCAAATGGCGACCTATTATGGAGGCTACCAAACGATATGAAATGGTTTAGTAAAAACACAACAGGATCTGTTGTAATAATGGGTAGAAAAACATACGAAAGTTTCCCAGAGAAATATAGACCTCTACCAAATCGAAAAAACATCGTTATAACAAGAAACAAAGACTACGTAGCGCCAGAAAACGTATCAGTCGTTAATAGTATCGATGATGCTTTAATTGTGGCCGAGGGCTCATCATATGAACAAAAGTGGATAATAGGTGGTGGTGATATATACAAACAAGCCTTAGAATTTTGTGAAGAAGTTGTTATAACAAAAGTAGATTCTTCTTTTGAAGAAGCTGATACATTTTTCCCAAAATTAAATGAAGAATGGAGAGAAGAATGGAGAGAAGATCATAAAATTGATGATAGACATAAGTATAACTTTTCCTTCATAAGATATAATAGAGTATGAGAATAAAAGCAATATATCGAAAAAATCTAAAAATGAGTGATAATAAACCGAAGTTGAAGCAGGAACAAAAACTTCTGCGGCTTGGATAGTTGATTTTAAAAGTATAAATACCGACTCAAAAGAATGTAGATGTTCTTATTATCCAAAAAATGGACCACCATAGAAAAATAAAAATATACTTTAATATATACAATATGAAGTATTTAAAGAAATTCAACGAAGAATTAGAAGTAACTACACAGAGACAAATATTAATAGATGATTTTGAAGGTGAGTTATCGAGAATGGAATCTTATGATTTAGAGAGATTCTCAGTTCAGAAAAAATTCACACAGGAGCAAAGAAACAAACTAAATTTAAAATTTGGTATTGATACAACCATATTTGGACCTAGGTCTAAAATGGATTACCCACTTAGTTTTGAATATGGTTCTTTTGGTGGAGCTAAATATGATTTTAATGGTGATTTAAAAAAGAAGATATTCTTTGGTAAAGAAGAAGAATCAAATGAAATTTTCTATTTGATTTCTGGTAATATAAACATTAAGTTAGGAAATGATGTTGGTAGGAAAAGGGTAGTAATAAAATTCAATAAATTAGATAAAGTAATAAATTTATTCAATAATTTCGAGGATAAGATAAATTATTATGTTGAATAACCTATCTTAAACACAAAGATCTGCAACATCATGATATATACTATATTATATACTCGACTCAGGAATCCATTTTTGTCCATTTATACTCAATGTCCCAAGTTCATTATCCCACTCAATCTCTTCTGAGTAATCATCCATCAATTTAGCAATTGTCTCTGATCTTTTTTTAGATATTGATTTTTTACCTGCTATAAATGATTCTATGACCATAGAATGTATCTCTCTTTTAGCACTATCGGATAGAATATCCATTCTATCACAAAATGACTCAAACCTTTCTAAAACTTCTTTTGGTAGTTTGGTTTTTGTTTTTAATTTGTCTTTCATTTATTTTATATGAAAAAATAAAACAATAGTTTAGTCTATGAGCCAAGAAGTCTCAGAAATAATAAACAAACAGATAATAGATAATAAAAATAAATTTGATAGTCTATATAAAAAGTCATTAATTCAAGCCGGTGATGATGTTTGTACAAAGGGTAGTGTAGAATTCTGGGAAAATTGGCTATCACAGATTATTTTATTATTCTCCACCTTTTCTATTCGCCCAAGCTCTGATAGTAAAGTGGTTATTTTTGTTTCTTCGCCCAAAAGATTATTTATAGATATCTCTCTTTTAAAGGATTCACTATTCGTTATATGTTTATATCGATTTAATAAACCAGATATGGTTTTTGTGTCGCCTATGTTTATGTTTAATCTTTTCATAGCACCGACAAGAGTTTTATATCTCTTAGCTAAGTACCACTTATCTGAATAGTTATCACATATCTTGTCTTTATAACTGACATAATATTCTCCAACTGATCCAATATAAACAATGTATTCCATGTCCTCAGGGTAGGACCTGCACCTACCTACTCTTAATTAACTCGGATTGAGGCTTTAATATCCCAATCAAATGCGGTTAATTCGTCAATGTGTTTTTCTCGATAAACTACCTAAGGAGGTATAAAGATAAGAATATTTTTATTAACTACAAACTAAATACAAAAGAAAAGAAGCAGCCAATAATCCAAATATTATATTTAGCTTTATCAAAAAATTATTTACTTTTCCTAATTTATAATTCTCAATATATTCTGATTCTTTATTAAATTCTTCACACAATAAATAATAAAAACAAACTCTATATTTACTCTTATTTGATTTGCCTAATTTTTTAATAACACTTTCTATTGATTCATCCAGTTCTTTGGAATCCTTTAGTCCTAATTTTTTAATTAAGTAATTATCTTTTATTGTCTTTAATTCAGATGGATCACTACTTGATACTGTTTCAGCATCAGCCTTGAAAATACCCGGAGATAGACTATCGGTTATTTTATTCAATAACTCCATATTAACTTTTATTCCTGTTGATTCAAGTTGTTTTTTATACCTTTTGATCATATCCGATTTCTTCATTTGAATGATTTATTTTCTATAACTAATTTAACATGTGTTGGCTGTGTTAATAATACATTGAATTCTCTTTTTATCCTATCTTTTAAAAAATCTTGTAAAAAAGATTCCTCATGTATAATTTTATAGTTTTTTGGTATTTTTGTTTTAACTGTTTCTAAAGATACTGGTAGATAATTTTCATTAACTTCCCTCTTCCAATTATTCTTATATCTATATTTCAATAGGTAGTGCATAAATGTTCTATAACTATCATTTATAGAACCCCACTTAGACTCAAAAGAATTAAGATATTCTTGGTCAGTTTTTCTTCTAACCTTTTTTACATCATCTTTAAATTGTGATATTTCTTCTTTTTCTAATTCTACGGATGGTATCATATCTCTTATGGTTATCCATTTAAAGTCATTACCAAATACTTGCTTTTCCCAGAATTTTTTAATTATTTTACCATGTGAATATGAATAAACTTCATGTATCACCGAGCTCAAATTTAAAAGTGGTGATTTGTTTTTTTGTATAGACCTTAATACTTCTTCCCAATTATTTGTTATTAGTGTATTTTGTCCTAATCTTTTTTTGGCCTTTAATATCATATCATCATCTAAATCATAACCAATTATCTTTATATTAGGATTGTTATTTCTAATATTTTCCAAAAAGGTGCCATCGGCGCATCCAAAATCAACAATTACATCAAAATTTAACATATCGATAAAAAAAGATTTATCTACCATTGATTTACTCATACTATCTATATAAGATTGTGTGTTATTTATTGGTGATTTTCCAACAAATTCTTCTAAAAATAGCTCCCAGTTTAATATAACCATGATTTATATATTAAAATATGTTTTTTTATTTTAAATAATAAATATATAAAAAGGTCACTATATGTGTTTAAAATCGCTCAATTCTAGTGATAAATCTTTTAATATTGATATTTTTCTATCAACTAGGCTTTCGAATAATTTATATGATAAAATCATATAATATATATTAAAACTACTATATTATTTCCTCTATCTTGGATATCCTGGATATTCTTATACTATCTAATAACATATCAACTACCCAATTTCCAAAATCATCTTGTATTTTAGTGGCTCTTTCATGGCTCAAATGGAGGCCACCGGTGCCTGTTAAGTCACCCCAGCCTCTTATAGATAGAAAAACTTCACCTTTTAGATAAATATAACTCTCGTCATATGATATTGTTGAGAAGTCAATTTCATCAGTAATTTCATCAGTTTCCCCATTTAAAAAAGAAACAATGTTGTTTGTTATGTGATCAGTAAGATGATCATCCTCAAATGTAAATGCCCAAGTATTATTTATAGAAAATACAGTACCCCAGGTATTCTTTAGTGGTAATTTATATACATCTTTGAAACTTCTTATTTTACTTGATCTTGTTCTTTTCTTTCTACTCATTATGTTATTTTAATTTTTTTACTTCATTTATCAATTCTACCAAATCTACAAGATTTTGTGTTCCGGTTTCCATATTCTTCAACATGAATTTACCCTCACTCATTTCTTTGTCGCCAATTATTGCTACAAATGGTATTTTTCTATCATCCGCATATTTCATTTTTTTACCTATTTTCCCACCATCGAAATACATTTCTGACTTTATAATATTTCTCAATTTACATAAAGAATTATAAGCATATGATGTATTTTCATCATTAAGTGTAACAAAAAGTAATTTAGTAACATCCACTAAATTAGAAGGGAATTTATTTAAGTATTCTAAAGTATCACATATTCTATCTAATCCAAATGAAATACCAACACCGGTTAATTCTTTTTTGCCAAACATTTCCGTTAGATTATCATACCTACCTCCACCACCAATACTACCAATTGAATATTCATTACTAACTACTTCGAATATACATCCAGTGTAGTAATCTAATCCCCTCGCTAGTGTTGCATCAAATTTAGCATTTGGTATTTTGAATTTATTTATAAATTCTAATTCTTTCTTACCTTGTTCGATTAATTCATTAGAACTTATATCTAAATAGTAAGTATCTTTATTTTTTATAATGTCATTAAAAATAGACAATTGATTATTGTTTAATCCTAAATTTCTTAGACCATCAATTACCTTATCGATTCCTATTTTATCTAATTTATCTAAAAGTTTTATTCCTTCTATTTCTCTGTCTTTTAATCCTATGACTTGCATCATTCCAAATAATAGTTTTCTATTACTATATCTTATAGTAACATCTAAATTTAACTTTGAAAAAACCTCAGAGTATATTTTCATCAACTCTACTTCGTTTAATAGGCTATCACTACCGATAACATCCACATCACATTGATAGAATTCTCTATATCTACCTCTCTGTGGTCTATCTGCTCTCCAAACTGGAGCTATTTGATATCTTTTAAATGGGAATGATATATCGTTTTGATTTTGAACAACATATCTAGCTAATGGAACTGTCAAATCATACCTCAATCCTTTTCCGGAAATTTGAGGAGTTAATTCACTAGCACTTAGGCTCCTGTCTGCCTTTTTTAAGAAATCACCAACATTTAAGACTTTAAATATTAACTTACTATCATCACCATATTTTCCGGATAACGTATCTAGTTTCTCCATAACAGGAGTCTCTATTGGTTGAAATCCGAATTTAACGAATATTTCACTAATAGTATCAATAACATATTTTCTCTTAGCCACATCTTGTGGTAAGAAGTCTCTCATTCCTTTAGGTAGTGTTGGTTTCATCCAATAAAGATAAGGAATTTACTCTATTTAATGGAATTATTTTGATTTTTTTGGAGAAATAACCATGATCATCCTCTTTCCTTCTAGTTTTGGTAATTGCTCGGGAGAACCCCATTCTTCTAGTCTTTTAGCTAGTTTAAGTAATAATAACTCACCTCTATCCTTGAATACAATTGCTCGTCCTCTAAATTGAACGTATGCTTTTATCTTATTTCCAGCCATTAAGAACTTTTCACCATTTTTTGCCTTAAACTCAAAATCATGATCGTCTGTATTTGGACCAAATCTAAGTTCTTTTATTAAGGTTTTCTTGGATTTTTTCTTTATTTCCTTGTCTTTCTTTTTCTTTTCATATAGGAATTTCTTATAATCTAAAATTTTACAAACTGGTGGACTAGCATTTGGTGATATTTCCACCAAATCTAAACCAAAATCGTTGGCCAATGTTAACGCCTTTTCTATTGGGTAGATTCCTGGTTCTACGTTATCTCCAACCAACCTTATATGAGTTGCTCTTATTTGTTTGTTTAATTTGTGTTCCTCTTGCTTGGCCCTTGGCCTAAAGTTATTTTTTCTCAAATATTTATTTTTTATTTATTTTATATATTAATCGCTTATTACGTTATTATCAATATTATTATTATCGTTTCTTCCAGGTTCTAATATATTACCTATCGTAGATAACTCTTCCTTTTTTAATTCTTTATTTATATTACATAGTAGTCTGTTAGTTGCTGCTACTAATCCACTATGCTCTTTTGGGTTATATCCATAATACTCTATATCATATTTATTTCTATAATCAGATCTAATTATTTTTGCACCACAATGACCGACAGCTTTACCATCATCCCCAGTGAACCTAAAATTAGTATATTCTCCATTTGGGTAATAATGAGCATAAACATCCAAGAAAGGATACCAATCATTTGGTGGTTTTATCCAATAAAATATTCTAGTAAAACAGTTAATTTTTTCTTTTTATATTTATTTAACAATTTAATTAGTTCTTCTTTAGTATCGACAGATATATCATTTCTTTGTTTATCATCTAGGAACCAAGTCCAAATACTAGTTGCATTTATTCCTATTCTTCCTTTCTTATAATAGTATATTGATGCTCTCATAGAGTTTATACTAGTAAATCCAGTTCCCATCATTAGCCTTTTTTCAAAACCAATATCAACCAAATCTCTTTCTGTTAATCTATTATTTAATCTTATCATTCATACTTATTATAAGAGAAACACTGATTTGTTTTAATTCTTTATAACCAATTTCTCTATTTGATCTACCAATGGATTGTATATTAAAGTTTTTATTAAAAACCACATACATAGAACCACTCATTATTTTAATTATTAACATTGATCAAATATAAGGATAATTTTTCGTATATTTGTATAATGACTATTAAAACTTTATCAATTGGAGACCTACACGGACTCGATGTGTGGCGAAAAGCACTATTCGGAGAAATATATGATATGGACAATTTTGACAAAATTATCTTTGTTGGTGATTATGTTGATAGTTTTTACATAACACCAATTGAACAGATACATAATTTGCGACTTTTAATAGAATTGAAAAAGAAATATCCAGATAAAATCATTTTACTATATGGTAATCATGATATACAATATAGCCATTATCCTAATTATAGATGTTCTGGTTTCCAACAAAGAAACCATTTAGATTATATGAAGCTATTCCAAGATAATTTAGATTTGTTTCAAATGTCTTATCAAATTGATAATACACTATGGTCTCATGCTGGTGTTCATATAGCTTGGTATAATGAGTATATAAAAGAATATCACGATAATAATCCAGAAATGACTTTGAGTAATATTTTAAATAATGATTTTGATAATCAAAAAAGTTATATGTTTAATATTGGTAAAATGCGATCAGGATTCAGTGATGTTGGTGGACCTCTTTGGTTAGACCGTAGACAACTTTGGAACAAACCATTACCGGGATATCATCAAATTGTTGGTCACACAAAAATAACATATGATAATAGAAAGTATAGAATTGGTAAAAAACACCCAAAGTTAATTAGACACTTTGATATAGAAAGAATAAATGCTTCTTTAACTTGTATTGATGTATTGACGGAAAGTAATCCGGAATTTTATACCAAAGAATTTGAAATATAAATTTATTTTGTTATCTTTACAATCAGGTTAAACATTGAAGCCTTTATGATTTAATCATATAAAGATACTAATCTTGAATTAACAAGATATAGCAACTACAGACTAAGAGTTAATTCTCCGTTGTGGCTAAGTATGGAGTAATCCTAGGTGTGTTGTTCCCTTGAGAAAGGAATGAGTAAAAAATAGACAATAAAAACCTAAATAGGATGCTTGGTCTATGATAGATTTGAAATTAGAATTTATAAAAGAGATTTAGTATCGTATATTAAATCATTAAGATCCTCACTAAATTTATCTCTTATACTTTCGCTCTTAAAGGCTAATACACTAGACCTATCATAAGAGCTACCAATAACCTTTTCGCCTCTCTTGAAGTATATTACGTGCTTCATAGAATCATTTTTCCAGTCACACCAAGAATCAAGTTCTTCTCCGTTGTAATTATCTCTTAATTCAATTAATTCTCTCAATTGATATATTTTGTTATTTTCCATATTTATAATTCTATACAATTTATATAGAGGTGTTTTTTATAATTAAAATAATCCACTGATTGATAACAATGTGGGCACATTTTAACACCTTCTATTAATTTTAATTTCTTAATTCTTTTTAATTTCTTAATTTCATATTCTCTTTTAGAAGCAGAACTCCTATCTGGCTTTTCTTCTGTATAAACAACACTAACCGGTCTTCTTGACCTTGTATACTTTGCTCCCTTTTTTGATTCATTGTGTTCTTTTAATCTTTTTGATATATCTGTTGTTATTCCAGTATATAATGTATCATCTGAACATTTTAATACATAAACAAACCAATTTTTTAAAGTGGTATCTCGTTCCATTTTTCTTCTTTAAATTCTTCAAGTGCCACTTCACCATAAAAGACCCTATCACTCTGTGATATCATATCACACCAGTTGTAATAAACTGTTTTATTAGATTCCTGATCTGGCCACCAATTATCTTTGTGATTTTTTTCACCTCTTCTATAGTCCAATAAAGATTGTATAGCATCATTTAAATTCCCATCAAAATCCTCTGGTAACTTAAAACAAATGTCTAGTTTTAATAATTTCGTTCCTTCTTGCATATTTCTTATATATTTTTTTAGTTTTTAGTTTCGAACCAATGTAATAGTCTTTTCAATCTTAATGATGAATATTGATATGCTTCTTTTTTGGCCATCCAAATATCAGAATGACCACCTATATTTTTCTTCTCGTCGGACTCATATCCCTTTGATGCTTTATCAAAATAATTTATCTCATATTCTATCTCTTTTTTTATTCTATCAATATCGCTCATATATTTTTTCTTTTTATTTTAAATAATAATAGGTTTGTTTTATATAATGATATATTTTTATTATCTTTAATTTTATGAAATATAGTAAAAACTTTGAAAGAGATTATAATTGGTACTTATCAGTTTCTGATATTTTTAACTTTGACGGGAAAAAAGAATACTTTAATAAGAAGGGTGTTTATTTGATTCAATATGATGAAGAAGGAAAAAGTGCTAAGGATTGCTTTTATCTATATGATACTAGTGGTGTTATTAAAAAAACAAACGAGCCAGTAAAATTAAGAAAACTACTTAAAACCAAAGGTAGTGTGAATCTACACATAAAAATGTATGCTGAAGATAGAGGTCGTGGTTATTTACCACTAGCTGAGTTAGTAGATATGTGTAAAGAGTACAAATCTCCTGATTGGTTTTTTGATGCTATTGAGAGACAAAAGTGTAAATATTACTAAAATTTTATGTATCTTTACATTATAATGAATTTTTCTAAATATAGATTTTTAGTAGCTAGTGGAAATGAATTTTTAACAGAACTCTTGTATCTAGATTTTAAATCCAAAGAATAATCTTATGAAATTTATGATAATCTCATTGATCCATTCTATTTTTCCTTCTCTATAAGATTTTGATTCACCATCTTTAACTTCTAGTGATTCGTTTATGAATTGATTATATCTTTTTAATTCCATATAATATATATTAAATCAATTTTGCTAAAAGGTTTCTATTTTCTTTATAGCAGATAGTAGTCCGTTTTCTAACGCTGTGTCCCAGGTTTTTTCATCATATATACTCCAGGTTAAATCACCTGATTTGCTTATGTGGAAGCTATACTTCCATTTTTTTATATAATAAGGCACCACCCAGACGGTTATGCTTTTTTCAACCCTTAGCCAATTTTGTAAAGAGGTTAGTGTTTTATTATCATCTTTATAACCAAAATATCTGAATAATTCAATGGTTTTTTTGGTTGCTAATTTATCTAACATAATTTTGATTTATAATCTTTATACAAACATATGTATTTAAGTTTTGTATTTAATATATAATCTATGATATATTTAAAAAAATTTAATGAAAGTAGTGAAGATGGATTCACTAATTGGTTAAGCCAACAAAAACCAGTAGATGGCCTGAAATTTATAGCTTACTTTTCTAATGTTCTTATTAAAATTTTATAGTTAGTTTCTCTAAATAGATTCTCTTGTATTATGTGTATCATTTTTTAAATTTAAGTATTTTAATTAATAATTATAGATTTTGTCGTATTTTTGTTTTATAAACTTTTATAATTGTTTAAATATAATCAATATGAATGAATCAAATATTATAGTATATTATCACAACAAGGATATGGATGGTTATACATCAGGAGCTATCTTAAAATACAAATACCCAAAGGCGGAATTAATAGGATGGGATTATGTTGATGAAGTACCAGATTCAGAAATGCTTAGAAATAAAGAAGTTATATTAATAGATATAACATTCCCAATAAAGGATTTACAAAAAATAGGGAAAGTCGCTTCCAAATTAACAATAATTGACCACCATTCTTCTTTTAGGAAAGAGGTTGATGATTTGGTTGAGGAAATAAATTTTGAATATGTTTATGATGTATCAAAATCAGCATGTGAAGGTGGTTGGAAATACTGTTTCCCTAATAGAAATGTACCAGTTGCTATTGAATTAATTGGAGAATACGATACACATAGAAACGGAGACTTAGATAAATGGGAAAATACGATTCTGCCATTTAAGTATTATTCTTATAGTATAATAAACAAAGTAGAAGATTTTCCAACAGATTTTTTTACTGAGAAAATAAATATATCAGAATGTATAGATATTGGTGTTAATATAATGAAGTATGACGATACCATGAATGAATCACTTTGTTCGAAAAATAGTTTTGATAAAAAAATATATGGTGGTCTAAGAGCTATATGTCTAAATTATTCACCATTTAGTTCTGAGGTGATAAAAAGTGTTTGGGACCCAAATAAATATGATATAATGGTTGGATTTTGTTTTGTTGGTGATAGTTGGACAATCAGCCTTAGGAGCGTCGGTGATATTGATGTTTCTGATATAGCAAAGGCCCGTGGAGGCGGTGGGCATAAAAATGCCGCAGGATTCGAAGTCAAGAAATTCGAAGATATATGGGTATAATTAATTAAATTATGACTATATTTATAAAACATCAAAATAAAAAAAATGAATAAATTTTTAAAAAATATGTCTTGGTTGAAGGTTTGTAACTTTTTGTTACAGATATTTTTCATTAGATTAACAAAATGCTCAGAAAAAAGAGTCGATTCTATTGATATAGAATCATATGATTATGTACAAGGTAATGGAACATCTTCAAGAGCAAGAGGAACATTACAAAAATATCAATGGTGGAGTATAGTATACTTCATATTACCATTTACTGGTTGGGGATATAAATACATAACTTTAACAAAAAAACCCAAGTTCTTGAAAATAACAAGTCCTAAAAAATTATAAAAATGATAGAACATCAAATATTTGGAAGTGAAGATAGCACTGATTATGACATATTATGTTTTGTAGATTCTATACCAGAAATACATAAAGCACACGACATTATAAAGAAATTCAATAGTGATTTGTCTGAAATTTATACAGATAAAGAGCTAAACTGCAACATGGCGGTTGAAAGAGGAGGCAAGATAATACAAGTTTTTAAAGGAACTGCTGATGAAGTAAATAATTCAGCCTTTTTGACCTGGGTGTCTAAGGGCAGTTCTAAGATTGGATCAACACTAAGAGGTATTGGACCAACATATATGGATAAAACAGGCAGGAATTTTATCTGGTGAATATTATATTAATAATGCCTTATCCAATGGAAAGAAAGTATTAGCAGAAGGAGCACAGGGTTCTATGTTAGATATAGACTTTGGTACATATCCATTTGTTACATCATCAAATACAATATCATCCGGGGCTTGTAATGGTTTGGGCGTTTCTCCAAACAAAATAAAGGAAGTTATCGGCATAACCAAGGCTTATTGCACGAGAGTTGGTAGTGGGCCATTTCCAACAGAATTAAATGGTGATATTGGAAATTTATTAAGAGAAAAAGGATCTGAGTTTGGTGCTACAACTGGTAGAGTAAGGAGATGTGGTTGGATTGATTTGGTTGCTTTGAAATATGCATCCTTTTTAAATGGAGTAACACAAATAGCATTAACTAAATCGGATGTATTAAACCAATTTGATAAAATTGATGTCTGTGATTCATACAATATAAATGGATTGATATCTAGTGAATTACCATTTGAGTTTAATAAACCAATAGAGTGCAATTATAAATCATTTGATGGTTGGAATTCAGAATTGGGAAATGATTATAGTAGTCTTCCAAAAAACATGATGGACTTTATTAAATATATAGAATCATATGTTGGTGCTCCTATAACTATGATATCCACAGGACCGGAAAGAGAAAAATTAATATCAAAATCAAATATTCAAAAACTTATAAATATATAATATGATAAAATAAACAAAACTTCTAATTTTAATATTATTATTCTCACTTTTTTTTAGCTCTATTATTATATCAACACAATCAATTTATATAATTGATCATCAAAGAAAAAATAATGATAATATTGAAACAGTGAATAATGATTCAACTAAATTAAAAATAAAATATGGATTATAAAAAATTAAATTTAAAAAATATACACTCTGAAGCTATTTTTGTAGATGATTTATTGGGTAAGAAATTTAGAAGAAATAAATATGGATTATCAGATTGGATAGATGAAATAGTTCAAGTTAGAGAAGTTTCTGATTTATACCCACATACAGTAGTTTGTGGTAAAAAAAATAGCTTTATCTATAGATTAGACGAAATAAAGATCATTGATTAGTTATGTAGATTTTTTAATATATAATCAATGGGTATTAAAAAATTCGAAAACTTCATACCATCTGGTTGGGTAAATGTTAAATTAGATGAAGAATTACACATTAGGATATCTAGGTATATCGAAGCATTAGATACACTAGTAGATACTAAAGATAAGTTTAATCTTTTTAAAAAAATAGAAGCACTATCCGATAGAGATTTAATAATGAATTCTGATATAAAAACAAAAATATCAGTCTTAACAATTCTACAATACCTCAAAGAAATAAAAGACAATTTCAACCCATCATCATCCGGTTTCTTATTAGAAGGGTTTTTGGCAGCATTAATACATGGTGAGATAGTCGGTGATTATGGATATTCGGATATAAGATCTAAGAATAAAAATTTAACTCCTTATAATGACTTAGACCCTATTGTTTTCAAGACTAAGATTGGTCAAAGTAATAAAGTCTGGAATTATCAAATAAAGTTATATAAAGATAAAAGCTCTATAAATGTTACTTGGGGTGATGTTGATAAAAGGTGTGATTTTTATGTTATTTGTGTTAAGGACTCTGATAAAATTTCTGTAAAAATATTAAATGGTAAAGATGAAAGCGATGAAAGTTACATAGGTAGGTTTTGTACAACAAAAAGGGACAAAAGTGGGTCCATTCCACACTTTATAGATGGTGAGTTAAACCCCCTATCATATGAAAGAGAGAAAGGCACTAAGAGGTATGTTACAATAAGCTATGCCAAGATGAGAGATAACTTTAAATATAGTAGAACTTTGGATTTTGGTATTATGGAGAATATAATAGACTCTTGTGGTGATGATATAAAGAAGTCTATAAAAGAAATTTATGATAGTTTATCTGAGCTTCATTATGATATAGACTCTTTGGTATCCGGACATAGCAAAGAAAATAGAGTAATAAAAACAGAAGATGCTGGTGATAACGCAATTGCTAGTGCTAATAAAATAATAGATGAAGTTGATAAACTAAAAAAAGGACTGGGTTAATCACTTGGCAGTAAAACCTTAACTGTTGTTGCTTTTACTCCGCCACAAAATGGCAACACTAACCAGGCACCTCTTTTTGATTTATATAACTCACCTTCATCTAAACCGGCCCAAGGCAATAATTCTTCGTGTGTTCTGTATTTATATTCTTCCATATAATAAAGATAGTTAAAAAAAATTAATTAAAGATATTTTTGTATATTTATATCAGAATAGAAACAAAGAATTGTTTTTTAATATATAATTAGTAAATAATTTGGAAATTAGAAAACATTCCGTATATTTACATTATAATTAATAACAACAATAAAAAAAGAAAAATGAGAACAAGTAACACACATACAAACCGACAAGAGCTTCCCCAAGAGGAAACCAGTTCATTATGTGGAGTTAATATGTGTATGGAATAAACACATTTGTTTTTTAAAGATATTTAAAAACCCTCTACATTAACTTGTAAGAGGGTTTTTTAATTTATATACGGTAGCGATCCATTGGTGTGGTTACCTCATTTGGAATGAGGGTTATTGTGGGTTCAACTCCCACCTACCGTACAAATACCTATATTTGTATAAATAAATAAAAATATGCAAAAAGAACCATCAATAGGGTCTTCCCGCCAAACAGCGGGTTTAGGGAGATTGATGGAAAGCCCGGTATTATTTTAGATAGGCTAAATTCATTCTTAGAAGACATAGGAGAAGAATCGGTTAATAAAGTTGAAGGATATATTAATATATAGTTTAATGAAGCACCTAAAAATATTTGAAAACTTTAATTCTGATGAGAAAATTCATGAAATTTGTAAAAAGCATAATATCAAAAATTATACTATAAATAAAGACCATTCAATAGATGTTGATGGTGATGTTTATTTATATAGAAAAGGATTAACTAAAATTCCACTGAAGTTTAGAAAAGTTAGTGGATATTTTGATTGCGATGATAACAGTTTAACTTCATTAGAGGGCTCTCCAACTTCAGTCGGTGGTGATTTTTATTGTGATAATAATAAATTAACTTCATTAGAGGACTCTCCAACTTCAGTCGGTGGCCATTTTTATTGTGATAATAATAAATTAACTTCATTAGAAGGTTCCCCAACTTCAGTCGGTGGTTATTTTTATTGTAATGATAATCCAGTCAATGAGGTATACAATCTATTCAATGATAAAGACAAAATAGAACTTCTAAACGACTATGATATCTTTAGAAAGGTTGATGGAAAACCTGGTATTATTTTAGATAGACTAAATTCATTCTTAGAAGACATAGGAAAAGAGAGCGTCACTAAAGTTGAAGGATATATTAATATATAGTTTAATGAAGCACCTAAAAATATTTGAAAACTTTAATTCTGATGAGAAAATTCATGAAATTTGTAGAAAATATAATATCGAAAATTATACTATAAATCCGGATGGATCAATAGATGTTGATGGTAGTGTTTTTTTATATAGAAAAGGATTGACTAAAATTCCACTGAAGTTTAGAAAAGTTAGTGGATATTTTGATTGCGATGATAACAGTTTAACTTCACTAGAGTTTGCTCCAACTTCAGTCGGTGGATATTTTAATTGTTCTAGTAATAAATTAACTTCATTAGAAGGTGCTCCAACTTCAGTCGGTGGCCATTTTTATTGTGATAATAATAAATTAACTTCACTAGAGTTTGCTCCAACTTCAGTCGGTGGAAATTATTATTGCCATGATAACCGATTAACTTCATTAGAAGGTTCCCCAACTTCAGTCAGTGGTAATTTTTATTGCCATGATAACCGATTAACTTCATTAGAAGGTGCTCCAACTTCAGTCGGTGGAGATTTTAATTGCAATTATAATCAATTAACTTCATTAGAAGGTGCTCCAACTTCAGTCGGTGGCGGTTTTTATTGTTATAATAATCAACTAACTTCATTAGAAGGTTCCCCAACTTCAGTCGGTGGTGATTTTTATTGTGATGATAATCAACTAACTTCATTAGAAGGTTCCCCAACTTCAGTCGGTGGTGATTTTTATTGTGATGATAATCCAGTCTATGAAGTCTGGAAATTATTTAAAGATTTGGATAAAATAGAAATTCTAAGTGATTCTGACATCTTTAGGGAGATTGATGGAAAGCCCGGTATTATTTTAGATAGGCTAAATTCATTCTTAGAAGACATAGGAAAAGAAAAGGTTGATGGAGTCAAAGGATATATAAACTTATAGATTAATTTTAATTATCTTGTATGGGTAATCCCTTTTATCATAGAACCTCATCCTTTCTTTAAAATGTGTATAGTGTATATTATTGAAATTATCATGACTAAAGACATCAACCAAATCGAATATAGTTGCTTTCTTTTTATCAGCGTGTAGCCTAAGTGATCTACCAATAGATTGTATTATTATTTGCTCAGACTTAAAAGAATCAGCAAAAATAACATTAAATATAGCATTTATTGATACACCGGTACTCAGTGTACCAAAACTCGCAATTAAAACCTTAGTCGCCCCTTCTTCTCTAATCTCTTTTCTTTTATCTATTATTCTCGCCATTATTTATTTTATTGTTTCTATTAAGGAATCTAATAAATTAACGTTTTCATTATTTAAATGTTTTTCTAAAACCACATTATTAGTGTCTCTATATTTTCTTATTAGGTGTTTACTAAAGTTGTATTTTCTAACTACATCTTCCATATTTTCAAATATTTCAATATCACCGCCTTTTTTAATTATTTTTATCTTAGTCCCACATCTCTTTTTTCTATTTTTCATCTTTTCTAGGTAATCTAGGTCTTTCCATTTTTTCTTTATTTTTTTACCAGCATCTAATCTTTTAGACTTATCTTTATTTATAAGTGTCATCTTATTTTTAAAATTTCTCCTATAATCATCATCTAAGTTATCCCATCTATCTTTAGTTTCTTTTCTTTTCTTCTCAACATTATCGGGGTTAGAATAATATTCATTCATTTGATTTGATTTTTCTAATCTCTTCTCTTCTGTCCAACATGATTTCATTTTTTTACAAAATTTTTCATAATCATCATCACTTATATTTTCCCAAAATATATTAATTCTTTTTCTTTGTATTTCTGATGAATATCTATTGTCAAAATATTTGTTATTATTAGAATAGTTAATCATATATTCCTTATATTTTTCTGAATTCCTAAATTCTTTCATCATATCTGATTTCCCTTTTCTCCAATTATTATATTTTTCTTTATCTTTCTTTAATTTAACCCAACCCTTTTTTGCAGCATTTGATGTTTCTTCTGAATTCTTATAATAGTTCATCATCCAATTTAATGGTCTTTGATATTTTCTTATATTTATTGCTTTAAATATCCATAAATGTGATAATTTATGATCCTCATAATCTAATTCAATTATATTCCACTCCTCATTTTCATATTCTGGGAATGTCGATCTTGGTAGAATATGATGTTTTTCTGAATAATCCATTTTCTCTTTTAATTCATAATTTATGAGTGTTGATATATATTTATCTAGATATTTATCATCATCTATATTTTTGTGCTTTTTTTATAAATTGATCCTTAATGAATTCATAATTTCTCATATACTATATATAAATTAACCATTACCCCCGTAGATACTATTTTTTAAGTGTTTTAATAAAATCATCACTTATATCATCATATGGTGTTATATCTTCCGCCTTTTTATATTTACCATCACTAAGTAATATCATAAAATTGGATTTAACATCTATTTCATAGTCGCCAAAATTTAGAATAGTGTATTCTACTTTGGTTTTAGTTTTCTCCATTTCTTTCTTAATTATCTCTCTATTCTTACCACTAATAGAACCATCAATATAATAAAATTCCTTATCCGGTATCTCCGATTTTAATTTATTTAATAATCTCTTACCATGTTCAATTGTATAAAATAAAACTAATGTATTACCATCACATTTATCTACTATTTTCTTTATAAAATCTAATCGCTTTTCGGATATATGTATATAATCCTTTTCTAAACCGAAGGCTTCTTTTCCAAGACCGGCCTTTCGAACTTCGTTTATCTTATCTCCAAAATCAGAATCATTATGGTTTATTATCACTGCTTTTATCTCCATTGGCGTAACAATTCCTTTTTTCTTTAATTCTGTTGCGGAAACTTCTGTTATTTTGGGCCCAAGAACAGATTGTATAGTTAATATCTCACAAGTGTCTTCTTCTGGTATAGTACCACTAACACCAAATCTAGAATAAGCATGTCCGAATGTTTTTCCTAATATTTTAGTATATGTCTTGGCTTTAGACTGATGACAATTACTAACACAAACACTATTTGCAAAATAGTTATGATTGTCCTTTATCCTTAAATTATAAACATCACCACTATATCCTATCTTTTTAATACACTTAATCTTCATTTATATCTTTTTAATTTTCTGATTATATTATCACCATCTGGTTGGTTATCTAATAGGTGTATGAATTTTTCTTTATTCTCTATTATCCAATCTTCTGTTATGTAAATAAACTCATAACCATTTAATAAACACCATTCTTCGGCATATCTTCTTTTTGTTGTATTTTTTGATAGACCAATAGTTGATTTTGGTTTTATCTCATATAATATTTTTTCATCATAATCAACAAAATCTATTATATAATTATGTGATATATCTTTAAATAAATATTCTATTCGTATATCTTCGTATAATAGTTTGGGGTTACATAGATGAAAGAAAGCCTCCCAGGAAGATCTATATCTAAATTTTTTATTATCAATGGTTAAGTATGAGAAACTACCGTGCCAGCTATTTGTAATGTTTGGAGTGAACGAACCATTTTTTATATTAGCCTTCATTTTCTTTGAATTTTTTCTACACATATTTTTGAAAGTTTCCTCAGACATTCTATGTGATGTGTTATTTTCACCCATTTGTCTAATTGATATACTTTTGTTATAACAATTATCTGAACAAAAACTATTAAATCCAAAATTTTCTTTATTTCTAATACCGACAAATATTCTTTCATTATCACATTCATCAATTTGGCATTTTTTTTCAATATTTTTAAGGTATGCGATTACATTTTTTATTGATATTTTAAAATTAAAATTTATGTTATTTTTTTCTAAAAATAACATAAATTTCTCTTCTTTCTCCTTCCGATTGAATATTGAGTATCTTTTTTCAAATATTAATTTATATATTTTATCCTTTTGCTTTTGATCCATGTCCTTCTGTGCTTTTGTTATATATTAAAATTAATATCCAATATTTCTTCATCAACATTTAATTCATCGACCCTTTTCCATTCACCACTTATTAGTTTTACTTTATGATTGCCTGTTATTTTTAATACTTCTCCGTTATCTAGTGATATCTCATATATATCATCAGATTTTGTTAGATTCTTATAAACAAAATCAACTTCTTTATTTTCTATTAGGAGGCTTTCTTCATTTATGGTTTTGACAAAATCGCCTATTTTTATTTCGGATATATTTTTTTTTGATCCATCTGACATAGTTATTTTAGTAGATGGGTGCAAACACTCATCAGTTATCACCGTATGAAACTGTTTAAAGAAGCTTTTTGGCCACTTATCTAGTGATTGATAAGTTCCTATGTATATGTTAGCATCTTTTGTTCCGGTGTGTTTTCTTGGCTTCTCCGACATTATCTCCTCAACTCTTATATCACAAGCAGTATATTTTACTTCTTTTGTTAATATAGCGTCTAATTTAGCATCTCTTACTTCAATTAAATTATTTATACCATGATTATACTCAACTATATTATCATAAAATTGTGTAACTAATGTTATTGATGGTACTATTATCAAGAATTTAGCACTTTTGTCTATCTTATGTAATGTATAAAACATCACGATTGATATTATCAGTGATTTTCCACCAGATGTGGCAACTTCGGCCATACAATATCTATTTTTTAGAATTTTATAAGCACTCTCTACTTGATGATCATATGGAGTAAATGATATCCAATCTCCACTCTTTGTCTTTATTTTATGATTTTTGAAAAATTCATCACAAAAATCTTTCACTTTCTCTAAAGTAACATCTCTATTTATTGGGAAGTCTTCTTTATTTTCTAAAATGAAAGGAACGCCTATTTCCTGACAAGCTCTAAGTGATTCTTTCCAAAGGCCTAAATTTATCTTACCATCTCTAAAATATGAATTTTTGCCATTCCAAACACCCATCTTAACCAATGGCATATATTTATATCCCTTAACATGTCTTGTTAACCAAAGATCAAGCTGGTGATACTCTATTCGTGTTGCCTCACTAACAACTATCTCTTCTTTTTTCTTATCATATCTAAATTTCATATTAACTTATATATTAATATTATGATTTTTCCACCGGTTTTTTACAAAAAAGGGAAGGAGACTTATGTAATATATACATAAAAATAAATTTAAACATGAGTATTTTATCATTCCTAAAAAATCTTTTTACTAAACAAGAAGTTAAACAAGTCGAAGAGACCAAACAAGAAGTTAAACAAGAAGTTAAACAAGAAGTTAAACAAGTTGTTAAAAAAGTTGAAGAGACCAAACAAGAAGTTAAGCAAGAAGTTGAGCAAGTTAAAGAAGTTGTTGAAGCAAAGAAAGAAACACCCAAGGCTACGCCTAAGAAAGCTACAGCAAAGTCACCTAAGAAAACTACAACTAAAAAGAAGACATCCACAAAAGAAAAACCAGTAACGGCAAAGGATATTAAATCAAAAGCTAAAGAAACTAAAGAAGATAAACCTAAGGCAAAAAGAAAATATACAAAAAGAAAGCCTAAGACTCCTAAGAAGTAATAGATTAATGAGAAAAATGATAAAACCACCATATTATGGTGGTTTTTCTGTTTTGGTGTAATTTAAATTAAAAGGGTTTTTTAATTTAATATATAATAAAAAATAAATAAATTAATATGAAAACTAAAGTCGAAATCGAAATAGGGGATTATGAAATCCAAATTGAAGAAGTAGATGGTGTAATATCTGTAAGAGCTGAAAAAGATGATGAGGTTGTTGAAGAATTTTCTATCACTACCGAAGAAGTAGAAGGAGAAGACTCAGAGATGGGTGATGATGAAGAAGGTGATGAGATAAAAGGATTCGGTGAATTCGGTGATGAAGAAGAAGATTTTGGATCTGAAGATCTAGAAGGCGAAGCTGGAGAAGGCGAAACCGAAGAATCTGAAATGGATATCGAAGAATTAGAAGACGAAGGTACACTAGAATCTTTTCAATCTTTTATAAGTAAAAAATAAGAACAAAAATGCACAATTTCATTTCATTCATAAAAGAAAGTGAAAGCAAGATTATTAAATATTATGCCTTTGATTGGGATGATAATATTGTTAATATGCCGACCGTTATACATATGGAAAAACTAATTGATGGTGATTGGGTACCAACTGATGTTTCTACATCAGAATTTGCTGAGGTAAGAGGTGATAAAGAAAATTGGAGACTATTAAGTGATCCAGAGAAATCATTCTCTGAATTTAGAGATACAGGACCAAGGGGCGAAGTAGCCTTCTTAGAAGACCTAAAACACGCAATTGAATTAGGCAATTATGGCCCAGCTTGGGATGATTTTATAGAGTGCTTAACGACTGGTTCGTTATTTGCTATAATAACTGCGAGGGGACATGAGCCAAAAGCAATAAGAACTGGAATAGAATGGTTATTAGATAATGTTTTGTCTCCTGACCAAATGTATGATATGTATAATCATTTGATGAAATTCGCATATCTATTCAGAGATGAAGAAGAATTTGATAGATTATTAAAAGGAAAACCATCCGAGAATAAACTAATATCTAAATTTTTAGATAGTTGTGATTATGTTGGTGTTTCTGCTCCATCAAGAGGATCGGACTCAGCATCGAATCCGGAAAAGGCTAAAGTAAATGCTTTGTTGGAATTTAAAACAAAAGTTAATGATTTATGCTCACAGATAGGATACAAAGCGATGGTTGGGTTTTCGGATGATGACTTAGGTAATGTAAAACATATCGAAGACTTAGTTGATAGCTTAACACACGAACAGTTCCCGAATATAATAAAATATGTAGTTAAGGGAACTAATGATCCAAAAAACATGACCAAAACAGTTAGAACAATGGGTCCACCAAAAGATACTACACTAACAGAAACAAATCAAGCACCTGGATTAGAATCATCTATTATGCCGTTTTCTTCATTTAATAATATGACTACCCGGCTTTACCCAAGTGGTGAAAAAAATAGACAAGATGATTTTGCTAATCGGTTTCAAAAAAAAACTGAAAAATTAGCTAAAATGTCTAAAGAATTGGTAAAACCAGTTAAGAAGAAAAAAAAGAAATAATCTAAAGACCCAAACATTTGGGTCTTTTTTTTGGTTAATTTTTAATATATAAATAATGTTAAAGTATATAGAATTCATATTAGAAAATGCTGATAATTTTAAATTATATTATTCGTATGATTTTAAATATATTCTAAAAAATATGGAATCAGATAAAGTAGCAAAACTTTTATTACAAATAGAGGACAACTCATATTTTACTGGAAAACAAACACTAATTGATATTACTGATAAGAACGATAAGATTTCTTTTGTACAGAGTAATAGAATTTCTAGAAAAACACCAAAACTTAAAGATGAGATAAACTTACCAATTACAATAAGAAATAGTCAAATGACAAACAGATATCCTTTGTGGGATTCTAATAGAACCGAGATGTCTATAGGTAGATGGGTAAATAAGACATTCACTGACGTTTTACAAAAACACGATAAATCATTATCTTTAAGTAATTCTGATTTAGAAAAATTTGTAAATAATTATAAATCAACATATGATGAGGGAACTGACTTAGGTCTTGAATTAGTAGAGGGAGAAGAAATAAGACATTGGTATTGTTTTGAAAATTACGAAAAGCGAGATGGTCAATTAGGTAGCTCTTGTATGAGACAGAAACGTAAATCTAAATTTTTTGATATTTATGTTAAAAATCCAGATGCTTGTAAGTTATTAATATTAAAATCTAAAGAAGATGAAACAAAAATAAAAGGACGTGCATTAGTTTGGAGATTAGATAATGGTGATTACTACCAAGATAGGATATATACACATGCTGATCACGATTTTGTATCATTTGAAAAATGGGCTAAGAAGAAAGGAATGAAATATTATAGCAATAATGAGTATGATATTATGAAAATAACACTTGGTACTGATGGTGACTTTGAATATGAATACTACCCATATATGGATACCTTCAAATATTATAGCCCGGGCGAAAAAATATTAACAAATAATGAATCTAAGTTTCCAAATTGGGGATATCAAAGACTCGAAAGTGTTGATGGTGGTTTTGATCCAGAAGATTCGGTTTGGTCTGATTGGGATGATAGTTTTATATCAGCACGAGATTCAATAGAAACAATAGATGCTGGGATAATGAGAAAGGATCAAGCAATTTATGTAAAATTTAGAGATGAGTGGTATTCACCAGATTATTATAACTTAGTATATTCTAATACTGACCAAGAAACACACCATATAGATGATTGTGTATTTAGTGAGATATTAGATGATTGGTTGTTCGTCACAGATGATTTGATTGAATTGGAGGGAGGGGATTATTGTAGCAAAGATATGGAATACCTCTATTTTAAATCTGATGATAAATATTTTTCTAGGATTTATTGGATAAGAGACCCATTTACTAGTAATTTAATAGACAAAGAATCATTTAAAGACATAAATAAAAAACTAAAATCAGAGTTAGGAGATTATGATAAAGCTGAGTCTAGATTGATGGAAATTTTCAAAAATAAAGACTTTGATATAGAAAAGGTGTATAATTATATTAATAATAATAAATTTTATATCAAAGAAGTACGAAACATCTATTGGGGTATGGATCACAAACCGGATCCTAATTTAATTTTAGAAATAATAATAAATAGTATACCATTAAATATTAAAGATAGAATTAGAGTTGGGCCTTCATTTCTTGATATAAATAAAAAAATGGTATTCTATTCCGGTGATGATTGTCCGAATATAAATGGATGGCAATATTTACTAAAAGATAGAGTTTTTAAATTTATTAAATTCTTTGATTATGAACTACTTGGAGAGGAGATATATAAAATATTCGTTTACTTTAACACAAAGAATAGAGAACAATAAAGTATTTTGTCCATATAAAAAACGTGGATAAATCTTATATAAGGGGAATAACCCAAAAAATACTAAATAAAGAATTCGCTTCTACTAATAGAAGAAAGATAGTGGAATATGGCGATAGGCTGAATTTGAGCTGTCCATATTGTGGTGATGGTAGGTCCGAATATAAAAAAAGAGGTAATATATACTTCAATAGATTGTTCTACATTTGCTTTAATTGTGATAAAAAGACAACATTTGATAAATTTTGCAAAGATTATCATGAACAAATAGATCCTAGTAAAAAGTTAGAGATGATAGAATATTTAGATTCTGTTATGACATACTCCGACTTTGAGGGTGATTTTATGGATGCTAGAATAGAGAATCTAATAGATATGAAGGATCTAGAAAAGGCAATATTATCTAATGTTACACCAATAAGTGATTTTCAACCAATAAAAGTAGGTGGTGGTATTTATAAATACCTCATAAACAGAGGAATAAAAAAAGAACTACATAAAAACATATACCAAGGAAAATTCTGGATAAACGAAGACCAATCCGAGTGGATTATAATAATGCTAAATAGGCGAGATGATAAAATACTAGGTCTACAAATTAGAAACCTAAAATCTGGACGTAGACGTATGTTCAAAATATACAACTATGAGAATGTATTTGAGTGGGTATCTTTAATAAACCCAGATAAGAAAGAATTAGATGTTAATCAAATGGTTATTTATAATAAATTGTCATATTACTTTAATATACTAAATATAGATGTTTCTAGAACAATAACTGTCTTTGAGGGATATTTAGATTCTCTTTTCTATCCAAATTCTATTGGATTAGTTGGTGTTAATACTGATTATAGGTTCTTAGAAAATAATGATCTAGATATACAATATTTCTTCGATAATGATGATGCTGGGTTTTCTAAATCAGAAGAAAAAATAGAAATAGGATATCCAGTTTTTTTATGGAAAAAACTATTCGAGGATATAGTTGATAAAAAAAATGATAAAGATCCATATAGGTTATTACATAGAATATCGAAAGTTAAAGATATAAATAAATTAGATGAGCTAATAAATGGCTCTTATGGTAAATTAAAATTATATAATTATTTTAGTAGTGATGTTTTGGACAAAAAATGGATACCAAAAGTTGGTAAAAAGAAATATAACAATGATATTGATTATAATAGAAAATTTGATTCTTTTAATAAACTTTAAATAAACTTTATATTGTGGTGATTTATATTTTTTTGTGATAAAAAATCTCTAAAATCTATATTCCCTCTCTCTGAATTACAAGGCTGACAACAGACTATTAAGTTGACTTGTGTATTATTACCACCATTGGAAATAGGAACAATATGATCAGCCGTTGCATTATCGTAATTTAATTCATCATCACAATATAAACATTTGGCATCCCTGTTTCTATCTAAAAAATTCTTAGCATAGCCACTTGTTCTCCTTTTGACATTTTTACCACTATATTTCAAACCAACTACAACAAATTCTTTTCTGAATTTGAATTTCTTCCGGTATATCTCACAAGGTCGGTAATTTTTATTAATTAGTATAGCTATTATTATAAGATATTTCCACCTTTCGTATATTTTATAATCCACTGATAGGAAGTGGTTATTTTTTGCTTTAACCAATATTTTCAATATTTTAAATATACTCATTTTCTAATTGTATATATTATAAAAACCATTTTCCTAAAAAAATATATAATATATGTCTGATAATAAAAAGAAAAAATATGTTGTTAATTTAAACATACCAAGGGATGGTGGTTTAAAGAAAACAATTGAACTGAATATATCAAGTAAACCAAGGAGAAAGCCTTTACCGGTGGCCAAAAATGACACACCAAGGGGCGTTGGTGGTTTTATTTCTTATGTATTTTTAGATAGTTTTTTTGGATGGAGAAACATAAAATGGCTTTTATCAGAAATAGCTAAAATATATTCAGCCGAGCCTTCTTATTTTTCCAAAAAGAGAGTAGAATCTAGTATAGCCTTTATAATTGGTCAATTTGGTATGATATTCTATTTTTGTCATAATTATGAATCACTTGTTATGTCGGATTTGATGCTATGGGCATCCGCTGAGTTTGTTATAGCTGGTTATTATGTGAATAAGATACAAAGTGAGAAAAAAGAATTTCCTGATAACGGCGGAGATTATTTTGACCCAGAAGATTATGTAGATCCCAATGATCCAAGTGGTTATGTAGATCCTAATGATCCAAATGGTTATGTAGATCCTAATGATCCAAATGGTTATGTAGATCCAAATGGTAACCAAGATGGATCAAACAACCAAAATGTTGTTAACAATAATGGTAGAAATAATCATAAAGATGGACCAATTGATCCAAGTGACCTAGACTCAGAATATTACAAATAGATTGGAATATATTATATTTTAATATATAATTTCATGTCCATCAATACTAAAATAACACTCAAAACAAAATCAGGCCCAGGTGAGATAGTTGGTAAAACCGAATTAGAAATGGTTGATGGTTATGTTGAATTTACTAAAATTCAATTCACAGAACCAGGCGATTATGTTGTTTCTGTAGTGCCATCAAATTCAGAAGAGTTAGAACTAGGTGAGTTTGAAATAAGTGTATCACCACAAGAAGAGTTCATTCCACAAGAAGACTCTGATGAAGTCGAAGATAAAAAAATAGATGGAGTTAGACCAATAATTGCACAAATAACACAACCAACAATTAAGTTAGATCCAATGGAATTCGAAACTAGTGATAATGATAGAGATAATGCTGATATAGGAAGCTCAATAGGATATACACCATTTGTTTGGTATAATGGAATACAAATACAAACAAAAGATATAATAAAATTATTTTTATACTATGATAACTTAGTACCTAAGTGTAAATTGACGATAATTGACACACTTGGTTTGATAAATACACCAGAGACTATGCCATTGAATGATACTAAATTTGAGATATTTTTTAATTCAGGGTCGGAGTTATTAAAATCTATACATCTAAAATTTAAATTAGAAATAAACCAATTAAATAAAAATAACACAAACTCAATAACAGGAACGATAGACTTGGTTGATTTTTATAAAGGAGCATATGAATCAAATGTAGGAACATCATATGATGTTTTGAAAAAGGTATCCTCCAAACTTAGCCTTGGATTTAACTCAAATATAGGAAATACATCAGATGAGATGAAGTGGATAAGAAGAGGATCTAAATACTCGGAATATATTTCAAATATAATAAAACATTCATATATATCCGATAACTCTTTTTTGATGGGATATGTAGATTTTTATTGGTGTTTTAATTATATTGATTTAGAAAAGGAATGGACTAGGGATATATCAAGTGATGTTGGTGTAAACTCACAAGGAATATCATCAATAAGTAATGGAGAGAATTTATTACCAATGGTTCTAACTAATGACAAATCAGATAGCTCATCATCCTTTTATTTTTCGGATTATAGATTAAATAATAATTCAACATATAGGACAACAAATAATGGTGTATTCACGACATCAAAGGTATATGATAGAATAAAAAAACAATTTTTAAAATTTGATATAGATTCTATAACATCAAACGCTGATGATAACATAATATTAAAGGGCGCACCAAGTGATTCCAATGAATTAAAAGATAATTTTATATCTAAATATGGTGGCAAGATAGACACAGATAATGTGCATGAAAATTATCAATATTCGGTTGAACAAAATAGGAGAAATTTAGAAAACTTAGATAATATATCAATAGATATGACATTACCTCAGCCAAATTTTAACATATACCTTTATCAAAAGGTTGAAATTCTTTTTATAAATGAAAAACAAACTGTTGTTAATGAAAAAATAAAAGATGAGAGGCTATCCGGTGGTTGGTTAATAACAGATATATCCTTTGTTTGGATAAATGGATCACTAAAACAGAGGCTATCAGCATCTAGAAAAGAATTAGGTAAAACGAAAAACGAAAGAGAAGAACAAAGAACATCCACCGATAAAAGTGTAAATAATTCAGAAATAAATGAAAACCCAGTAACAGAAGAAGTTGAGCAAAACATTGGCGACTTTGTATTCGGTGATGAAGTATCTGGTGATAATTCATTATTGGGAGAAGAATATACCGAAGAATTTGGCGGACTTAGTGAAGAAGATATGCTAGTAGAGGAATTAAGTGAACATATAGGATCTGAGGTTAATTTACAAGAAGAAGAAATAGATATAAAGAGTTCTGATTCATATAATGGATTAGATAAAAACCCAGAAACTTGGTCAAATAGTGGTATAATAGTAATTGGTAGCAAAGTACCATCTGATATATCCGGTCCACCAAAGGTATTTAATAAAATAACTATAAATAATACCATAAAAGAAAAATACATACCAATAATAGAGAAGATGGATGTTACTATTGGTACTAGATTGTTAGCAACAATAATGACACAAAAAGAGGGGTTTAAGGAAGGAACTAGATCTTTCAAAACAAACAATCCTGGTAATATAGGAAATATAGATAATGGTAGCAACAAGGAATTAAAAACATTAGAAGATGGTATAGAATTACAAATCGATTATATTAATAAAGTTGCTGTTGGTAAACACACATCATACCCAATAGGTAAGAAGAAATTAGTGAAGCCTTATTATTCAAAAGAGATATCAAATAACCCACAATATAAACTAACGCCCTTTTTACCAGGATATGAATTTAATTATAGTGGAAAAATAGAAGAATATGTTAAAATATATTCAACTGGAGCAAGGGTCAGTAATTCTTATATAAGTATGATAGTTTCTTGGTTCAACATAAATGGTTATAATTGGGTAAACTCAGAGACAACCATAAAAGAATTAACAAGAATAAATAACACAGCATAATTCTATGTAGTTAACAGTTTATTTTATATATAATATAAATTTAAATCATAATAAATGCCAATAGGAAAAGAGTCACTCGCAAAAGAGTCATTAGATAAATTAAAAAATAAAGCGACTGCAACTGCTGAGGGCCTTAAAAGACAATATGGCATAGGTGGTGATGGACCAACTTGGCCACAAACAAAATATGAGCCAATAACAGGATCATCAGGACTTTCTCTATACCCAAATCACAAAACCAGAGGGTTCTTACCACCAGTTAATATCAATCCTATTCTAGACTCCGAAAGGAAAGTCGGTAATTATGTATATAAAGATTGGAGAGGACACCAATTATCATTAAATACTAACCAATTAGAAACAAAGGATAGATTTGATGAAGGAATAAATATACCCAAATCAAGCTCAGAATTAATAGATTCGCCATACTCAACAAGAGATACTTATTTAATATTTGGTGATAACTCACAAGATTATTTTAAACACGGATTACATATAATAGATGGATTAACACCAATAGAAAACCCAGAAAGTGGCAAATCTAATTTAAGACTTGGTAGTTTTACCGAGACACCATTTGAGAATAGTGATCCAATAGTATATGGTTTTGAAATAATAATAGATGATATTAGCTCACCATTATTAAATGGTTCTATATCAGACTTTCTTAGAAATTATTCTGGTGTTTCTGAAATAGAATCTAGAGTGAAGGTATATGAGGAATTTAAACAACAGTTTATAAAGTTCTTTAAAACAAAAGCAACGGTTAGAATAAATGATAGTGGTGATGGAATAACAAAAATGAGATCATCTGGATATCCAGAATCTGATAGCACCAAAAGTATATTCCAATCTGGCAAAAAATCATATTTTAATTATTATTTAAAAAAAATAGATGGGTTAGATAAATTAGTCGAGGGTAACACACCAAAGAGTAAAAAATTCTTGAATAGCTATAATGATGATATAATAACACTATCATTTAGTGAAGATGTTTCGTTGAGTGTTGGTACATTAGCACACCTTTATAAATTATTATATTGGTCGAAGCCCAGAGGAAAAGGAATAGTTCCTGAAAATTTACTTAGATTTAATTGTGATATAATAGTTTCGGAAGTAAGAAATTTCAATAGAGTAAGGAAGGCAACCGGTAGTGGTGAATTAGAAATAATAAAAGATAATGTTTCTAGGTACGTTTATTCACTAAAAGAGTGTCAATTTTACTTCAATAATATGCCACATGATTCTACTATAAACCTTGGAAATATAGCACCACACCCAGAGGGTAGTTATGTTGTTCAATTTGATTATAAATATTCAACTTCAAAATTAGAAAGGTTCATGCCAAGTGGTGATGGGTTTGGAAAGTATGTTGGTTATAATAATGGTGCTATATGGAAAATAGGAAACCCAGGTGAAAGAAGCAACAGAACGGGTACACAATCAATTGGCGGTGATACCTCAGTTCCTAGATTCTTCACAACTGGTGATAATACATTAAATAAATCTGGCGTATTAGAGCCGTTTATTTTATCAACACCAATTGATAACCAATTTAAAAGAACTTTTTTTGATAACGATGATGGTTCATCAGATCAACTTAGTGGGTTGGAAAAATTCAAAAAGAATGCTAAGAGTGGTGCTAGAGAAATAAAAAATAGATTAGAAGACGTAGCGATAAGAGCAGCAACTCGTGAGTTACAAACATTTATAAACACAAGAGCAGCAATTTTAAACAAAACATTAAACAAAATATTAAATTCCTCAGGAGTAACACAGATGAGACCACCTAGAAATATATATACTGATAAAGGATTAACCCCTGGTCAAAGAATATTTTATGATATCCGGGGCGAGTTAGGAGACTTCCTAGGAGGCGCATTAGGTGGAGCCCTTGGAGGAGGTGGAATAACTAGTGGGGTATTTAATCCAAGATAATAAAATGATAGATTCAAATAAAACATATGTTGGTGTAGTAGAAGACAACCAAGATCCAAATAGGATAGGTAGAGTAAAGATAAGAGTGATGGGTATATTTGATGATATTCCATTAGAAGATATACCATGGGCAATGCCTTGGAAAGATTTAAATGGTAACGAATTCAATGTTCCAGAGATAGGAAAAGTTGTTATTGTTATATTTGATGATGGTAATGAGAATAACCCAGAGTTTATTTATTCAGATCATTATAATATAAACCTCGAAGAAAAACTTAAGTCACTATCTGATGAGGATTATACTTCTATGAAGTCTATTATATTTGACCATAAAACACAAATATATGTGAATGATTCGGAGGGATTAAAGATAGACCATAAGTATAATAATTTGAACATAACAAATGGTGGAGTTGATATAAATCTAAAAGATAATAATGCTTCACTAAACTTAGGGGATTCAACAGCATCACAACAAGCCATATTAGGAAACCATTTTCTTGATTGGGTTGGTAAATTTTTAGAAGCACTACAATCTGGATCGCTAATGAACCAAGCTGGACCAGCTGTGCCGAACCCGGCTATGTTAAAATTAATCGTAGAATTTAATTCATTAAAAGATTTAAATTTTTTATCACACCATGTTAATATAGCAGATAATAATAAAATAACAACAGTAAATAGCGAGGAAAGAGAGGATGATCCACAATATGGTGATACATGGACATCAACAAAAGAAGATAATGAATTAACTTCTAAGAAAGAAGAAAGCTTTGCATCAAAAGAAGGACCGAAAGATGAATATAATAAACCAATAAGTATACCAGTTTCACAAAACCAAGACTCACAAACTGCAGAAAATGAGATAGCAGTTCAAACAGGACTTACGCCTAATAGAATAGCCGAACTAAAACAAGCCGCTAGCCTTATTTCAATAGAGTTAGAAACAGGAAGCAATTTAAGTTGGTGGGATAATTTAACAAATATAGCAGAATTTTCAGAAATAAAAAAATTGTTAATTGGTATTAATTCAACTGCTGAAATGCAAGTTTTATCATCGTTCTATAAAAATATTTTTACATTAAATGGTAATTTATACCAAGACATCGCGCAAGAGTTTTCGGCAGACGAAGTCGCTACGATTCCTTTTTTAAGTTCAATTGCATAGCTATGAATTTAGGCACAATTGGCACAGTTGAAATAGTTTTAACTTCAGATAGTATTAAAAATTACAGTTTTTATTTTAGTGATCATTACAAAAAAAATAAATTAAAGCATGAAAAAAGGAAATTTTAAACGGAAACTAAAGCAATTTTTTGAAAAAGTACGGGAATTTTTTAAGGAACTAAACAGTGATTTAGATGAATTTTTTGAAAATACAGTTAGACCGACTGTTCAATTTTTAGAAGTAATAAAATTATCGCTCAACAATCCAGCTATAAATATTTTAACTGTATTTATACCCGGAGAAATAGACGATAAAATAATTCGTAAACTTCGGGAAATTTTGCCGAAAATTATTATAAAATTAGGTATTGTAATAAATATTCAAGAACATTTTAGTCCAGAAAAAACTATAGATCTATATTGTAAAGAATTAAATAACTTACCCTTAGAATTAAAAAACGCCGCACTTCACATAGCATATAATCAATTAAAAGAAGAAAACACTAATAAAAATGGCATATAAAAAATTCACAACAAAGCAAATAGCCGCTCAAAAAATGTTTGCAAAAAATGCAAAGAAAGCCCGTTTATTAGTTAAACAGGGTAAAGCCAAAAACCTTAAAGCAGCCTGGAAAAAATTAAAATAACCTTGACAGCAAAAAACAAAATAGTAATTATTATTACTACGTTGCTAATATTAGTCGCAACGATACTTTATTTCGTTAAATATAAAAGGCTACCAATGACAGCAGTTAAAACACCAGGACAAACACCTGGACAAAGTAATAGAAAATTTACATTAGAAGACGCAACACCAGCTTTAAGACAAATTATAAATGAATATGGCCGAGAAATGGCCGAAAACGTGGAAAAAGTTTATAGGTGGGAAACGGCGCATTTTAAAAGTTCTCAATTTACCAATACAGGCAGCGCAGGTATGGAAGCCGCCTTACATTCAAAAGCCCCAAATTATGGCTGGAATCCTGCAAGCTGGATTAACGACATTAACTCGGCGCCAATTGGATAGAGGATCAATTGGGTATAGAAAATATAAGTAACCAAGAATTAGAAAACTCAATTAGCGATACAAATACAATAATAGAAGAACAAAACCCAGATTATGACATTAGAGTTGATAAATTAATATCTTTTATGGAAAATAAAAAATATAAAATTTATAGATCTAAAAATATACTAAATATACTATCTATGAGAGGAAAAGATAGTGGTGAAATAACAAATAGGTTTGATGAAAAAATGTTTGTTTTTTATATGGATGATTCAAATAATTGGAAATTAAATGAATATGATATAACCACATTACCTGGTCTGATAATATCTAATGAAGAAAGAAGGCTACCGAATAATGTAAATTTATTATCTTGTGGTCAATACATAGACCAGTGTTCTCTAAATTACTATAAAGGAGACCTTACACACAGATGTTTATCCTTTAATAATTCTACGGTATATATAAACAAAAGAACAGATAGATATGATTATTCCTCACCAACCAAAACTGGTAATTTTGGAATATCAATACATAGATCCAGTAGTTCAGGAACATCCGAATTAGTTTATGACTACTCACAAAATGGTGACCAAGTATTTAAAAACTATAATCAATTCAATCAATTTATTAAGCTATGCGAAAAACAAGAACTGATAAAAAATAATTTCACTTACACAATTTGTCTAAAATCAGATTTTGATAGATTCTTAATTTAGACTATTGATAAATTATTCAATCCTAAATCACTATAGAATAAATTATTGGATTTTGGCAAAGATGCGTATGGCCCCTTAGTTGCCTTAGTCGGCCAGTATTCATAGTGCCACTCCTCTGTTGAAACTGTTCTAAGAAATCCAAATCTCCAACTGTTTTTGATTAACCAAGAGTATATTTTGGGATCTAGTTTGCTATTTAGTTTACCTGTTCTAGTGCCAGTATTGAAATCAACTGCTATACCACTACCATGCTTTGATGTGCCTGCCCTTGCAGTAGCTGGGGAACATTTACCATTCTTACAGTTTTGATTATATAGTTCTTCTTGTGATTGAGCACTAACACTAACACCTGATTCTGATTTACCATCTATATTAGGGTAGAACGCTGGTCGAAATCCAGAATTTAACCTCAAACTAACACCATCCTTTTTAGCCTCTTCTATCATATCCAAAACAGCATCGGCTATGTTAACATTAACTGGTCTCCCATGTATTTGGCAACATCTAATAGAAGTCTTTGAGTTAGTTATGTAGCTATTTGGTATTAGATCTAACCTATGGTTTCCTTGAACATATGTCTCACTATTAATAATATTAGCATTGTTCTCAGTCTCAATAAATACCTCTTTGCTTGTATATTCTTGTATTTCTATTTCAGATTCTTCACGGCCACTAAAATCCTCTTCAATGAACTCACCACTCAGTAAGTCCGAATCTTCCATATCACCAAAATCAAATCCATCAATAGTTGAATCTTTTGGTGGCTCGCCTATATAAACTTTTATAGAAAAGTCTTCTTTTATTTTTAATACTAAATCAGATGGTATAACAACACTTATTTTTTCTTTGTTATTTTTACTCTCTTCTGGTATCTCATTATCTAATTTATAATCTGGTAGATTTTCAGTTTCTAATGGACTAATATAATCTATCTCTTTACATGAGTAATTAATATTTTCACATAAGCTTAATTCATAATTTGGTACTGAATATTTCCATTTCGTGATTATAGATTCTAATATTTTTAAATCTAAAATCAAGCCCGAATACTCTAAGTCTTTTTCAGATAAATCATATTTAACTAATCCATAAGAAGTCATCATTAATTTATCATTACCATCTGGTGGTAAAATTTTAATTATTTTAGTTATGAATCCCTTTGTGCTAGTAGTCGCTCCTTTTTCTATATCCAACTCACCCCCTTCATCATCACTCCAAGATTTACCACCAACCGATGTATCACCATCATTCCAGGATATTATAACCTTAGACCCATTATTTAAGTGATATTCGTCAAACCCATAGCTTCTTAGGATTGGCAAATTATCCTCCCAGGGGTCTTGTATTATACTAAAATTATTTCCTTGAGCTTTTTGTGTATTTAACCAAGATTCTACATATTTATTAACATCATCTAACCAAGTTTCATACCTCTTATTATATTTAAAATTTAAATCAAATTTTGTTTGTTTAGTAGCATATCCCTCATTAGATATTGTCATTATCGATATAAACCTATCTTTGCCCCTTTTTTGAATAGTTAATTTATAATTTTTTAAATTATCTATACCAAGTCTTATTGATTTTATATCTTCCATTATCTATTTATAAATAAATATTATATCCCACCAACAGAAAACTTACCATTAGAAATTCTAACAGGAGCTCGTGGTGTTTCTAAAACCACTGGAGGTAAAGAATAATTATTGGATTTAAATTTCTCTCTGTCTTTGTCTTTTCTTGTTGATTTGTTTGGAACAATAATCTGTTCTCTTATACTTAACTTATCTTCTTCTAAAGTTGATAAACTTATTCTAAATTCACCAAAATTGGATATATTAGGAAATTTAAGGATCATTCCTTCCTTTATAGATAGTGGATTATCTATATTATTTATATAGAGTAATATGTCTATATTCTCTAAATAGACACCAACTTCATTTGGTTCCAAATTATAAATATCTTGAAACAATAGGTCTACTCTCATTTCATGTTCTCTTTTTACTTTATACTCGCCCGATATTTTATCTTCTCTGTATATAAAAGATGGTGTAGTTAAGTCATATAATTCTAAATCAGAATCATATTTAACATATTCATTTATTGATTTAAAATTCATAATTATCCGTTTTCTTTGGTTGTTATTTTTATTCCATCTTTACCAACTCTAGCGTTGGATCCAGAATCACTAACAGTATTTCCAGAATCATCTCTTATATAATCCTTTATATCATCATAATATGTGTCATTATCACTAGATGTGAAGTTTGATGTTATATAGTCCTTTCTAACATTAACAACCCTTAAATATCCTGTATTAAATTTTGCTAATATTTCTTGTAACCCAAGGTTTCTAGCATTTTTAAGTGTAAATTCTATTGTTATATTTGATGGCAAATCATTAAAGGCTAAAGTAGGCCCCATCCTTAGAGTAAGGTTATCAGTATACATATCACCTGAGCAAAATATTGGTCTCAGTGGATTTCCGACTGTTATGTGCCAAGGAGTAGAGGGTAGACCAGATAATGAATGAGCTATACCCATTAATTCGACTCTATATTTCTCTATTGTTTTTTCTACACTCAAGACAATTTTATCAAATAAATCATTAGAATCCTTTTTTTTATCTTTTTCTTTATCTTTTTCTTCTTTTTCCTTTCTTTTTTGAGATTTCTTTCCTGCTCCCTTGTTTTCTTCACTACTACTCTCACTTGTTCCTAGTAAGGAGTTAACTATTTCATTCTTTAGATCTTTCAGTGATTCAGTTATAGATTCTATAACTTTTGATATCAATATCTTTGTACCACCTGGTCCCGTCCATTTTTTTATATTTTCATCAAACTCTGGAGATAAGCCGTAATTATCACTATTTGAAGTACCAAAAGATAAAGCATTATTCATTATATCCATCCAAGCTATTGTTGGATCAATTCCTGATATAAACTTTTGCTCATACTCAACTTTAATTTTTATAGATATCTTGGCCATTAGTCCAGATCCAGAGCTACCATAAGGTACTGTTTTTCTTCTCTTTGCTTCTTTTATTAAATTTGGATTACCGGACGGTAGTGGCTCATCACCATCTGGGCCTAATATCCCTAGGTTTGTCATTAATTGTCTTTGTATAACTTCCGTGAAGCCGGTCAATGGAACAACATTTAGTCCCTTACCAAGACCAGAACCCTTACCTCCAATTCCAAAATTACCACCTAGTTTATTTAAAACACTAGTAAAATCGGCATCAGCATCCTCCCATTCTTCTCCATATGTGAAGTCTATGAAATCTTCTTCTTCTGGTTTCCAAGATATTAATACCGCCAATGGTATACTACCACCTTTATCCATTATATTATCTTTTTGTGGTTCAGAAAATCTCCTGGCTATCATTAATCTATTATTTGGATACACACCTAAATTTTTTAAGTATGCGAAATCTTGTGGCCTAAGTGATGCTTTTGGTGAAAATGATAATTTCTCAATTATGTTAAGAACACTAGTATCATATACTTCATTACTATGTAGAGCGCTTCTATTTATGCCCTTATATTTCTCTGATCTACTTAGGCCAGTGGTTGTTTCGTCTGTTCCGGATTTTGCTATATTTGCCCAAAATTTTGGAATAGAACCACCAGTAAACAATGATACAGTAGAATCTAAATTATTACCACCAACACTTATATTGGTGCTTTGTTCTTTTGCTGAATTATATGAATTTATATTTATATCTCTGGAATCACCACCATTAAATGTTGACATTCCAGTTGAGGTTGGTCTACTCTTAACGCCTATTAATCCCAATGGGGATCCACCCAAAACAAAAGTATTAGCCATAGTATTTTTTGATATTTAATTATATATTAAAGGCACTACAATACCTATGTTTGTTTAGTAATCTCTTATTATTTGTGATGCTGAAAATTTAGATAAATTTGATAAAACATTTGTTACTATATCAGGATTCTTTCTGAATTCGTTATAAAAAATCAATACATTGAAATTATTATCACCGAGTATTTTTTTGATATTTAATAGTTTTTCTATTGAGAAGTCATTATCAAAATCAGGCAAATAATATATATCCTTCTCTTTTTCTATTGCTTGTTGGATTTTATTAAATATTAGTATTTTTAGATATGTTTTATCATTATTAAAATCCACATCCTCATCATCAACTATTCGTCTTATATCGATGATGTATTTATTTTTTACTTTGTTTACTTTGATAAATTTATCAAATTTTTTTCTTGTTTTACAATAGACACAAAAGAACTGCATTCAGGTGGTAATATTTTTTATTATATATCAAAAATATCTCCTCCCATCCTATTGCTCATCATTAATGCCTTATTAAAGATATCATCTATTTCAGTATCTGATAAAAATTTGCAATTAACTTATTTAATATATATGTTTATGAGGACATATTCGGATAAATTTTTAAATGAAAATGAAAAATTAAGAGACGCTGTTGTTGGAATAGAATTTGAGTTTTACACAAAGGATATTTCATATTATAAAACAATGGAAATATTAAATGATTATTTATACCCAGTAAAGGTTTGGGGATTTAGGCAATATCACTCAGATTTTAAACCAGATTCTAATAACTTCAAAATAGAGCCTGATTTATCTGGTGGTTCTAATATGGTTGAATTAGTAACGGGACCTTTGGATTATTTAGATGCTAAATTTTATTTGATAAAAATAATGAAATTTATACAAGAGAATGGATATACAACAGATAAATGCTCGATACACTTTAATGTATCTTTCAAATCAGAAGATATGGACTTAAATAATATGAATATACTAAAGTTGATATTAGGCTTAGATGAGGACGAAATATATCAAGCTTATCCATCTAGAAAAAATAATGTTTATGCTAAATCTATAAAACAAATAATACCATTTAAAGAATATGATTTTTTTAATATACCCATTTCTGTAGTTAAGAATAATATTAGACTACCGGATGATAAATATTATGGAGTAAATTTTTTAAATATAACAAATCTAAGAAAAGATCAAAGGGTTGAATTTAGATATATTGGTGGGAAAGATTATGAGAAGAACTTAGGACAAATAATTTATTTCATGGAGAAGTTTATAATTGATGTTAGTGATTCTATACAAAATGATTTTAATACAGATGATTTAGAGAAACTAAAGACATATTTAGAAGATAACATAAGAGATTATAAGTCATTATCAAAATATGATAATTTTATAATTGAGTTTCCAAGTATAAATATACAAATAGATAAGGATGGTAGTTATGAGATGGTATCATCATATTATTATAAAATATATCAAAAAATATATGATATAGTTAACTCTACCGAAGATATAAAAGATTGTATAATAAACTACACAACAGACACACAAGCAATAGAAATTGTTGATGCTGATATAAAAGGAGCAACAACAATAAAGGGCATAGAATTAATACACTGTAATGTAGAGGGTATATTTCTTGATTGTTTCTTTGTTGGGTGTGATGTTACAAATTCACAATTAACCAAATGTAAGTTTAATAATTCAGAAGCAATAAATTCAAAATTCTTAAATTGTAGTGTAGAATCTTCATTATTAATAAATTCATATTTTATGAATGGATATCTTAATGGTGATATGAATGGTGGTGTATTTAGATCTGGTAAATTGGGACCATATGCTTCATTGGACGAGGATGTTAAGGTAGTAACCGACAATAATAATTTCTTTGATACAAAATATGATGAAGTGGATAAGGGAGATAAGGGTGATGTGTTGAAGTCTTATGGTAAGTATGCAAAATAAGCCATTATTGTTGGTTTGATTTTTAATATATAATAAAAATAATAATAGATATGAAAAAATTTATAGAATATCTAAAGGAAAATAATAGTGAAGTAAAAGCGAACTTAGGTGACCTCAGAGATGAGATTTATAATGCTGAGGATGTTATAGATGGAGTTTATAATAGTGAAGATGTAAAATATTCTGACCTAACTGATATAAATAAAAGATATAAAAAACTATTAGCTGATATGAATGAATTTATTGAAGTATTAAATAGTGAAATTAATTCATAAAAATAATAATAATTTACAAAATGAAGAAATATATAGAGTTTATAAATGAAGAAGTTGGTATGAAAAACATATCAAAATTAGCAAAATTACATAAAACTGCGGAAATTTATTTCCACAAAGATTTGGATGGAGTGACATCAGCGTTAGCTATAAAGGAATTTTTAAAAAATTATTATCAAATAGAAACAGTTGATAGCCATGTTATACAATACGGAGGGTTAGAATATGCTATAAAAAATCACAAACCAGAAAATTTATCAGTTTTAGTTGATTTTGCACATGGTAAGCCAATGTTTCATATACAATCTGATCACCACGATAAACAAGTTGGTGCCGAAGATACCGAATCAACATATTTTAAATCTGCTAGGTCTAATGTTGAGATTATATCAGGTGAAATATCATATAGTGATATTTTTACAGATACTGATTTACAATTAATAAGAACAATTGACTCTGCTGATTTTTTCGCAAATGATATTAAACCAGAGGATGTACAAAACTCTATTTTTAAATACCAAAAAGGTGATTCTGCAAAAAAGAATAGAACAATGATGGGTTTCACTGTTAATAGATTATTATTAGCATATAAAAATAAAAGAATATCACTTAAATCATTAGATGGTAAGAGAACTCATAATAATAGAAATATATTAGAGTGTTTGTTATTAGATTCGACTGCGAGTTTATATTCTATGTTTAATAACATAAGACACTACATAAACGTAGCCAAGACTACTGATAAGTTGGGTAGATTAGCTACTCCAGAAGAAATAAAAGTAAATTTATCAAATTATATTGATAGAATGAAAAATTATAGCTTTGTTGAAGACTCATATGGAAGAACACACGAAATTAGTGGCGATGAGTTAAATGTGCTTAAAAACATAAACAATAAAAAAGAATCTGATTTACCTGGATTAGCCACAAAATTAAAATTACCATTAGAGAAAGTAAAAGAAATAATAGAAAAGTTAAAATCTAGTAAATATATTTTTTGGAGTGATAAAGGATCTAATTATTTTGTTGGAACCAACGGTGATAAAATCATACAAGGAAAGAAAGCAATAAAAGGGGTACACATGGATGATGATTATAATATTTTAATGCAATATGGTGGAGGTAGTATGTTTAAACCAGGTTCTTATGATAGATACACACCTTTTAAAAATTACCCAGATTCAGAATTCTTGTGTATAATATGGCCAATGGGTCTTATTCAAGTTTCTTGTAACCCATTCAAAGAAAAGGTATTAAAAGATATAAATCTAGGCGAAATGGCTAAAGAAGTTTTAGCAAAACACGAGCCTATGTTATCAAGATATTATATAGCACTAGAATCTGTTAAATATGAATTTGAGACATCACAAGATTGGAAAAAAATGAAAAAAGAAGAAGGTGAAGATTATCAAGGTGTCGGATTTAAATATTCTGATTTAGAAGCATTTTATTCTGATTGTGTTTATAAAAAAGAAGATGGTAAAATTCAAAATGTTGATATAAATAATGACAAATTAAAGGATGCTATGAATACTATCTACGAAGATATGACATATGATCAAAAGAATTATCTAAAAGGTCTTAAAATTCCTGTTTGGGAAATAATAAAAAGAAATAGTGGTGGTCACCCATCAATAACAAATATATCTGGATTGAGCTTCTTAAAGTATAATAAACCAGTTATGAGTAGATTGTATAAAACAGAAAGTTATGTTGATGTTTTAAAAATGTTAGCAAGAGAACTTGTTGATAAACTAAAAGAAAAAATAGATGTTGTTAGATCCGGTGATAAGGTCTCATACGATACCGCTGGTATTGAATTATTAGGAAGTGATACAAATGAATCTGTTAGTATTTCAAAAACAAAATCAAATATTATAAAATATTTTAATAAATATGAGAATTAAAAGAATAAACGAAGATTTTGAAGGAAAAGAGATTGATGAGAAATCAATAACCCATTCAAATGTAAGCGATTATAGAGGATTACCTCCGTTTGGATATGAATTTAGTTCAAGAAAACTAACTCAAAAAGCAAGGGGGTTCCTAAACGGTTATTGGACAATGACCGCCAATCTTAATGAGAAGAATCAAGAGATATCAGAAGACTATAAACCAGGAGAATCTATCTCCGAATTTGATAGAAAGTGGAAATATAAATACATGAGTGGTCAGGCTCGGTTTCTAGGTGAACTAAAACCATTTATTAGGAGAAAAAGATAATATCTATCCAGATATTATACTAGATATTTTATCATTTCTAATTTTTGATACATCTCTAAATGATATTTTATATGAGCAATAGTCACAATCATAAATCTTATAATATATTGTATGTATATTACCATCTATAACATAAAACATATTTTGTATTACATAAACTAAAGATTGTATAGACCTATCAGTAACATAGATATCAATCTCATTTTTATGACTAATTATATTTGGTGATTCGTATATCTTAATACCGTTTAAGTTTTTCTTTATATAAAAGTATTGAGGAAACGGTCTGTTTGTATCACTTATAGATGGTCCAAATAAATTAGAATAACTTATTTGACAAAAAACATATTTACGTCCAATATTTAATTCTTCTACCTTTTCCAAAAATGATTTTAATATATTTGTTTCTCTATCAAAGGCCAAATCAATTAATTCTGATTTATTTATCATCTGTAAGATACTTTTTTTGTATATTCCGGATATACATTCTATTATAAATTTAGGAGATATTTGATTATTATCTATTGATTTGGATATATAATGATCTGATGATGATATTATATCACCATCATATAGATATTTAAAATTACTAAAATTACTTTCTAATGTTTTTTTATACTCATCAAAGCTTTCCATAAAATTTATATGGTTTATAATATCTTAGTTTTAATTAAACAAAATTACTTTTTATAGTATAATATAAAAACAATATAAATTATGATAGAAAATGGAAAATTAGTATCAGTTCATTATACCGGCAAACTTACCGACGGTAACGCATTTGATACATCAGAAGGAAAAGACCCACTTAAGTTTCAAGTCGGCTCTGGTCAAATTATACCAGGATTTGAAAAGGCAATTATGGGAAAAAATGTTGGTGATAAAGTAACGATAAACATATCTTCTGATGAAGACGGATATGGCCCTATTAGAGAAGATCTAATAGTAAAGGTACCTAAGGACCAAATGCCAGGAGAAGTTGTTCCAGGTCAATCTTTAGAAGCACAGGGTGATGGTGAACAATCGATCAATGTCGTAGTTAAAGAAGTAAATGAGGATCACGTAGTAGTTGATGGGAATCATCCATTGGCAGGTAAAGATTTGATATTTGAAATCGAGATAATGAAAATCGAGGAATTACAAGAAGAAAATTAATTTTCAATTAATTTAATAAAAAAAGACACTTAAAGCTAAGTGTCTTTTTTTATTAACTCATATTTTATTTTACCACAATCCCATATTCTATAATAGCCTTTACTTCTCATGAATTGACTTTCAGTTATTTTTTGTCCCTTTATTCCTAAATTAGATTTCTTAAAATTTTGCTTGTGTTTTCTATTTCCATCAATTACATATTTGTAATCTGGGTTACTTTCTGATAATAAAGAAAAACCTAATTTATTATATAAATTACCAGTTGACCAATCTCTATCAGCATAACTAATTATTCTATTTGTTTTATATCTTTTTATAAAAAAATTTAACATTTTACTTGATCCACCAACAATACTAAAATTTAGTTTATTACAAAATCTAGATAAGTTCCAACAACCATCTTTCATTTTTTTCCTACCCTCTAATTTATTAAATGTCATGACAGAAATCAACTCATTATCAAAGAACATACCTATTTTGATATTAGATATATCAATTCCTTGTATATGGTTATTGTTTAAGAATTTAGATACCTTGTCTTGTTTTATCTCTTTAATGTCACATCTTCTAGCGTATATTTTGTTCTTAGTCAGTCCTAACCAATTACTAATCTGTGATTCTAGTATTCTTTTTTTATTAATCCAATCATCTTCCCAGATATGAATAATCCTTATTCCTCTCTCCATAAAGTACTTAGTCTTATCCAAATGATAGTTTTTATCCTTGAATTCTTCTGAGTGCCAATAAAGTCCATTAAATTCAAAGCCTATTTTTAATTCTGGTAAATAAATATCAATTTCTAAACCATCACGATATGATTGAATTATTTTACCATCATATATTGAATCTATAAAATTAAATAGTTCTTTTTCTTTTATTGAAACTGAATCACCAATTGGATTACAAACGGTACATATAGGGATATTTAGCTTTTTCCTACTCAAATAGTTATCTGATTTTATTTCAAATTCATGTCCTTCATCACATCTAAATAGTGATATAGAATCTTTTACATAACTATCATAACCAACTTCTTTGCCTATTTTTGTGTCTAAATGAAATTTTTCCGATTTTTTGTAATTATTAACCCCGTATTTTTCAAAAATAGTCTTTTCTGACTTTGAGATAAACTCACTAGAAAGCATATAGTTATTAACACCATACTTTTCTAAACAAGTCTCTTTTATTTTATCTTTAAATTCATCCGTCTTTGAATAACTATATGTGCCATATTTTGTAATAATGGTATCTAGCGACTTTAGCCTAAACTCATCAGAAAGCATATAGTTATTAACTCCATATCTCTCTATACATGTTTCTTTTATTTTATCTCTAAATTCATCTGTCTTGGAGTAATTATCAACACCGTACTTTTCTAAACAAGTTTCTTTTATCTTATCTTTAAATTCATCCGTCTTTGAATAACTAGTGTATCCATATTTTTCTAAGTTTTTATACTTTATTATATCCTTTATTAAAGTAGACTCAAATACGTTACCAACCCCATATTTCATTAAATTACTACTTATTAATTTATCCTTTATTTCTTTGGAAAACATTGAATTTTTAACACCATATTTACTAATTAGAGAATTTTCACTTTTCTTCTTGAAATCGACAGTATTCATATAACTTATCTCATCATATCTATTTATGCAGGTATTCTTGGCCTTTTCTTTAACCGAGTCTAACATAGACGGACTCTCCACTCCATATTTTATAATAGAAATTTCCTTTTTCTTGATACTACCACACTTATTTGAACAAGAATACTTATTATTATTTGATATATTTCTATTATATTCTTTGAATCCGACTTCTTTTATAGAACCACAATAGTCACACTTAGATGATATTTTTATATTAGATCCAATTGATAAGTCATCAGTAGATACTAATATTTTCTTACCACTTGGCTTTTCTGGGATATCATATTTTTTTTTATAATATGATATGTTTTTTGGATTTAAAGTGACCACCACATTTTTCGTCAATATCATTTTTTATCAAAAAATTTAATTACAAGTCTTTCTAAAAATTTAGATTTGTTTATATCATTATCATCCAAATACTTAATCATTTTGTTATACACTTTTGGGTCTATTGTATAATAGTCCTTTTTTCTTCTTGTCTTCATATCATATATATTAAATAACCATTCTGTATTTTACACTTTTTACACTTTTTTATTTTTTTTTTAATTTTACTAACTTAATATATATTTAGTGAAAATTAACGAAAATATATCCTACGCCAAATCAATATTAAACAAAAATGGCATAAATAGTGACTCAGATGGATATGAACACCAAGAAGTTATTTAAGTAATGACAGACTTGATGTTCTTAGATTTATAAAAAATATAAATAAACCTAAGAAGGAAGTGGTGAAGGAACCAAAAAAGAGTATTATGAAAAGATTTGGTGATTTTTTCAAAAGGAAATAAATGATTATGAAATATTTAAAAATATATGAGGAGTTCAATGATGGTGATGTAGTAAAATATAGAGGACAGCCGGCCAAGGTAGTATCAGAAGAATCCGATAAAGTTACAATTAATTTATTAAAATTTAACAGGAAATTAGAAGTAGGTAAAAATGAAATAACTAAAATAAATAAATGCTTATCACAATGTGATAAAAAAGTCATAACAGATGAAGAAGGGAAGAGGTTTGTTAAGTGTTCTTTTTGTGGTATGGAAAAAAGGTTTAAGAGATAATATCAAACTTCCTTAGTATAACTGTATCATTTTCATACCCTTCGTATAAATCCTTTTTATATAGTGTAAATTTAGAAACCCCCAAAACACCAGAAGAATGTATTGAATATAATTTACCTAAATTAACGAATATTTCAATTCTATTTGTTAACTTCCATATAACACATATGACTGTTCGACTATTCAAACCCCACTATATACTTTGAATCTAATTCCGCCATCTTCGGTTTCTTTATTCCATTCAACCAATGGTCTAGCGAAATATGTTCCAAAAAGTACAGATTTATAAATAACTAATATATCATCATTTTCTGTGTGTTTAGATAAAAATAAAAATTCATAAACACCACCTTTATAGTGTTCATATAATCTTCCAGGCATAGGGTATTTATTTTCCATCCTTTTATATTATATAAATCTGATTAAGTTTTATCAGACAAAATCGATTCTAGGGTTTTTGATTTTTTATACCCTTTAAGTGTTTTCTAAAAGATTTCTTTGTTTTTTTATAAGAAGTAATTCTATTTTTATTTAATTTTTCTTCATGTTTTATTATATAGTCCCAAAAAAACAAAATAATATCATTACGTATTGGTGAATCATTATCAATAGATAAATTGGCACCATTGGTTCTGAGCCTAATAAAAGGTAAATTTACTTCACCATCATTCGTTGTTCTTATTCTACATAATATTTTAATTTCTTCATTTGGTGAATTCATCGATATCTTCCAACTATCTTTATAAATAATATCATGTATAATTTCTGATTCCCAATTTTCTAATTTTATAGTTTCTAATATCTCATAAATTATCTCATGATTTGGGTCTACATCAGTGTATATTGATTTTTTTGGTATTGGTACCAATCTTAAACTTTCTTTAGTTATATCAATAGGGCCCTTGCGAAAAAGAAAATAAAATGTTACGATTTGTGATAAAATAAGAATTATTAGAATATATTTCATTTTTAATATATAGATTTATGATTAACAAATATAATGAATTTATATTAGATAATGAATTTAATTCTATAATTAATGAATCTTTATCTATTTTAGAGTCTAATACAGAGTGGATAGATGATAGGAATGTGGTTTGGGACTTAAATGATAGAGAATTTGAATGGGACTTATCTAAACCAAATTCAATAACCGAGAAACTAAAAAACTTTTTATCAAAGCTACCAAAGGAAAAAATAAAATATTATTTTTATGAATTATTAAAAAAAATAAAATTTTTACCAAAGAAAAAAAGAAAAAAGCTAGTGATGATATATTCATTAGTTTTCTTATCGTTTGTTTCTGTTAATTACTTATTACCAAATAGCACAGATTCAAATATACAAGACCAAAAAGAGCTAATTTCAACATATAGTGAAGAAATATCACAAATGAAAAATAATAATAGAAATAGAGATTATCACAAGGAAAAAGTACAATTTGATAAAGCACAAGGCATAACAAAACAAGTAGAAGCTGGATATTCTTCTGATAAAAAAGACACCGGTAATTATATAGGTGATTTATTCATAGGAACAAATCATGGTATATCAGCACAAGTTTTGGCTGATTATATGAAAAAAACACCAACCGTTGATGATATGATAAACTTATCTTATGAAAAAGCACTAGATATATTAAAATCTAAATATTGGGACAGCACAAATATTGAAGAATTGACTAATCAAAATGTTACTAATTTGATATATGATGGGTTTGTGAACCAGGGAATAGGTGGAACAAAAAAAATTCTTAGAGAAGTATACGATAGAAATGGTATAGAAATATCAGATGATGATAATCCACTTAACAAAGAATTTATATTAAAATTAAATGAATTAGACCAGAGAAAATTATTTTGTCATATAAAAGATGCTAGAGAAAATAGATATAAATCACTAAAAACATTTAAAGTACATGGTGATGGTTGGTTATCTAGATTGAATAAATTTGAATATAATGACACAGAAATAAGAACCTAGTTTGGTTCGTTGTTATGGTAGCATTTGTGACATATATAGGGGTCTTCTCCGCCATCTTTTATCTTCCAAGACCAACCACATTTATCACACTTTATCTTATCACCAATTATTGATTCTCTTAATGGGTCACTTAACTTAACATCATCTACCTTATTTGTTTTCGATGGTTCTAAGTCCAACAAATCTGATACTTCAGTAGCGTCGCCTTTTTTAGACTTTTCTTTTTTTAATGGAAACCCAATATCACCAGAACCAGCAGTTCCGGTAGATCCAGGCAAAGATCCAGGTTGAGCAGAAATAACACCACCATCTTCAAAGAACTTTTTGTATTTTTTTATATAATTCATATAATTCTATATATAAATTATGGAAAGTATAGATTTACATGGAGTCAAACATATGGACGTTAAGAGGATATTAGATATTTTTTTTGGAGAATGATGCAAAGAAATATAATACAATTTAGAGTAATAACAGGGTATAGCAATAATATGAAAATAATTGTAAAGGATACTTGTTCCGAATATGGGTTCTCAGTAGAAGAAGAGTTAAGAAATGGTGGTAGTCTAATAATAAATTCTTAGAATTATAATTTAATATATAAATAAAATATCAAAGAAAAATGGTAAAAAAATATCTAGACTTTATTAATGAAGAATCCTATATAATATTAGAATCAGATGTTATTTATTCTGATAAATTCAGAAAAGCAATTAATAAAATAGATCATCCAATATCAAAATCATTAATAGATATAGAAAATAAAGATTTAGATGTTAGAAACAACTATTTTGATATATCAATAGGAACAAATGATAGAATATCTTTTATTCCGGATTCAAAAGCACAAGAAATAATAAACGATGATAAGAAATACTATTCATTTAATGGTAGTGGTAGAGTAAGGCACTCAGATGCAAATAGTGACATTTTTAATAGATTAGGATACGAACCAGTTGGTGATTCTTCTTATTCACCAAACTCAAATGAGATAGGGGAAGAAATATCAAGAGCAGATTCTAATATTAGTAGTAATACATATGTTTATGTTAAATTCAAAGATGGTGAGGGTGTCTATAATTTAAATGGATTGAGAGAAAGGGAACCAATAGATGGTGTTTGGACAAAAAATAGACAAGAGATAAAAATAGGAAAGGGCGTTAAATCGATATTAAAAAGCTCAGATATAGAATTTTCACCAAAAGAGTTGGAAGATTATGTTAATTTATTTAAATCAACTATTGATATAATGAGTGATAAATTTTCAAATTTTGAAGTTGTTGATGGAGATAAAATAGCACATTGGTATAAAAGAAGAAATTACCATAAAAACGCAGGAAGTAGCACAACCGGTACTTTAGGAACATCTTGTATGGCTGGCGTACCTAGTAGTTATTTTGATATTTATGTAAAAAACCCAGAGGTTTGTAAGTTAATAATAATGAAATCACCTGATGATGATGCTGAGATAATAGCAAGGGCCCTTCTCTGGAAATTAAAGGATGGTAAAATGTTTATGGATAGAGTTTATACAATAAATGATTCCGATGTAAATTTATTCAAAGAATACGCTAAGGAAAATGGTTGGTACGCTAAGTATTATAATAATTCCAGCGCAGACAGTGATGCAAAAAACCCACAAGGAGAAAGGGTTGACTTAGATATAGAAGTACAATTAGGAGTTTTTGGATATAATGATTATCCTTATATGGATACTCTAAAATTTTATAATGATAGCGAAGATACACTATCAATAAACTCTACCTATTCAACCGCAACATTGGAATCAACAGATGGAAATGCTATGGATTGTGAGGATTGTGAGGGTTCTAGAGTGGTTACTTGTGGTGAATGTAATGGAAACGGTGAGTGTAGGTGTGAGGATTGTGATGGCGAGGGTGATATCGATTGTAATGAATGTGATGGTGAGGGCGAGTCAGAATGTGGGGACTGTGATGGAACAGGGTCGGAAGAATGTGATGAGTGTATCAGAGGAAAAATAGAGTGTGTTAATTGTGATGGATCAGGAGAATACGATGATGAGGATTGTGAGGATTGTGATGGCGAAGGCGAATCAGACTGTGAGGATTGTGATGGCGAAGGACATATAGAATGCAGAAGATGTGATGGTGAATCAACAATAAAGTGTAATGATTGTAGTGGTAGAGGATCTAAAGATTGTGAAAATTGCTATAGTGGTTATGTAGAGTGTAGTGATTGTGGAGGTGATGGTGAAGTTTCTTGTTATGAGTGTTCATAAAAATTAAACTTTATATAAAATAACATATATCAATATTATGATAAATAAAATAATATCTTTAATAGAAAAACACCATAATAATTCAGATAATTGGATATCCGAAGTTTCAAAAGAAATAAAAAAAATACATGACAAAGAGATAGGCTATATAGAAGAAGATTTTTATAATTTAAAAGATGAGATTTCTGACTTAGAGAGTGAAATAGAAAATCTTGAAAATGAAATATCATCAATGAATTATAGACATTCTATTTTAGGCAAACTAACTCCAAGTAATTTATTAGAAGAACAAAAAGTTGAAATATTATCAACATTTATTGATCTAAGTTTAGGTGATTTGGAGAAAATACAAAAGGACAAAATTAGAGATTAATAAACTTTCTTGATATCATCTTATATCAAGATTATAAAATATAAATATGAATTTAAAAGAAGATTTTAAAAAATATGCCAAGAGTGAAGGCATTTCTACAACAATATTAGATAACCAAATAAACTCAATAGAAAATTCACTAACTCCATATATCTTAGAAGAAAGAGAGATGAGAATGACACAAATGGATGTTTTTAGTAGATTATTAAGGGATAGAATCATATGGCTATCTGGACCAGTTAATAGTTATATGTGTGATGTTGTGCAAGCACAATTGATGTTTTTAGACTCTACCGAGAAAAAAGATATAACACTGCATATAAATACACCAGGTGGATCGGTTTTAAGTGGATTAGGGATAATTGATGTCATGAACTATATAGGTTCTGATATAAGAACGATAAACACTGGAATGGCAGCATCTATGGGTTCAGTTCTACTTTCATCCGGAACAAAGGGTAAAAGATCCTCATTATTATACTCTAAGGTAATGACTCATCAAGTATCTCATGGAACACAAGGAAATGTTCAAGATACTAGAATAAGTCAATTAGAAGCAGAAAAATATAACTTTATTTTATTTAAAATATTAGGTGAGAATTGTGGAAAAGATTATAAAGAAGTAATTGAATTTTCTAGAAGAGATAAATGGTATAATTCACAAGAAGCTTTAGACTTTGGGTTAATTGATGAAGTTGTTAGTGAGTCAAGTATGTCAAATATATTAGAAGGATTTGATGAATATTATAAAGAAGAGGTGTTAATAAATGATTAATAAAATAGAATCACTTTTAAATCTAAAAGACCCAATAACTAAGCAAAATTTAGAATCTTGGGACAAAGGAGATTGCTCTGATGTTGGTATTTGTGAAATTTTATTAGATCAAATAATAAGAAATCACAAATCAGAAAATGGATCAAATTATAATACGGATTATGATTATATCAAATTAAGATATTCTAATATCGTAGATAATGATTATATTTATAGGGTATCACACATAGGTTATAATTCAGCTACGATAAGTGGTCCCTTTACCAAAACACTAGCTGAGGAAGTTTGTTATTATTTAAATAGTAAATAATTAAACTATTACAAATTTTTTACCTATATTTACAATCAGTTAAAAAAAACACTATGTCAAATTGGAAAGTATCTAAAGAAAATATTGAGTTATTTGTTCACACAAATGCTGATGGTCTAGATTTGGGCAAAGTTGGATCTTATCAAGTTGTCGTTCAGAAAGGACTTTATAATGATGGTGATGAAGTTATATTCGCACCTGAAAAATCTGTATTAAGTGGTCAAATAAAATTAGAATTTGAAAATTATTTGGCCGGACCAAATAGAGACAGAGTAAAGGGAGTTAGGCTTAGGGGAGAAATATCTTCTGGTATAATTATACCTAAACATTTAGTTCCGGATTTTGAAGATATAGAAGTTGGTGTTGATGTTTCTGAAATCTTGGGAATTCACAAATATGAACCACCAATTCCAGAGGAACTACTTGGCGATGTTAGTATAATTGAAATGAATAACATAGGAACTCATGATTGTGAGCAAGTCGGTATTTATATAAATGATCTTATAAAGGGAGAAAGGGTTGTAATTTCTGAGAAATTACACGGAACTCAAATAGTAATGGTTCATAATATAGAAACTGATGAAACTATTTTATCATCAAAGGGTCTTTTAAAAACCGGATTATCAATAAATGAATCAGATTCCAATAAATATTGGATAGCCGCTAACAATGTTGATTTAGTAAATCTTATTAAATCAAATTTTAAAAGTGGAGTTGTTCAAATTTTTGCCGAGCTTATACCAATTCAACCTGGTTATGGTTATGGACAAGAAGAACCAACTATTAGAATATTTGATATAAGGTTAAATTCCGAATCAATTCCATATGACAAAGTACCGACAGATTTTTCCAAAATCTGGGTACCGATTATTTACGATGGTACTTTAAATCTCGAAGAGAAAGAGGTAATTCTTCATGAAGATGAAGAGAAAGGAATCCGTAAAGTTAAAATCAATAATGTCCTTCCAAAAGAGATTATTAGTTTTAGCAAAGGTATGGAATTGGTTTCTGGAAAAGGATTACACATCAAAGAAGGGGTTGTAATAAGTCCTTATATTGATAGGTTTGCTATGGATGGCACTAGATTGCGATTGAAAGTAATAAATCCAAAATACAAAGAGACTGGTGATGAAATAAATTAAAAAAGTGTCCTTAATTGGACACTTTTTTTGTTTATTTTCCTTATCTTTATTCGATGAACACCCATAAAAAACTACTAAATTTAGGCTTCAAAAAATGCGAGCCATATATAATCAATAATTATGATTATTCAAATCCAAAGGTAGTTATACAAAAGCCAACTCAAAATCTAGAAGAATATAGAAGATTGTATAAAAAATCAGAAGGATTTTATAATTTAAAATCAATGAACTATAAATTATGGATAAAAACAGACAGAGGATATATCTGTGAAATACTCATAGAGAGTAATAATAAAATAGAGAAAATTAGAAACATAAATATATCAAACGAGTCTGATATAATCAAAAAAATGCCATTCACTATAAGAAGAGATATGAACCTAAATAAATTATTTAGTTAATGAGATTTTATTTAATAATATACTTATTGATATCTATTGTTAATATATACAATATGATAAATGGTTTTGATGATTTTATTTTTGAGTCTTATTTGGCGGAATCTATATTGTGCTTTTCTCCTAGGTTTAGGAAAAAATTAAATTCAATATCCGATGATAATAACATAGCAAAAGAATTATTAGATTTAGAACAAACGGATATAAAATCCGACCTAACATTCATTGACATAGATGAAGAAGATTTTAACTTTCTAACTTTTATACCAATGAAAAATGCTGAATCAATTATAAAAAATCATTGGGCATATGATGATGATCATGGTCTAGAATTCTCAATAACAGATGATATTTGGTCAAATAGATTTGATGCTGATAATAAATTTCCCAGAGTATATACAAAAGGAAGAAATTCTATAAAAATAGGAAAACTAGTAAATAAAATTTCACAGGGCAAGTATAAAAATGTCGATGTCGAAAGATTTGTCAATATGATGAAATCGACAAGATCTGATAAAAATGAGACTTTTGAATTAGTATATGGTAAAGAAATACCACAATGGTATGATAAAGATAAATACTTTGATAAGAGTACTGGAAATATACTTGGTAATTCTTGTATGAGAGATTTAAGAAAGGACGCATTTAAAATTTATGAAGATAACCCAAATAGTGTTAGAATGTTGATACTTAAATTAGGTGATAAATTATTAGGAAGAGCACTAATTTGGAAATTAAAAAAAGTAACTAGTAAAGGAAAAGAAATACAATATGAGTATTTTATGGATAGAGTTTATGTTGGAAAAGATAGTGATTATCATAAATTTGTTAATTATGCAAACGAAAAAGGCTGGCTCAGAAAAGGACACAATGGACTAGGAAGTCCGGATTGGGCTAATTATAAGTCTATGGAATTAAATGATGTAGTTATGACTGTTAAAGTAAAGCCAATTCATTATGAATTTTATCCATATCTAGACACATTTGGTAGATATAATAGTGACCTAGGAATTTTATACAATGATACAAATTGGAAAAAAGGCGGTCATATAATAAATTATGTAAATGGTGAATATAGAAGGTCAATAACCAAGTCAAAAATTTTAAAGAATAAGATAAAGCGTTTTTTTGGATTTGATGATTAATTTAAGTATCTTTGTTGAATGACAAATAGAAAACACTGGACAATAAAATTAAAAGAATGTCCATATTGCTGTGAGAAGATTGAAATAACACAAAGTGGTATGGATAAACAATCACCAATTCTCAGATTAATAAAATTATCAAAAGAGCATACAAAAAATTGTAGCGATGGAAAATCAGGAGCTATAGTTAATGTTACAATAAGAGAAAGAAACGGAAATTTAATAACCTACAAAGACGGTAAAATAATAATATGAAAAGAATAAATGGTTTAAAAAACAAAAAACCAGAAAAATAATATTTTGTAGAATTTTAAACTAATTTATATTAAAAAATATAAATATTATGGAACAATTCAAAATAGATAAAAACCCAAGGCTAAATAAATTTTACAAAAAAATATTAGATTTTTTTACAAAAAAATATAAAAATACAGAAAGTCTAGTGATAGACCCAACCTCGGTTAAGTTACCAACGCCATATTGTTTGGTAATACGATATTCAGTAACAAACAAAGCCGAGAAGTATGAATTAGTTTTACAGGGAGATTGGAGAACTTGGTATGCTGAAATGGCAAATGATTCTGATTTAGAAAAACCAAAAGAATTGGATGTTGTTATGACTATAAGACACAAACATGATAAATCACTTAAATTAAATTAAAAAAAAAAGAGGAAATATAATATTTCCTCTTTTTTTTAATTTAAATTTTTAATTTAATTTTGTTGTTCATTCATTTGTTCATTGAATCCCAATAGGAAATTTCTATAAAATTCATCAACATTTTCAGACATTGATGCCTCTTGTAAAAAGTTCTCAAAAGTTTCTAAGTAATTACTTTGACAAGTCTCAGCATCTAAAAACATTCCATAATGAACATCCTTAACAAGTGATGCTAATTGATCAGATCCTAAGGTAGTTATAACCATTTGGTTGGCCTCGAAATCACCACTGAAACCATAAGATTCTCCTAGGTTGTTCCAATATTCATCAACACAATTATTATTATTATTATTATTATTATTATCACAACCAAATCCCATCATAGAAACTTCCTCGATTACTGGATTAGCAAAATTTGCTAAGAAATCTCCAAAATCTTCAGCTCCTTGTGAATCTTGTAGGAATTGTTGGAAAACCTCAGGTTGTCCTATGATATCATAGTAATGTTGTAATGACCCTTGTTGAGCATTTAAATCCATGCCGAAAAATAAATTATAATTATTCTGAACATCTGATGTAAAGTTTAGATTACAGAACCAACCATTCAATGAATTATTATCATAGTTACCACCTTGGCAATCACAATCATCAAACTGACCATCACATGGTTCTTTACAACAATCAAATTCTGCACAATTTTCACATTCCTCTAATTTACCTAACAATATCATTGCTACGTCATTTGCTTTTTGTATTACTGCTTCTCCCAGTATTCCTTCTTGTTTTAAATTAACTGCTGCTTCTGAGAACCTCAATATAGCCTCTGAAATTTCTGTTAAACTTGGTCCTTGATCATTTTGATATTGGTAATTTTGATCTTCCATATAATGTTTTATTTTTTTATTCTAATAGATATATTATATATTAATAGCAATAATAGTATTTTATCTAATTTGATTCTTTTTTATCTTTTTTATCTTTTCTTTTTCTATATAACCAAGTAAAAAGAGGTATAAAAATAGTTGTTGTTATTCCTGCCATTTCTTTCCACCATTTTAAAAACCATTCTGAGAAACTAAATACCCAATTACTCTGTACTGGTATATTCTTCTCATACACAACAATATCTCTTCCAGATATTGTTATTATCATTTTTATATAGTGATCACCTGGTTTAAGTGGTCTAATTCGCCAAACCCATTCTGTGTATCCATCTTCTGATAACGTCTGTTCAGCATTATCACCAACCATAGAAACTTCAAAGAATCCATCATCGGTGTATAAAACAGCAGACATTATACTATCCACTTTTATACTCTCGACTATTATATCATCAGAGCTTCCCTTTTTAACTATTGGTATATTTCTATTACCAATTATTATGCTTTCTATTTTCTTTAAATAACTTATTCTAAGTTTTATAGTGGAGTATTTATTTACCTCAAAATCACTTGGTACATTATATGCTATTGTTCCATCTGATTTTTCGGAATCATTTGTTAGATCTATTATATTGAAATCTGTGGATATATCAGTAGATGTGTTATTAGTAGACGTATTATTAGTGATTATTAGTGAATTTTGTTTTTTAGCTGATTTGGATTCCTCTATAATAATTGGATAAGATTCCACATATTCTGGATCAATATTGTACTCTATATAATCAGGCTCTATATAATCAGGCTCTATGTATTCCACATAATCAACTATTGGTTCTATATAATCCACAACACCATTTTCGTCTTCTATAATTGGTCCAAATCTGCCTGGGTTTGATATTGTATCATTAATGTGATCATCTTCCATATAAGTAGATGTTGACTTACAAGATGATAAAAAAAACAAAGTAAAAAATATAAAAATTCTCATATAATATATATAAAAATATATTAATAAAAAAATACTTTATAGATTATTTTTATATCTACTAGATTGTTCTGTAGCTAATTCATCACACCTCTCGTTCTCTGGGTGCCCATTGTGTCCCTTTACCCAAAATAATTGTATATCACTGAATTTATTGTATATAGATAAAAATCTTTTCCATAGGTCTGGGTTTTTCTTACCAGCCATATTTGGTTTTTTTGACCAATTAAATAACCAACCTTTATTAACCGAATCAACAACATATTTAGAATCGCTATATATCTCTATTGGGTATTTTTTTGATTTTATGGACTCCATAGCCTCTATAACGGCGGTTAATTCCATTCTATTGTTTGTTGATTTTTTTTCACCACCGGAAATTTCTTTTATTTTATCACGAAACTTCATAACAACACCCCAACCACCTGGTCCTGGGTTTCCCAAAGAGCTACCATCGGTATATATGTATAATTTATCCATATTATTTGTAATTAAAAAATTGTAATAAGTTTATTAATTAAACAAAAGGTTATAATCCTCGAATGATAAAATATTAGACTCTTTGATAAATTTTGTTTTAACTTTATTTATTATGTCATTTATATCCTTATATCTGTTGTCTTTAAAATTCTTAACATGACCAACCATAGATTTTAATCCGTTTAGAATATCTTCTAGGAAGTGTTTTACTGTAAAAGCACCTATACCAATTGAAGTACTTATTGTTTTCCCGCCTATATCAGTTGAGAATGCTCCAAATATATCCGAAAAAGATAGATCACCGGCTTTTATTATATTCGAAAATGTTGCAGCAAATGGAACAAACAAAGCAGTGTATGCAAATAATTCATAATAATCCTTTAGTACTTTGCCGGATTTTTTTAAGAAAAAGTCAACTATTTTTTTAAAAATTCTTATTATCTCTGTGGTGCTTTTTAAAATATAAAATAGTTCTTTTTCTTTTATCTTATCTATAATACCCTTATATTTCTCACTTGGTTCATCCAAAATCATAGCAATGGATGCTATTGTCAAATAAACGATAGAATCGGTTCCAATTTCAAGTGTTGGGTTTGAGTTAATTAATAGCCTTTCTATTATTGGATAAAAACCTCTAACTGTTGGAGCTAATATAAATACAAACTGGTATTCATACTTCAATTGTTTTAGTAGGTTATTGACCTTCTTTTCGGTTTCTTTATTTTTAAAAAATATCATGAATTATATATTAATTATATATTTTACTTTTATCCAAATGCCTTAGTATTTGTTGTTGGCTTGGGTCCAATACCTTTTTGGCTTTATTTATAGAATAGAACTTAACATCATAAATTTCCTCATCTACCCTATTCAAGACTTTCTTTTTTATTTTATACTTGGTTCCTAACCACTTATCTATCTCTTCTTTGGTCTTATAATAGAAGTATACGGTCATTACCTTTCTTTTATTTCCTCTTTTATAATTTATAGTTTTTTTATGAGAGTATGATTTGTCTAGTTTTATACCAGTTTCTTCTTTTAACTCTTTTAGAGCTGATTTTAATCTACTGCTACCATCTATATGACCCTTTGGTAATGACCACATATCTGATGTTTTTTTATGTTTTTCTGAATGAACTAATAGGATTTTACCATCAACCACCAAAGATACACCAGACAATTTATCCACACTTTTATATGATTCGAATGTTTTTATAAATAACATAGAGTATATATAAAAAAAACAATTATTATATTTACTATATAAAATATAAATATTATGAAATTACAAAAACTCAAAAAAATTAGTGATGTGTTCAAGAAACACAACAGAAATAGGAGAATAAATGATTTATTAGGAATAAAGAATACTGAACCAAAAATAATTGATTTTGAAATAGATTATAAATATTCTACTATAAAAAATATTAAATAAAATATGGAAAATGGAAAAACTCCCAAAGCAAAGAAGGAATTAAAAGAAGAAGAATATGAAAAATTCACAAAAGAAGAAATAAAATCATTTTGGAAAAAGAAAATAAAATCAATAAAGGGGAAAAGATAGCCAGAAAAATAAAAATAAAATCACCAATAACCATAATATTTTCATTAATTTGTGTGGTAGCTTTTTTGTTAGGTAATCCAAATATGTTTATATTAGGATCTGGTAATGTATTTGGTGTTTTTCTTTGGATATTTGGACATAATGGTATAGAACACTTAATTGGTAATCTACTACCAATATTAATAATAGGTCCGGTATTAGAATCTAGATATAGTAAAAAAACACTAATATCATTAATAACACTAACAACACTAACAACATCAATACTTCATTTATTTTTATTTCAAGACTCAGTAACTGGTGCTAGTGGCATATTATGTATGTTTGCAATACTAACGTTAATGGGTAAAGAAGATGGTGAGATACCACTTATGGCTGTGGTATTTACATTCTTTGTAATGGTATCACAAATATTATCAGGAGCACAGATGAATGGTATTTCCGAATTTTCACACATAATTGGTATATTAATGGGATTTTTATTCGGATTAATAATAAAGAGAGATAAAGATTATATATAATGACATGATGGATAGTTTGTTAATAATGGTGTTTAGTGGTATAATAAATTGTACCACTTGTATAGGAATAGATATGACGGAATATAGAATGTTATATGACACATTATATCAAGTACCAGTGGTTACAGTATACTCAATAAATGAGTCAGAAAAATTAGAAGTTGTAGAAAGAGGAAATTGGTTAGAGAGTGAGAAACACTTAGGCATAAATACACCAGACTACAATGAACATTTCTATAAAACAGGATATGATAGAGGACATCTTGTTCCACTAGATAATATGAAATACTCTAAAGAAGCAATGAATAGAGCTTGTTTGGATATAAATATGACAAAACAAAATGCTTCTTTTAATAGAGGTGTTTGGAGAGAGATAGAAGAAGATGTAACAGAGATAATAGATACCTCTGATTTTACAATAGTAGTCACTGGGGTGGTTTATAAGAGAGGAAATGAGCTACCACCTATACCGACACACTATTATAAAATAGTTTACTCTGGTGAGTGGATATATTGGTTATGTGAAAACAAAGCAGGACTTAGTGTTAATGGAAGTAGATGTGAATATGATGATATATTAGAACTTATAGAAAAATAAAAATAGATATGAAATATTTAGAAAATTTTAAAGAATCTGGATTAAAAAGAGTAGTGGCTTTTCAAGACGAGTTTGATAATAAATGGGGAGAATATAGAACCGGTGGTGATATAAATTTAACAGAATTATACGCAAAAATTTGAAAAATAAGATAATTAGTATTATATTTACATAATGATAAAAAATATAAGCGAGTCTCCCGAAAGATGGGTCATATTGAAATTACCAAATAATAACTATAAAGTATTTGGAACTTGGGCTGGTGGTTATTTAGGAAGTGATAGATGGAAATTAAATTCTGGTATAAAAGAAGTTAGACAAGATGATGATTTTTATTATTTTATAGGATTCAGTGGATCAGCTTATAAATGTCATAAAAAATCATACGGAACAGCTACTTCATATGGATTAGGAGTTTTAAATGATATAATAGAAAGTGGTGAAGGTAAAATTGAATTACTAGAAGATAACGATAAATGGGAATCTATTTTATAAAAAAATCACAAATAATTTGATATTATGAAAACTATTTCATATATTTGTGTTATAATACAAAAAGAGAGACAAACAATTTAATATATACAACAACAATAAATTAAGAATAAAATGAAAACAATGACTACAATGACAAAAAATATGAATACGGCAATTAATGCGGTGGGCGGAAATATTCGTGTCAGAGAGTTATGTATAATTTAAAAATATAAAATATAAAATTATAAAAACCCTCTGAGAAATCAGAGGGTTTTTTTTGTTTATGAATATAGCGATATGGTGAAATTGGTTTATCACATGCTCCTCATAAGGGTAAATTCCGAGTTCGAGTCTCGGTATCGCTACAAAAAGGGACCATAGTTTAATTGGCAAAAATAGTTGGCTTGCACCCATCAGACCCGAGTTCGACTCTCGGTGGATCCACAAGAAGGAATTCTATAAATTCAAAAACGGGGTGACATGTTCCAAGGCTTTGGCGAGTTTGGTTTGCAACCAGACTGTGGTGGGTTCGATACCCATTCGCTCCACAAAAAGAAGGAATTCTATAAATTCAATAATCCTTAATAACTCAGAGGTCTAGAGTGCCGTCCTGTTAAGTCGGAAGTCCTTGGTTCGAATCCAAGTTAGGGAGCAAAAAAAGAAGGAATTCTATAAATTCAACATTGGTACGAATCCGAATGGTTAGGAGGCAAGCTGTTAACTTGTTATAAGAGAGTTCGATTCTCTCCGTGCCAGCTTAAAAAAGACTAATAACATTCTTTGTTAATAGACCATTATAATTAATAATAAAAAATATTAATTATGATGAAAAAAATAAAGAATACTAAAAAAGTCACTGATAAAAAAATAAAAGAAATTAAAAAATTATATGAAAAACTAAAAAGTTCTAGAAAAGTAGCCGAGAAACTAAATATTTCAAAAACAACAGTACTAAAATATACATCAACAAAAAAGATAATAGTTGATGATGAGACAAAAAAGAAAAGAGTCAAATCTGTTATAAGTTGGAGAAAAAGGAAGAAAAGAGAATTAGTAGAATACAAAGGAGGTAAATGTGAAATATGTGATTACAATAAATCACTTAGATCTCTAGATTTTCACCACAAAAATCCAAAAGAGAAGGATTTTGGAATATCAGGAAAATCGTATTCTTTTGATAGATTAAAAAAAGAGGTGGATAAATGTGTGCTTGTTTGTAGTAATTGTCACGGAGAAATACATGATGATATAGAGCAATTTGGTTATTCAAATAAGATATAAGGAGGAAATTAAAAATGGAAGATTTTAAAAAAGAAAGTGGAAAAGTTATTTATGATGTAAAAGAGTATATATTGGATATTTTAAAAAACAATAAAGATACTAAAATACACATAGGAACTGATAGCCAAAAAAGGAAAGGAAAGTGGATACACTTTGCGACAGTTATATCTTTTAGATATGGAACAAGGGGAGCACATTATATTTATGCTTTCAGAAAAGAAGTAATGTTCAAAACTGTTGTACAAAGGTTGATGAGGGAAATTGAATTAACCGTTGATTTATACCTTTGGTTAAAAGATGTGGTAGGAATAACTGCAAATGTCTTGGAAGCAGATGTTAATGAAGACAAAAAGTGGAAAAGTAATTTAGTATATAATGCCGCTACGGGGTGGTTGATGGGAGTATCAGCACCAGAAACAGAAGTTTTGGCTAAGCCAGATCTTTTGGTAGCGGTTCGAGCAGCGAATCATTTATGTAATAGATGATAGATTGGGGTCTTCGAACTTATAGTTAGAGTCTTGCGCCAAGTAAAGCAAGAAACAAAGTAAACTAAAAAGCGCCTTTAGCTCAGTTGGTATCCGAGAGGTGAAGAGCATCCGCCTTTTAAGCGGAGGGTCATAGGTTCGAGTCCTATAAGGCGCACAAAATGAAAAAGAAAGAAACATTGAGTATACTCACATACCGTCCTAACCTGATAAGTTAGAGAAACGTAATTGGTTGTTGAAAATGTCGGTTCGATTCCGTCTGTGAGTACAAAGTCAAAAAATTAACCATTGTGGTGAATAAAAGGCTCATAAGTTTTAATATATAAAAATAAAAAACTTATGAAAACAAGAGATAAAGTAATAGAATTAAAAAAAATAGGAAAAAGTTATGACGAAATAAAAAAAGAATTAAATATATCAAAATCGACAATTAGTTATCACTGTAAGAGATATGGCCTAGATTACATAGGACCAACGAAAAAATTAGACGAATTAACTATAAAAGAAATAAAAAAATTCTGCGAAAGTAATACAATAAAGGAAGCCTCGGAAAAATTCAAGGTCTCTATAAGCTCAATAAAAAGATATAAAAGAAAAAAAGAAAAAATATCTTTAACAGATATAGAGAAGAAAAATAAACAAGTAACAAGAATAAGTAATTGGAGAAGAAAAATAAAACTTAAAGCACTCGAATATAAGGGAGGTAAGTGTGAAAAATGTGGATATAATAGGTGTGTATCATCTATGGATTTTCATCATTTAGATCCAAATGAAAAAGATTTTGGATTAAGCGGTAGTATAAAAAGTTGGGAAATAACAAAAAAGGAATTGGATAAGTGTATTTTGGTTTGTAAAAATTGTCACGGAGAAATACATAATAAAATTGAAGAAGAAAAGAGAGAAAAAAGATTAAAAAAATATAAATAAATGCTGGTGAAGCTCAATAGGAAGGGCGTCTGTTTTGTAATCAGAAAGCTGTGGGTTCGACTCCCATCACTAGCTCAAATGCTCCCGTGGTGTAATTGGTAACATCCTTCCCTTACATGGAAGAGACGAGAAGTAAAACATAGGTTCGAATCCTATCGGGAGTACAAAAATAAAAATGCTAGTGTAGCTCAGTTGGTCAGAGCAGGGATCTTGTAAGTCTCAGGTCGTAGGTTCGAATCCTATCACTAGCTCAAAATGGGAGTATATCTCAGTTGGTTTAGAGCAATTGTTTTACACACAATAGGTCGGGGATTCGAATTCCTCTAGTCCTACAACACCATAAGCGGGTGTAGCTCAGTTGGTTATCCGAGAGGTGTAGAGCGTCAGTCTTCCAAACTGAGGGCCGTGGGTTCGAGCCCCACCATCCGCTCAAAAAATATAAGCCATAGGAGAATCTCGGATTTAATATATAATAAAATTAATGACGTAAATGAAGTGGCAAAAAGGAGAAGAAATAGAATTATTAGAATTATTAAAAGAAGGTAAAAATTATATTGAAATAGAAGAAATACTAAACAGGAGTAAGAACTCCATAAGGAATAAATCTCAAAAAATGGGATATTCCTTACAATCATTTAAGATACAAAATAAAAAGTGTATATTTTGTAAGAAAAATTTTAATTATAATTGTAGAGACGAAAAAGAAAGGAGTAAAATATTTTGTAATAGCTCATGTTCCGCTAGTTATAATAACAAATTAAGAAATAAGAAAGGGAAAAGTGTGAGATATGTGATAAGAAAACTAATAATATAAAAACATGTAGTATGATTTGTTATCAAGAATTATTATTCTTGGAAGGGTTGGAAAAATTTAATAAGGGTTATTTAATAAATAACCGAGCAATTAAAAAATATCTAATATATTTATATGAAGAAAAGTGCTCTAATTGTGGATTAGGAAATTATTGGGATAACAAATTCTTATCAATACAGGTTGATCATATTGATGGTAATTCCGATAATAACTCAAAAGATAATGTTAGGCTATTATGTCCAAATTGCCATTCACAAACACCAACATTTGGTATAAAGGGAGGAAACAAAAACAAAAAAGATAATAGAAATATATATCGAAAAAAATATAGACAAAAATGATTAAATGGATAAAAAAATATTTAATTCCGAAGAAAAAAGAAGAATACATTCCCTATGGAATGTGTCCAGGATTTTATATTAAGGTAAATGATAGTTCTTGGATACAAGGACATATGGTTATTAAAAAATCAGACAACGAAGCCGAGATAAGAAAGAAATTTAATGATTTGATAGTTAAATTTTGCAAAGAAAGAAACCTAAGCAAAGAAGAGACAGAAAAAAATCTAAAAAATAATAACCTAGATTCATATTTTGGAGCCGATGATATACCGGATTGGTATATCCCACCCAAGGCGAAGGGGTAATTAATAATGCGGATGTAGCTCAGTTGGTCAGAGCGTTAGTTTTCCAAACTAAGAGTCGTGAGTTCGATTCTCTCTACTCGCTCTTATGTAGTATATTCTCAGTTGGTACAGAGATAAAAAACAGGCAGAAAAATTATTGAAGTTTTGTCATAGTTTGGTTCGATTCCAAAATCTACTTTAATTTATTAATACATACATTATGAATTATATTAAATTATTTGAAAACTTCGATAACATAGAATATTTTGATATGGAAGATATATTTCTAACCATAATAGATAAGGGGTTGATAATTGAAGATGCTATGGTATGTAACATAATAGATATTGGTGATAATGATGTAGTATTTGGTAATAGTAATACCGAATCTACTAGTGGGTTATTGTTGGAGTTTTCTACTGAGACTGGTTTATATTTTAATAGTGAGTTTTATAATGAATTAGACTTAGCCATTAAACATGCGGAAAGTAGGTATGATATTAAATTAAATAATATACACATAGATAGCTCTAGATTTGAATTGGTTCATGATGAGGATAAATTTAATATATATTGCTCAACGGTACATAAAATGAAAGAGATGTATTCTACCAGATTTGATAAAAAATGTTGTATGGGTTTATCGTTCAAAAAATAATTATACCTTTCTCCATTTAAAGAAAATGTCTTTATCTTCTTGGTTCTCAACATATCCCTCTTCTTTATATTGTTCATCATTTATAATAACCAAATAAGAATAACCAGTATGAAAAGATTCTAATCCTGGATAATCACTATTTTCTGGAAAATATAATTTGTTAAAAAAGGTAGATTGATCATCTGATATATTAATGCCTAACTCTTCTTGCATTCCTCTTTTTATTGCCTCTTTGTGATCTTCTCCATATTTAAACTTTTCCGCCATTGAATACCAGATATCAGACCTTATCCTTTCCCTACCACCTTTAAATATGGCCTTTTCTTCAAATAAAATAAACTTATCATTGCCATTTATATACATAATCCTAGCCCCAACAAAATTAACTTCCCTTCTTAGTTTTCCATTAATTGAATATAATTCGGTTTCTTCCTCTTTGATTTCATTCCAAAGGTGGTTGATTTTTTTATATTTCTTCTTACCCCAATCAGAAAGATCTATTTTATGACTCTTTAATAAATTATCCAATCCTTCTCTTGATTTAGGAGTTACGATATATTTATCATCTAGTGGTTCTTTTTTGCTTATTATATTATTATACTCATTTATTATATAACTTTCAAATTTTTTTATATTATCCATTTATTATATATTAATATGGAAAATTATTTTTAATAATTTAATATATAAAGAAAATAAAAACCAACAATGGCAAATTTTGACAAATATTTAGTAAACATATCACATGTTCCATCAAGACCAAATGGACAAGAATTAATTAGTGCTGGTGGAGTAACACACTCAGTTCATACTTACTCAGAAGAATACTGGGTAGCTTCTGCTCCTGAAATTAGATTATACGCAACTGGATCATCACAAGGAGATGCTTATACTAATTTAGTTAGTGCTGGGACAGATGGATCAGCATCTAATTATGCGGGACCTTTCGGTCAAGAACCTTTAAGTAATATAAGAACTTATTAAGATATTTTACTTTTCACTATTTGGTAGTTGTGCCTTTCTGTGTATATCTGAGCCCACGAAAGTCTCAACACTAGCAATACAAGACTCTCCCCAGCCCTCGTCTTGTGAACTTTCTGCTTCTTCTGCTTCTTCGGAGCTTAAATACCATGTTAGACCAACAGAACCATCACCGTTATTCATACAAGCATACCAAACAACGACCTTTTCTAGTTTAGAAGTTTCTTCTTTTTCAGAATCAAATTCATCATACTCATCCAATATTATTTTAACTAAACCATCCACATCATTTTTTATCTTATCACTAGATACTACTTTCTCCATATCTCCTTTGGTCATTTCTAAATCATTTGATAATTCTCCCAATTCGGATAATAAATCAACATTACTTGGTTCATCACCTTGTTCGAATTCTTCGTCATAATTTAGAATATCATTTGCTTTTCTTATATATGAATCTATTTTATTTTCATTAGATTCATTAAATCTCATTAAGTGTTTCATATTAATTCATTATTTTAGTTGTGATAATATATTTTTTACCTCTTTTATTGTTTTCCAATCATTTGGAACAAATTCATGTAAAGAAGCCTTTGGGTATTTATTATATTCTTTTTTCTCTTTATCTCTTATTTGTTTTCTAGATAGCTCTCTATTATCTGGCTGTGTTCTAATTGAATTGAATCCAAATTTCATATCATTCATATCATCCTTTATAATTATTGAAAATCTATTTTAGATTTTCTTCCCAATTTTCTCTATTCGGTAATTTATCCTTTTTTCTACCAAATGAAAAAAATTCATACATCTTTAAGTGTTTCATAAGACTATATATTATTTTCTAAAACAAACTATCTATCCACCTTTTTATATCTGGTGGCATGTCATCAAATGATACTTTGATATTAAGTAATTTATCATTTATGTTAAATTTCTCAATATCAGAAGTGCTCAATTTGATGAGATCTTTGATATAAAACTATGGTGCTCTTTATTTTGTATAACCAATTTAGATGTTGAATTGGATGAATATTTTAAAAATAAACCCTTTCTATATGTTATTTCAATTTTTATTAACCTATTTTTCATATAATCAACAAGCCTAATTATAGTATCCTTGACATCGGTATAATAAAATGGTTCTCCGCCATTACTTATTGTAATATCACCTCTAGTATGTGAAGTAATTTGTAGATTATTATCTTCGAGCTCTAATAAGATGTCTTTTATATTTCTTACTAATTCTTTTTGACTATCACCATTTTCATCAATATATTTTTTGGGTTCCTCGGTTGTTTTCTTATTTTTCCAAAAATTGAAAAACTCATATACCTTTAAATATTTCATAAAGTTATATATAAATTATAAAATTTTATTTAATGTATATTCCCTAAACCTGAATATAAAATCATCAAATGTTTCCGAATTGCTTAATAGTTCAAACCTATCTTCTATTACCTTTATTAGAGTAGAATCATCCAACCCCTTTTTATAAATACAACTAATATCATTTTTATCCGATGCTATTATCCAAACTGTTATATTAGAATAAATATCAAAAGCCTCCCTATATTTATTCAAAGTTTCTTCAGCCCTTTGTCTGGATAAACCAGAGCAATTTATCTCAAATTTAAAAATAGGATTATCTAAATTTAATTCTTCTTTATCTTTTGGTTTATTGTAGATATTGCTAAATATTTTACTATTATATGTGTTATTATTACTAGGCATATATAATATATTATTATTCATATAATTTGTTGAAAATAAAACATTTTTAATTATATTTGTTATAAATAAAAAAAAAAAGATTTAAATGGAATTATTTATAATTAAATACGGATTAGGCGGTGGCTTTGGTGGTGCCGATAAATACGAAGTTGTTGAAGCTATGACTCAACAAAAAGCAGAAACAATGGCTTATTATCTTGCTTGTGAAGAATATGATAGTTTTGCTGGTATGCACGGACTAAGAGATAGAGATGAAATAATGGATGAAGATGAGTGTGATGAGGAAGAAGCAGATCAAATCTATAGAGAAGATAGAGAAAGTTGGTTAGATTATGATGCGATGCCTTATTCTAAAGAGTTAGAAAAAATGGCTAGAGGATATCACTTTGAAAACCCATACAAAGCAAAAACAGATCTTATTAAATAAGATGATAATAGAAAATAATAATATCTATTTAGGTGATTGTTTATCACTGATGCCATATATGAAGGATAATAGCATAGATGTTATATTTGCTGATTTACCTTATGGCACAACGAATTGTTCTTGGGACACAATAATACCATTAAATGATTATATGTTAGTCGATGTTGGTAAAAAAACTAAGCCTATGTACGAAGGTGATTATATTCTATATAATTCATTAAATAATGGAGAAACGGCCAATTATTGGAAGGATAAATTTAAATCTGAGAAGGAAATAGGTCTTTGGTCAAATTATAAGAGAATAATAAAGGAAAATGGTGTTATTTTATTATATGCACAAACACCCTTTGATAAAATATTAGGAAATAGTAACAAAGAAATGCTTAGATATGAGTGGATATGGGAAAAATCACAAGCAACTGGTCACCTAAATGCTAAGAGAATGCCAATGAAATCACATGAGAATATTTTAGTTTTTTATAAAAAATTACCAAAATATACACCACAAAAAACATCAGGACATGTCAGAAAAGTTTCATCTGCTAAAAATAGATCAGCTTGTATAGAGCGTAGGAATGATACGGATAACATATATAATAACGAATATCCAGATAGGGTAAATGATTATGATAGTACAGAAAGATATCCAAGAAGTGTCATAAAATTTGCATCCGATAAACAAAAATCTAGCTTACACAAAACACAAAAACCATTAGCATTAACCGAGTATATGCTAAAAACATATGGATTTGAAGGATGTAATGTTCTAGATAATGTATCTGGTAGTGGTACTGTCGGAGAAGCTTGTATTAATTTAAATATGAATTATATACTAATGGAGAAAGATGAAGATAATTATAATATCTCATTAAAAAGGATAAGTGGAATATTATAGAAATAAAATTATTTTCCTTATATTTAAAAATATATAAAAATAAACTAAAAATGAAAAAAACAATATTAATATTCGAAAAGGTAAGAGCATATGCTTATAGTAATAAGTTAAGTTATGAATTTTATTTTCAACCAGAATCACTTATGTTTAGAATACAGGGCTGGGGTGAAATAAAAGACACTAATTTTATAAATTTCTTGGTATCATTGGGATTTTATATTGATATAGATAATGGTGATGAAGATAGATTACCTATGTTTAGTTATATTTTTAAAGAAACTAAGAAAAAAATATTATATGATGCTAGAACAATAAGTGGTAACGATGTTATTGTTTGGCTACATAGGGTACCCGAGTTAGACGAACAACATGGCGATGATATCATTATGATAGACTCAAATGGAGTCGAATATCCAACACAATCACTAAAATATATAAAGGAAATAAAATAATTACTATAAATCCGAAAAAATGGATAAACCAACTTTAGTAAAAATACTGAATATAATAGAAAACATATAAATATAATGAAAAGTAATAAAACACACATATTTTTTTGGAGTGGCATTTATTCAAATTGGCACCCTGCTAAATTTGAATACAAAGGCGAAAAATTTGAAAATTCAGAGCAAGCATTTATGTGGGAAAAGGCAAACTTTTTCTCTGATAAAAAAATAGCTAATATGGTATTAGACACACCAGATCCATCGGATAATAAAAAATTAGGTAGACAAATAAGAAATTTCAATAAATATAAATGGGACAACGCCTGTAAAGAAATAATGTATGACGTAAACAAGGCAAAATTTGAACAAAACCCAAAACTAAAGAGATAACTGATAGAAACAGAAGGAAAATCATTAGTAGAAGCATCACCATATGATACTATATGGGGAATAGGAATGTCAGAAGATGAAGCAATGAACTCAGAACCTAGTATGTGGAGAGGAAAAAACTATCTAGGAGAAGTTTTGGATGAGCTAAGATTAGATTTTATTAATGGGATATAATAAATTTATATACATAATATCTGGTGTTATAATTTTAATAACATTTATTAATTTAATATCAGGAATGTTTGATTTGATAAAAATCGATAAAATATTTAATAAAAATTTTGAAAATAGGAAAAAACGACATAAGAATAGGAAACCTTTTAAGAACAAAGGATGGGGAAGAAATTAGAGTTGAGAGTATAAACAACGATGGTATTAACCTAAAAATAACTAGTATAATAAATCCATCTAATAGAAAATTAAGCGGATTGGTCTCTATACCAAAGTATAAATTTGATTATTTATGTGGAATAGATATAACAAAAGATCATTTAGTTGATTATGGGTTTATCCATCGAGAGTGTGGAATATCCGGTGCTGATATGTGGCAAGGAATGGACTTTTGGACACTACTAAATACATCATTCTCATTAAGAGGAAATCCAGGTGGTTTAAAATTAACCGGTCACATAAATAGTGAGATATTATATCTACATCAATTACAAAACTCTTATCATTCAACACAAAACAAAGAATTAAGTGATTAATTTCTATTAATATATAGATTATAAATTTAATTTAAAAAATGAAACACCTTAAGGTATTTGAAGAATTCGATATTAGTAATATATTTAGAAGAAAAAAGAAATTCATTATGGATGAAACACCAGAAGAGGATACAGAAAAAGAAGTCTATGTGAGTCAAGGTGAAGAGATAATGATAGATAGGTTCCCATATAAAAAAAATGAATATGGACAAGATGAATTTGGAGTTTATATAAATAAAGAAGAAAAAACCTATTATATAGGTGATTTAAGGTCTTTTGGTAAAAACTCAAGATATTATATAAATTATCTAAAAATAGATAATTATAAAGAAAAAGATCCAACCGGGCAATTAGTTATACCAAATGAAGAACAAATGAAAGTTATTAATAATGAATTAAATGAGCCTTATATATCATCAAAATTATTAGATAAGCCAATAACACTTAGGGAGTTTTTAGAAGAAGAGGGTGTTCTAAATCCTACTAATTGATACTATTTTATCAACCAATAATCAAATATATACAAAAAATAGGATTTTTTATTTTATATATAAAAAAAAGTATAAATTTAAAAAAATAACCTATGGGAAATTTAGAAAGTGTTTTATCAAAAGAGCTATGTAAATTTATAAAAGCAGGACACACACAATCAGAGTGTGTAGCATTTATAGAAGGATTCAAATTAGCATTCAATAAAAGTGAGGAAGTACCACTAAGTAAAATCACATTAGCTAAGAAAGTAATAGATTAAATTTTTTATACCAAAAATTTTAACTATATTTGTTACTATGAAAATAACAAAAGAAGAATTCGAAAGATTCGTCATAAAAACGGGTCCAGAATTAGGAATGAAGATGGGTGATTTTTGGTATGAATTTTTCACATCAAGTAGTGATGAAAACAACTACACAATACACTTTAATTGCAACACACCCAATATACTAAATGAGGTAAAATCTAAGATAGAAGATAATTTCAAATGTACTTTTTTTAATGATTGTAGATTTTTTAGGATTGCTGATAGATTTGTTGAAAAATTCAAATACCAATATTATATACATTTTAAAATGCATAATGGTTTTCCAAAATTAGTCAAAATGAGTGATGATTTAATAAAAAATCTTAATGAAAGTAGCAAAGAACACACTGAGGAGTTCTCAGGATGTGTTGGTTCTGTTGTTGGTCACCCAGACTTAGGATCGGGACCAGAATTAGATACACTTGATATTAAATGGCAACCAAGTGGTTTAAAATATATGTATCCAATTGATGGACTGGAGGTTATTTTGAGATAAAAAAATTACTAATAATATCTATTATATTAATATCCATTAAGTATCAACAACATCTGTTATTAACTATATAATTATAGTGGATGTGTTTTCTTATATTTTTGTCTTTTTGTTATCAACCATCAAGTTCCTTGCTGGTATCTTATTATCTGTTTGTTTACAACCAGGTTTTGTATTTAGTTATTTAACCACTGTTGGTGGTGGTGTTTTTGGTTCAATGTTTTTCTTATTAACAGATAGTTTGTTAATTAAAGTAACCAATAGATTATTTCCAAATAGAAAAAGAAAGATTTTCTCAAAAAAAAGTAGACTATTAGTTAAACTAAGAAAAAACTTTGGATTGATGGTAATCCCCTTTTTTAATAAATAGGCTATGTGGAATAAACCAAAATATAAAAGATTATTAGAATCAGTGATAAAATCTGATTATTGTCAAATATGTGGCAACTTAGATTGTTATGAATGTGATTTGGAATGTTGGTATTGTGATTATGAGTGTGATTGTTACTATGTTTGTGATATAGACTATAGTGGGGAATGGGTAGAAGAGAGTGTAAAAATAAGAGGAACAGAGAGAGTAAATAGGTATTACCTAATTGATATAGAATCATCCTATCCAGAAGAGAAAAAGAGAAATATAAAAATTAATAAAATCTTAGGATTGGATTTTTGAAACTAGATTCCCTGTACCTGGTTCCTTTCTTTAAGAAAAAGAAGGATCCATTTTCTAATCCCGATTTGGAATATATTGTAGAAGAATCTCTATTAGAGTGATTCTGGATTTGAAGTTGCAGTTGATCATAAGATTTTTTCCAAAAAGGTGGAGCTCAATTATATTGGGGGTTCTAAAAAAACAGACGAGATCTTGATTAAGGTATCCAAAAATAATGAAGCATTTTGGACATATGATGTTAAAGAAGTCCTTGAATTTGCACTAACATTTTTAAGAAAAGAATATGGATTAAAGCTTTTTGAACTATCATATAGAGATACAAACTGGACTTATGGGGGTAACTCAGGCACAAGAAATAAACACACACATTATAAATTAAAAAGACTAAAGGATATAGAAACTAAAAGTATATCAATAACACTATCATACTTGGGATGATAAGTGGTTTTAAATATTATCTGGTTTTATATTGTATGATTTTTGAATTTCTGGGTATAATCCCTTATATGAGAACCTTTGGTCAAGATGTTGTGTTATTTTTAGACCACGAACTCGTATACTAACTAAGCAAATTACTCTATATAGTTCATCATCATTTATATCCCAATGATAAACAAGGTCTTGTGCTAGTTCTATACCAGCTATCTCCCAGGTATTCCAGATGGTATGGATTTTCTAATCAGAATTAAAGTTTTCAAATATTTTTAGGTGTTTCATTTCATTTATTCTTAGATTTCTCTTTCTTTTTCTCTTCTCTACGAATTCTAGAAATCTCCTTTATGAATTCTTTTATTTCGGAATCACAATCTGGTGTTGGTAAAAATCCATAACCACGCAATCTACTATACCACTTAATCTGGCCTATTGTATTTCCATCCTTAACAACATTATATACATCTGTCTTAGCTCCCTTTTTTCTAGGAAGTTTATTAAATTTTACATTTGATTTTTTCTCAAATATCTTATATGTTGTTAAATAGTTCATAATATTTATTTTTCACCAATGAATATAAAATGATCCAAAGATTCTCCTTTAAATTTAGCATTTAATAATTCACATAATATCTCTTTTAATAACTTATCTGTTATGTTACCTGATATCTCATCACCAAATGGTTCCTTATCTACAATTTTTGATAAATCAACCGATATTTTATCAATTAATTCTATTTTCTTATTAGAAAACTCATGATATAAATAATCTAATATGTTATCTTTTATTAGATCAATATCTTCCTTTGAAAATATTATAACATTTTTTACCTCAGACCAAGTATCTATACTAAAGGTGTGTTTTTTCGAATCAACAACTGTAACATCGCTTAAATTTGTATCAAAATAATCAGCTAATATTTTTTCCATTTTTATATCAGCTCTTTCTATGCCATTAAAACAATCTTCTAATGAAGAAACACCAAAATTGTTTGATTCTAATATATTAAAAGATTCGAATTTCAATATTCCATCTTTCTCCATAGATGCTCTATCATCTATTATATCACTAAGTACAACAGATATTCCATTTATATCAGATAAATTATTTCTTAATAAAAAGTTCTCGAATCTTTTTGTTCCTTTTTTTAAATATTTTTTTAACCTAGTTGGTCTTATTTTCCATTTTTCAACATAAACATCTATTAGCTCATTTAATAAGCCATAATATTTATTTAGATCTTCTCTGTTATTAATTGACATTATATCTATTGTTATTTTTTCCTAATGAAAACATATCTAGAAGATTTTCTGATTCTTTTTTTCTCTCATCCCTTAGTACTTCTATTTCACCTTCTTCTAACCCATCTTCTACCATAGAATAGTACTCTGATTCACTCAACTCTTCGATTTTACTTGATTTACAAAAATTACAACCACTTAGGTTCTCATTAAATGACTTCCACAAAGCATTACAATCATCACAACTATAAAACATAGTTAAATCATTTTGGCTAACTATCGGTATGGGTGAGTTTTTTTTACTGAAGTCAAATTCTTCAAACATTTTAATTATTTTCATATTCTTATATATTATTATAAACAAGTGTGTTATTTTAATATATAAAACATTCCAATTATGGATAAAAAAAATTAATTTTAAAATGAAAAAAATGTTAAAAACAACAATTGTTGTTTTTGCTCTATCACTAGCTTTATATTCTTGTGATACAACAAGTGCTGATGAAGTAGTAGTAACAGATACAGTTGACACTACTTGTGTAGATGTTGATACTGTTTGTGTAACTACAGATTCACTAGTGGTAGATTCTTTATAGTAGAGAATATTATTTACTAATAAATAAAAAAGTGTTATGGTTAATAAATCATAACACTTTTTTATTTTTAGGTATTATTGTAATTTAATATATAAAATACAATGAATTTACACCAAACTAGAACATATTATAACAATAAACCTGTTGAATTTGTCATTAAAGAAAATTATAATCTATTAGAAGACAGAGAATATGTTCCTAGGTTCTCATTAAAGAATATTAAGGAGATAGGTAATATACCAATAAATGAGCCAATAAAATACTCTGATGCCATAATGACAAAGGCTATAAAATATGGTATGATATTTCTTTTAAATTATAAAGGAGAAAAGGATAAGCACTTTGCTGGTCACGAAAGAGTAATATACCCAATGGTATTAGGAAGATCTTCAAAAGGAAAGACGCTATTAAGAGGTTGGCATCTAAATGGTTGGTCTGTTTCACAAAAAAGACACATTAATAAAATATGGAGACTATTCAGAACGGATAGAATATTATCAATGACATTTACTGGTTCATTTTATAGATTGCCTCCATCAGGATATAAAGCTGATGATAAAGGAATGAGAGGTGGTATAATAGCCAAAGCAGATTTTAATCAAATAAGAAGAAATCAACAAAATTTAGTAAAACAAAATAAAATACAAAATAGAGAAGAAGTGACAATGGGTGATGATAACCGAAAGTTCGCAACTATTAAAATAAAAGAAACCGATACTAAGATAGATTTGACAAAACCATTAGATAATTCATATTTTGGCAACTCAAAAGACCTAGCTTCTGTCAGAATATCATTCTGTAAGAGTGTTTATGGTACAAAATATGTTGCTATATTAGGAGCTATGGGTCAACCAGGAAATACAATAAAAATATTAAACGAAAAAGGTGATAACCTGGGAGTATATAAGGTGTTGGATTCCACCACAGGAAATGTGTTAAAAAATATAAAATCAGTTAAGGGAAATAAAATATATGACCTTTATGTGTTTGATGAAAAAATTCAGTTTTAAAAATTAATAAATAGTTTATGCTTAAATATATTAAATCGATAAGAGAGGAGCTCAGGATATCAGAAACCGATGAAAAGACATTGGAGATGATGAAAAAAAACCTACTTTTTAGATTAAGTGAATATAAAGGGTCTATATTAGACAATATACACTATAACCTAAAAACGAATAAAGTAGAATATAAACACTTTAACAAGCTTGATCTAAAAGTTATGTTTAGAGAGCTATATAATGAATTAACAGAAGATTTTGTTAAAGACTTAAATATAGAAACCTTTCTTAGAAAAGTCAATCAAGTCATGTTACTGCAAAAAAGAAACACCAAAAGTAAAGTTAGGAGGATATTCGATGATTACATAAAATCAATTGATTCTAGGATAGAACAAATAAGAACCTCACCTAAACATGATGTTTATTTTGACGAATATGATGATGATGGGGAGAAGTCCTTACTTGGTAGAAAGAAATATGAAATTGAAAAGTATAAAATACAAGTAGAATTATTAAAACTACAAGAGTGGGTTAAGAAAAATAATAAAAAAGTGGCTATTGTTTTTGAAGGAAGAGATGCTGCCGGCAAAGGGTCAACCATTAAAAGATTCACAGAGTATCTTAATCCAAATGGATTTAATATCGTAGCAATGGGCATCCCAACAGAAGAAGAAAAGAATAATTGGTTTGGTAGATACGAAAAACACCTACCAAAAGAAGGTGAAATAGTTTTCTTTGATAGAAGTTGGTATAACCGAGCAGTTGTTGAACCGGCTATGGGATATTGTACAGAAGAACAATATGAAGATTTTATGAATAATGTTATTAAATGGGAAGAAGATCTAATAAGAAAGGATGTTATTTTAATTAAATTCTGGTTCTCTATAACAAAAGATAAGCAACTACAAAGATTTAATCTTAGAAAACAATCACCATTAAAATATTGGAAATTCTCACCAAATGATGCTAAGGTGTTAGACAAGTGGGAAGTTATTGGAAATTTTAAATTACAGATGTTTAACAAAACTTCTAGTAAGATGTCACCTTGGGTTATAATAAATTCAAATGATAAGAAAATAGGAAGGTTAAACGCCATGAGGTATGTTATATCTAAGATAAATTATGAAGGTAGAGATGCAGAAGTAGGTAAATTCTACAAAGAAGTTGTTAATATTTTAAGCTAATGAAATTACATAGATATAATAAATTCATAAAAGAATCAATTGATATTGATGAGGATAAAGTTCTGGATATGATGAAAAAATCTGGATGGGGAGATTCTGTTGTTAATAACATAGAGGATTTTGAAAATAGTGATTATCATAACTCACCAAACGACACCGATGATTATTTTGTTCAATTTTCCGAATATATGGATAATTTATCAACAGGAAATATATAAAAATATATATAAAAATAAAAAGAATTATGACGAATCTAATTAAAATAATGACACCTATATGTTTATTGCTTGTTCCTGGTTTATGGATAACACAAGGATGGACTGGTGAGCCAAACACAAAAGTTGGATTGCCTATTTTGTTTACAACACTATCATTGATAACAATATTTATGGCCATCGCTATAATAGGAACATCACCTAGACCAAAAACAAATAAAGAACCTATTAGAAATAAAATTAGGGATATGGTTGATGCTATCAGATCTAAGTTCAATATATAAACATTTTTTATATTTTAAATATAATAATATATGAACGTATATAACCAAGAGGAAATAAATCGAATAGAAAAGGCTAGAGAAACTAATGATAGATTAGAAGATTTCTTTAAAGATAAAAGGACAAAATGGCATGATGATATACTTCCGTTATTTAAAGTTTTGGCATTAGAGTTGGATAATCCATCAAATGCTAAAAAGTTATTAGAATCACAAGCATATTCACTTACATTTAGACAAAATATAAATGATGAAATAAGCCTTTTTCTTACAAAAAGAAGCAAAGAGACAACCAAAATTAAGAAGCTAAGACAAGATAAGTTTATTTTTTACGCAACTGGTTTTGGAATTAAAACAAATCTTGGGGAAAAGGGAATTTTAATAGATGGTCATCTATCAGAGAACGATAGAGCTGTGGAATTAATTGAGTCTTATATAGAATTTTTAAGAGATACTGTTAGAAATTTAGAATCATTTGGATATTCAATTAAAAATATGATTGAGTTGATGAATTACTTAGGTAGGTAATAATTTATTCAATGCCACATATCTGTTAAATTCTTTAGTACCGGTGAATAAATTTTCATATTCTTGTGCGAAATATTCTATCGAACCAAGCGTCTTTATTTCATTTATCTTCCAATTTTCGTCTCTTCTTGGTATATCACACTACTTAGTGCTTCATTATAGAAAGAAACCCTTGATTTAGAATTTAGTGCTTCTTCAAATTTTTCATATATAGACTTCATCATCATTTCTGAGTAATAGGCCTTATCCTTAACTACTTCTCCTGATTCATTGAATTTTTTATAATTAATTATTCTCATATGTTATATCAAATCTTTTGTTTTTTCAACATATATTTCTTTAAATTCCTCATCAGGCATATCTTTATACTTTTCTCTTTTATTCATTATTGATGCCCAACCAAATCCCGTGACATATTCGGGTTCTATTCCATATTCCAAAAGAAATGGATCTATTGTTAATTTAGATTCGTCTCCGGTTTCCCTTACTTTGTTTTCGAATTCTACTGCTAATAATTCTTCCAATTCTTCTAACGTTTCTTGATCATCATCATCGAGTTCACCCCCCTCTAGATTTTCTCTATCTTCTTCAAAATCATCATCAAAGTTATCACCATCACCAAAGTCTTCAAAATCATCTTCGCCAAAATTATCATCTTCATCATTAGAAATTTCAAAATCGTCCATAAATTTACCTACCTTCTGAAACTCTTCGAATAGTTTTATGTTTTTCTTCTCTGATATACCAACAACTAAATGAATATCTTTTTCGATTATATCCATTGCCTCATCGGTATCCGAAACTTTATTTTGAAAATATATTTCCTCATTTATTACCTTAGTTAGTTCTAAGTTCTTGATATCCAACTCATATCTAATAGAATCACCATTAAATAAAAAATTAACTACTAATTCCTCATCTTTTTTATTTTCCCACTTATACATAATATCATTACCCTCTGATGAGTTTGATATTAAATCACTCAATTCGTTCATTTTAGCATCTATGCTATCGGATGTTTCTAAGAACTCCAATATAAACTTTTCATATCTTTTAATCATATAATATATATTAATTTCAGATGTCAACTATTTGTGTTTTAATTATATCAATATTAACAATTAATTAATTTATGGCAGATAAAATAAAATTCAAATTTGTTAAGGAAAATTTCGAAGATTTCACTAACAAAATAAAAGACTTAACAAGTATTAGTGATACTATAAATATGAAAATAGATAATGATCATATTTTACTATATTCAATGATGAATGTAGGAGATAGTATTATGTTAGCCTTCAAGAACTATTTAATAAAAACATCCGATTACCTAGAGTATAAGGAAGATATAGACGTATTATATGATGTTGTTATACCAAATGCTGGTAAATTTGTTAAAAATTTAGATTTCTTAAAAAGTGAGAAAAATATATCAATGAATATAACATACAAAGCATCAAATGATGATGATTCTATTATGTCTGCTAGATATGTACAAGTTACTGGTGGTAGATTAAGGGTTAATTGGACTGGTGGAGAAAGGTATGAAGTTAGAGACATAAACAAGGGTATATTAAACCAAAGATTAGATCTAAAAAATAAGAAATGGAGTTTCGCACTAAGCAATTCACAATTTTCGGATGTTAAGAAACTATCAAATATAAATTCAGAAAGAATAATAAATATAAATGTGGTGGATAGCGTGGTTTCATTATCAGAATCATCTGCTTGGGATTTAGAAATTGGAGAAATAGAAACCAAATCAGCTAATTTTATTTTTAACAAAAGATTTCTTAAGTGTATAAATGCTGATGTTGAAGAAATAGAATTTAATTTATTCGAATCCTTTATATTAATAAAAGACAAAGATAGTAATTTGATGCTCTCGTACGAACAAGACTTCGATCAGGAAGACCTATAGATAGGATATTTAATTTTATTTATTAATATATATTTAATGAAATATCTAACTTCTTATAAAGTATTCGAATCATATAACCTATCAACGACCAATGTTGAAAATGTTATTAGAGAGGTCGAAGATATATTATATGAGTTATCCGATTCTTCTTTTACCACAAATGTAATTGGTGATTCTGGTAATTATATAATTGGATCATTAACTAGGGAATTTATAGAAATCCACATAAGTTGTTCAGAAGAAATAAAAACTGATATAATGCATGTTTATAAAAGGATTTGCGAATACATAGAATCGGAGGGTTATGAAAAATCATATCACTCAGAAAATGGCCGTAAAGTGAGCAATCATATAACATCATTTAATTTTATGGAAATGAAATTAGTATCATTTAACTTCGAGAGATTAATAAAAAATAGTCACTAATAAATAAATTACATATGAATTATAACAATATTAAACCAAGAATAATTGATGTTAAGTGTGATGAAGAAAATAATCCACCAGATTCAATTGGAATAAATGTTTGTTTTAACCAAAGTAAGATGGTTACGTCAAATGGAGTAATAGCAAGCCATGGAACAAAAATAGATATAACTTTTTAAAATGAAGAAATACAGCATATACTTACCAACATTATCTATGAGAATATCATCTATAATCAATGAATTAGATACATTGCCAGATTTGGTTTGGATTGATATAGAATTTACTAATAAATTATATATGAGTTCAGACGCAAATGGAAAAATTTATAATCATGCTAGATCAGTAAGAATAAAATTAGATGAGAGAAAAAATGAGCTGATAATACCAAGTAGTGAATATCTTTCAAATGAAGAAAACATAGCTATTTGTTATATAAAATCACAATTCGATGAATTGAAAAAATCTAACTTTTTATTTGGAACTGATGATGAATATACTGGCTATATAGAGCCAAGTGAGACTATGTATACGAAAGACTTCTTAAAATATTTAAAAAAATCTAACAGAGATTTAATAATAGACGAAATTATTAATTAAATTTCCTTATATTTACATATGGATTATAAAAAAGGAGACAGAGTAATTTTTACAAAAATGGACAACGAAGAATATAATGGTATTTTTGGTCATGAATTTCAACTTATTAATACTGTATATGTTGTTATAGGCTCTGATAACGCTGAGTATTTCACAAATGATGTTAGATTAGATATCGAGTGGTATAGAAATGAAAGGATTAATGACTTGTTTAAGTTTATAAAAATACCAAAGTCAAGTAAATAATGTTAGATAAAATACTTAAAGTAAAGTTTTTAAAAAAAGATGAGAACATTTCTCCTTTTGGAAAAGTGGTGGATGTAAAAGAGATAAATATTGAATTTGAAGGTTTGATAAAGTTAATTTTTGACGTTGAGGAAAAACACGGATTAGGAAAACTTCTACACAAAGAAGCCTTCACCGGAATTGATTATTTAGGAAATACTATTAAATTTAATTCTTATGTTCTCTGGACAGAAGAAGAAATAATCAAATATAATTTTGATGAAAATTTAGTTCCTTTTGATACCGAGATTTTGAGAAGAAAAAGAGAAAATTATATTAATCGTATTTTATAATACTGTCAGTCACATGGTTTACTTCCTTTATAAAACGAATTATAGACTCAAAGGGAATAGATTTTATGTATAAATTTAACTTAGACCACGATAGGTATTTAAGAGTTGTTTACAGGATTAAAACTATTTTTTCTCCATATTTATAAACTTCATATAGTCCACTTATTTTATTTAATTTATATTTAAATCCATTATCTTTTAATTCTTTTAAGTAGCCTTTTAACATTTTCATAAATACAAAGATATGGAATTTTTTTAATATAATTTAAATTAATACATATCTTCGTAGTATTAAAATAAAAACATGAGAAAACAAATAGAAGGTGCAAAGATAAGCAAAAAACTATTTATTTTTATCATATTCCCAATAATAATCCTTTGATTCTCCTTTTTTGAAATATATCATAATCATTCTATGTGTTTTTTTAACGAATTCCATGACCTCTTTTGTGTTATTAAATTTGAAAATTTCACCAGTTTCTTTTGATTTAGCTTTTATATTTCTATATTTTATCTTTTTTTCTCTTAATTTTTTAATAACTTCTTGTCTTTTTTCTCTTTTTCCTTTATTCCAAGGTTCTCTTCCTAAGTTTTTTGTCTAACTTTCTCTGAGACCTCCGGATTATGCATTGGATTATTTAACTTTAATCTTTCTGATATTTTTTCTTTGTGGATTCCTTTAAATGCTTCCCCCAATTTGGGTGTTCTTTGCCACAAAGAGTTACACCATCACCACCATCTGATATATTAGAGAGTGTTCCTTTATTAATAGAGCTTTTCCCAATTTTTTTAATTAGATATATCTCTTTATCATAAGCGTCTTTTTCTTTCAAATTTTCATATAGCTTAATAGCTATCGGTTCTCTATTTTCTGATATAATTTTATTTATTTTTCGATAGAAATATGTTTGCTTTTTTAGATTTGATGGATACATATGGCTCTTTATTCGATTATTTTTGCCTTTTCCTATATAAAATGGTTCGTATAAAAAACAAAATCCTAATCCATCATAAGAGTACGAGCCTCTTTTTTCTGGATCCATAAAAACATATACATAAAATTCCTCCATAAATTTATATATTAAATTATCATAACGCCCTACGATAAAATATGTGAACTTTTAATAAAATTAATATATAAATCATATGACAAAAGAAGATATTAAAAAAAGAATAGCTTCATTAAGGCACAAAGCATCACAGCTAAAAAAAGACGTTGACTATTATGACGCTCTCCAAAAAGCTCTGAAATTGGTACTTAATGGAAGCTATTTTTCGCCCCCACTCTTTTATTAGGGTGGGGGCAAAATTTACGGAGCATTTGCAACGAAATACTTTATACTATTCAATAACCATGTGGCTGGTACAATAACTGCTGAGGGTAGGGAATTAACCAGAACCATGGATAAAGATAATGAAGATTATTGGTATGACCAATGGCACTTAGATTATGAAATTCATAAAAAGCTACATATAAAAAATGTAACGGAGATAGATAAGAAAGAACCAGTTAGTATTTATGGTGATACTGATTCTATTTTTGTATCATTCAAACCTGCTATGGATCATTGTGATTGGAAAGATCAAATATTTAATACTGATTATTTATCTTCAATTGATAAGAAATTTATAATTTTAAGCAAAAGAGATGATATAGACCAAATCGCATCTAATAAATCAAATTTAATAAAAATAGTTTCTGATATTTCTAAACTAAAAGAATCATTGTCATTAGAGCATGATATTATTTTAATAGATGGTAATTTTGTTAAAAATAGAGAGTTAAATACACTAATTGATGCTGGAGAAATAAAATCCGAAATTATTTGGAATTGGTCATATGAAGCCGATTTCATACAAGGGGTTGATAAATTTAGATTCTCTGGCTTCTTTAAAAAGATGTTAGATGAACATGCTGCTAAATATGGTGTAGAAAATAAAGAAGATTTCGAGCTTGAAAGAATATCCGAATCTATTATAAATATAGCAAAAAAGAAATATATTCAAAATATAGTACATGAAGATGGCATCGATTATGATAGACTTAGTTATATTTTCCCAAAGGGAGTTGAATTAGTTAGATCATCTACGCCACCATTTGCTCGTGAAAAAATTGTTGATATTGTTAAGTATTTATTCTCTCATCCAGATACCTTTAATACAAAAGACTTATTGAAATTAGTTAAGAATCTTAGAAAAGAATTCGAATTATCAGATGTTGATGATATAGCTTTACAATCTTCTGTTTCTAACTATAATATAAAAGTATTAAATGATAAAAAGCTACCATTAGGTTTTGTTTCTGGTGCTCACTTTGCGGTTAAATCTGCGGCACATTATAACTATCTATTGGGATTAAACAACGAGTACCAACAAAAGTATGAGTTTATAAAGTCAGGTACTAAAATTAAATACTTTGTTTGTAAAGATAAATCAATAACTGATATGTTTGCTTATATACGTGGGTCCTTTCCAATTGAGTTTGCTCCAGAGATAGATTATGATATACAATTTGATAAATCTATTTTATCACCAATAAACTCAATTATTGAGCCTCTTGGTCTTCCTAAGATAACTGCTAGATTAAAGGTTGTTATGGATATATGGTCTGGGTTTTAGGAAACAAACAATAAGTCACCCTTTGGAATTTTATAATAAAAAACTCTCGATTCATCCAACTCTTTTATTGCATTAACTCCTTTAAAGATATATTTCTTATTAGTTGAGCTTTTTGCATCAGGAATAGCCACAAAATAATGTGTCTTTATTTCTGTGTAATATCCGCTTATATAAACTATATAAAATTCACCTATTAATTCAACGCTACGCAACGTTTTTGTTTGTATGGTATATTTCCTACCCTTACTAATAAAATAAGCGTCAACGCCCTTTATATCTTCTTTATAAGAGTCTGGTGCTTTGAGTTCGATTTCAAATCCCTTACTTTTTGTAAATTCTTTAAATAATAAATCAGATTCGTTTTCTTTCACTTTGCCGGATTTGGTAGCTTTATCCAATCTACCATAAATCCTACTAAAGAATTTTCCCTTTGGTGAAAATAAATCATACTTATTTTCTCTTATAAAGGATATTAAATCATCAGCAGTTCTTATTACTGAAGTAGACTTTGATATTTCTACTATCTCACACAAAATAGCTATATTTTTTTGTGCTTTATTTAATAATTCACCGCTTACCACAACACCATCAAATTCGAAACTATTGTTCCCATCAAATTTTGGATAAATTTCATTTATTATGGACCTGACTAGTAATTCCTTTTCTCTTGATTTGCTCTTATCTAGAAATATAGGAGAAACTCCCTTCACATAAATTTTTATAGGCGCATAGCTTGCTTTATATTGACTATATTCTAATAGTAATTTCATATTGGTATATATTAACTTTTTATATTGGTATATATTAACTTTTTATATTGGTATATATTAACTTTTTATATTGGTATATATTAACTTTTTATATTGGTATATATTAACTTTTTATATTGGTATATATTAACTTTTTATATTGGTATATATTAACTTTTTATATATAATTTATGAAAGAATTAGAATTTTATAAAGAGTATGAAGATTATTTAAATTGGAGGTTAGATGAGAATAAAATAAATAAGGGTAAATATTGTCTTTTAAAGATATCGAAGTCCGAGTATAATAAATTCGTAAATAGACTAGAAAATGATATCGAGTTTAATAATAAAATAATTGAAATAATAAAGATAAACAAGAGAAATGATGATATATCTGAAATATTATCCAAAGATATAGTAGAGGATGTTGATGATGATTTTTTTGATGATTTGTATATTTAATATATATTGTATTAATGAGATATGAGACACTTAATGAGATATGAGGGATATTCGACCAAAGAAAGGGTCGATGATGTTTTGGACAAAATATCCAAATATGGTATATCTACATTAACTAAGTTAGAAAAAGAGTTTTTAGATGCTCACACACTAGGCAACGAATCCGAAGTACACAAAAGAATAACAAAAGAAGAATTTGAAAATGTATTTGAGGATGATTCGGGTTATTTTAAATTTGAATATGAATCAATGAAAGATTTTGGTGATGAGAAACACTTTATAGGTATATTATATGTTCCAGATTTAGAATTAACAAAGACTCGTAGATTGGATGGTAGATTGGAGGGTAAGATAATTAAATACAAAAATGGGCAAATTATTCCTGAGTTCGATTCGCCAATTAAAAACGGGGAGTCTTATGATGTTTTAGAATTTTGTAATGGATTAGAACATGAATTAGACTCGTTTTTAGATTATATAATATCCGAGATTGATAATTAAATATATAACTTAATATATAATAAAAATAAATATAAAATAATGGTAAAAAAGTATAACCAATTTATAAAAGAATTAAACACAACAGATGAAGACGCATTTAATTATGATGAGATGGATTCTGATGCTGATATAGAAGAAACGATGATTGATGGTGGTGTTGATGTTCTTGCAGTTAAAGACGAGGAAGATAAAATCCAACAAGAAGAAGAAGAAGGATTGGATGTTTATTTATCGAAATTACAAGAACTTGCCGATAAATTAGAGGTTGAAGTAGTAGACGGTAAAGTAGAATATAAAGGAAAAGAAATAATATTTCCTTCTGAAACAAACAAATACCATGTAGATAGAAAGAAATTTAATACCCCAGAAGAAGTTATTTCTTACTTAGGCAATCTTTAAACAAAGATCTGCAACACCATGATATATACTAATATAACTTTTCTAATTAATTAAATTTTAGAATTAATATATAATAGAAAATAAATATTATATGGCAATAATAGGATCATTTAGTAATGGTAGTGCTTCCGCAGTTGAATATTCAACAATTGAAGAACTATTATCACAATTACCAGACAATACTAATAATATAATAGGAGCCCAAGATATAAGGGATTCTATTTATACATTATGGGAAAAGGTCAATGTTGTTATATCAACACAATCAGTTTATTTTGATAATTCAACACCCACACCAATTGATGTAGGTGGTATTCCAGCAGGAAGTACATTTAGTTCAACTGATGTTTTGGATATGTGGCAACAATTATTATATCCATATATAGCACCCTCTTGTTCATTGGGTCCAAATTATAGTAGAGAATATGGGGACCCGGATGGACTAACAACCGATAGTATTACACTAAATTGGTCCGTAACAAAGAACACAAATAATATAACATCAATAACAGTTGATGGTGATAGTTTTGTACCAACCGGTAATTCACAAGCTGGTACAAAAGATGTTACTGGAACACACAGTGTTACTCCAGGAACAAGTCAAACTAATACATTTTCTATGACAACCACTGATGGCACACAAGTGGATAACGATAATTCTACAATAACTTGGAGTAATAGAATATACTGGGGTAGTGTAGATTTAGGTGGAGTTAATTTAACAACCACACCTGGTGCTATTCCTGGTGTTGCTATAACCTGTGATGATACACTAATATTGAATTTAACGGGAGCTGGTGTTGGATCTGGTAGCCAATTATCCACAACTAAAAATAAATCATATAATAATATAGATGGTGGTGGTGATCATTTAATTTTCGCTTGGCCTAGTTCAGTTAGTGGGTCTACATCACCAATATTCACCGTAAATGGTTTACCTAATTCATCATTTACACAAATAAGAACTGCATCTACTTTTGTTAATCAATATGGAGTTAGTGTAGATTATGAAGTATGGGTATCTAATACATTACAGAACTCACCAATATCATTATTTACTATAAGTTAAAAAAATAAAATAAAATGGCTAAAAATACAGGAACATTAATAACATCATCGATTAGACCAAATGACTCTAATGACCCAATAGCATCCGCTTTTTCTAATGAAATAAAGGGTGGTTTGCATAGTGGCACACAGAGCATATATAGAGACTCTATTATATCTGAGCGTAGAGAATGGGGTATGTTATGTTATGTAACTGATGAAGATAAATCATATCAATTAAGATATAATGAATCATCAACCGATATAGATGATAATGGAAATTGGGTGGAATTTACTGCCTCTAGTTTGGCACAACAGTTATATCTTGAAAATTATACTAGTTATAATCCAAATAATGTCGATGGTGATAATTCATTCGCAATTGGTAGCTATCAAACAACAGAGGGTGATTATGCTGCTGCTATTGGAGGAGCACAAAATGGAGCATTTGGTGATTATTCAATATCTTTGGGTGGAATTTTAAATAACGCAAATGACGAATATTCAATTGCGGTTGGTGGTATAGGAAATGAATCACATGGTTATCTTTCAACAACTTTAGGTGGCATTGATAATACCACCGGTGCTACAACTAGTGCTGTTATTTCTGGTGACAATTGCCATGTTTATGGTAGAAGTAGTATAACACTAGGTGGTCGTGATTTACATGCATTCTCTACCGCTGAGGTGGTAATCGGTCAATATAATAGTTTTTACACAGCATCAAATAATAACCTTTTTGTTACGGAAGATAGATTGTTTGTTATAGGAAACGGAACCTCATCAGGTGGTGTTTTTAGATCTGATGCTTTTACTGTTCTTAAAAATTCACAAGTTGGTATTAATATTTCAAATTTTGAAGCAAATAATCCAAATGGTGCTATTTTAAATTTAAACGGAGATTTAGAAATACAAGGTGGTATATTTGATTCAAATGGAGATAAGGGAACATTAAACCAAATATTATCAACAAATGCTTCTGGTGATGTTGAGTGGGTAAATACATCAGAGGTTCAATTTATGGCAGGTGGAGGTGGTACAACTAGAAATATTAATGTAAATAAAGAAACACATTATCTATACATCACTTCCATAGATAATGGAGATGAAATAAGAATACCAGATGCTGTGGATGTTACTCCTAGTACTACTATATACATAATTGACCAAGATGGTAATGCTGGAGCTACTAGTAGTGTTATAATAGAGCCACTTAATGGTAATATGAATGGTGCTAATGGTACTAATTTACAAGAACCATATCAAGTTATAAAACTCATAAATAATGGTATTAATTGGTTTATAGCTTTTGGTGGAACTGCTAATTAACTAACTAATTAATTAGTTAATATTTTCTTATTATTTGGTATAATTTTTTAATATATAAACTATGAAATATATTAAGCAATTCGAATTTGTTCAAAATGATTTTGAGCCTATATCATCTTTTAAATTAAAAGATGATTTAAACCCAAAAGTATGGGAGGAAGAAACCATGAGACCAGAAGTTAGAGAGCAACTATTAACTATTGCTCAAGATTTCTTTAATACAACAGATCTTAGTGTTAAAATAAAAGATATAATTCTAACTGGTTCTTTATCAAATTATAATTGGTCAGAGAGATATTCTGATTATGATTTACACATACTAATTGATTTCAAAGAAGTTAATGAAGATTCTGTCTTAGTTAAAAGATTTGTTGATGCTGTTAAGAATGTTTGGAACAAACAATATGATATAAAAATAGAAGGATACGAGGTTGAGGTTTATATACAAAGTATAGAAGAACCACACAGAGCATCAGGAGTTTACTCCGTATTGAATGATAAATGGAATGTTAAACCAACTAGAGTTGATTTTGAACCGGATGATGAATCTATAAAAGAGAAATCAAAAACCGTTATGATGTTAGTTGATGATTTATATGATGAGTTCGAAAGTTATAACTATGATGATTTTGTAAAAGAGGTCAGAAAGGTTTGGGATAAGATAAAAAGATATAGACAGTCTGGGTTAGAAAGTGAGGGTGGTGAATTCTCAACAGGAAATTTAGTTTTTAAATTACTAAGACGTAATGGATATATAGGAAAAATATTAGATATGAGGAAAAAATCATACCAAAACCAATTTAAATAATGATAAAGATATCAGAAATAGAACAAACATTTAAGGATATATTCAGCGAAGAAGATGGATATGTTAAATCAATAGAGACTTTATATGAAAAGCCAAAAACTGGTGATAATTTTTTAAAATTAATAATATCACTACATGGATTATCGGTTGAGGATATTAGTATTATACACACTAAGTTTATATTTAAAGTAGATTTAAATAAAAGTAAATTAGAATCTAATTCCTTTATTTATCTTTATAATATAAATTGTGATTACCATAAGGTTGAGTTTGATAGTATATTTGATATGAAGAAAAAGATAGAAGATATAATTGACTCAAATGATTTTGGAAAAGATTTGCAGATTTTATCTGATTTTATCGAAGCACCCGCTATGTTTTTGAATTATTATATGAGGAGAAGTGATATAACAGAGTATTCTATATTTAGTGTTGTTTATGATCCGAAATTCAAAACAACACCTTGTGCGGAAACCACATTTGATTTTGATATAAATATAAACAATAATTATAATATGGATTTGTCTATTAGAAAATTAGAACCGGTAGACGATAAAGAAGAAAATTCATATAAATTTCAATTTAAGTTTATGGATGACATTGAAACGGTTGAGACAGACACAATAAAAAATATACACTTCTTCATAGGGTCCAACATAGCAAAAGTATTAGATAGAAAATTAAAGAATAAATAGATATGAAATATATCAATAAATTTAATTTTTATATCAAGGAGTCTAAAAATATAGATATAGATGAGATAAAAACTATACTACTAAGTATTGGTGATATGGGAATTGATACATCTAATATAACAGAAGGCGTTATAGTTTGTTCTGATAAATCAGATGATAACAACGGCAGAGACTTCATAAGCATAAACATGAATTTGAGTGATTTTGATGTAACAAATGCTATCCTAGGTGGTGTTGAAAAGGTATATATCAATGATGATTTGATTTGGGAATTTATGGATGAGTTGATTTCTATAAAAAATAAAGTCATTGGTGTTGGTGCACATAATTGTATTATTGATTTTCATAATAACGGAGGAGGATGGGTTGTATTTAATTTAATAGTCATTGGTCAAAAAAGAGATATAGAATCAAATGAGTATAAAATTCTAGAGCTTTATAAAAAAATAAAATCTATAATTTTTCCAATGAAAACAGACTTTGCTTATGATACAATCGTGAAATTAGAAGATAATATAATAAAAATCTCAACAAATAGTTGGTCATATACCGATAGAAAGTTTAATAATATTTTAAGAAATGCTTTGGTCTCTTGTGGATTAACTGGGAAAGACATAGAAGTATCAAAAAGTCAAAAATCAGGAATTGGTACCATAAATAAAATTGAGATGAAATGAGATATATAAAGAAATTTTACAAAACTAACGAAGATATTAATAAAAATACCGACTTATATAATAAGTATCAGGGTATAAAAAAAGAGCGTGTTGGTCCTTGTGATTTTGACACATTTAAAGATATATTGATTGAGTTATGTGATGACTATGGTGATTATAAATTTGATAAATTTGTAACTGACGTTGATGATGATGAAAATTATTATTCTTGTGTTATAGATTTGGAATTTTTAAATTTAGATTATGGATATGTTGAGAATGTAGAAGTTAATACTAATGTTTTGGTTGATTCATTTGGAAGCTATGATGATCCATATGATTTTGAATATTCATTAGATGGTAATATGGTATATAACAGAATGGATATAGAAAAGGATAAATTAAAAAAAAACACTAAAGGTTATAGAAAAAATGATGGACTCATATGATAAGTCAAAAAATCTTATTAAGAAAATAGAGAATAATATTTATAATAGATTAAAGGCTTTTGAAAACTTCAAATCACTAACTATTGGTTTTGAGGAACATAGGCTTAGTATTTACTTTGATATAATTGAAAAATAACAACTTCGTTATATCCAATATCATGGTTAAATCTATATTTAATAAAGTTTGATATCTCTAAACACTTTTCATATTCCTCATCTTCTTTCAATAAATCAATAACACATTCCAATATTTCTTTTGAATAAGGTATTAAATTTTTACCATAAGGTTTACCAGATAAAATTCTATTATAGATTTCTAGACCATTTAATGTTTCTGTATTTTTCATTAATCTAAATTTGAATAGCTCTCTTTATAAATCTTTATTATATCACCATACTCATCGAGTATTCCCTCTTTGAATTTATCATTATCATATTTTTGTTTTAAAATGAATTCTTTAACATAATCCTCATAATCTAATTTTATAGATATGTCTATTGAGTCCTCATCTATTTCTTCAATAATCTCATCATCTTCTAATTCGTTTGTTATATCATCTATGTAGTCAATGGATGTGAAGTTTCCCTTTTCTAATAAGATTTCTAATTTTCTTCTTAGTTTTCTATTAGATATTAATAAATTATTTGATATTGTTATATCAATATAATCCTTGGTATCTTTTAACTCTTCGAGTAATTCTATATCATCTTCTTCGGCTATTCTAACTTTTTTAAAAACAGGAGATATATTATTTTTTATAAATTCCTCTTCCCCAGTAACAACATCAATAACAAAAATGCCTTTTTGGTCACCATAATCATTTCTATCCATCTGGAAATTTGAACCAACAAAAACAAAATTCTTACTTTTTTGAACTAAATGGATGTGACCAGAATAAACACCTTTGAACCCACTAAATTCATCAACATCAATCTTATCTAGGTTTTTATGACCAATGGATGTTAAGTGCATCTTAGCACCATTTAAATCTGAATGACAAAATAGATAATCACAATCTTTGTTATTATTTATGTGAAATATCTGGTCTTTCTTTTTCATTAGATAAGGCATCAATAATAACTTATTTCCTTTATATTCTATTTTTGTGGTTTTATCATAAATATGAACATTCGGTATGTATTTAAATGGTCTTATCGTGTTTATTTCATCCGAACTCCTTGACCAACAATCATGATTTCCCACTATTATGTGCAGTGGTGCTATTTTTGATATAGCTTCAACTTGATCCATAGCAAAGTTCAATAAATTAATAGGAATAACATTTCTATTATCAAATAGATCACCTAAGTGTATTATTATGTCACCTGGTTCTATTCTCTCTTTTAGTGTGGGTATTAGGAAGTCATTGAAGTATTCTTGGTGTATCCTTAACCACTTATCTGTTTTGTTGGGATATCCCAAACCTATGTGGGAATCACCAACTAGGTAAATTTTACTCATATATATTCTATTATTTTTTATTTATATTAAAATATCTTTTATTGTTCTTTTTTAATTAATATATATTACTATGAATCACTTAAAGTTATTTGAATCTTTTAATAATTATATTGATTTCTGTGATATTTTTGGTGAATCATTAATTAGAGGCGTTGATATTGATATAGATGAGTATATAGATGATCCTAAATTAAGAAAAATATCATCTGGGTCATCTAAGGAAGAAGATTATGTTTCTTTTCTTAAAAATTATAAAAATATAGGATTACAAGATCCACTTAAATCAATTCACTTCTACTTAAATCCAACTAATGACCAAATAAAATACCTAGATTGGTATGGTAATTCATATAAACCAATTCCTCACAAAGATGCCGTATTTTCATTTAATAAGGAGTTACGAAATGGTGGTCTTGGTTCTACGTGGTTTTTCTTAGAAAGAACATTAGAAGATTTTTTAGGTATGTCAGAAGATGATATAGGTAAATTATTTATTAACGAATATGGATATCATTTAGGTCCACCATCACCATCCTTTTCAACAGTTAAGTTATTATTAAAGGAACTCTATAATGAAAATAAATTAGATTTTTTTAAAAAGTGCTCTGAATATCAGAATCTTTTAGTCGAAGGTGGTGTCTTGGGTAATCTTACTTATAATGAGCTTTTGGAACTATCAAAGGATGGAAAATTAAATTTACAAATATGGACGGAAAGCCCGGTGCTTCACCAGAGGATAAGATATTAGAAAAATGGGTTTTCTAAAATAATATATATGATAGAGAAATACTATAAGTTAATATATATTTTAAGATAAAAAATAACAAATAAAGATATGCCGTTACCGCACTTTACTCAAATTTCAAACGTAGGCTCTCCTGGTGGACCAGGAACCTTACCAGATGAGGTTGTATATTTAAATCTCTTTGAGGTTACATTTATATTACCTGTAATCCTACAAGCACAAGGAAGAGACCCTATTCTATTATTAGAAAATGCTACAAAAATTAGCTTAGGTGCATTAACTAGCTTTGATATACAGAATGTTAAACAACGTTTCAAGTATTCAACTAGAGAGTTCTTAACAACACCAACCATAACATCTGGTGAGATAATGATACCATTTCAAGTAAATGTTAACCAACAAGGATCTATGGAAAATTGGACAACAATGAAAGCTTGGTATGATTTGGTATTTAATTCACAAAATGGTTCTCTACACTATAAAAGTGATATAATAGGAACAATAATAGTAAATCAACACGATAAAAAAGGAGTCGTTCTTAGAAGAGTAACTTTTCAGAACTGTCAGTTAAAGATACTAACAGGATGGGAGTTAGATTGGTCATCAAACAATATTGTTGATAGCGTTGATGCAACATTTGTTTATGATTATTTCATAGATGAATATATAGATCAAAACTTCACAATATCACCACCTATTATTTCTGGATATTAATAAATGAATAAATAATAAAAAAAAAGACGAACAATTTTGTTCGTCTTTTTTTTTATTTAAGTTTAGATGTCATATTTTTAGCATCTCTCATCATAGAGCCAGTATCAAAATTATTCATACCAGATAAATCACTTTGTTGTTGTTCTTGTGTTTTTCTATTATCTTCTTCCTCTTCGAGTATATCATTGACTAATTTTATGTTTTCTTCAAACATCCAATATGGCCAATTATCTATAGATACTTCTTGTAAATTAAAATTCTTTTGTAGTAATAATTTATTCTTCAATAAATGCGTCAAAGGCATCTTGAATAACGAAAATTCCTGAGGCACCGTTGGGAAATTGCATTTCTGCGTGTACCTCCGAGCCACAATCACATTTTTTCATAAGACCTTTTATTCCAAAAGTCATTTTACTTATTGCTGAATTTAAAAATTGAAATGATTCATCATCCATTTCTTCAAATTCCACTAATTTTGATTTAATACCATCATAACTAATTGATGTTCTACCAGATAACATAAATGGTACTATTTTTAAAAATGAAAGATTTGGTGTTTTTTTATCCACATTTTCTCTTATTATATAATCAGAGAAAGATTTTTGTAAACCAATATTAGGTGGTGATACTTCATATTCCTTTCTATTTTTTAATTTGAACTTAAATGAATTAGTTGATGTGCTAAAAAACCTTTCTAACTTTTCATCCAATTCGTGGAAAACAAAATGTTTTGTCTTAAGTTCTATATTTACCTGTTTATTATCTACTTCACAAATTTCTTTTATAGATAACTCATTTCCTTGTTGGAATGTTAATTCCCTTATTAGGAATACTAAGAATAATCTATCTTGGTCCTTCACATCTAAGTAAGACGATACTGAGCCATCTGGGTATTTTATTCTCACACAAGATTGTAGTATATTGTTCATTTTCTCAACTATATCATAGAAATTATTATCATCCACCATTGAGTATGCTTGTATTTCTTTAACTTGTGCTGGTCTAACCATCATAAGTGTTCCTATTGGATAAAATTTACCACAAGGTAATGAATCAGCACTAAAATTGAAATATTGTAATTCATTTACTCTAGTTGATTCGACTTGTATTGGTTCATTTAGATTACTATTCATTTCTTCTTTTCCTTTATCTAAGTTAGATAAATGGTTTTTTAGATAGTCTTCTTCTGATAATTCCTTTTTTTCTTTATCGGCCATTGTTCTATTGTTATTTTTAATTATATATTTATTACTAATATATTCCCCTTTATACCAAAAAAGGTGATATTAGTTTAAATATTAACTTAAATAATAATAAATTCTATTTTAGCAAAAATAAAATCACTTGTTTTATAACTTCCTCCTATTGAAGATAAATGATCTCCAATAACATAGTGGAAATTACCACCACCGATTCCGGTAAATTTATAGATAGGTAATGAATAGTCTTCGGGGTTTGTAACTTGCTGTGATCTATCATTGAAAAATATAATAAATTTAGATTTGAATCCCTCATCAACCAATCTATCTCTAATTTCCGACATTGTATCCAATATGGTATTGAACTCTAATTCAAGACCTTCTTTTTTTATACACTTTCTTATTTCTATTCTGGTGTAGAAATCAGCATCATTATTTATACTTAATGACCAATCATCATCAATTAGGTCATAAAAATAAATACTAAATTCGTCTGATATTTCATTCTTGTTAGTTGGTTTATCGGTTTGATATCTACTGCTTATTCTTTTCCTATTATTAAATTGTGCGTAGGAATTTAATCTATTTAGATTATCGCTTATTTCTTTTAATGACTTAGCCAATTTTTCATCATTTGACTCATTTTTTTAAATAATTTCATAATTTTCAAATTTAAGGTTTTTACCAATATCAAAATCAAATAGGTAAGATACTTCTTTTAGTCTATCTAATATAATATTATTACCTTGTATAACATCTAATTCATTTATTAAATTCACCAATTCTAATAGACTACTAGTATCAAATAATGATGTCTCTTTGAATAGATTAATTACTTCGCTAACTGGGTTATTTGTTATATCTACATCTCCTCCTATTGATATTGGTATATCAACTAGTGTTTTTATTTCATTAAAACTACAATGAAAGTTACCAATTATTTTTGTTGGTGAGTATTCTAATGTTTTTAATTCATTACTACTACAATCAAAATATTCACCCACATATATGGGTGATCCTTTTAGTGATTCTAATTCATTCCCATAGCAAAAAAATGATCCACTGACATTCCTAAAATTTATTGGAAATCCAATTAGTTTTTTATATGATATATCCACGGTTCCATCAACATCGATTGATTTATCCGAATTTATAGTATAGTTTCCTATTTGGTATTTTTCACATAGAAACTTTATATTCCTATTAAAATCTTTATACCTCATTACTTCCATTCATTATATATTTAAACAAAAAAGCCTATATTTTTTTAACCAACCCATTCCCATTTCTTTAAACCACAATCCCATATTCTATAAGAATTTATTTCATTGTACATTATCTCTCTTTCTGATTTGTTTTTATCATAGCCCATTTTTATTAGTCTAGATTTTCTATATTTAGATTTATGAACACGCTCATTACCAATGACCCATTTATAGTTTACATCTGATATACCAACCATATTAAATCCTAATTTTTCATATAGTCCACCATTAAATAATGATAAATCCGAATAGGAAATTATTTTAGATGTGTTGTTATTTCTTATGAAATGTTTTAGAAGCCTAGATGATCCACCAATTACACTAGTATTTAAAATATTTGAAAACCTCGAAAGCTCATATGAATCACACCCCACCTCTTCTCTATTCTTACCAAAGCACATCAAGCTAACCAATTCATTATTATAATATAAGCCAATTTTTATTTTAGACTTATTATCACCTTGTATATGATTTTTATTTAAAAATTTACTGGATTCCTCTTTCTTAACTTCTCTAATCTCGCACTTTCTAGCGTATATTTTGTTTTCGATTTTATGTAGTTTGTTTTTTATTATTGATTTTACTATATCATTTTTTAACTTCCAATCATCCTCCCATATATGTATTAGTTCAATTCCAATCGATTCACATAATTTTGTCTTTTTTATATGGTAATTTTTGTCTTTATTTAACTCTGAGTGCCAATATAACCCATTGAATTCAAATGCTAGATTAATATCAGGTAAATAAATATCTAATTCTTTACCATTTAATAATTTTCTATCCGATCTTATTATCTCATCATTATATATCTCATTTATAAAATTAAACAAGGAAACTTCTTGACCAGATATGTGTTTTTTTAATGGGTTACAATTTGTGCATATAATAGTTTCTTGTTTGTGTCTTATTTGTAGATGCTCTCTATGTATTTTGAATTCACTTTGACAATCATTACATTTAAATTTAATTTTCCTATTTTCATAATTTATATCAATTAAATCTATATTAATATTATCTATTTTTAGAAGAACACTCTCATATAATGAATTTTCTTTTGATATTTTTGTTTTAATTGTGCCCTTTTTATGTATTTCTTTGTTGCTCCAAGGGTGGTGATATCCATACCTTTCAAGTGAAGTTTTTTTATAACTTTTATTCCATGATTCTATATTCATCTTAAATGATTCTATTCTTTTATTTATTATTTCATCAACCTGATTAACATTATCCACTCCATATTTCTCCTTTACAGTATTTAATCTTTTATCCTTTATCTTCTGTTTTTCTACCTTTGTCCTATTTTGATATTTTTTTGATATTTTTTTCTTTATATCCTTATTCATGGAAGCATGTTTATCTCCATATTTTAATATATTTGAATCTTCTTTCTTTTTCTTTATTTTAGGATCTAAACCAACACACCTATTTGAGCAGTAATTAAGATAGCCAATTTTTGAGTTCTTAAATTTGACTTTTTTTTCACAAAAGTCATTTTTACACAAAACGATACTATTTATATTATTATAACATAGATATACTTTTTCTTTGAATGTCAGTTCGTCTATTAATGAATAACCATCTATTATATGCTTATAATCATTTTTAAAATTATTTAACACATATTTTTCGGAAGACATTTTTCCGGATTTATTATTGAACTTATATTCTTCTATAAATTTATCACTTAACATAGTTTGATATTTTAACATATATATTAAATACCCCTATGTTTGTTTGTATAAAAAAGCCTATATTTTTAAGATATAGGCTTTTTTAATATATTTTATCCGTTTATAAATCCACCGGCTGATATAGCCCCAGTTCTAAGTATTGTGATATTATTAACGATAATACCCATACCGCGTATGGGTTCAACATAAGTATCAAGAACACCAATTTGGTTATCTATAATCTCAGATGTATTATTTTCATCATCCATTTTATTGAAGTAATTATATAATCCATTTTTACTTACATATGTTTCACAAATAACATCAGCTCTAAGTTTTATCTCAGCTCTAACATCAGGTGTGTTAAATTTCCATTGATAATCTAACAACATTCTTGATAATTCTCTTTCTAGTTCAATAAGAACTTCTCTTACGTGAATATAAGAAAGTGCTGATGAATAAAGAACTTGTCCAGTATTCTCTGTTTCGATTATATATCCTCTATTTCTTTTGAATACAATAGGATTCATTTGAGCTAGATTTAAATTCTCTATATCAGATGGTGAATAATCCATTTCCAATCCAGCGATATTAGTAATTCTACCATTTGTAACACCCGCTGCAATAGTCCAAGGAGTAATTGCAGTAACATTTGAGATATGTTTTCTCATGTATGTTGTAGCGGCATAAGACGCTGGCGGCATATCCAATGGTCTTCCATTATCATTCACTGTTAAGTAAGGTGTGAAATATCCAACTGTTGTTGTTCCGGCTCCCTCTCCAAATGAGTAAAGGAAAGCTGGGTTACTTTCTGGGTCACCACCTTGGCCTATGAATGAAGTTTGTAATGTTCCCTCACTATCTACAAAAGATGGTGATGATGAATTTTTGAAACTTCTCAACGAAGGCATATTTATGAACCCAAAGGCATCTAATCTATCTCCACAGATATCTACCAATTGTTGTTTAGATCTTTCAACCAAACCAAGTCCAAATGAATCAATTAAGTATCTGAAATCAATGGCTTCTTTGTTAGTAAGAGCTTTGAACATTGGTGTTCCTTTAGCTACTAAGTTTAAGATTTGATTTTGTCTATCTTCTGTACCATCTGGTAATGAATTTCCTCTTACTTTAAAACCTTTAAGTGATAGAGCCTTGTATGTAGTAGCATAATTATCTATTCCAACATATCTCATTGATTGTAAATCATCTGTACCATAAGTATAAACTTTTATTCTTGAATCACAAGTTATCTCAGATAATGATGTGTCTCCTGAATATTGTCTTTTGCTTAGTATTCTAGTAAGTTTCCTCGCAACTTGACCAGCTTCTAAAACAACATCTGTATCAACATATGCTTCAAGGAAGTCACCGATTTTTACTTCAGTATATCTATCAGCTTTTACTAAAACTTTGTTGTTTTCTCTAACATAACCACTTGGCACTTCTATCTCAAGTGATTGTTTAAGGTTAGATTTTGATGATTGTATAAATATTGTATTATTCGCTGTTGTGTTTATAGAATTTGTGGCTTCTAGTAATTCATCAGTGAAGTTTACTATCATATCACCATCATTTTCTATATACATTTTAAGGTATATTAAATCAGAATAATCATATACTAAATCAACATCAAATAAATCTTCTGCAACTACTTCTTCGTTAACTTGGTAGGCATAAAAATCACCACCCGTATATCCAAGTGCAATAGCTAATAATGAAGGACTTAATGATGTTACCTCATCTGTCATTATTGTGAATGTTCCTGGGTTATTTAATGAACTAGGAACTAAAATTTGTTCTCCCGTTTGTAGAGCCATCTCTGAACTAACTGTATCGGTTGATCCAAAAACTACATAGTCATACCCAGCATAAGAGAAAGTTGGACTACCATTTGGTGAGTCTTCGCCATCTACAAATGTTATTGTAACTGTTTCTCCTAATAAGGCATTAGTGGTTCCAGTTGAATCAACATATAGTCTATTTGTATTAAATGTATCTTTTGTATTTATTATTCCATCATAGAACCTACTATATAATAAGGAGTCTTTGGCAACAACCCCCATACCACTTAGATCAGCAGTATTATTTGTTGTTTCTAATCCATCTTCTCCGAATATTATTTCATTATCAACTGTATATATAACTAAGTAACCATCAACAACATCTACTAAATCCGATGATGTTAATGTTGTTTGTAATTCGAATGATTTATTTTCGAATGTAGAAGTTACTATGTTTGATATAGAAGCATCTTCTAATCTATATTTTATAGAATCATTTGTTGGTCCTAAGTTCATAGCCATTTTATCTAAGTTGGCACTATCTAATAAATTAACTAATCTATTAAAAAGTTTAAATCTTCTATATTGTTTATAATTCTTAACATCAGGTGTTGTGTTTGTTCCTAAGAATTCAAATGTTAGTTTACCACTACTATTATCTGATATCCTTAAATCAGTTCCTAATACCAAATCCACATAACCAATATCACTCATTGATACTTCTACTGGTGTAACACTAGATGTTGCGAAATAACCAGCTGGCGTAACATCAAAATCTACGTAACTCAAAACGATATCCGTTGATAATACACTAGGTGAATCACCAGCGGTGAATGATTTATTTAACTTTATCTCACCATCATCTCCTAATATAAGAGCCACTTTATAAGAAGCGGTTGCTGATGTTGTTGGATAATCTGTATTATTAATAGATACTGAAACAGTACCAGGAGCTATATCTATTTTTTCATCACCAATTATGGTAAAAGAACCCTCATCTACGACATGGCTAACACCTATTGTTGTTCCACTTATTATAACAGACCCAACATCTAAATTAACTCCATATATAGAGTTCTCAGAGAACCAAGCCGTTCTATTGTCAAAAAGTACAACTCCATCATCATCAAGTGTGCTAGTAGTTAAATCACCACCATAAGCGTGTTTTTCTTGTCCTGTATATGAAAATCCGGAAGATGTGTTACCAAGAAATGATGTAACATTACCAGGCAAATCTAAAGGAGTTGCTGTTATTTCTATTTCTTCTGAAATAGTCTCTTTATATGATAAAAATTCTATATCTTTTTCATTTACACCAACTACTGTGTTTCCTAGTAAATCTATTTTACCATTGTAAAATTCTTCTTCGATTAAATCGTTGTTGAATGCACAAAATAAACCAGTTGTATCTGTATCTCTATTTATTGTTGTTTCAATAAATATATTTGTTCCATTAAGATCTCTGAAATAAGGTATCAATGATACTCCTTCATAATAAGATAATAATGTTATATTTCTATCATTTGCAAAATTTCTAACTTGTTCTTTTAATAAACCAGACGGGTTAAAATATTCACTCCATCTTGGATCCACTGACAATTCTTGGTAATTTGACCAATCACCACCAACCACTATTACGTCTAATAAATAATCAGATGCGTAATCTTGTGCGTTAACATAAGGAGGCATTTTCTCAACTGATCCATACCATTCTAATAGTGTTCTATCAAATCCACTTCTTGATGATTTGAAAACAAATGCCGTTATTGGTCTATCGGATAAATTTGTTAAATTAAATGCTCTTTCAGAATAACCTGTGTTACCTGATGTTAAATTTATAAAAGATTCTGTGTCTCTTTTCCAAAATCCAGTTGTATCGAATAACCTTCTATAAGGTCCTTCTCTTTTTATATCATTATCATATACAGCAGCTGATGAAAGTGATTTGTACTCAACCGTGTCTAATTCATCATCTGTTAATAATAAGTTCATAACGAAGACCGGGGCCGTTTCTAACATTTTAGAAACTGTTCTATGAAAGAAAGATCCTTTTCTTTCTAACCCTCTGTCTAATTGACCAAAGATAGATTCAAGTGATTGAATAGATGTTAATCTTATAGGAGCATTGAATGGGCCTTTTTTAGAAACACCTATAACAAGATTAGTTAAACCCTCGACAATAGGTGAGGAAGTTAATGATTCGTCATATTCTTCTATGAATATACCTGGTCTATTATATTTTCCAATTTGAATATTTGCCATATTTCTGTATTAATTTTTATTTAAAGTATATATAAAAACTTGAAAACGACATTTTTTCTATTTTATAGATATTATTGAATCTTCTCTATCCAGTTTTCCATGTCGGACTTTATCTTAATCATCCTTTCTTCGTGTTCTTTCTCTAATTCTGGTAATCCCTTTTTCTTATCGTTTGTTTTCGATTTTATATCATTTATTTGATCTTTTACTTTAGATATTCGATCATTTATTGATGGTTTTGACTCATCACTAGCGTCTGATAATCTATCATTCAACTCTTTTACCTCTAGGTATTTCTCACTTTCTTTTACCTTTAAATCTTCTATTGATTTTTTCATAGAGGCTATTCCAGAGTAACTGACAAGAAATTCATTCCTATCACCATCTTTGCCTACTATTTTTTCTAATTCTCCTTGTGGAACATCATCGGATTTATATAAATTATCAATCGCTGATTTTTTAGAATTAAAATCTGATAATTTAATTTTTAAATCATTTAATTTTTCTTTAGACATCTTCACTGATGCTTCGTCAGTATCTGTTATCTCAAATTCATCAGATTCAATGAATAATTTGTATTTTTTTATAATCTTCATTTTTTAATATTTCTTTAATATTTCTATCATACCACCATAATTACTACTATCTCCATTTTCTTTACCTATGCTTGTTGGTGTTTCTGATGGTACCTTAATAATATCACCACCACCATCTTTAAGAGAATAGAATTCCTTTATATCAAATGAATCACTAATCAGTTCTACTTCATTAATTTTTGTCGCAAATTTGGATACATCTATAGACTTTATATCAAATGAGGTTACTTGTGTATCATCAAATGTTTTTTTATCTATTTTTCCAAAAAACATTTCAGATTTTTGGAAATTCATACCTTTTATAGCACCTTCTACTATTTTGAAATCCTCTTTGCAATATTTTGCAATATTTTGAAAAGATTTAGAATATTTCAGATATACGCTATCTTCATTCTCTTTTATGAAAATTATATAGTAGATATTATCATCTGATAATTTAATAGAATGTATTGATCTATGTTTATTTTCTATACTTTTAACAGACTCAAATTTAGCAGTTACTCTTTCACTAGGCTTTATTTCCACTTCTTCCACATCATCAACAGGTTTCTTACCATCAGTAGGTTTATTATCACCAGGGTTTTTATCTCCATCTTTAATACCAAAATATTTTTCTATGAATATTTTCTGAGCACCTTTTTTATATAATTTGGTATCACCATCTAATAAATCATTAATAAACTTTAATAAAACCTTTCCGCCTCCTTTTAGTTTTCTACCATCACCCATATTTATAGATGTGTCTTTGTCGAATATTTTTTTATATTCATCATCCTTTATTATATCTAATATAGCCCCTTCGAATTTATCAAACATCTTATTATTTCTCCAAGGCCCACTACCAGGAGTATCAGGAGATGAATTACCACTACCCATGTTTGTATATTCTCTAAACACACTATTTGATACTTTTCCACCGGTTCTTCCTGATGGTATAACTGGTGTTGTGTATATTTTATATGCTTGGTTGAATAATTTAACAACTTCGATTATGTGACCGAATGGTATTTCTTTTATCTTATTTTTTGATTCCTCAGCAGTTTTCTTTATATCTTCAACATCAGATTTCTCTATTATCCATCTATCATAATCCATTTCTCTTGAGAAATATTCTTTTATTTCAGTAGATGTTCTATCAACCTTTGCTTTTACAAACTCATTCATCTTCATGAAAGATTTGTAATTTGATAACTTTTCATTCTTCTCAAAATCTGTATTTATTAATTTAGTAAATAATTTATTGAATGTCTCTAGTGGTTTTCCAATTATTCCTAAACCACCATACATATATTGTCCTTCAAATTGTAGTGAAAATTTAGCGAATCTTGAAATTTTATCAGAATATACTTGTCTTTTTCTTATATCTGATATTTCGGCCATTCCTTCAAATAACTCACCAATATCACCCATTCTATTGAACGTTTCTTTTATATCAATCATAAATAACTTTATAGCCTTCGAGTTTACGGATTTACCAGAAATATCCAGTTCTTTTGCTTTTGTTATTATGTCACCTAAAAACTCTCCATCTACTCCATTATCACTAAGAACTTTTATTTGTTTTTTTATCTTAGATAATGCTTTATTAAGTTGTTCTTCTTCCACTGAAAGTTCGGTTCTTTTTTCTAAAATAGATTCTGAACTGAAAAAACTAAAAGATTCTTTTACTGTTGTCATACTAGGCTCACTAATTTTGACCTTTGATTTTTCTCCCTTTTTCGGTAGTTTAGGAGTTGGTGATTTTATAGAAACCACTTTCCCTTGGTTTGTTATAACATCTTCTTCAGATTGGTATTTTTTACCATAATATTCGATAGCTTCCTTTTTTGTATCAAGGATTATTGCTTTGCTAAGTATTGTATTTATATTTGTTGGTATTTGATTCTTTACCGGTGGTGTCAAAAACTCAACCCTACTACTAACATCACAACTTCCTATCTGCGTTTTGTAAAAATTATAATTTCTAGATGGCATAACTAACCACTTTCCCTTTATATTAGCATTAAACCAAGCTACTTCTTTTTCATTTAATTTAAAATCTTTGTTACTATTTATTACACTTTCTATATCTTTTAATTGAGCAAAGATATATTTAGATATTCTAACTATTATTTCTTTATTAAATGGTAAAATCTTTGGTGTTGATTTCCCTACATATCTTTTATTTGTAGTATCATATTTTGGTATATTAACTACCAATTCACCACTTTCATTTAATTCTATTAATTTTTTAGTTTTTCTATACATTATACTATTTCCAGATATTTCCAAAATAGGCCATTTTGATACTTTACTATCCGATAATAAATTATTTGTGAATTTTTTATCACTTGGTCTGAATTCATTTATAGATTTTATTATATTACTAAGAACATAATTTATACTTTTATTAGTCTTCTTATCATCCGCATCCTTTTCGGCCGTAGTTATAACATTATTTTTATTATCTATTACTAATTTTAGATTTTTTAGAATAGATATCATTTCAGAATATTTTATTTTTGGCATTTCCACAAGGCCAGGATCTTTATCAGATCCTTCTTCATCTCCCTCATCTTCTTTTTCTTCATCTTCTTCCTCATCAAATTCGGTTTCACCATCTTCTTCATTGAAGGTTTTAAGGAATTTTAAGAAATCTTCCAATTGTTTTATAAGTTCTAATTTAGCTTCTTCTGATATATCATATTTTCCATCTTTTAATGATGTTTTTGATATTTTATATTCTTTAACCCAAGTTATTAAATTCTTTGTTTGTATAATTAAGTATTTTACTTTTCTACCTTCAAAAACAGAATCTCTTAAATCACCCAATAGTTGTGATAATGTGACAAATCCAATCACTTCGGTCTCTTCTGAGGCATTTTTTATAGAATCTAATAGAATAGCATTAAATTCAGCTTTTATAGCTCTAGACTTTGATCCTATCTTTATTGTATTTGCGCCAATTTGCATTTTTCTTGATATCGAATTCAATAACCTACCAACCAGAGAGTCTCCCCAGTTTATATCATTACCCATTGGGCCACTACCCTCACCAGACATATCAAATTTTTCAAAAATTTTATTTTCTTTGTTTAAAAATTTATCTCTACCTTTTAAAAACTTCATACTATTACTTTATATTTTGTTTATATATTAATATATCCTTCGACTTTATTAACCGATTCTTTTCCTATGTCTTCTAGGAATGAATTTAGTCTATCTAAAATAATAGCTGGGTTTCCATCAACCTTTCTAAAGATGTCATAATCACTTAGAATTTCTATTTTATCCAAATCTTTAAATAATTTCCAGACTTCATAGACTGGATTATCATTACAATCAAAACCACCACCGACTGAAGTTGGAGAACCTTCTAATGAAGTTAATTGATTATTATGGCAATAAAAATCACCACCGACTGAAGTTGGAGCACCTTCTAATGAAGTTAATTTGTTATTATGACAATAAAAATCACCACCGATCGACTTTGGAGCAAACTCTAGTGAAGTTAGTTTATTATCACTACAATAAAAACCTCCACCAACTGAAGTTGGGGAACCTTCTAATGAAGTTAAATTATTATTATGACAATAAAAATTACCACCGACTGAAGTTGGAGCACCTTCTAATGAAGTTATTTGATTATCATAACAACTAAAATCACCACTAACTTTTCTAAACTTCAGTGGAATTTTAGTTAATTCCTTCTTATATAAATAAACATCACCATCAACATCAATTGAATGGTCTTTATTTATAGTATAATTTTCGATATTATGCTTTTTACAGATGGTATGGATTTTCTCATCAGAATTAAAGTTTTCAAATATTTTTAAGTAATTCATAAATATATTTATATATTAACCTCAAATACTTTGCTTTTTATATAATTTTCCGTATATTTATATTATGAAAAAATATATAAAAATAAACTTACATAGAACGAACAAAAATGATGTTAAATCATTTTGTGATGAATTCGGATTAGACATTGAAGTAGTTCTTACTGATAAAAAAAGAGGACATGCTACACTTTGGTATGTAATCACAGATGATACGGTTTGGGTAGTTGCTTATACTAGAAGCTCAAATGAAAATAAAGTTTTATTTATATATGACTCTTTCAAAGGAAAATTAGGAGAATTTGTTGATTTCAACAAGAGAAAAAAAGTTATAGTATCTAATTCTCCTACAAATAAATCTAAAAAAATAGAAATTAATCTAAATGTTGATTCAATCTTAGATAAAATTAACTCAAAAGGACTAAGTTCTTTGTCAAAAGAAGAGTTAAATTTTCTAGAATCATAATAAAATAAAAAATATATATCTTAAAAAACCGAGTTTAATACTCGGTTTTTTTATTTTATTTCCTAAATTTTTAAAAAATCCAACTTATTGAATAAAATTATAATTATTTTGTAATATATAAAATTATAAATTAATAAGTTGAATCATGAATACTATCTTAGAACTTAAATACAAAGGAAAGACTTATACTTCAGACTCTCAAATTTTTTCAATATTAAAAGAAAACGAATTTTATTGGTTAATAGATTCGGAAGTATCAGACTCTAAAATAGAGATATCAAATAATACTATAATATGGCATGATGGAAAATTCCTATCCGGATATTGGGAATATGGAATTTTTAAAAATGGTGAATTTCACGGCAATTGGCAAAATGGAATTTTCGAAAACGGACTGTTTAAAGGAGAATGGGTTAGTGGAATAAACCTAATAAAAAAATAATCAATACTATGAGAAGGAAAAAGATGTTATTAAAGAAGGAAGAATTATATGCTACCAACAAAATAATTATCAGTGAGCTAAATGGTGGCTTATACTTTGAAATAGGACAAGAGACAACTGATGATGTTGCGGAGGCAGTTTCTATACTTATATCGAAGCAAATTGATGATGATGATCCGATATGGAAAAAAGAAATAAAAAATTCAGATATTAATATATCTCCAGAGAAAAGTCTATTTTGGTTATCTGGTGGCTACAAAGAGTGGAATAGTCTTAGATAATTATAATAGCCCCTGGGGTGAGTGTTTTTTAGACTTTCAAGAAGAATTTGGTCTATCAGTATTAAATTGTGTTAGGGGTTCAAAGAACCTAAAAGAAATAAGAGACCTTTTTATTAAATATCTTAACCTAGCAACAATGTATGATTTTGCACTTAGTAGAAACCTAGTATATTAGATTTTAATATATATAATTCATGGTAGCTAATTTTTTTGATATAGACTCATTAATAAGGGTAGACAATAATGTTTGGATAGTATCCAAGGATAAACCCTCTATACCTATATTAAAAATAACAAAATCTGAATTTAATTTAATAAAAAAGGGCATATATAGAAAATATGATAGCCAATTAAATATAAATGGGACTAAGTATTGGTTACCAGAGAACCTATTTGATGAAATCAAGATAAAGTGTAAAAACTTTAGGTGTGATATTTCCAATTTATCATTTTCTATGCAAGAGTTTACTAATGATGCGATAATAAAAAATTTAGATTATGAAATTTTATATGATAACTTTAAACATCTAAAAAATAAATCAGATCATATCTATATAATATGTTCTAAAAAAGGCAAAAGAAGTTATAGGTCTATAATAGAGAAGTTGGAAGAGAAATTTAATGATATTGGACTAAAGGTGGAAAAATATTACTTTCTTTCTAAAACATTTTATAATAGAGGACAAGATGAAATGGCTCATAAAAAAACTAGATTAATACTACAACACTTGGTTGGTCTAAAAACTGATGATAAAATGTTTACTAATGAGGAAATAAATAAATATGATACAATATCATATTATGATGATGATGAAAAAACATTATCGATGATGAAAGATTCAAATAATTTGTTTTCTGTATTACTCGATAACTCAGATGATATTGTAAAAGATAATATTAGAAATACAATAAAGACTAGTGATAACAAAATTATAATAAGAAGAGTTACACATAATAAAGTAAATATATTCGATGATAATGAAGTTAAAATAGAATTTAGTCACATAAAGAAAACATTCGAAAGTTTTAATTATTCTAATTGGAGGATTTTACCGAAGATGAAAACTTAGAAAGTGATATAGAAGATTGTTTTTCTTATATTAAAGATAGAGGTGGTTATGTTAAAGTTGACTCTGTTAACGGTGTAGTAGGAGTTAGAATATCTGTCGATAGCCTATTAAAAGCTAATCATGAAACAAAATTATCAAAATATAACGCAAGATATAGACCAGTAATAGAGGGTGATCAAATTGTTGAAGAAATAGTAGATGGTATATCAAAATGTGTTGGAGTTTATGGGTTAGAAATATCAACTGCTCAAATTACTTGGGTACAAGCTGGAGAATGGGTTAGAAAGATGGGATATAAACCGGCATCCACAGCAAAGCCTTCTGCATGTCTACTAACTCATCGATTATGTCATCTAGGCCGCGGAGGTCCTGGGTTCTTAGAAAAGGGATTCAAAGAAGGTGCTAAAGACGGTAACATTGACCCAATAGAGAAAGGGGCATATTCCATTGAGTCTATAAATAAGATTCTATTGGAGAAAGGCGATAGAGTCAGAACTATTAAAATCTACTTTAAGTAATTATTTCTTCTTATCATCGCTATTTAACATAGCATTTTTTATCAAATCATTCAATTTTCTATTATCCATAACATCACCTTCTGTGTTTTCTTCTTCATCAGATCCGACTGGTTCTTGATTAATTTCTTCATATCCCAAATCATTTCTTAGATTCTTATAGAATTTTTCTAATTCTGTTCTTTGCCCGGATAAGAATTTTGAGTTTTCTCTTATTTGACCAATTGTTTGGTTGACTACTTCGTGCATTCTTGCTGAGTTATCACCATTATCAACTTGTCTTAGTTGGTTTAAGAAGTTCTTCCTTGTCATTTTTGCTAAAAATAGAGCCTCAGCATACACCATAGCATCTTCTTTCATCTTATTTATGATATATGGGTGTTCTTTTAATTTGGGAACATCACCTAAATATAAGTCAACTAGTGACTCTAAAACTTCGGTTGATTTGTGTGAAGATACTGTTAAATCTGCGTCATAATCATACAATTCAATAGATCCAAGGTCTGGTAAATGTTCTGATTTAGCTAGGTGTTTTGATATATCAAAATCTTTATTTTCTGATTGAATTTGATCAAATTCGTCTTGTATCCTATCCTTTTCCTTTTGTATTTTGGACATAGAGGTGGTTTTTTACAATATATATAAAAAGTTTTATTCTTTCATGACTAATAACAAAAATAAAAATCAAATGATATTCACCACCAAGTTGGTTGAATCTGTAACACAGGATATACATGATGCTATTCCAGTTAAGAGGTTCAGAAACCCTTGGATGAAAAGTGAAGTCGGTATAAGAAGATCTGGTGTTGTTTTTCGAATGAGTGATGAGGAACAGGCTGAGTATGTCAAGTGTGCGTTAGATATAAATTATTTTACTGAGAAATATTGTAAAGTTAAAACAGATGATGGGTCAATAGGTAATATAAAATTAAGGGATTACCAATCTGATATAATGAATTCATTTGTAAAGAATAGATTCAATATATTAATGGCAAGTAGGCAAGTTGGAAAATGTTTTTTTTTCAATACAATTATATCCGTTGAAACCAATAATCAGCAATATGAAACTAGAATAGGAATTCTTTATTATTCAATGGTTTCAAAGGAAAGAAATTTAACTATTTTAGAGAAAATTAAAATAAAATTATATGATTTATTATTCATTTTAGAAAAACATTAACCGACTTGAAAGGAAGCCATAATTTTTTTAATATATAGGTTATGAAAATTAAAATAAACGACAATACTGATACAGTCACATGTAGAATATGTGGAGAACAGTGTAAAAGAATATATGGTAAGCATTTAAAATTTAAACATTATAATATGACCACAAAGGAATATAAAGAGATGTTTATTGGTGCTCCAATAATGGCTTTATCTGATAAAAAGAATACTACAAAAAATTCCGGAAAGCATATGAAACAAGAAAAATATAAAAAAATGTTTTCAGAAAAAATGAAAGGAAATAAAAATCCAAACCATAAAAGTAAAACAACTAAATTAGAAAGGAAATCAAGAAGTCCATTTTCTAAAGATTTCATTAAATATGTTGATATTGAGAATAAAAAAGAACACATAAGTTTATTTGTAAAAGAATCTATAAAAGATAGAGTCTCTGATACCACATTACAATACTATTTAGATAGAGGGTACTCTTTGGGTGAATCTGAGATTCTATTAAAAAATAGACAAACAACATTTTCTATGGGTATATGTATTGAGAAATATGGAGAAAAGGAGGGCAAAAAAAGGTGGATTGATAGACAAGAAAAATGGCTAAATAATTATAAAAAAGTTAATTATAGCCAAATAAGCCAAGAAATGTTCATAAGTATGTATAATGAATTATTAAATATAGGATTTAATGATAAAGTTTTTTTCGCAAAATTAGATAAAGATAATAATATTCATAATACCAATAAGAATTATGAATATAGATTAAGATTAAAAGATTCTTATATCTTGCCTGATTTTTATATACCATCATTAATGTTGATAATTGAATTTGATGGAACTTACTATCACAGGAATAATAAAGAAAATAAAAAAAGAGAAATTAATAGAGATAAAAATATTAAAGAATCTGGTTATTCAGTATTACATATATCAGAAAAGGAATATAATAATAATAAGGAATTATGTGTTTTAAAAACAATAAATTATATTTTAAAAATTAATAAATCAAAAAATGCTTAGAATTTTTAAAAGGTGTTTAATTTATTTAATTAAAAAAATGATTGAATTTATTGAATTATATGAATATAAAAAAATCTCATTAGATGAGTGTGATATAAATAAAAAAATATTAAACTCAATATCTCTTATGGATTTAAAGGTAGAGACTGATACAGGATATGAAACATCATCTAATATACACATAACACAACCATTTAAACACTATAATATTGAAACGGTTGATGGTTATGAAATAATATGTGCTGATAATCATATATTATTTGATGAGGAATTCAATGAAGTATTTACAAAGGATTTAAAAATAGGAGATTTAATTAAAACAAAAAATGGCAACAGTGTTATCAAGAGTATTTATATAGACACACATAAGTCATCCATGTTTGACCTAACAATAGACCATCCAAACCACAGGTTCTATACAAATGGTATACTTTCACATAATACGATATCATCTTCTATATTCTTATTACACTCAATTTTATTCAGTAATGATAAGAATATTATGATAGTAGCCAATAAGGGAGATACCGCTATTGAGATTGTTGATAAAATAAAGTCTATTTATACGTTACTTCCTTTTTTCTTAAAACCTGGTATAAAAGTCTGGAACCAAAAATCGCTAACTTTTGAAAATGGATGTAGAATAAAAACAGCAACAAGAACAAAAACACCAGCGATTGGTTTTACGATTGATATACTCTATTTAGATGAGTTTGCTCACATACCATCAAATATTATAGTTCCTTATTATACTGCGGTTTATCCAACTGTATCAGCTATAAAAAACTCTAAAATAATAATAACATCTACTCCAAATGGAATGAATCTATTTCATAAGTTATTAACAAATGCTGAAAGACCCGATGGTGATCCTTTGAAAAATAACTTCAAAGCTTCTAGGGTATATTGGTATCAAGTTCCTGGTAGATTTGTCACATATATAAGATTAAATGAGCACAAACTACACGAAAATGATACAACAAAAGAAGAAGTACTTGAAATAGTAAAAGATAGATTTGGTAAGGACACTAAAGTAAGTATGAGTTGGAATATAGATTTACAAAAAAATGTTATAAGTGTTTTGAATAATGATTTGTGTAGTGATGCTGATGTTAAGGGGCTTAACTTCATAAATAACAAAGGTGTCGAGGTTACTCTACATTCGGTTGGTGAATTAACAACATGGAAAGAAGAAGCCGAGAAGGATATTGGTGGAGAAGATGCTTTTAATCAAGAATATGGGCTAAGGTTTATTAATGCTAGTAAATCACTATTAAATGAATCTATAATAGAGGATCTATTAAAGAAAAAGAAACCATATGAATTTGAAAAATTAGACGAATTAGATAGGTTGAAATTTTCTTATGAGAATTTAAAATGGGTACAAGATGATGATTTATTTATACCAATAAAAAGAAAAGATTATAAATTAGTAATATCTGTCGATTTATCCGAAGGATTAGGCCAAGATTATTCTGTTATAAACATATTTAGAGTTATGTGTAAATCAAAAGAAACTATTGAATTACAGAAAGATTCTTATACATCTGTTGTTGATTTTTTCAAATTAGAACAGATAGCTATTTATAGAAGTAACATAATATCAATAAAACAAATGGCTGAAATACTTTATTTAATAACCTTTGAGTATTTTAACCCAGAGAATATAAGAGTTGTTTTAGAATTAAATAACTATGGAGGTACTCTATTATCAGAAATGCCTTATGTTTTTGATGGTAAGAATGATTATGGGTCTTCTATTTTTGTTAGGTATAAGCATAGAGTTGATGCTACTGAAGAAAAGGTTGGATTAAAAGTAGGACACAACAAGAACCTATTAGTCAAAGATTACCAAGACCTTATGTTAAGCAAAAGCTTCTCTATAACTAACTTTGAAACTGTTAATGAAATAACAACATTTGTAAAACAAACAACTTCTTCTGGTAATGTTAAATATGCCGCTGACATTGGACATGATGATTGTGTAATGACGATAGTTAATGCTACCTCTATATTTGTTAAAAATGAATTTAAAGAAATGGTGGAAGATTATATGGAAAAAGATATTTCAGTAGATATGAAAAATTATATAAATGATTGTCTAAAAAAATCTGATTATTTTGAAGCAGTTGATTATACACAATTATTAGATGTTCGTAGAAAACATTTAAATTCAGTTAGAACAAGAAATAGTGGTTATAAAAGCACTGGATTTGGTAATAACGAAAGTAGTAGTGGAGTTGGTGGTGATTGGTTTAAACTATAATTTAAATTATAGATGCAATATAAAAGTAAATAGGCATTCCTATTGTTATGTTTATTGGAAATGTAATTGCTAGTGCCATTGGTAAAAATAAACCAGGATTTGCTTTAGGTACATTTATTTTCATAGCAGCCGGAACAGCAATATAAGAAGCACTAGCGGCTAAAATACCTAACATAAATCTATTTGATATATCATCTGTGAAAAATGAACTTAGAAAGGTAAATAATATTCCATTTATTAGTGGTATAACCATAGCAAAAACAACCGGAAACCAACCATGTGAGAAAAATGATTTTAATTTCTTACCACTGCTTATCCCCATATCTAAAAGAAAAATCGCTAAAAACCCTTTAAATAAATCATTTGTAAATGGCTTTATTCCTTCGGCTTGTTGATCACTAGCTATAAAACCAATCAATAGACTTCCTAATATTAATAAAACACTACCATTTGTAAATGAGTGCTTTAAGTATGTCCATTTTTTTAAATTTACTACCCTTTGAATACATAGCAATCAATAACAATCCCATTATAATTGCTGGTGACTCCATAAGTGCCACAATAGCAACCATGTGTCCATGTAGAATCAATCCTTGTGATTCTAGATATGATGATGCCGTAACAAAAGTCACGGCACTAACAGAACCATAGGCTGCGGCTATTGCTCCGGCATTGAATATGTTTAGTTTTTTCTTTAAAATGAAAAAAGTATATATTGGTATAATTAGTGATAAGCCGACACCAAAAATAATGGATAAAAATATCTCCGGGGTGAATGTTTCGTGTGATAATTCTTGTCCACCTCTGAATCCAATAGCAAATAAAAGATATATTGATATGAATTTAGAAGAATTTGGTGGTATCTCTAAATCACTTTTAAACACAACGGCTATTATTCCGAGTATAAAAAAAAGTAAAGCAGGGTTAGTTAGATTATCAATTAATAGATTATCAATTAATAGATTTAAATCCATTTATTTATCTTTTATTAATTTGTGATTCTAACTCTAATATTCTTGATATTAGTTCTTCTCTTGTTAAGTTTGATAATTCATCACCTTCGGAATCCTCAGAATCAATTATTATTATTGATGATATTATTTTAAAATTACTACTACTTGATGTGGATATAATCTCTTGTGCTCTGTTTTTAGCCTCTATTAGTTCTGGTATTTTCTCTACTGATTTTTTATCTTTATAACCAAACCTTTCCTCTGAGCTAAATATCTTCAAATCATGAAATTTAATCTTACTTGTGTATATACCCATTAGTAATTCCATAGATTCCTCTTTTGTAAAATTACCTTCTATCAATTTTAATTTATTCATATTTATTTATTTATTTGTTCTATTCTAGTAAAGTTAGAAGAATAAAAATCTATAGATTCTTGTATATATCTGTAATTTATCACTAATTAACCTCCATAGTTACTGATAAACCAAGAGATTCTAATTTTTCTTTCATTGTTGATATTTTTTCAAAATCACCATATTTCACATCACATAAACCACTCAAATGTACTATATGAGCACATTGATTAGCTTGTTCTGATTCGTGATTACACACTTTAATTAGACAATCTATTACCCAATCAAATGAATTAAAATCATCATTGTGTAGAATTAGCTTATATGGTTTTGATAAAATTTCATCAACTTTACTTATTGTTTGTTCTTTAACTGACATTTATATTATATATTTTTAACTATTAAAAGTTCTTTCTTTTTTGTTTATAACATCAACCACGGTTATTTTAATAGACTGATCTTTGGCCCACTCTTTAAACTTTATCAAATGCTCGTGTCTATCATCATATATTACTAGGTGTTCGCATTTTGTTAATTTCATTAACTGCTCAAATAATCTAATCTTGAATGTGAATGTGTCTCCGCCCCAATTAAGATATACCCCACCTTCTCCATTTTCTGGATATTTTTCGGTTTTTGGTATTTTCATAACTTCATCAAACTCTAAGTTGTTATTTCTTAGAATTGTGTATATGTTTTTTCTCATATCCGGTACTTTATTCAATCTACCGGTTGCCATTATCTTAATACCATCTTTATCAGCGGATGCCTCTAGGTATTTTCTATACACCCATTCGTTTTTTACTACATAGAATATATCTGGGTCTAAGCTAGTTGCTCTACCCCACCAACCTAAGTGTGGCCAATCTTCTCCTGTTTTTTCCTTCCAAGTTTCCTTACCTATTTCTGGTCTAGGTGAGTGACATAATGTGTCGTCAAAATCAAAGGAATATAATGTAGTGCTCATGTTTTTGGTTTTAGTTTATTTTTTATATGATATAAAGATAGAAAGATTTCTTTTATATATAAAAAAAAATCAATTTTTTATGTCAAGTAATTTTAAAGAATCAATAAAAACGATGGATTTTAAAACAATATTAATAATAATATTTTTTTCTATATCAATGATATTTGGATATCAGTGGTATTTTTCTTTGGATGATAAAAGAGAATATAAAAGTAAATTAAATGAACTAAAAGAGGAAAATGATAGGATAGTAGAAAGTAGAGATTCTATTAAACTAAATCTAGAATTAATAGAATCTAGATATGATAGCATAGAATCTTTAAATGTTGGGCTACAAGCTGAGATAGATGTTCTTAGGTTGGATATATCAAAATCTAAGGCGAAAGTTGTTTTTAATGAGAAAGAATTAAATAACATAAAAGAAAAATCAGAGAAAAACAAAAAAGAAATAGAAGATTTAAGGAACTCAACCTCCACAAAAACAGAAGAAGAGCTATTAAATTCTATTAAAAATAAATTATAAAATGAAATCTATATTAATAATTATATTTACGATATTTACGATGCCAATTTTTGCATCAGTGTCTGATACTGATAGTGTTTCAACTACACAAATTATTGAAGAAATTGATTATCCTATAATATCACAGGATAGCCTAGGTAAAAAGGTAGTCATTATGACAATAGAGCAATTAAAAATTATTGATAAGAAATTAGACTTATTAGAACTACTTGAAGAATCTAATTCTATATCCGGTGATATAGACTCGGTTACTTTATTGATAATAAACGATAAGAATGATATAATAGCTAAACAAGATATGCAAATAAATAAAATGGATTCGGTTATTATTAACAAAGATAATGAAATATCCAATCTAAAGGAGCAAGTAATTGAATGGCAAATAGTTGAGGAAACATATCTAAAACAATTATCAAACAAGAGCAAAGAGATAAGTCTACACACAGATAGAATAAAATCATTAAAGAAGAAAACCATTTTTGGTGGATTGGGAGGTGGATTAATAATAACCACATTAGTAACAATACTTATTATTAAATAGATAAAAAGTTGTTTTTCATATTAATATATACTAGTATAAATAAAAAAAATAATGTAGATAATGAAGCATATTAGAACATTCGAAAAATATCGTCTTAAAAATAGGAGATATGAAATAATAAAAGAATCGGTTATTCAAGTAAATGATGTATATAAAGTTAAAACAATGATTGATATACCTCAATCTTTAATAAACGCATATGTTAAAAAAGTAAAAGATACTACTGGTAAAAACCTAAGACAATTTTTTGGTGATGTAGATATCGCGGAAGAAGTTGTTAAATATATTAACACCGCTAACTTAGATGTTGATAATATACCAGGTAATGCTATAATGGGTGGTGAATTACAACCTGATGAAGCACAAATGATTGACACACAGGTTCAACCACAAGCACAGGTTCAACAACAGGCTCAACCACAAGCACAGGTTCAACAACAAGCTCAACCACAAGCTCAACCACAAGCTCAACCACAAGTTCAAGTTCAGGCTCAACCACAAACACAAGTAGATATGGAATTTGAAGATCCACAAGCGCAAGCACAAGATATGGGTGAGGTACAATTCGAAGATCCACAAGCACAAGGCGAAGAGGATGAAGAGGATGAAGAAAATATAGATGATATAGATTTTGATGATGAGTCATTGCCATTATAAAAAATAATAATTTAAAAAAATAAAAACCCTATCAAAATTTTGATAGGGTTTTTTAATATATAGTTATGTGATTATAATTGAGAGTTTTGAAAATTTTAATAAAGAAGAGGATTTAATAATAGTTGATGTTCAAAAATCATTTAGGAAGTTTTTTTCTGAGATGTATTTAAATGAACTGAAGAAATATTGCAAAGGATTTAAAAATGTTTATAACTTATTTGATAATCATGTGGATGGAGAAAACATAGATAAAGACTATCTATATGATCAATCACCTGATGTTATTTTACATGATGATATATATTACTTCCCAAACCAAAGGGATATAATAGAAAAAAGATATAACTATAATGTTAATGTTTCTTTCTATAAGAGTATTTTAGATAAATCAATATATGATGATATAAAATTAAGAGAAGATAATAAAAAACTAAAAAAAGGCGAAATCTTCAAAACTAAAAAAGGAACACATATAGTCTATGTTGGAAATAAACACATTTGGTTTCATATTGGTAAAAAAATGTATAGATTATTTGAATCTAAAATAGGTAAAAAAGTTTATATTGTTGGTGGTAGTGATTCTGAGTGTCTAGAAGATGTTTATGTTGCTGCAGAAACCATAGGTGTTAAGATAAAAAGAAACTGGAGATTTATTTACTCATCAGCACATTGTTCTATACAATAATTAAGAAACACTAGCATAAACTTCATAGTCTCTTATCTTAAACCCAATTACCATATATTCTTGATATCTTACTGGGTCTTCAAAAAATTCAACCTTTAGATCATAATCTATTCCATCAACCTCCGGTATATAATCAGCTATTTGTGCTTTTATATCACCCTCTATAACTTCTGCTGATAATCTAGTTTGATTTAAAAGGTCTGGTAGACTAGCTCCAAAATTAGGATCTCCCAATAACTCACCTTTATTTGTGAATAGAACCATCTCGTACTTTTGTACAATAACCCTTATTATATCATCTTCGATTAATTCTGGATCTTGAAACCTTGGGTGTCCTGGGTATCCTATATAAAAGTCTGTGAAATTAAATGATGCCATAATACTATATATTAATAAATCAAATCTTATTGTATTATAGTAATTCTTCTTTTAATTTACCTATTATAGTTAATCCCAATACTATTGGGTCTGTGTTTGTTTCTAATTTTTGGGTATAATCTGATATTATATAATTACACTTAAATAATTTATCTATATTTTTATCATTATTTATTGACCAATCTATGAATGGTCGACCTAGCATTGATATCATTACATCTATTTTTTCATGTCCAAAATTTGACATCAAAAAGTTATAAGTTCCCTCATAGTCAATTGATTTATCATATATCATATCATATAACTTAAATCTCAAATTACCAGATATATTATTTGAAGTTGTTGATGATCCTATTTTTTTATAACTTTCAAGCTCCACGATAGTTTCTCTAAAATCAGGAAACTTTTTTGTTACAATAGAAGCCAATTCTTCTTTTGTGATATCTATTTCCTCCACCGGAGCAATCACATCTCTTATCCTCTTAAACATCTCTTGTTTAAGGTATTTTTCTTCTTCTGGAGAACTTATATCAAAATTTAATTGTGGTATTCTGGATTTTAAACCACCCTCTATTTTATTTATGTGGTTTGTTGTTATTAAAAACCTAACACCAACCTTACTATACTTCTCTACGAATGCCTTAAACGCATCTTGAAATTCCGGAGAAGCCCTATCGAATTCATCTAAAAGAACATATTTTATATCAGAATCGGACTCCATCATTGGTTTAAATTTACAGAAATTTTCTATTTCCGTTCTTAATACATTTATTGATGTATATAGTGATATATTTATCTCTAAAAATGGTTTATCTTTTGTGTATTTTCCTACCAATATTCTAGATAGTGAGGTTTTTCCTGTACCATAACTACCATAAAATATATAATTGCCCTCTAATCTATTTTTGAAATGATCTCTTATTCTAGGTGGTAATATTATATCTTCTATCGTCTTGGGTCTCCACTTTTCCCATAATAATAATTTATTTATACTCATAGTAATCATATTTTAAAAAAACAATAAGTTGAAGAAATATATTCTTTATATATACAACTATGATAGGTAGTAAATTTAATATGGATGATACTTTCTTCCGAGATCTCACTGTCTGTGTTTTGGACACATTAGAGGGACAAGTAAGATGGGTTAATAGGTTTTCATCAGGTGATTACCCAGTTGATGTACCATTTTATTATTCCTTAACGGGAGATGAGAGATTTTTATTAGATTCTTTTCAAGATGATATAGTATCAGAAAATAGATTTATAGAACTAAACACAGATATGATACCAAGAGGTCATATCACTCTTAAAAATTTCAACATATTATCTGATGAATTTGCTAACCCAAATGTTTGGTTAAGAACGGTGGTTGAAAATGAAAAAGAAATAAGAAAAGTTTTGACTAAAGTTAGAGCAGTTCCAATATCGGTAAATTATGATCTTGAAATATTATTAGAAAGTGAGATTGATGTGTTTAAATGTAGTCAATCAATAATGGATACACTTTGGATATATAAATTTATGTATTTTGAGCATAATTTTATGCATATAGATGCGGTTATGTTATTACCAGATGGTAATCAAATTGAAATATCAAGAGAAAAGGATTTAACAAGTGATAACAGAATAAAACTAACTGTCTCATTTGAGGTTCAAACATATTATCCGGCTTTTAGGAGGGATAAGCTAAAAATGCCAGGCTATCAAAGCACAAAAGGCGATGGGATGACCGATCTAAATGGCTATGGAGTTAATGGTGGATTCTCGGATTATTTTGACCAATCAAATGATTTTGTTGGTGGTTATGGATCAACAGGTAGTGGTGGGTTTACTGATGGGAGTAGTTGGCCAACTGGCAGTAGACCAGAATATGGCAGTGATGATTTTATAAACTCACCAAAAAGAACAAAGTGGTTCAATAATATATTAAGAGCAAGAGAAAAATCAAGTGAGGGTTCTTCAGGGTTTAGTAATTCTGGTAGCAAAATAGTTATAGAAATAGATGATGCTATTGTAGAGAATAGTAGTGGTAGTTTTAGGGAAGTTGTTTTCAGTGGTGATACACTAATATTATCTGATGAAAATATAACATTAAACGGGGCCTCATTTGTTATAAAACCGAGTGTGGAGGATTTGGATATAGAAATGGTCGATATATTAAATAATGAATTTGATGGGTTTGTATCCTCTCTAAATAAAATAACAATATTTCCAGCAACGGTCAGTAACTCCGATGATAGTTATTCAAATAGCTTTTATGGGGTTTTAGATTTACCAGATGTTGATATAACAGTAAACGGTGATACTTTTTTAACAAAACCGAGTGTGTTGGATCAAGACATAGAAATGGTTGATTTTAATGGACTTACCTTTTCTGGGTTTACAACCATGGATAATAGAATAATACTAGATGATTTTCCTGACACAACAGTTGATAATTCGGATGGTAGCTATACTGCATCAATTCCTTCTGGAGACGATTTGGAGTTACCAGATGAAGATATAACCATCAACGGATATACATTATTAACAAAACCAAGTGTTAAGGACCAAAATATCAATTTAATCAATTCAAGCTTAGATAATATTATCGGGGGTTTATCAGGCAATACAATACAAATTCCTGATGAATTAATAACAGTAAACGGTGATACTTTTTTAACAAAACCGAGTGTGTTGGATCAAGACATAGAAATGGTTGATTTTAATGGACTTACCTTTTCTGGGTTTACAACCATGGATAATAGAATAATACTAGATGATTTTCCTGACACAACAGTTGATAATTCGGATGGTAGCTATACTGCATCAATTCCTTCTGGAGACGATTTGGAGTTACCAGATGAAGATATAACCATCAACGGATATACATTATTAACAAAACCAAGTGTTAAGGACCAAAATATCAATTTAATCAATTCAAGCTTAGATAATATTATCGGGGGTTTATCAGGCAATACAATACAAATTCCTGATGAATTAATAACAGTAAACGGTGATACTTTTTTAACAAAACCGAGTGTGTTGGATCAAGACATAGAAATGGTTGATTTTAATGGACTTACCTTTTCTGGGTTTACAACCATGGATAATAGAATAATACTAGATGATTTTCCTGACACAACAGTTGATAATTCGGATGGTAGCTATACTGCATCAATTCCTTCTGGAGACGATTTGGAGTTACCAGATGAAGATATAACCATCAACGGATATACATTATTAACAAAACCAAGTGTTAAGGACCAAAATATCAATTTAATCAATTCAAGCTTAGATAATATTATCGGGGGTTTATCAGGCAATACAATACAAATTCCTGATGAATTAATAACAGTAAACGGTGATACTTTTTTAACAAAACCGAGTGTGTTGGATCAAGACATAGAAATGGTTGATTTTAATGGACTTACCTTTTCTGGGTTTACAACCATGGATAATAGAATAATACTAGATGATTTTCCTGACACAACAGTTGATAATTCGGATGGTAGCTATACTGCATCAATTCCTTCTGGAGACGATTTGGAGTTACCAGATGAAGATATAACCATCAACGGATATACATTATTAACAAAACCAAGTGTTAAAAATCTAGATATCCCAATAAAGTATGAAGACGGATCAGATGTTACACCAACTTCTTTAGTAGGTGGGATAATTGAAATTGCGGACCTAGAAAAGAATTTGAATGTGATAATTCCTTATTCTATTGATGATGATTCCGCTATATTTTCAATGCCGACAGGTAGTGATGGGACTTACACAATAACAACAACACTCACAATAACAGAAGTAACAATTAATGCATTAGTAAGTGTATCACCATTTACACTCGTTGCGGGCGATGCCGTAGTAATCACATTTGATACTGCACCATCCGATGGTGAATTAAACTTAGGAGGTAGTTATGTCTAAGATATTCTACATATTGAAGTCAGCATTTAAGGCAATCTTAGACATCTGAACTTTTTACTAAAGTTACTAATTTAGTTTATCCACCATTAGATCAACAAGCATTAACATCTGAGCAAGAAATTAAATATACATATAGAGAGATTTTACAAGCTAAATTTAACCCAACTAATTTCGATTATTATGCATAAAAATTTAAAATAAAAAATAGCAAAAAAAGACTTTTTACTATTAATATATAGTTTATAGAAAAAAAATAAATAATAATAGTATGAAGAACCTTAAACTAGAACTGTTTAACTTCAAAAAGAACCTTTCTCTTGACCAAGAGGATATATCTACTATCGTAGAAGGACATATGGCCGCTTGTGTTAACAACTCAGAGAAGTCTATAATTGTTTCTTTAAACGAAAGATTGAAGCCATATACTTATGATAAAGATGTCAAGTCTCTATTAGAGAACTTAAACGATGATATGCAAACATATGAACTTTTATATGAACTTAAAAATTTATATGGCGTTTTAAACACAAAAAATCAAGGTGAATTATACAGACAGCCTATAAATGTCTTGCTACAGACAATAAATTTAGAATCTGACGAAGATAGAATGTCGAAGGTTCTTAATGAATTATCTATTTATGATTGGGTTCCCGAAATTAAATTATTTGTACATAATTTAACAAGCTCACCAGAAACTAGAAGTAATCTATTAAGTGGTGGTAAAGGAGAATCTGTTTATACAATAGTTGAACAAGTAGAAGACGGACATATAGCGTTGGTTAAAGATTCTTGGTTCTTCCTAACAGAAGAAAATATAGAAAAAGCTTTACTTGAAAATCACGTTAAAGACGAAAAAGAATTATCATCACTTAGAATGATAGAATCGGCTATGAAATATGCTGAAATCGATGAAGATAGAGTTAATTTCAGAATTTCTGAATACCTAACAATCGGACTTGGTGTTAATAACAAAGCTATTTATATAAATGATGATGAAATGAACGAAGAAACTACTTTAGATTCTTTATTCTCATCACCTATTGTTCCAATAGTTAATAAAAACTTTTATCCTGTTTTACAAGAAGTTGCTAAAAACATGGATAAATTTGTAGAATTGGATGTTGTTAAAAAAGTTAATAACTTAATAAATCCTTATTTAGAGTGCTTTGCATTCAATTATAAAAATGCTACATTCCTTTATAGAACAGATGAAAGATATGGTAACTCATTCTTTAAATTCGAATCTGCTATCGAACTTGTTAATGAAGTGAGAAATGAATTAAATTATGATTTGACTTATTTTTATGAAAACAAATTAGATAAAGAAATAATAGTTAAGAGAAAATTAGAAGATAAAGAAAGAGAAATAAGCTTGAAGCTAGAAGATGTTAATTTTAATATCGAAAAAGTTAAAGGATCTATACAAATGATTGGTGAATCTAAGATATTATTAACTGCTCTTTCTAATTTAGAGAAGAGAAAGCTTAATTTAGATACTGATTTACAAGTAACTAAAGAACTTATTTATAATGAGAGGATAAAGTTAAACTAAACAAAAAATAAAAATATAAAAGACACCTAAATTAGGGTGTCTTTTTTGTTTAAGATTAAATTATATAAAAAAGGAGTTGCCTTATTTAATATATAATGAATGATAATTGATAAATTAATTAAAATAAAAACTTTTGGAAACAGAAAACTTAAATATTTCTCTAGTTTAGGGTATGATACTTCCAAAGAAACAATTGATATAAAAGAAGAGCACCTAAATAGTGGATCTAGACATCTAGTTGATGTTGAATGTGATTTTTGTGGATCAATATCTAATATAACATTCAAAGAATATAAAAGAAATATATCAGGATCGGTAAATAAATATGCTTGTAATAAAAAGTGTGGATCAGAAAAAGCCAAAGAGAGCAATTTAGAAAAATTGGGAGTAGAGAGTCACACAATGCTTGATTCCAATAAATTATTAGTTAAGGAGACCAATCTCAAAAAATATGGAGTTGAATATTTACAACAAAGTGATGTATTTAAAGAAAAATCTAAGAAAACTATACAAAAAAAATATGGAGTTGACCATATATCAAAATCAAAATATTTTAAAAATAAATTCAAAGAAACTTGTTTAAAAAATAATGGAGTAGAATATCCAATGCAATCAAGTGTTATTAGAGAAAAATCTAAGAAAACTATACAAAAAAAATATGGTGTTGATCATATATCAAAGTCAACAGATATAAGGGACAAGGTAATGAAGACAAACCTATCAAAATATGGAGCCAAAAACTATATTTTGAGTGATGATTTTTTAAAAAAGTCATCAAATACTCTAAAAAATAAATGGATAAGTGATAATATAATGAAATCTGATATATTCAGAAAAGACAGATATGATATATCATCTGATGAAAATTACTTAAAATATCTAAACGATAAAAACTCACTACTCAATTGTGTTTCAAATAATCATACATATATAATATCTTCCGATAACTACTATCATAGAAAGCAATTAAATTTACCGACTTGTACCATATGTTATCCAATTGGTGATAAAGTATCAATCCGAGAGAAGGAGATATTTGATTTTATAAAAGACATCTATGGTAATGAAGTAGATCAATCATATAGAGACGGGTTAGAAATAGACATATACCTACCAGAATTAAAAATAGGCTTTGAATTTAATGGACTTTATTGGCACTCTGATGAATTCAAAGATAAAAATTATCATTTAAATAAAACTAAACACTTCTCGGAGAGAGGAATAAGAATAATTCATATATGGGAGGACACTTGGTTAAGTAGACAAAATATAATAAAAAGTCAGATTAGGAACTTATTAAATTCTACAAGAAATAGAGTATATGCTAGAAAATGTGAAATCAGAGAAATTGATAATACTACGGAATTTCTAAATATCAATCATTTACAGGGTGTTGATAGGTCTGTAATAAAACTTGGCTTATTTAATAATAATGTGCTGCTATCTGTTATGACATTTAATAAAATGGAGGGTAGGACTGTAATGAATTTATACGAATGGAATCTTTCAAGATTTTGTAATAAAATAGATACTAATGTTATTGGTGGTGCATCTAAGTTATTAAAATATTTTATCAGAAATTATAACCCAATTAGAATAATTAGTTATGCTGATAGAGATTGGTCAGTTGGTAATTTATACGAGACAATGAAGTTTTATAAATTATCGGAGTCTGGACCAGACTATAAGTATATAGTGGATGGTACAAGAAAGCATAAGCAAAATTATAAAAAATATAATCTAGGAATAAAAGGTAAGGAAATAACCGGTAGACAATTTATGAAAAATAAAGGATATCATAGAATATGGGACTGTGGTAAAATAAAATATGAACTTAGACTATAAAATATTATCTATCTTTTCATTTCTTTCATTTCTTTTTTCCAAAGCACCTATGCAAGATTTACTACAAGGTATATTATCTCTTTTTTTGTTAGTAAAATACTTTTCACCACAAAAAATACAATTAATTTCTACGAACTCCATTTTAAATTTCTTATGTTTATACATCATATCACAAATATAGGAATTCTTTTTCACAAAATAGAAATGATGACAAGTCTAAGTGAGGATGATGATGTTCGGTATTTTTATGATAAATGTGATGCTGAATTTTTCATAATAAAGACACAAATAGAAGACATGGGGATTCAATTAGAAGGATCAAATTATATATCAATAATTGATGGACCGATTGGTCCAGGTCCTGTTTTGATGATTTTAATTTATCATTGAATATAAATTACAAAAAAATAATACCAACAGAGTCTCGGTATATTAAATTATGTGATTTGGATAGTGAGTATATTGAGAAATTAATATCAGAAATAGATATAAGTGGGTTTAATATAACTGTTGATAATGAACATAGAGGAAATATATTTACCGATTGTGATGACTATCAAAGTATGTACCCAAATGGTTGGAAATCAGTATATTATATTACATGGATCAATCGAGAGTGATGTGGATATTGAAAAATTGAAGGATCCATTAAATACTTGTTGGTTTGAGATGAGATATTTAAGAGATGCAGGTGATATTAGAATTTCTCAAAGAATGAGAAGACAAGATCCAGATAAAGACCCATAAAGGCCAATTTTTAGTAATATAATGTATTTTGATGAAATAAACACACATTTAAATAAACTAATATCTTTTGAAAAATTAATAGACAAACAACATATCGATAGGATGGAGATAATAGATTCCTTGAAAATGGAGCAATAATTAGATAATATACAATAAATACAAATAAACTTTATTATTTTTTACTATATAACATGAAAGCATAACAAAGACAATGGTCTATAAAAAATAATGCTTAAAATATGTATCTTAACAACAAAGAACTCTATGTAGAAATTATTATCTCAAAAGCAAAGGGTAAATTAACAAGAAAGGCCGAAAGAATGTTAGAACTCTTAGGTAATAAAACAATAAAAAAAATGAGATATTGGTCATATGATGACAAAATGGATTGTTACCAATCCGGTCTATTGGATATGTACCAAAACTGGTATAATTTCAATGAAGAAAAATCAGTCAATGCTTTTGCATACTTTACTGAGATATTTAAACGTGGACTAGCTAAGGGATTTAACGAGTTATATAAAAAGAAAGGAGATAATGATAATTTAATAAAATTATTATCATTAGAGGGATCCAACGACGGAAAAGGTCTTCACTCAATCTAAATCTAAAGGAATATAAACAAAGGGTTGATATTATAATATATAATTTATGATATTAGATAAATATGTTTATATAACTGGTCACTCAAAAAATCTAAAACACTACAGGAGTCTTGGATATGAATTATCAGTTAAGGAAAAAATACAAATTAACCCAACCCATTTAACTAGTGGTTCCACATTTATTGTAAATTATAAATGTGATATATGTGGTGTTGTAAAAAAATCACAATTTAGGGAATATTATTCATATACAAACGGTTTATCTGAAAATTATCACTGCGCCTCTTGTAATAAGGTCAAATTAAGAAAAACACTGATGGATAAATATGGGGTAGATAACCCGATGAAATTAAAATCTACAAGAGATAATTTAAAGAAAACATTAATAAAAAAATATGGCGTAGACCACTACTCCAAGACAAAAGAGTATAAAGATAAGTATAAGAAAACTTGCATTGATAGATATGGGGTAGATAATGCCTCAAAATCAGATATAGTAAAAAAAATAATATCAGATATTAAGTTCAAAGAACATAATCTATTGGTTAAATTATCTGAAAAAATATCCAAAGAATATGATGTAATAGATTATTCCAATCTAAGAAATTTTAAAATATATCATAAAATATGTTGTGAGAAATTTGATATTTTTGCTGGTACAATAAATGATAGGATTAGGAATAAAAATATAATATGCACAATATGCAATCCAATAGAAACTAGTTCTTCTAGTGGTGAAATAGAAGTTAATAAATTTATATTAGATAATAATATAGAAACAATAACCAATAGTTATTCCATAATCCCACCAATGGAATTGGATATTTATATACCAAAACTAAATATAGCCATTGAGTTCAATGGTGTGTATTGGCATTCTGAAGTATTCAAAAATAAAGATTACCATATAAACAAAACCAAAATTTGTAAAAGTAGTGGTATTGAGTTATTACATATATGGGAAGATGATTGGAAAAATAAAAGACCAATAATTGAGTCTATGATACTTAATAAAATAGGAATTACTCCAAATAAAATATGGGCTAGAAATTGTGAAATAAGAGAAATTAACGATGTTAAAATATCAAGAGAGTTTTTGAATGAAAACCACATACAAGGTTATTCGAATTCAAAATTCAAAATTGGTTTATACCATAAGAATGAACTAATCAGTATTATGACATTTTCTAAGAAAAGGAAAAATATGGAATTAGTAAGATTTTGCTCTAAGTTAAATACTAATGTGGTTGGTGGATCATCTAGATTATTTAAATACTTTATAAGGAAATATAATTATGATAATGTCATATCATATAGTGATATTTCTTTTTTTAGTGGTGGTATGTATGAAAAATTAGGATTTACACTAGATGGATCAACTCCTCCAAATTATTGGTGGGTTGTGGATTATACAAGAAAACATAGATTTAACTTCAATAAAAAAAATCTTAAAAAAATTATTGGAGAAAATTTTGATAATAAAAAAACAGAATCAGAAATAATGAATGGGTTGGGATATAATAAGATATGGGGATGTGGATTAAAAAGGTGGGTATTCCAAATCAAAAAATAAGCTTGGTAAAAAAAATTGTGAAACAATGGTGTTATATGGAAACAAATAGTTAGTTTAGAAGATGAAAAATATATAAACTTTAAATAAAATATACATAGAATTAGATATGAACACTTTAATTTTACAAGTTTGGGAAGAATCAACACCATTGGGTATATCACAAAATGGATGCTCCTTACACCTTTCTATATTAGATAGAGATAAATTTATCAAATCTAAATATATGGGTCGTGATTCTAAAAATATACCAAAATCTTATGATAGAATAGTTGGTAACACATCTGATGTTTTGGTTAGTGATGATTTATATAAATTAGTTTCTGAGAGAAAATCAATAAGACTAATGAGATATGAACTAAATAATCTAATAGGAATGGAGGATATAATAAATGTTAGTTAATTTATTTTATATAACTTCTATCTTTTTTATAATTTCTAATTTATATTATATTTTTAATAGAAAATTATTGGATACTAGGTTCAAAAACAAAGAAGACTTATCCGGAATTCAGCTATTTTACTATTATACTAGATTTTTATATCTACCCTGGTTATTAATAGGTTTGTTTTCTGTATTTAAATTATATTTTATTCTATTGTTACTGGTTTCTTTGTTAAAATTCCCATTTTATCATATAAACAAAAAGACATATGTGTATTACATAATGGCTTTGCCTATTATTGATATAACACTATTACTTACTACTCTTTATGTTAAATTTCTTTAGGTGCAGTTCTGTTATTATTATGAACTCATAGCCCTTTTTATCACACCATTTTATCATAGTCTTCCACTTCTCACTATTTTTCTGAGCCATTCTGAATCTATATTCTAAATTTTTCAAACCTTTTGATGTTATTTTTTCTTGAACCTTGAATTCGCCCTTTTCAAATAGTATAACATCCTCATAATCCTTTTGTGGTTTAACCTCAACAACTACTTGTTTTAATACACCATTTATTCTCATCTCATAAAAGAAATCAGGATAATATGTGTGACTTTTTACACTAACATCTCCTCCTTTATAGTGTGTCATTTGATATGGTATTTTCATACATTCAGCTCCCCACTTTATTACCTCTTCTTTGTGGTCTAACCAAACCATTATATGTTTTTCCCAAGAACTCCTAAAATAAACACCTCCTTCTGTGTTTAATTTTAACACTTTATCTTTGTTTACTGGTACATAATTACCTTGGTTATATTTTCCGGGATTATTTGGCTTAGAATTTATCATATACTATATATACAAAAATTAATATTTCTATGTTTTTAATATATAATTAAAATATAATATTTTATGGGCGAATTATCAAGTAGAGTAAAATTATCATTATTAGTAAACGGAGATGGGATAGTTGAAAATTTTAAAAATAACACTTTATATTTTTATGATTTATACCAAAAGTCAACTGATGAATTTAAGAGCTCTTCTGTTTCTAGTATAACACCTGGTGGTTTTTATTTTTTACATTACCTAGATGATTCTAATTGGATGAAATGGTCACCCGTATTTGTTGCTGATTTCAAAAAGTTTTCAAATAGGGTTGTTCTATTTTGTGTAAATTTTAACCTAATACCAATTGAGGTTAGGGTATTACTATTTGATAAGTTTATATCAGAAAAAGATTTCGAAGAAGATAGGCTATTAAAGGTCGACCTACAAGGCATCTATGATGAACTCAGAAGACTTGGGTTTGAGTATGCTATAATGGAGTATGATGCTAATAGAATAAAATTGGTGCATAAGGTTTCGTTAGATATTTTACCTAGATTTTTATATCACCAACATCCTAAGAACAAATATGATCCAAAGAAATTAATGGAGATATGGGAAACTAAAATAAAAACTAGAGAAAAGAGACACCAAGAGATGACAGTTGCTTTAATAAGTGACTTCTTTGATGTTAATTCGGAAATATTAGAAAAGTATGGTGTTTTAAAAAATCACATAAAAAGGTTACAGAATAATATAAATAAATATGGCTAATCGAGGATTTTTTAAAGGAAACCTCATAAATTAATATATACCACAAATAAATTAACAACAATACATGGCTTCATATAACCAATATTCACAATCTAACAGCACCGATTATGTTTTTCAAAACACCGCTGTTGAAAACAAGGGGTTATTTAGTAGGATTCTTAGGAACCTATCGAGCCATGGAATGAATTATGATGATATGGTTCTTAGGAACCAAGTTGGTGTTGGTATAAATGAGGATCCTTACTCATCAAAGGGAAATTCTATGTATGATTTTTTCTCACAAAGGGCAGTTGCTTCTGTCTTAAATAGAAAATCGATTCCTTATTTAGATAAATCATATGCAGATAAAAGGAGAATACTTAGGGAATACTCTATAAAGGATGAGATAAGAGATTTTGTATCATCTGTTTGTGATGAGGCAGTGGTTTATAATGATGATAGTGATTTTTGTTCACCAAGACCAATATCTAATGAGTACCCACAAGAAGTACAAGATAAATATCAAGAATATTTTGAGAAAATATATACTAAATTTGGATTTGCTGATACAATAACCGCTTGGAATATGATGAAAGATTTCTTAGTAGATGGCTATTTGGCAGTTGAGATAATATATGATGACAAGAAGAAGAATATAATAGCATTTAATAGATTGAGACCAGAAACTCTTGTTCCAGCCTATGAGGCACAAGTTGGTCACCTATGGATACAATATCCAGAAGATCCACAATTAAGAAGAATTTATTTAGATTCACAAATAATATTTTTATCATATTCTACACAAGATGATTATTCGGAAACATCATATGTCGAAGGATTAATAAAGCCCTATAATCAACTTAAAATATTAGAACAAACTAGAATTATGTTTAACGTGCTGAATGCACAAGTTTATCAAAAATTTACAGTTCCAATTAAAGGAATGTCAAGACAAAGGGCTGAAGAACAAATTGGTCAATTAATACACGATTATTCAGAAGAAATTGAGTGGGATGATACACTTGGCACATTGAGTATAAACGGACAAAAGCATTTACATTACAATAAACAAATATGGTTTCCAGAAGGAGAAGCCGGTACTCCAAATATGGAACTAGTTAAACAAGAGGGACATGATTTAAATGATGAAACTATGCTTTCTTGGTTCTTTAGATCACTCAAAAGAGCATCAAAGATTCCTATACAAAGATTTGAGTCTGATAATGGTGGTGGTAATTTATTTGGTGATGCTTCTGAGATGACAAGAGATGAGATAAAATTTCACAACTTCATAAGTAGACTAAGAGCTAATTTTAAAGAAATATTAGTAAAGCCATTGAAATTACAAATGCTAATTGAGTTCCCTGAGCTTAGAGATGATGATGTTTTTAATAATCAAGTAGATATAAATTTCTATACAAATCAAATATTTGAAGAGTGGAAAAAAATAAATAATTTATCTAAAAGAGCCGATGTTGTTTCAACATTACTAAGTGTTATGAAAACTGATGAAAAACCATACTTTCACATAGAATGGATTATGGATAATGTATTTAAATTAACACCAGAAGAAAAAGCAGAAAATGAAAGATATTGGGCAAGAGATAGTGGAAGTGGTCAACCAGAAGGACAAGAGATAGAAGGAATGGACGACACAGAAGGCAGTGGCGGATTTGATGAAGGCCCAGGTGGTGGAGTTGATGAAGGCCCGGCTGATAACGATGGAGGCGGTGGTTTTGATGGCCCGGCACCGGATGATGGAGCTAATGATTCAGAAGAATTTGAATTTTAATATATTTTAAATAATATAACGAATCAAGATATTGTTCTTATGTTATATTAGATTAATATTTTAATATATAATTCTATGAAATTATCTAGATATAAAGACTTTGATCGTAATTTAAAATTCTTATGTGAGAAATACCAAATAGAAAACTACACAATAAATAACGATGGATCAATTGATGTTAATGGTGATGTAGATATATCATTTAAGGACTTAGAAAGGATTCCAATAAATTTTAGAAACGTAACTGGTGAATTCCATTGTGATAATAACCAATTAACCACATTAGAAGGATCACCAATTCATGTTGGTAAGGGATTTAATTGCTCTAGTGATAATAAAACAAGAAATAGACTAAAAAATTTAATAGGCGCACCTGAATATGTTGGTGGAGATTTCGATTGTGCATATAGTGGTATAAAAAGTTTAGTCGGTTCTCCAAAATATGTAGGTGGTGTCTTTTATTGTGATAGTAATGAGTTATCAAATTTTGAGGGATTAGAAAATTCCAAATTAATAGGCAAATTTCTATGCGTAGGTAACAGAATACAAGAGTTATATAACTTATTTAATGATAAAGAGTGTATTGAATTTATAAATGATTTTGATGTTATACAAGACGATAAAATCATACTAGATAGATTAAAAGAGGTATATTTTGCACTTGGTCTTGAAGTACCAAGGCAAATTATAATAAATAATGCCTACGAAATTATTTAGATTAGTATACCAAACTCGATTTGTTTCCTTTCTAAGTTAGTACTTGATACTATAACTTGAACCTCATCACCCAGTCTTATTTTCTTACCAATTGATTTATTACTAACTGTGTGATTCTTTAAATTAACATCCCACCTTCCTTCTAAAGACTGGTACCTAACCATACCAACACACTTATTTTCTACTAATTCGACATATATTCCCCAATCTGTAACAGATGATATAACACCATCAAATATTCTACCTACTTTATCTTGTAGATATTCAACTTGTTTATATTTTATTGAATCTCTTTGTGCCTTTGTTGCGGCTATTTCACGAAGAGAACAATGTGTTGCTATTTCTTCTATTTTAACCGGATTTGATTGTGGTTTTCTCTCTAAAAAGTTATTCAGAAATATATGAGTCTTTAAATCGGGATATCTCCTAATAGGACTAGTAAAGTGTGAATAGTGAGTAAACCCAAGTCCATAATGTCCCGTATTATTTATAGTATATTTAGCCTTCGACATACTTCTAGTCACTAATGTTTCTATCATATTCTCTTCTGGCTCACCCTTTGTCTTTTTGAGAAGACTATTTAATTTTTTTTTAATATTACCGGTTATTGGTATTTCATAACCAAAATCTTTACATATGAGACTCAATTGTTCCAATTTATCTTGTGTTGGTTCATCATGAATTCTATATATGTTTGTTCTACTGGCCTTTGATAGCAATTTAGCAACAGATTTATTTGCTAATAACATAAATTCTTCAATTAGCTTATTTGAATCTTTTTGTATTTTAGAATATACACCTATTGGTTTTCCATCTTTGTCTAACTTAAACCCAACTTCTGATCCATTTATCTCAATAGAGCCATCAGACATTCTATTTTTTCTTATCTTTTTCGCTAATCCATCCAATAACCTAACTTCTACATCAAAATCACCATCGTTTCCTTCGATTATTTCTTGTGCTTGTTCGTATGTGAATCTTCTATTGGAGTGTATTATGGTTTTTCCGAACCATTCATCTAATACATCACCATTTTTGTCTATTTTAAATATAACAGAAAATGCTAATCTATCTTTATTTGGGACAAGGGAACAAACACCATTACTTAACCTCTCCGGCAACATAGGTATTACTCTATCAACCAAATATACTGAGGTTGCTCTTTTTATAGCCTCTTTATCTAACTCGGTTCCTTCTTTTACATAATGCGAAACATCTGCTATGTGAATTCCTATTTCAAATTCATTATCACTTATTATATTTACAGACAAAGCATCATCAAAATCTCTAGCAGAATCTGGATCTATTGTAAATGTTGTTACACCTCTAATATCTCTTCTTTTGCTTATTTCTTTTTCTGATATTTTTTCTGATATTTTTTCTGATTCTTCTTCTACTTCTTTAGGAAACTCTATTGGTAGGTTGTATTCATACATTATAGAATTCATTTCTGCGTTATTATCTCCGGACTTACCCAATATTTCAACGATTGTCCCTTGTGGTGATTTTTTATCCCACTTGGAAAATTCAACCAATACTTTATCACCATCCTCAGCGACCAAACCACCCCTTATATAAAAATCTACTATTATTTTTCTATTATCTGGTATAACAAAAGTACTTCTTCGACTATTTTTAGCTTTGTGTACTTTTCCCACAAACCTTTGTTTGAATCTTTTTAGTACTTTTAAGACCTTAGCCTCTGTTTCTCCATTTCTATCTATTAGTTCGAAAACTACATCATCTAAGTGTAGTGAGTTTAGTGTATTCTTCTTGTGTATGAAGATTTCTTTGCTTTTTAGTTTTACGGTAGCATTTCCGTTTGTTGAGAATTCTATTTGACTTTGTAGAATATTCTCATCTTTCTTTTTGATCATAATATCCATTTTATGTAAAAATAAGCTATTTGTTTTACTTTTCGCTATTTATACTATGTTTTTTGTTTATAGTTCTTTTCATTTTACTCAGAACCTTTTCGTTTTGTATTGGGTAATCTACACCATAATTCTTTCTTAGTGTCTCTTTTCTTTTATACTCTGAGCATTTTCTACAATAGTACTCACCCCATTTGTTATCATATTTTATATAATTTTTGAAAATAACATCCTTTATTACATCACATTCCTTACCATCACAAGCACATTTTATCTTATGGTGAGAACCCTTTGATAGTAATTCTATTGGGATGGCTAATTCTTCTCCTATTACTACATCATATCCTAAATTTTCATAATATGGGAAATTAGATTCGCTTATTTTAATTGTTATTTCTCTAGTTATTATCATAAAAAACCACTCAAATTTAAAGTATCTATTAAATATTATATTTTCTCTACTATTTAATAATCATTTCAAATTTAATTTTACCACAATCATATATCCTTTTTATTTTTTTTTCTTTCATATACTTTGACTCGGTTAGGCTTGTATTTAGTTTTGATTTTTTATATTTTGACTTATGTGACCTTTTTTTCTCTATAATATATTTATAATCAGGCTTTGAGTATCCGATATTAATAAATCCTAGTTTATAATATAAATCACCAACTGACCAATCTCTATCAGCATAACTAATTATTCTAGTTGGGTTATAATTTCTGATAAAATGTTTTAATAACTTAGATGCACCACCAATTACAACCGTGTCTATTTTATTACAAAATCTAGAAAGGTTCCACTCATCTACATCCATCTTTTTGCGTCCCTCATTATGATCAAATATCATTATACTCACTAACTCACCATTATAATATAGTCCCAACTTAAGTGATGAGTTTGTAAATCCTTGTATATGGTTATTATTCAAAAACATTCTCGATTCTTTTACACTAACTTCACTAACTTCACACTTTCTCGCAAATATTCTGATATTTTTTGATTTTATTATATTTTTTATTTGGCTTTTTATTATATCCTTTTTTATTACCCAATCATCTTCCCAGATATGAATTATCCTTATTCCTCTCTCCATAAAGTACTTAGTCTTATCCAAATGATAGTTTTTATCCTTGAATTCTTCTGAGTGCCAATAAAGTCCATTAAATTCAAAGCCTATTTTTAATTCTGGTAGGTATATGTCTATTTCTAAACCGTCTCTATATCCATCTATTATATTACTTGAGTAATTTTCTTCTATAAATTTAAAAATTTCCCTTTCTTTTATTGATTTTTGATCACCAATAGGATAGCATATTGTACATAACTTATTATTGTGTTTACTTCTACTAAGATAATTATCTGATTTTATTTCAAATTCATGTCCTTTCTCACACATAAATCTATAAACACCATCACCAATAGAATCAATACAATTATCATCATTAAATACCTTAAAGTATTTTTTCATTTTTTCATTATATATATCTGTCTTTGAGAAATGATCAACTCCATATTTTTCAAGTAGTGTTCTTTTTATCTTTTCTTTTATTTCTTCGGACTTTAGTGGGTTATCAACTCCATATTTCTCTATTATAGTTTTTTTTATCCTGTCTTTTATTTCCTCTGACTCAAAAACATTATCAACTCCATATTTCTTCTTTGTTGTGTTTATTCTTTTTTTATTTATGTTTCTTTTTTTGCTTTTACTAAACTCCTTCTTTGTCTTATTTGCCTTTATTGTCATTTCTCTTCTTATATCAACATCGTAGTTACATGATTTCATTTTTGAAGTTCTTGACTTTTTGACTTTATCATCTTTGTGTGTGTGTTTAGCAGAACAGGATTTGCTACAATATTTTCTATATCCTATATAGAATTTTATAAATTTTACTTCATTATCACAATTTAAACAAATTGGTCTATTCTTTAATCCATTTTGAAATAGCCAAATTCTTTCTGATAGAGGCAAATCATCTTCAATAAAATCCATCATCTCATTATAGTAGTCAATGTGGTTATTTTTTAAATAATTTTCTGTTATGTTCTTTGTTGTGGTTAGTATCATATATTTAGTATATATTAATTCAGTAAAAGTTCCCTCAAATTGTAAAAAATCCACATATCAATAAATTCATATTTTTTGGTTTTATATATAACACATAATTAAAAAAAAATAAATTTAATAAATGAAGCCGGTTTTAATAGTAGAAAATTCAACAAGTTCACTTATCAGAGAAGAGCATAGCTCTGTTTCTGGTCAAATGGACTATGTAATGGGTGGTACTTTCACGGAGTTTGGAGTTAAGAATCGAAACGAAAGAATTTACAATGCGCCTAAATTTCTACCTGCTTTACAAGAATTAAATGAAAGAATAAACAACCTTGGTGTTGTTTATGGTGAGTTCGATCACCCAGATGTTTTTGATACATCTCTTTCTAGAGCATCTCACATAATAACAAAGGCTGAGTATGTATCTGAAAAAAATCTTGTGGCGGGTGAAATAAAACTCCTTAGTACATATTGGGGTAAAGAAGCAAAATCATTAGTAAATGATGGTATGCCAGTGTTTGTCTCTTCAAGAGCAGCGGGTATAACTGAAAACGATGGTTCAGTTTCTCTTAAAAAATTATTCACTTATGATATCGTTGCTGACCCTGGGTTTGCATCGGCTAAAATGAGTGTTAAGAGCTTAAACGAGTCTCTTGGTTATAAAGATGATCAATCTAACTTTAGGATATATGAAATGTCCGATGAGTCAAAAATAAATGAATTATTTAACATGAATAATAACGAATTCGTAACGAAAAAACAATTAACAGATTACTCTAATTATCTAGTTAATGAGTTAGCTACAACTAAGAAACAAGTTAGTGGAGCTATTACAAAAGGAAACGTAAATCCTAAAAAATTAGAACAATTACTTGAATATTATGAAGAATTAAATTCTTCAAGTTCTAAAGTAGTAGAATATTTAGAATACTTGGCTAAGAAAGTTCAAGTTGTAGTAAATGAAAATAAATCTCTAAAGGAAACAACAACTAAATTATCAAAACATAATGACTATTTAGCTGAGAATTTAGAAAAGTCTATTAACTATACTGAGTATTTAGCTGAGAATTTAGACAAGAATATTGAATATTCAGAATACATTGCTGAGAATTTAGACAAGAATATCTCTTACTCAGAATACATTGCTGAGAATTTAGATAAAAACATTGCTTACTCAGAATACATTGCTGAGAATTTAGATAAAAACATTGCTTACTCAGAGTATATTGCTGAGAATTTAGACAAGAATATCTCTTACTCAGAGTATTTGGCTGAGCACGTTGATAATTCGATTGCTTACTCAGAATATTTGGCTGAGCACGTTGAAGGGAATATCGAGTATTCAGAATACATTGCTGAGCATTTAGATGATAACATTGCTTACTCAGAATACATTGCTGAGAATTTAGATAAATCAATAGAATACCAAGGTGTTGTAGTTGAAAGACTTAACAGTGGTAAATTAAATGAATCTACGTCTAATACATCTATACCAACACTTAAAGATGCTGGATTTGAAAATATAAATGAAGAATTATACTATGATGATTTAGAAGAAGTTGGAGATGAAGATTTTACTTCAACTGACGAATATGAGGGTGGTGAATTTGGCACCGAAGATGAATTTGGTGAAGAAGAAGTATATGCTGGTGAAGAAGAAGAATATAACGGATTTGGTGAGCTATCACCACAAGAATTCTACAATAAAGAAGAAGATGAGTATTGTGAAATCACCGGAGACAATGACACAGAATTATCTGAATCAATTAATAAATTAATCGAAGAAGCTAAAAAACGAAAAGTTTCTGAGACAAGTGATATGAATTTCTTGAAATTCATGAATAAATCACAAGTTGATAGTTTTTATGCTCTAACTAACGAAGAACAAGACAATGCTAAGCTACACATAAACGAAAGTAGCTACTTTACACAGAAAGATGTTTTGACTTTAATAGGTGAGTCATTATCTACTAAAAACGAAACTCTTGAAGAAAGAGTAATTAGATTGATGCCTGAAAACATTAAGCCAATCTGGGAAGGTTTGAACCAAAATTCCAAAAAATCTGTGCTTTCACAAGCTAGATTATATCCGGGAGAAGTAATGACAACCGAAAATCAAGTTGAGCATTTCTGGAATACTAGAAATCTTAAGAAAAACGAGTCAGTAACTAAGAAATTAGTTTCACATGAAGCACTTATCCAAGAGGATACATTGTCTGATAATGAAGCACAATTAATCTTAGAGAGATTCAAAAGTTTATAATCGAATATAAAAAATCCACCCTTCTAAAATTGAAGAAAAATGGGTTTATATATAAGTTATAAAATTTAAAAAAAAAAAATAAAAATTAAATTATGTCACACATTAGAATAGACAAACAAAAAGCCGTTAAGAAGTGGAGTCCAGTTTTGGAAAACATGGGTGTTGTTGGTGATAAAGTTGAATGGATGTCGGAACTTGCTGAGTTTCACTCAATCAACGAAAACGCTTATGCAAATGCTTCTAACGTTTCAGGTATGGGATCAGTTATCGCTGCTCAACCTTCAACATTACCAGGTTCTACAATTGGTAGCAATTGGGGATCAAACTCAGGAACTTTAGGTTCAGGAGATGTAGGTCAAAACCTTTTACCAGTAGCAATGAAAATCGCTGCTCAAACAATCGGTTTAGATCTTGTAGCTGTAAAACCTTCACCGGGTCCAAAAATTGACTTACTTTATGTAGATTTTCGTTATGATGATACTCCATTAGGTGACCAAGACGAAAGACCACAGGTTTTCAAATTAAATGTTACTAATACTGCTGAAAAAGCATTAGTTAAAGCAACATTAACAACAAACGCTGGTGTTCAAACACAAGGTGGTTTGGTTAATACTTACTTCACAAACGTTTATGGTACTGCCGTGAACACTATTACTGAGCCTGCTGGTTCTAAAGCTGGAGTTGTTGAATTCTTAGGATTCTCTCGTATTGATGGATTACCAATGTTTAGAGCTTACAGACAGTTCAACACAGCACACACTGGAGTTACAACTGCTACTGACCTTTGGACGTTTGATACAACAAGAAATACATTCAACCCAACTCAATCAATGATTGAGCAAATTACAACAGTTGGTACTGCTTCTGTTACTTCTGGTATAGATGGACTTACTATTGAATTAGTATCTGCTCTTGAAGATCACATCCCAGGTTTCTCTGCAAACTGGAACGATGGTGGTAAATACCCAATGGATAGAGATATGGATGATTCAAGATACCCAGGTATCATTGGTCCAAAAATCTCTTCTAAAACTGTTGCAGTTGGTACTATCGAAGTAACTTCTGCTCTTAGAAGAACAGAAATTGAAGATATCAAAGCTAATACAGGTATGGATATCGTTCAAAAAATGGAATCAATTCTTGTTAATGAACTTTCACAAACAATCTCTAAGCAAATTGTTGCTAAGATTTTTGAAATGGGTGAATTAAATAGAGAGTCTGCTCCATTATTCGGTGGTACTTCTACTATCACAGGTCAAACTATTTTCGATTTAGATACTGATTATGTATCTGCTGTCGGTGGTGAGACAACACACGCGGTTCAAAGAAAGCTTATCACTAAGATAATGCATGCTTCTAACTTTATCGCAACAGAGGGTCGTGTAGGTCCTGCTCAATTCTTAGTTACAAATGGTGGTCTTGCTGCTGCTTTAGCTGATATTAGTGGATATACATTAAACCCAACTAAATCTAAAATGAATGGCGCTGGTCAATTATACCCAGTAGGTTCAATTGGAGATATCTCTATATATGTTGATCCATATATGAAGTATAACGACAATAGAGTTGTTCTTGGTAGAAAAAACAATCCTGATCAACCAGGTATCATTTTCGTACCATACTTGATGGCTCAATCAATCTCTATCATCTCAGAAGCGACTTTCGCTCCTAGAATGCTATTACGTTCAAGATATGCCGTAACAGAAGTTGGATGGTTCCCACAAAAGCAATTCATGACTATTAAGGTTGCGGATGCTAAGTCATTATTAAACTAATACTTTAATTATAAAATAAAAAATACCTTCTCCAAAAGAGAAGGTATTTTTTTGCCTATTAATTAAAACATTTTATTTATTTTATATATATAAGATATATATGCAGGAGTAGCATAAGTTAATGTGCTAGACTTCCAGTCTAGAGATTCTGTTCAAATCAGACTCCTTGCTCTAAAACCCTCTAATCAAGAGGGTTTTTTTATACTCTATAAACAAGGAGCAACTCTTTCTTTTAATATATAACCCTATGAAAAAAGATATAATAGACAAAATATTAGATAATAAAAGGAATCGACTCAGGGAGTCATACTTTATTAAAAATCATACTGATATATATCTCGATATAAAAAAATACACAGAAAACCTAGAAATACCATTCAAACAAAAAGTTTGGCATTGGGTAAATAATAAAGAATCATATATAGTATGTAGGTGTGGTAAGAAAACAACCTTTAATAAAAACTGGCTAGATGGATATAGAAAGCATTGTAGTCAGATATGCGTTGGACTAGATAATGATATTAAAAAAAAGAGAGAAATTACTAATTTAAAAAAATATGGTGTTACTAATGTGGCAAAAAATATAGATATAAAGAAAAAACAAGAGTCTACTAATCTAAAGAGATATGGATATAAATCCAGTTTTCAAAATAAGGATGTTAGAAAAAAATGGACTAATAATATGATGATAAAACACGGTATCAGTCACTATTTTAAGACCGATGAGTTTAAAGAGAAGTCTATTAATACAAACCAGAGTAAATATGGGGTTGACTATTATGTACAATCTACTAATTATAAAAATGACTTAGATAATATGTTATTTGGTGATTTATTAAGAGATAATAATATAACCAAACACATATCCAAATATGAAAGCTTGGGTTATAAATTCATATCACTAGAAAATAGAAATTTAAAGCTAGAAAATAAAGAAGGATGTAAACACAAATTTGATATATCATATGATGTTTTTATGAGTAGATCTAAAAATGACTATGAGGTATGTACAATATGTAATAATATAAAGAGTGGTCAATCCAATAAAGAAAAGAAGATAATTGAATGGTTACACACCATCGTTTATAATGTAATAGAGAGAGATAGAGAGTTTGGTGTGGAGGTTGATATATACCTACCAGAATATAATTTAGCAATAGAGTTTAATGGGCTATATTGGCACTCAGAGGAATATAAGGATAAAAAATATCATTTAAATAAAACAAACATTCTTAAAAAGGCAAACATTAGCCTTATTCATATCTGGGAAGATGATTGGGACTATAAACAAGATATAGTAAAGTCTATAATATTGAATAAACTATACCTCATAAATAATAAGGTATATGCTAGAAATTGTAAGGTTTCATTGGTTAATAAGGTAGATTCTAATGATTTTCTTGATTCTAATCATATACAAGGAAAAACAAGATCTCTATATAATATTGGATTATATCATAGAGAAAAATTGGTTAGTATTATGTGTTTTAATTATAAAAATGGATCTAGTAAAAATGATATTGAATTAGTTAGATTCTGTAGTAAAATAGATACGGTTGTTATTGGTGGTTCTAGTAAATTGTTTAATTTTTTCATAAAGAAGTATAAATTTAATAAAATTATATCATTCTCTGATATTAGCCTATTTGATGGTGGTCTATACGAAAAGTTAGGGTTCACAAATACCGAAAATACACCACCCAACTTTTGGTGGATAGTCGATAAAAAAAGAATTAATAGGTTTAGATATAATAAATCTAGGTTAGTAAAAGATGGATATGACAAAAATAAAACAGAATACCAAATAATGTCAGATATTGGTAACAGTAGAATATGGGGATGTGGTTTGAAAAAGTGGATTTGGTACGAATAAAATTATTATTAAATTTTTAGGAGATTAGAAGATAATAGATGAACCACCAAATAAAACAAGGCCTAATAATGTGTCAATTTCACAAATTAGAAACAATAAGATAGTTGATACTTAAAATAAATTCATATTCATTTTTAATATATACTATTATGATTAAGAGTTATGAATATTTCCTTGAAGGTAAAAATAAAAAGTTTCCTGACACAAAAGTATCTGAGTTTAATGGCTTTGATATATATGTTGGTAGAGATGCAAAATCCAATGATCATTTAACATTCAATATGGCTGGTGATGATGATATATGGTTACACACTAAGGGTGTACCAGGTAGCCATGTTGTTATTATGGTCAAAAATGAGTTACCTAGTAAAGAAACAATAAAATATGCCGCTGAATTAGCCAAAAAGAATAGTAAATCTAAGAATTTAAATTTAGCTGATGTGGTTTATTGCAAAAGAAAGTTCGTTAAAAAAGAGAAAAGTATGAATGATGGTCAAGTAAAAGTTGATTATAAAAACTCCGAAATAATCAAAGTATAAATAAAAATATAAACTATGGCAGCAGTAGATAGATCCGATGGAATAAAAATAGAATTTTCTGATAAATTAATTGATATATTAAAAGAATTGGAAGCTAATAACTATTATATAGCTTTTGAGTTATTATATATGAGTGATAAGGATGCAAAATATTTAAATGGCTTAAAAATAACAGATATTGATGTTGGTAAAGATTTTACATTTAAAGTGAAAATAGATGGAAAGTCTTATTATATGAAAGTAGGTAGATTTCTTAGATATTTTTATCAAGGAATATTCAAAAATGATGAAATAGCTAAATTTTCCAAAGCTTATAATAAACTAAAAGATGGTGATAGTATAAAATCTGATGCAAAAAGGATAAATGTTTCTAAATTTGAATATAAACCAAAGGACCCAAGGGAAACGTTTTTATCATTAACAACAAAAACATACCCATACGGAAATGAAGATGAACTTCTTTATTTTTTACCAGACTTAGAAAAAGACAAACATGGTAATTATTATAAGATAATTGGAGAAAATAAAGAACCTAGTGTTATGTTTTCATCACACTTAGATACCGCAGATAGAAAACAAGAACCAACAGAGTTATATTCAAAAGAAGAAGATGGTGACGAGATAATATTTACGAATGGTATGACTATATTAGGAGCAGATGATAAAGCTGGTGTAACTATTATGTTGTATATGATGGAACATAATGTACCTGGATTATATTATTTCTTTATAGGTGAAGAAAGAGGTGGTATTGGTTCCAATAAGTTATCTTTTGATTTCTATAACACAGAGTATTTAAAAAATGTAGATATGTGTGTTTCTTTTGATAGAAGAAAAACAGAATCTGTTATAACACAACAAATGGGTAGAGTTTGTTGCTCAGACCAATTTGGTGTTGCTTTGTGTAAAGAGTATAATAAGAGTGGTTTAAACTTATCACTAGATCCAGGTGGAATATATACCGATTCTGCCTCATTTATTGATGAAATACCCGAATGTACTAACGTATCTGTTGGGTATGATAATGAACATACTGGTAGAGAATTACAAAATATGACATTTTTAATAAAGATGTGTGAGGCTTCTGTTGATGTCGATTGGCAAAATTTACCAATTGCTAGAAAAGTTGGTCTAAATAACGAACTTATAGCCAAACATAAAGCACTAATAGATGATATAAAGAGTGGTTCTTTTAACCAAGAAGTTAAAATGGTCGGAATGGATGATGATATATATGTTAGAATAGATATGGATGGCAGCGAGGTTGATACCGCATTTGATACATTAACAATTATGCAGTTCTTATTAGATAAATATAAAGTAGATGATGCTGATGTTTTAATAGAAGATTCCTACATAAAAATACAATTAACATAAAATGGAAATTAGAAAATATAAAAAATTTTTAAAAGAAGATGTTGGTGGGGATGATGCTTACCAAGACGAATTTAATAGATTAAGCGATGGTTATGATGATTATGATGATGATTATGATGGAAATAGATTTCCTGATGATGATTATTATAATAAAGAAAATGAAGGTCCCGAAGTTGAAGGAAATATGGAGGAGCTAATTGATTTATTTAAACAAATGTTTTATCGTTCAAAAATAGAAGAACTTGAAATTGAAGGAGACCTTAATAAAATAAAAATGTACTTTGAACTTAACCAAAAGGAGAAATTAAAGGATATATTGAGTATCTTTGAAACTCTAAATAAAATAAGAAAGGATATATTACCACAATATGATTGTGATATGGATTTATGGAAATATAAGGACGGTACTCCATTACTTAGTATAATATTCACCTACGCAGAGGATGATATAACACCATTTTAATAATATTTAAAAATAAATATTAAACTTTTTTGATTTTACAAATATTATATATACATTTGTAGTATAATACAAAACAACAACTATGGGGGTGTAATTAGGATAGATTTACAGAATTAGTGGTTATTATGCAGGTATCGGTTGGTTACATACTCCGATTAATAAATTAAGTGGCAATTTTTTTAAACGGAAACGTTAATGAAGTAGGAACAAGTGAAGATTTAGTAGCTATTCTACAAAACAATAAACTCTCTGTAGCAGAGTTAGCGACTGTCTAGTACAATCTCTGAATTAGTTACAATGTATCACACATCAAATGTGAAACTGTTTTTTTTCTACTTTTAAGAGTTTGTCAAAAAAAGTAAATATTTTGTGTTTTTAGAAAAATTCACTAAGCCTGTAAATGATTAATTATCATTGACTGTGGAAGACACGATGGGCAGTGCATCGTCACCTCCACCAAAAAAATCCTCACATAAAGTGGGGATTTTTACTTTAAAATAATAAATGTTATGATTGATAAATTTGAGGGTCGTTGGAGATTTTTATCCAACTTTTACCCATGTGAGATAGAACACCAAGGTATATTATACCCATCAGTAGAGCATTATTATATATCTATGAAATTTACTAGCGATCAATTTATCGATGGTAAAAATTATACTTGTGGTGATTTAAGGGAGAAAATATCCAAAATACCATCTCCTGGCAGAGTAAAGAGGCTTGGAAAAAGTATAAAATTAAGAAAAGACTGGGAAGAAGTTAGATTTGATATAATGACTTGGGGAGTTAGAGAAAAGTTTAAAACACCAAGTTTATCAGAACTTATGTTAACAACCGAAGAAGAAGAATTAATAGAAGGCAACTACTGGCACGATTGTATTTGGGGTAGATGTATTTGTGATAAATGTATGGGAAAAGGAAAAAATAACCTTGGTAAAATACTAATGAAAGTTCGTGATGAAATCAAAGGCATAAAAAGAACAGGATTAGAAATCCTATTTTAATACATTCCTATCTTAGTTAGTATTTTAAGCACCCATTTTTTTACTGGTTTTCCTTCAGCTGTTCCTGGAGCAGAACCAACCATAAGTAGAACAAATAGAATTACTAAAATACCTAGCGTGCTAAATATTATTGGTAATCCTACTGCTTCGTTAGGTTCCCCTGTCCATCCTTGTGTTATCCACAATCCAGGTATGAATAACATACAAACTGGAAGCATAATTTTTAATAAATTTCCCATATTTTTTTTAATTTTTTAATCTTCTCTTAGTCCAAACTTCTTTCATTTAAACTATTTTTATTTATATATTAAATATTTATATATTCGTGACTAAAAAAATGGTGTCTTGTTTCTAATATGAGTTCCTTTTAAGTAAAATGAATAATTAAAAAACAGTACTAGAAGATATACTCAAATAAATTCCTTATATTTATATAATTATTAATTAAAACAAAAAACAAATTATGAAGAAAATTTTATTATTTATCACCATTTTATTCACTAGTTTATCATATTCACAATCCGAACCTATCAGTTATGATAGTATTATAGAATTTGATAGTATTCAAAAGGATTTATTATTTTCAAAGGCACAGGAATATATTGCTATTAAATTTAATTCCGCACAAGATGTTATTCAAATGGTTGATAAAGAAGAAGGCACTTTAGTTATTAAGGGTCTTTTTGTTTTTGATAATCATCCTATGAAATATAGTAATTTAGATGGTGTTGTTAATTTTACAATTAAAATATATACAAAAGATAATAAATATAAAGTGAATATACTTGATTTTATTCATGAAGCTAGAAAATTCCCTCAATTTTCATCACACAAAATATACACAGATACTCCAGAATACAAAGGGGCCTCCTCCAAAGTTAACACTGTCGCATATAATCTTTTATTAGAAGAGTGTGTAGATTTCAAAGATAGATTCTTATCCGAATTGGAAGATTATGTTAATAACGGAAGTGAATCAACTGATTGGTAAAAAACTATAAAAAAAAGAGGATAAATTATATCCTCTTTTTTTTTATGTCAATTTTTTCACCACTTCGGAGGAAACTTCTATATTTTTATATATAGATTATGAGAAAATTAAAGAATTTAACAACAGAAGAGGAACTAGAAGTTTTCAATGAGAGAAAATCCGGTCACAAAAGAAAAGATATATTATTAAAATGGGGTATATCCGAAAGACATTATAAAAATATTATATTAGGTAACGGAGGAAAATTGAAACCGGTTAAATATAATTTCAATGAAGATTATTTTGAAAAAATAGACACAGAGGATAAAGCATATTTCTTAGGATTCATAGTAGCAGATGGTTGTATTGATGGTAATTCTAATGCTATTAGCATCATACAGAAAGAAACCGATGTGTTATATGATTTTAAAAAATATATAGAATTTGAGGGAGTTATTTATACAAGATCGGATAAAACCGCATCTTCTATAAAAATTTCATCACATAAAACCAAGATGGATTTAGAAAATTTAGGAATACATTCTAACAAAACAATGGATGTCAAATATCCTAAAATACCAAACCATTTAGAAAACCATTTCATAAGAGGTGTGTTTGATGGTGATGGGTGTATTTCACTAAGAACAGACAATCGCGATGGTAGCCAAAGGGGACAGGTTAATATATGCTCTGGTAGTAAAGACTTTATAAATGAATACTACGATAAATTAGTAAAATATGCTAATCTATCAGGTAAAAATAAAGTAAGATGTCCTAAGGGCAGTAATTACTATGTTGTGGATTGGGGTGGATTATTAGATGTTGAGAAAATATACGAATTTTTATATAAGGATGCTAATGTGTATTTAGAAAGGAAAAAGAAAACTTTTGATAAAGTTGTTTCTATAACTAAAGATAGAAAAAAATATCGAAAAATAGTATAATCTTATACATAAAACATTGAAAATCAAACACATATGTCAATTATTTCATATTTTGGAGGCAAGAGCTCCAAAAAATTCAGAGACTTTATTAATGTTAGAATACCAAAAGACGGTATAACTACATACGTAGAACCATTCAGTGGGGCTATGGGGACCTATATGGACGACCCAACACTAGTCTTTGATGAAGTTGTTTATAATGATAGAAATAGACACCAGGTCAACTTATATAAGTGTTGCCAAAATCCAAAAGAGTTTTTAAAATATCTACAAAGAATAAAAGAAACTCTACTTCATACAGAAGAAACAGACCCAATTAAAAAATGGGAATTTTATAAAGCAATTTATAAAAAATACCAAAGTAATGATTTCCTAGATAATATGGACTTTGAGATAGGTGATTTTAAAAAAGCTACTATTTATGCTTTTTTAATAACATCATCATTTAGTGCTGTTTATCCAAGAGGTGGTGGATTTTCTGGATATGATAGAAAGAAAGATAGATTGAAATTAGAGATTCTAATAAATAAATTAGAAAAAAATAAGTATACAGAAAAATTAAATTCTATTTCAGAATTTCTAAATGAGGATTTTGGTGATATAATAGATAGATATGATTCTGATGATACATTTTTATATTTAGACCCACCATATGCTAGATTCGATGAATCTAAAGGCGAGGATGATGCTAGGAGACTCTTTTGGTATGGATCTGATGATGAGGGTGTTTTCGGACCAGCTTCTCATAGGAGACTATTAGATCAACTAAAAAAGACAAAATCCAGATGGTCTTTATCTTATTACTATTTCCCATTACTAGAAGAACTTTTACCAAGAGATGAATATTTTTGGGTAGAAAAGGAAGTTTTTAGAAGCTCTGCACAAGGTGGTAATAATCATGGTGCTAAAAAGGACTCTGATAAAGTTAGTGCTAAGGGTGTTGAGATGTTAATAATGAATTATAATCCAGAAACTGGAGAAAAGATTAAATGGAAATAAAATACTTATATTTTGAGATACACGAAGAAAGGGCAATAGATTTCGAAAATAGATTATCAGTAATTAACTCAAAGATGGAGAATGAAAATGTTTTATTACTAGAACCACATACTAATTCAAAGGGGGTTTGGTCTTTTAGGACAATAACAGATAGGTATAAAGGGAAAGGGAAGAAAACTGGATCATTATTAATAGATCAATATTGGATAGATTTTAGTAAATTTGAAGATTATAGAAATCTAGATAAATACATAAAAGAAGCCACTAAGAATATAAATAGGAAAATAAATATAAAATCATTAGGTATATGAAAAATCCATACACAAAAAAAGAGATAGATGAAATGGATAATCCGTTTTGGAAACAATATTATACAGATTTTGGTGATCCAGAAATATGTGGTGAATGGTCTAAGGGACAAAGAGGTAAATTCTATAAACAATATTATTTTATAAGCAAAGACGGAACACCAAATATAGAAAATTGGGATGATATAGAAGAAAAAACAGAAGAACAAATCTCATTATTTCAATACTCTAAGAAAAAATTAGGTAGAGCCTAAAAAATACCAAGATATGAAACATGATATAATAAGAAAATTATACGAAATGGATACTGATATTTTTGAACCAAAGCCATTCATTAAATATAACGATAATTTTGATAATATAAAAAAAAATAGAATTTTCTGTTAATTTATCCGATTCACTAAATATTAATTCACCTAATGCTTTAAATATTGATACAGAATCAATGATAATATCTCAATTAAAAAACGAAGTAAATAAAAAAATATATTCTGATATCATAAAGTCTATATCCAAAACAACCAATATACATTATTTGGACCTTACTGGACTTGGAAAAAATGAATTTAATTTCCCGGACTTAATTTTAGAAAAATTAAATCAAATTGGTGCTTTTGGTAAGAATTATAATGCTATAACCAATTCAAGGATTTCTTCTTATTTAACACCCTATATTGAATATGAGGCCGCACATCCTGGAGCCGGACCCATAGCTCAAGTTAATGCCTTATTATCAAATCTTGGTAAATTAAAAGATATAAATCTTTTGGTTGATCCCTATATGAAATTTTCTGATGATAGGATTATCTTATTTGGTGATGTTAATTTTAGATTATTTGACGTTAAACACCAAATATCAGATAGTATTAGAAAATCATTAGAAAGTAAATTAGAGTATAATTTTAATATAATTGAGTGTGTTGTCCTTTATATAGTACATAGTACTGATTGCGATTCATACAAAAAGTATAAATCTATATCAAGAAATATCAAGATAGATTCTATAATAGACTAGTATAAACAAGGTCTACTAGAAATCGAATCTCCATAAATAATCATAACTAATTTTCCATTATTATATATCTCATGACTAAAATTATCAGTATATGAGCTGTCGCCTTGTGTGACCATTTTATTGTCTAAAAAATAACTAATATATATGTTTTCTCCACTACAAATAGGCTCATATTTCTCACATCCTATGAAAATAATAAATAAAAAAACTAGAATATTTCTCATAATTTATATATAAAATTATACTACAAAAATATACATATTTTATGTTATTTTTTATAAATAATATATAATAAATGAAACATTTAAAACACAGAAAAATATTCGAATCTAATATAGATGATATAAATTATATTTTTATGGAAATAAGAGATGATGGTTATAATGTTGATATAAATAAAACAAGAAAAGACAACACTCAGCGAATAACAATAAACAGAACTTATAAAAATTATGGACGTGATAGTGATGGAATATTTAACTTTGAGAAACCTTTCATGATATCAGAAATAATAGATGTAGTTGAAAGGATAATAAGGATCAATAACCAAGTAAGTTTATATGATATAAAACTATATAATAAATATGCGAATAATAAATTCAACAGATTATCAAAAGATAAAAAAATGACATGGAAAAATTTTTTATCAATAATTAATAGAGAGTTTGATTTAAAAACACAAATAAAAGAAATTGTTTTGTTGGTTGAATTATAAAATTTATTTCCTTTTTTGATTCTATATTAAAAATTATACTAAGAATTATAAAATTAATATATAAACAAAACCTAAAATATTAGATGTCTAATCACAAAAGCCTTGCATTCTTCAATAAAGAAGGAGATTACTTAAATTTTAATTATAATGATTCATCTGATAGATTTGAGGGAGATATATTATTTCATGAAAACTCAAATGATACTTATAAAACATATGGTATTTATATGTTGGAAAAAGTACCATCTTTTGAATTCGAATTCCCAGGTGTATTGACTACTAAAAAGTTTCAATTATTTAATGAGTATGGTATAAATTTTTATGGCGCTAAATATTCTAACCAAAAAATAGATTATATAGAACCCACAAATAATTATGGTACCTTCTATTCTAAGTGGATATATGGAGTAGAATTTGATACTAAGTTTCCAATAGGAACATTAATAACATTTGATTCTCTATTTTTGGAGTTTTCTAATTTAGACAAACCTTATGTTGTTGTTTCATCCAAAAAAGGAGCAATAATGGTTATTGGTCAAATAGATAATGACACTTTTGAAAGTACATTTAAGCCTATTTATGAAGATTTATCTTCTTATGATAATAAATCAATATCTGGTTTAAATTCTTTAGGTGTTTATGATTATGTTGATACTCAAAATTATGATGACAATTTATCTAGTTGGAACGAACCATCTTTTTATAGTAATTATTTTACTGGTAAAAAATTAAATGTAGTTAATTCTGATAAAAATGATGGTATAATAACAGTTGAAAATGTTGATATTGTTGATGTTAACCACTTTGAATATATCCTTAGTGATTCTGATTTACCAATAAATAATGATTTAATAATTGAAGTTATAACCAAAACTGATTTACCTAAAATATACGAGGGTCAAATAAACATAAGTAATGATTCCGCAATAGAGATAAATTCTTTTGATTATCCTTCAATATTAAAACCAGGTACTGAGTTTAAAATAGTTGGCTCAACTTTAAATGATATTTTTTTAACGGTTGATTCTATTCCAAATTGGAGTGGTATATCTAATTTAACTTATTTTGCTACACAATCACAAGTAATATATGATAATAAGATATATGAGTGTATATCATCTTATACTCAAAGTTTTGGATCAATGACATCATCATTTATAACACCAGACACAGACACAAATCATTGGTCTTATCCTAGTTTTATAAAAGTATCACAACCAACAAACCTAGAATCTATATTCAATGGTAAGATATACCTAACAACCGATAGATATTATTTTACATATGGCTATACACACTCATCAGCAGTTACATTAGCATCTGCCGCAGAAAAATACAAAGAAGATATTGGTATATTTAATATAGATATACACTATAATAATGATACAAATATTTTAAATTCAGATTTAATATACCCATCTAAATATGCTGAGGTTAATTATTATTATGATGAGTTAGATTCGGCTAATATAATAGGAGAATCGATTAATAAAATAGAGAATCTAATTAGTGTTGAGGAAAATTTAAATTATGAATTAAATTATGATATATCCGAAAACTTTAATTATAATATAGTATTTACAGATCTAGATGAATATGGATTTAAGATGAGAATAAATGGTATGATATACGAAGAAGAGATATCATGGGTATATACCGGAATATTAGTTGATATGGATAGAACCATAGATAGAACACTCAGAAACTGGTTAAGTAGAAATTATATAAGGTTATATACACTCGGTATAATATCAGAACTTAAGTATATAGGAAATTATACATCAGTTTATTATAATTCAATAAATATAACTACTCAATATCCAAATGTCCCTATAAATGTAGAAGAAATTTTAGTAGGAACAACCGCTGATTTTTATATAGAACACTCAAATATTTTATTCACAGAAATAGGCCCATATCTTAATATAAATATAAATGATATAGATTATGGCGTTACTTCTAGTTATTTATCCGGAACAAACAACACCGACATTTCTAACACATTATCAAAATGGGTTTCACAACACTCGGATAGATTATCTGATTTTGAAATAATTATTAATAATACAAATAGTCTATTAAAATTAGATTTTAAAGACCTAGACAGAAGATTAGATTATATAATAACAACAAACTTGTTAAATAAACCAGGATTGGATGGATATTCTATTGATAAAAAATTATCCGGAAATAATGGCCTATTAATAGCATCAAATGAGGTTTTATTACCTGGTCTTGGTAGCTCACCCACAAATATAAATACCGGATCAACCATATCAACTGATTTTATTGATCAAGGATTTTCGACTGGTATGGTATTCTCTATAAATAATACTATGTGGCCTTGGGTCAATCAAGAGTTTAATATACTAAATATGGATAATGGTTCCTTAGGATTGAGTTATCAGGGTCCTTTTTGGGGATTAATGGATGGAATATGTAATTCATCAGCTTTCACTACAATAGCTTTTAGTAATGGATTTAGTGCTACTGGGTGTAGTTCACCTATTAGTCCAACTGGCTCCGGTGGACCATTTAATGATTATGAATTTAATACGGCCTTTAGTATATCCTATAACCCAAACGAATACATATTAAATGACTATGATATAAGTACATTTGATGGTACTGATAATTTGGTTGATATAAAATATATTCAATTATCAGATAGCTTATATGCCTTAGGTGATGGTTTAGTGGTTGTTGATGCATTCACTACTGATGTAATAGAAACTGTTGATTTACCTGGCCTTAGCCAAAGTATTAAAATGGAATTTAATGAATTTAATAATTACTTATATTGTTTAACAAATACAAATATTTATGTGGTTGATCCATTAACAAACAATTTGATTGTAACAATACCTGTCTCTGGTGGTACAGGTTTCGATTTGTGTATAAACCAATTTAATGGTGATGTTTATTTTACATCAGCCGGTGATACTATTAATATAATAGCATATAATTTTTTAATACCATCTGCGTCATACACTGATGTAATAGATTCTTCTTCTGTAAATTGGCCATCATCTAATCCAAGTTTTTACAAAATGGTATTTGATCCAATAAACAATGATATAATAGTCACTTCTGATGGAGATGAGTTAATTAGAATAAATCCTGATAGAAATATACAAGTTGCCTATTCTATAACAGACTTATATGTTTTATTTATATCTTATGAGCCGGTTAATGGTGATGTGATTATATATAATGGTGTTGATATAATTAGGATAGATGAGGGTGGTAATACAACAAATATTTCTCTTCCTGGTGTTCCATTTGATATAATATTTAATAATCTAACCAATAGTTTAAATATATCAGATACATCAAATAGTTTTTCAATAATTAATTTAGATACAAATGATATAACATCAATTGATATAAGTGATTATGGTTATTTGGCTATAAACCAATATGATGGTGATGTTTATTTATCATCACAAAACTTAGGATCAATATTAGTAATTGATTCAACAAGTGGTAATGTTAAACATAATGAATCTATATCACCACAAGGAACAAAAATAATACATAACCCACAAAGAGATTCTATTTGGGGAATACAACCTACTGGCAATTCATTATTTGAGTTACTTGTTATAATAAATGGAGTCATAACACCAATTGATACACCATCTGATATAGTTGGAGAGAACTTATATGGTACATTAGATTCAAATTATATACCAAGAGAGGGTATTTGGTTAAAAACCATGGATTATATTAGAACACCAAGAGAAAATTTAGAAGGTGATGTACAAGTTCAATATTATTGGAAATGGTTAATGGATGATGTCCCTGAATTTTTTATGTACGATTTTAGTGGCGATCAATTAGTTATAGGCACTCCATATTCATATACCGGGGAAAAACCATTACCAGAGATTGTTTTAAATAGAAAACCCAATCGTGATATAAATAGAACTAACCAATCACAATATCAACAAACTATATTTGATGTGATTGAATATGATTTACCGTATGTTGATGATAGTGAATTCAATTCTACATCAGTATCACCATTTGAATTATTTTTAGGATTCAAATCAGAATACGAGGGAGCACTAGAATCTACTCTTCAGCTTTATAAAAAAGAATCTATTCTTTTTAGTATCGACTCGGATGATTCAACAACAATAGAAATGAAGATGTTTGAGGATGAAAGAATTGGTAAGATAACAATAAACGAATCATCTACCGAGTATTTTACAAATAGAGGATTAAAATCTGGCCAAATAATAGTTATTTATTTGACCGACATAACAAACGATGAAGACCAATATGTATCTGATAATACAGCTTCTATGTTTAGAATAAAAAATGTTTATACTAATCAAATAATAATAGAGTTCTTAACAGATACGGATTTCATAATAGATGAATCAACAAAAGTGGATGATTATCCAAAAACCGGTGATACTACATATTTAAGATTAACTATAAAAGTTTCTGATAGAGAAATAGGTAGGTTTAATGTATATGGACAAACAGAAGACGAAGATGAGAGATTTAAAATAGAGCTAGGAAATATAGGCAAATTAGTAGACCCAGATGAGGTATTTATATTCAAAGAGTATGACATATTAGAAGGTGGTATTGATTGGAAAATATTAAATAGAAAAAGGAAAGAGATGCTTATGATGAAACATCTTATATACCCATATATAGGTGCATATAAATCAATAATAAATGCTATAAACTATTTTGGATATAATGATTTACAATTAAATGAGTATTATAAAAATATAAACCCATCATCTAAAGAATTTTCTAGACTAACAAAAGTAGAAATACCTGATATCTTCGATAATTCTGTTGAGGGTTGGGTCGAAAATGATTTTATAAAGAATACTTATCCAAATAAAAATTATGAAGAAACTAATTTATTCAACCTAACTTATTTTATAACAGACAAAGATGGTAATAATGTTTTGAACTATAGTTTAGATGAGATTATAATAAAATTACAAGGATTAAAATATTGGTTAAAAAGAAATATTATACCATTAACACATAAAATATTAGACATAACTGGAGTAGCATATGTTAAAAGTGGTAACTATATACAACATAGATTACATGATGTTAGAATATTCAATATAAGAGAGAATATGACACCAATAAGTTTTAAAATGAATGAGGTTTATCTAATGCCTATAAACTCCGGATCTACTGTTTATAATTGTGCTTTGGATTTCTATACTATAATACCAGGTGTTGGCAAAGATGATTATCTAGTGGATAAACCACTAGCATTTAATGGTGTGGATATATCTTTACCAGAATACTTTGATATAAAAATAAGAACATACAAAACTTATAAAGAATGGGAGCCATTTAAAATATATTCAAGTGGTGATAAAGTAAAGTATTATGATAAGTTATACGAATCTATCTCTGATGGAAATAGAACGAATAATCCTAGAAAATATGATAGTATAAAATCATGGTCACCAAATGTTGAATATACCGTTTCTACAATTTCAGAATATGATAGAGACTATTATGTATTTAGTGGGCTTGGTTCTACTTCATCAACTTCTAGCCCAAATTTAGATACACAAAATTGGCTAAAAGTAACTGAGTGGAAAAATATAGATTTTAAGCCAGTTCAAACAATTAAGGAATTCAGGACAAGTGATAACTTAAATACATATAATTTTACTATTGACTCTAATATAGATCCATTTGTTACAATAGAAGTAACTTCTGATAATGGGTATGGTGAAATATATTCAGATAGAAAGAATTATGAAATAAGAGGATTAAGTGATTTAGGCAATTCTTCTGTTTATCAAGTAGGTGATTTACCTAAGTTATCAACAGATTTGGTTGATGTTCCGGTATTTGTTCCAACTACCACTACAAGCACGACAAGCACTACAAGTACGACACTTCTGCCTATTTCTACTACTACAACATCTACTACAACAATAGATCCTTGTTTATTCACAGCTTCTGCTGTTTATGATTCAACTGATCTTGATTCAAATGATTATTATTTAGTAACTATGTTGCCTACTACAAACACTGGTCCTTTTAATATTTATTATGACTTAGTAAACATATTAGAATATAATGTTAATAAATCATTATTTATATCAGGCTATCTTGTTAAGACACCACCTGGATCCACAACACTATCTCTAGTTTCCACTGATTCTAGTGGGTGTGAAGGAACAAATATAGTAATACCATTATATAAATTTGGATAAAATAATATTCATAAGTGCTCAACCGGATATTACTTACTTCCATTGGCAAGTTGAAGTATTCATAAACAACGCAATAAGTGTTGGTCTAAATCCTAATTGGATTGAAATTTTATTTTCATATGATAATGAAATTTCCGATTATGGAAAAGGACTAATTGATAAATACCCATATGTTAATTTCTTTTTTTATAAAAGATCAATAGATTTCAATAACTATATACCATCAATAAGACCAGATATAATATCACAACATTTCAAAATATTTAAACATTTAGAAAAAAAGACAATATTTTATCATGATAGTGATATAATATTCAGAGAGCTACCAAATTTTAAATCCTTAACAAATGATGATACCTGGTATTTTAGTAATACTAATTCCTATATTAGTTCAGATTATATAAAGAGTAAGTCTATTAATCTTTTTTCTAAAATGTGTGAGATTGCTAATATCGATCAGAATTTAGTAGAATACAATAATGAAAATTCAGGCGGAGCTCAATATCTAATAAAGGGTGTTGATTATAAATATTGGCAAGATGTTACTAAAGTATCTATTGATTTGTATAATTATATGGATAGTGTAGAAAAGAAAGAAAGATCAGAAATGGGCGAAGAAGAACTAAAATTATATAACCCAATACAAAAGTGGTGTGCTGATATGTGGGCAGTTTTTTGGTGTGGTTTGAAAATAAACAAAAGTATAGAAATATCAAAGGAATTAGACTTTAGTTGGGCGTCCTCTAACATCGAGGATTGGTATAATAATAAAATTTACCATAATGCCGGAATAACTGATAATAAAGATTATTCTGTTTTTTGTAAAAGTGATTATATAAATGTATTTCCCTGGGATGTAGATTTTTCAAAAATAGATAAAAAAAGTAATACAATAAATTATATTAATAATATTTTATTAACAAAGGAAATAAAGGGTTATAATGAACTACACATTAGCTAAAGACTAATGTGTTTCGGGTTTCATAGAGTGTGCTTTATCACTAAAGTCTGATTTACTCTCCACCTTTGTAATGGTAAGTCCCTTACCATATATTTTTAAACCTTCTTTTAAAATATTTTTACTTGCGTTTATATCTCTATCATGCGTTTCACCACATTTACAAGTCCATTTTCTATCAGAAAGTTTTAATCCTTGATTTATCCAACCACAACAATTACAAGTCTTAGTTGATGGATAGAACCTACCTACTTTTATAAGTTCTTTTCCATACCAATCACACTTATATTGAAGTAAATTAACAAAATTACCCCAACTAGCATCAGCGATGTGTTTAGATAATTTATGATTTTTAATCATACCTTTAACATTCAAATCTTCAATACTTATTAAATCATAATCTTCAACAAGTTCTTTACTAACTTTATGTAAAGTATCTAATCTACAACTTGATATTTTCTCATGAATTTTAGAAACTTTGAGTTTTTGTTTTTCAAACCCATTACTACCCTTTTCTTTACGAGAAAGATGTTGTTGTGCTTTCTTTAATTCTCTTGAATATTTTTTAGTATATCTATTATTTTTGTATTTAATTTCATCAGAAGTAATTACAAAATCTTTTAATCCTAAATCTATACCACATTGTTTATTTGTTTTAGGTAATTGTTCTATTGCTTGTTCAGTAAAAATTGATACATAATATTTATTTGTTGGAGTTTTAGTAATATTCATTTTACCAATTTTACCATTGACTTTTCTTTTATCTAATTTAACTTTGATGCCCCCTTTAAATTTAGGTATAATTATTTTATTTTCTTCTAATCTACCAAATTGTGGTATAGTAAAAGTATTTTTATGTTTTCTTGATTTGAAATTAGGAAACTGAGCATTACCTCTAAAGAAATTAACATAAGCAGTATCTAAATTTCTTAAAGCAAATTGAATTGTTTGACTATTCACTTCTTTCAACCAATTATAATCTTCTGTTTTCTTTAATTCAGTTAAAGATTTTGCTTGAACATAATAATTATCTGATTTCTTATCTTTTTGGTATTGCTCTTTTCTTTCATTTAGAAAGTGATTATATACAAATCTTGAACACCCAAAATGCTTAGATAACAAGATTTCTTGCTCTTTGTTTGGATATATTCTAAATTTATATGTTTTATTAACGACTTTCATATAATGTATATATTAAACTTTAAAAGTCATTTTTTACGAAATCGTAAATTATTTTGTAAAAGTTTCCGTCTGGAGTAAAAAACTTTCACAAAAATAATTTACTTATGTCTAAAAATTCTAATTACAATTCAACAAATCGTTCAAAACACTACTTAAAAGTTCATTTAATCTTTGTATGTAAATACAGAAAGAAATTACTGGTTACTCAGTTAAAAGATGATATGAAACAATTATTACTAAATATTGCTTCTAAAAGTGATTTTGAAATAGAAGTCTTTGAGAGTGATATAGATCATATACATTTCTTAATTCGTTATATACCAAGATTGTCCATAACATCAATTGTTAGAAAGTTGAAACAGGAATCTACCTACCATATATGGCGTTCTCAGCATAGAAATTATTTATTTGGTCATTTCTGGAAAGAAAGAACATTTTGGTCAGATGGTTATTTTGTTTGTTCAATTGGAGAAGCCAATCCAAATACCATTAAACAATACATTTTAAGTCAAGGTTAAATGTTTTTGTTCGCCTACATCACACAAGCTAAAGACTTGTGTGTTTTACGCTCAGATATAAATAAAGCCTATCAGAGATGATAGGCTTTATTTATTATAATATTAGTTAGGTTTTAATTATTCAACTATCTCACTAGCTATAACTTCTTCTTCTGATGATTCAGCATCAACACCATTCTCGAATGTCATTACCCAATTTTGTATTTCAGTAGATAAGTTTTTACCAGCAGTATCATAATAATTAAATACTTTACTTATGTCTCCAATTTTCAAAAGAACTTCTGAGAACAAATAAGCAGATTTTGACAATCCTTTAACTTTATGTTTTGAGATTAAGTGATAAATGTATGTAATTTCCGTAGCGTTAACTTGAAATGATAAATACTCCTCATCGTTTTTAAAATTTTTGTTTTGCATCTCATTTAATAAATTTGTTAATTCAATAGCAAAGAATACTGTATTAACATCATATTCCATTTTTCTCTTAATAAGATCCATAAGAAATTGATATTGAGGTCTATTTAAGAAGAAATTATATTTTGCATCTGTTAAAATACCAATATATTCTTTCCAAAGTAATTGTGCATTTTTATATAAATCATCTTTTATACTCTCTTCTTGGTCTTTGCCATTATTACTAGACATATAAGTTTCTACTTCTGATATTTTCCCATCTAATGGTGCTTCCCATTCTGTGTCAAAAATAACGTATTCTTTTTCCCCGTCTAGGAATTTAATCGGTGGTTTAACCACATTTGTTTCTATTTTACTCATTTTTATTTTTATTTTTATTTTTTTTAAACTAAGAATTCATCGGTTGTTCCGTCTGCTTTTTGTTGTTGGTATAACTCTTCCACTTTGTTTGCTCTAGCTACTTTTTCCATTCCATATTTATTAACCAATGATGAAAATGTGTTTAAGTCTGTTCTGATTAATTTTATTTTACCAGTATCTAAATTGTGATTTATTTTATCAATTTCTTGCTCAAATAAAATCGTTACTGATTCTTCATCATAAGCATCTAATAGATCCTCATTTATTAATACTTTTAGCTCCTTTCCTAGAACAAAAGAAATATCATCAGGAATTTTTGATATCTTTATTACATTCTTTAATTTAGAATCCCCTATAAATTGAAATTTAATTGGAAGGGGAAATGATTTCCTATTAAAAATGTCCATGAAATCTTTTATCGAGTCATCCGATAAGTCTGTAAATCTATCCATATTTTTTATCTTGTTTTTATTAATTATAAAGTTAAATTAATAAAAGTTTAGAAAAATATAGACTTAATAGCCAATATTGAAGAAGGAATTAATACAATAGATGCACCTATCAACCCATATATCACATTATAGTAAGTATCACTCCTAAATTGTGAGAATCCAAATACAACTAAATAAGAAAACTTATTACCCTTTTGTAAATTTTGAACATTTTGTATACGCTCAATTTTATAAAATTGAAACAATTCACTTAATCCATTTGAGTTTAGAAATTCCGATAACTCACTTGTGTATTGTCTTATATAAGATTCGGATATTTTATCTACATCTGATTTTTTTATAGAATAAGATTCGCCTATTAACTCTTCGGGTATATTTATAACTGTATACATCCTATATGCCCTATCCAACCTTATATTGAATTTAAGGCCTAGTTCTGTGCTTATCTCTTTTAGTCTTTTTTTAAAAACCCTAAAAAGTTTTATTTTCTTAAATATTGATATGTCTCTCATCTTATTTATAGATATAATGATCCTATTTGTTTTGTTTGTTCCCATAATTAAAACATAAAAGCAATTGCTTTAATATTGTCTCTATTCATACCAAGATTTACCAGACTTAGCTTCTTCGCTGCCTATTGCATCGGATACTGATCCATCTAATGATTGTGATGATTTATCTATGTTCTTTAATAATTCTATTACTTGTTCTAGTTGTCCCTTTATAACAGAATTATCCACTGATGTTCCGGTTGCTTTTTTGTTTATATTTGGTAAGTTATTAACTGTTCGCCTAAACCTATTATTTCCTTCGCCAGAACTAACATCATTCTTCTGATTATATAAACGCCTGGCAATCGAAGATTCATTAGTATCAACAAACCCACTTAGTGATCTAACATCAGAAACATTTAATGTTTCCATAGCTACACCTAATTTAGTTAACGAGTTTGCTAATTTATCATATCCTTTGGCCAGTATTGTCATTCGTTTAGCTATTTGTGTTATTGGATCTTTTCCAAATACATCACCTGATATTAGAGAATCATCAGATTCGACTAATTGTTTAATTACCCAATTAAAATCTAATATATTTTTACCAATATCTTTCATGTAATTTTTGTTTATATCAGTTGAGAAATATTCTTTATTTAAAGAAAACATTTTAGCAACCGAAATAAGACTTTGAGATACTTTAGAAACTATATCCACATCACTTATTATTTGATCAACAGATTTGAATATACTGGAGTCTACGCTTAATGATTTGAATATTTTAAAGAAAGAATTTATAGTTGAACTTAATCCATTTCCCCAATTTTCTGATGGATAACTATCTTCATCAAATGTCACTTTATTTATAGCAAAAAGCTTAGCAACATCAACTATACCTTCTGATATTGTCAATATAGCGCTTTTCATATCATCAACAGAAACACCGGATGAAAACCATCCAGAATTCTCAGCCAATACTTTATAAACCGGTGAAAAAGCACCAATTGCTAGACCAACTCCTTTTGACCAAGCTTCTGATGGATAACTACCTTCATCAAATGTCACTTTATTTATAGCAAAAAACTTAGCAACATCAACTATACCTTCTGATATTGTCAATATAGCGCTTTTCATATCATCAACAGAAACACCGGATGAAAACCATCCAGAATTCTCAGCCAATACTTTATAAACCGGTGAAAAAGCACCAATTGCTAGACCAACTCCTTTTGACCAAGCTTCTGATGGATAACTACCTTCATCAAATGCCACTTTATTTATAGCAAAAAACTTAGCAACATCAACTATACCTTCTGATATTGTCAATATAGCGCTTTTCATATCATCAACAGAAACACCGGATGAAAACCATCCAGAATTCTCAGCCAATACTTTATAAACCGGTGAAAAAGCACCAATTGCTAGACCAACTCCTTTTGCCCAAGCTTCTGATGGTCCTTGTTTATAATCACCCTCTTGTAGCTTATGTGATATCTCAACTATTGTTGCGGCCACACCAACCATTGCCGCCAATCCAGCCCCAAATATTAATGCTTGTGGTCCAAATACCATTAACCCTAAAGCGAGAGCACCCATACCAAAAGTCGCATACATAATAGCTGATGATTTTGCCCATTCTAACATTCCTGGATTACTATAATCACCCTTTTTAAGTACCTTAGAGACCGCTACTATTGTTGCAGCCACAACAACTATTGCCGCCAATCCAGCCGCAAATACTAATGCTTGTGGTCCAAATACCTCTAACCCTAAAGCCAGAGCACCCACACCAAATGCGGTAATAGAAACCCCGACTCCTAATATCCAACTAAGATCTGGATAATTTGAATAATCACCAAATTTTAATATCTGAGATGATGCGGTTATAATAGCGGATATGGCTACAATTGCCAATCCACCCTTTAATAAGTTCCCTGGACTTAATTCTCCTAATATCATAATAGCTGGTGACATAACTAATGCAATTATTGATAATATACCACCTAATATGGCCGATTGTATCATTTGCTTAACTGATAATTCTTTCATTTCATTTAATATGTGAGATGATGCCATTATGGCAATTGACATAGTAGTAAATAATAGAGGCAACGTAACAAGAGCGCTTAGGTCCATCTCACTAACTGCTTTAACTATTGGTGATATAGCATATGCCAATATTACAAAGGTAAATGATATAGCTATTGAGGTCAAGAATTGATCAAATCCAATAGGCATTACACCAGATAGGAAACCAGAAGATTTCATTATAGCAAATGACATCGCAGTGAATAAAATAGGTATCGTAAGCGATGCTACTAATGCTTCTGCTGGGTTTATATCCTTAAAGGCTCCTATTATATTACCCATACCATATGACAAAACCACAAAGGCGGCTCCTATCATCAAGGATGTGAAAAATTGACCTAGGCTTATTGGTTTAACTAATTGTAGCGCATACGAAGCCCCAGCTATACCCAACGCAATTGCTGGTAGTATTAATGGAAGAAATATAGCCGCAGTTATTATCTCTTTTTCATTCAATCCCTCAAAGGCGGATATCATCTTACCCATTGATATACCAATCAAAGCAAACATACCACCTATTAAAACTCCGGTGATTAACTGAGCTGGTGATATTGGCTTTATAAAAGAAAGAACTAATGAAGAAATTGCTATAGCAATAGACATAATAACCAAAGATCCCGCAGTTATTGCTGTTTGCTCCATTGTTAGTTTTAATTTTCCTATCTTTTCAAAAGCAATGGATACTAACGTCATTGCTAATGATAGTGAAATCACTGATAAAAAATCCACTTTACCTACTAATTTAAAAGCCATACCGATGGCCAAAACTGCTCCGGCTATTAATAAAATTGTTCCTATTCCTTTTTTCAAGGAACCACTAGCTCCAACATCTTCTATTGGTTTTGTTTTTTCGCCTTCCTTTTCCCTTGATAATGATATTATTGTTTCTTGGTTCTTTAATATTTGGCTAGTATCTGATTTTATTGATTTTAACTCAACAGATATGTTACTTAAATTCTTACCAAAATCACCACTTTTTAGTGCATTTGTTACATCACTATTCGATTCTTTATCAGACTCAATAGCATCAACTAAAGATTCTAATGCAAAACTAACATTACCTAGTGCGTCTAATAACTTCTTATCCATAGAAAACTTTTATTTCATAGGTATATATAAAAAATGAGAATTCTTATTAAATATATACATTAAATTAAAGTATATCATGGGCATAGGAGATTATTTTTTAGATAAATCAAAGAAAAGCATTAAAATGATTAGCGAAATTTCAAATAGAGTAAATTTTTTAAATAGAAATATTGATAAAGATTTTATGATGATGTCTAAAAATTTCACTTATAGAAAGGTATCTGGGTTATTGAGCAAAAATAGAATAGTTATTTGTAATTTAACCGACAGAGAAGGAAAAATAGGTGATAGAATAATCAGCATTAATAATAACTTTGAGTTAGATTTTTGTGAATTAACAACCAATAGGGGACAAAAATGCATATTACAAGATAGGTTTTTATATAACTTAATCTATAATAATAGGAAAAATAGATATTCATTAGAGGAGCACGATGAATATTTTGAAAAAATAGAAAACTTAAGATGATATTAAATTTTATAGAATTTATAAACGAAATATCTGGAACAGAATTAGTAGGCCCAGTAGGCCCTGGTTATGGAGAAACCGGATTACAAAATAAAACTTTAAATTATCATGATACTAATGTTATCTACTCTGATCTAGATGGTAATTTTTACACAATTGATGAGTATGATGCCTTATATAACCAATACCTAAAATCAGGAGGCGAGGTATTACAAGGCGGTTTTAGTAAATCTAATATTGATATAATCTTATCACAATCATAAAAAAGAGTCTAAGTTTTTTAATAGATACTAATATTGGATATATATCCAAAAATTGATAAAAACATAAATCAAAAATGAGTAAATTAATAACACTAACCGGAATAAACGAAGAAGAGATTCTTAGTGATATTCTAACAAAAGAAATAATTGTATATGAAGATATACAAGGTAGTAAAATATGGGTTAATTGGAATGGAAAAGAGTTTAAAATAAAGTCTAAATCACTATCTAATGAGCCTATAAATATAATAGACCTTGCTATGCAGAACTATTATAACCCAGCTATTAATTATCTAAGTTCCTTAGATGATAGAGTTAAATCACTTTTAAATAAAAAATGGTGGTTCTGTTTTGAATATTTCCCAGACGAACAACCGGCTAATATAGAATATGATAGAATTCCAAAGAATAAACTAGTTCTAACTTTCATAAACAAAAAAGGTAAGTATAAATTTGACATAGAAGAAATGAGCGAATATGCTAGATTACTTGATGTTGATATGATACCAGTTATTTTCCAAGGAAAATTAACCGAAACAATGAAAGAAGCTATTAAATATTTCATAAACACATCAGAAAAAGACCTCCAATTAATATTTGGGGAAAAGTCATTTGCTTATTTCTTTTATAAGATATTAAATCCTGGTGTTGATAGTTCTTTCCTAATGAATACTGATGATTTTCAATCAAATGTTGAGAAATTGATAATAAGAACTGATGATGATGATATATCATTTGAGTTATTAAATCCATTATATACTAGAATAAGCGAAACAAATAATACTGATTTTGTTGAAATATACACTTTGTTACTTGTTAATTTCTTAAACTTCTCACAATCAGTTAATATCGAAACTATAAAAATAAAAGGAGAAACCAAAGAAGAAGCTTATATATACCTATTCACCAAATTATTTAATATGTATATAGCCGAAGTTAGGGAGGATATAACAAATTTTGATTTCACCGTTCCGGAATTTTTCGATAGAGAGAAGTTTAAAATAAACAAAGAATTAATACCAAATAAATTAACAAGAGAATTAATAGAAGATAATAATAAATTTGAGTATATATTCAAAATTATATTAGGATCATTCAATAAGAAGAGAAAAAAGAAAATTGGTGTCTTTACTGATAATACAGTTAAGATATTTAATAATTTTGTTGAATCTGTTGATGTTGTTCTAGGTAATTATATAGGAAAAATGCATGAAATAGAGCTAAACAAACAAGGATTGGTTGATTTTGGGGAGTTCTTAGATATAGAATATGATGTTGATGGGAATAATGAAGTTTATCCGGATATTTATTCTGAGTTTACTAATAATAAAAGTAATAATAAAAAGAAAAAAGGCAAAGGTAAATTCCCTATGTTCTCTGATGATATAATAAAAAATAAAAAATATTAACTTATAAATTTCTTTTAATATATACCATATGAATTACTTAAAAACATTCAAGGGTTATTTAAAAAAACATAAACTATTCGAATCTAATATAGAGTCTTATATAGATATGGGAGTTATTGAGAATGTCAAAGATTTATCTTTAGATTATTTAGATGATGGTCTTGAATTGGAATTCATAATTGATTATCATATTAACGGAGACCCATCAAAATCAATAAATCTTTTAACCGGAAAATATTCACATAATTCAGATATTCTAGAATGGTTGCACAAATCTATTGAACAATCACTAATAGAAGAAGTAAGTAACATAAATAAGAATTATTTATATTATTGTTTTTATCTAAATAGAAATGGCGAATATGATTGTGTTGATTCTATTGAAGATTTAAATAAATCGATAAGTGATTTTTACCCAGATTTAAATATATTCTATGATAGGTTTGAGAATTCTAAAGATGTTCAAGCACTTAGAAATCATTTAATATCAGAAGAAGGTATGAGCGAAAATGATTTTTATAGTATAAAAAGAAAAGGGTATAAATATTATGGAATATGTTATGTCTATGATCACACTAGCATAACAGGTGAGGAAATGGAGTTTATTTCTTGTACTGAAGAAGAAGCATTTAAAATAGCGGAAGAAAATATAAGTAATTTAATTGATGATGATCTTAGTGGTTCAGAAATATTTAAACCTAAATTATATTTTGATTTTGATGCAGTAAATAAAGATAATATAGTTGAATATATTATCGATGAACCATATTATAGAGAGTGTTGGAAAGATTATGATATAAAATCAGATGAAGATGGTGATATGGATGAAGAAGATTTTGATAATTTTATTAAAATGATGAAAGATGATATAAATTATGATATAAGAGATTATATAGAGACAAATTTTGGCGAAGAATCCCTTAAAAGAATTATAAAAGATAACTTAAAAGATGATTATGTGAAAATAATGACTGATAGTATAGTTTTATCAGATGGATTAGGTCATGTAATATCTTCATATGATGGTCAAGAGAATATAGAATATTATAAAGGCGTTGAATATTCTATATTTAGATTAAATTAAACACAAGATATGAAACATATAAAATTATTTAAAGAATCTAATGATTATTCTGGTATATCAGAATATTCTAAAATGGTGTTTGCTGATTTTTTGGATGGTGATTTTGAATTAGAAGGAAGTGACGAGGCTGGATGTCTTTATATTTATATTAATATACCAACTTTATATGATAAATCAAAGATAGAGGACATAACACCAACAGGAACAGTTACCATCGAAAAGGAAGAAGTTGGTAATCTTTCTGATTTTATAAAAAAGTCAGAAACAATATTAAATATTTATAAAGATTTAGAAGTTTGTCAAAAAAGACTAAACGATGAATACAAAGGAATAGTTATTGAAATTGCCAGTTTTCAACCAGAAATTCATAAAGGTAATATTCTTTGTTATTTGGAAGTTTGTATTGGTTGGGGAGGATATTTTGAGCCTAGAGCGAATACCCTAGGCCATTAAGATATATATTTTATGTGGTTAAATTAATTGTTATTAACATAAAAATAAGGATAACTTACCACATAACCAAATTTTCTGATTATTTAATTTTTAAACTATAGGTTTTATTATTATTAACATCTATAATACACTCAAAATATAAACCTTGTGTTGGTTTTATGTTTAATTTCTCACCAACTACCGTGTAGTATTCAGTGCCTTTTATTGAATTTGAACCAATAGAAGATGATACTATGGTTGTTAATTCAAATTGACCATCATTATCAATTTGTTTTAGTCTATAATAATAAGTGATTCCATTATCTACGAAATAATCATCATATCTATATTCTTGTATCTGAATAGAATTGTTATTACCATCTACCCATCCAATATATTCAAAATCAACACCATCAATACTACGTTGAACTTCAAATCTATTATTGTTTATTTCTGTTACGGTTACCCAATCTAATTGTATAAATTTATTATTTACTGATTTCGCTTCAAATGATAATAATTCAACTGGTAGAATGGTCGAACAATTTATATTAGATGTACTACTAATTAAATCAGAATAGCTAACTGTTCCATCCTTAATAGCATTTATTAGATCACCATTATTATCATTATTTTTTATACCTGGTGTTTGTGTTGATGAAGAAGCATCTGATGTTGTATAAGCATTTGGATCATACATAGCACTACAAGTAAAAGAATAAACCTTTCCTGTTCCACTTAGACTATCTGTAAATACTCCATTAGTTACTATACTATCATTATCACCATAGGATAGTCCATGGAATAATACAAAATCAGGAGAAACCACTATTGCGGCATCACCACCATTTCTATATGATATTCTACTCTCCCAGGTACCTCCATAATCACCTGGCGCATATATATTACCACTATATGTTGATACTATATCATTTGGAGTACCTCCGATTGATGATTCCAATGTAGAATCATTTGCTGGTATAACATAAACACCATCTGGATTCAATAAATCCAATGGGTCATCCAATGGTATTAATGATGCATCATAATCGGCATTATTATATATCAATATTATAGAACCCGGTGGTACTGAATTAAATGAGGATGTTAATCTAATATGACCTGGTGCTATTCCAGAACCGGAACCGGCTTTAAAATCTCCATTATTATCATCAATAATCCACCCAGTTAAATCAACATTATTTGTTGGATCACTAGGATCGCCCAAAACAATCAATTCTATATATTCCTCCCTTCCAGATCCACTAACACCATTAGAAAATTCATTTACCAAAAGAGCACCATTCGTATTAGATGGTATATTAACTATGATATTACCAGTCGAATCATTAGTTAATGTTCCACTTGATGTATAAAATGATAGAGTGTCTCCAACAGAATTTGGAGTTATAGTAAAAGTAGCACACCCACTAGTTGGTGATGCCGATGTTGGAGTTATAGTAGCTGATGTTCCCAAAATTTGTGATAAATAAATACTATCCATATGTGTTGTTTGTGTTGATGTCCCGTTTGTAGCACAGACCTCTAAAGTGAATGGTGTTCCATTATCTGCGTTTGTTGGAATTGAAGTAAATTCTAATTGATCAGATATTATTATACTAGAATTCACATTACCTTCTAATTGTATTCCTGGGTCAGTTAAATTTATACTAGTAAATCCTTCTATATCAAATGTTCCAGTCTCACCACTAGCATTAAAAGCATATAATCTAAAAGTAACTGTTCCTGTTAGAGCGGTAAATCCAACCGGGAATGTGAATGTATTGGTTTCACTAGAACTACTAACAGTTCCATCTGTAAAAATATCAGTTGAATAAGAATCCAAACTCGCTCTTATAACCATTTTAGTAGGCCCTGATGGACTCCTATCATATCGGATTATTAAAGTTGATAAATCTAAAGTTTTACCAGAGGACACACTAATCGACCATTCTAAATAATCATTCATATCAATTAATGTATTTGTTGTCCAGCCTTTTGAATTATAATCATCACCCGAATTATAAATTATTCCAGTGCTCCTACATATAGTCGATGATGTAATATCTGTTGTTATCCAACTTGGTGTATTTACACACCCCGGATTATTTTCTCTATCATATTCAACAAGAAGAGCACCATCTACATTGGATAATATAAAAAGTGATATAATAAATAATAGTGTTTTTTTCATGTTTGATTTCTTTTTAGTTTTTGGTGATGGCTTATATATAAACATATTTTATGTACATAAACCCGATTATATGTTTTAATTATTTAAAAGTTTTTTGTTGTCTATTTCTCTAGAATTTTGTCTATTTTTTCTTCTCTTGTTTTGACTTTAACGGACGGCCGCCAAAAAAATGACCACACATTTCATTAAAATGTTTAGAGCCTATTTTTATATCATATTCTTTCTTAAGACTATCTATATCAATTATTTCTTTCATAGATGTAAATATAAGGAATGAATATATAATATACAACTATTTATTATGAAAACATTAATTACATTATTATTACTTATATCAACATCTTTATATTCAAAAGAGTCTGATTTATGTAAATATGTATTTGAATATGAAGATTATTGTAATAATTATCAAGTTGATTACCCAGATAGTATACAATTTTTAAATATATCATATTATAACCTAGATTCATTATTTGGAATTAGTGAAGATAGTTTTGTAATAAAAGGAATAACAGTTATTTCTAAATTAGATGGTGTTTTTTATTCAAATGTTTATATAAATAATAATCTAACCGATACTAATGAAATTAGATTAGTAGTTTATCACGAAATGTCTCATGCGGTTTTTTTAGAAGAACATAGCCCTAGTTTAGTTCCATTGGAGTGGTTTTTAATACCCAATAATGATCAAATACGATTAATGGGTGTTGTTTATGATAAAAAATATGTAGATGATTGTTATGTGGAAGAAGTTATACATGAATATTTTAGATATAAATCCAATTTATATAAATAATGGAAAAATTACTATAATATACGGAAACAATATATAATATACAACTATAATATCTAATAATATGATATTAAGAAAAGCCACAATCGAAGATAAAATTTTTATGTCCAAAGAATTAATTAGGAAAGTATCAGATAAAAAATATTCCTTACAATTCTTGCCCGAGGTTTTCGAAAAACTAGTAGATAAAAAACACATAACTTATAATAATAAGAAATTAAAAGTCGATTACATTATCGATATAATTAATTCACTAATATTGAAGTATTATTTCAAAAAAGAAAATGCCTTTTTATTAAACGCCACTATTCTAAGAGATAGATATGGATATTTGTATAATTATTATATAAATTATCTAAAAGATACAGGCACTATAATTTTAAAAGCAAATTATAGAAAAGGTATAAATTCAAGGATATATGCCTTAAATAACAATATTTTAAAAGATAAAATTACTAAATATAAAAACTACGATAAAATACTTTTACGGAAATATAAAAGTAGAACCTTTAAAACAATAGAAAATTCTGGTGAAATAGAGGGAATTGATTCAAAGATTAAAGAAAGACTTATAGTTAGCCTATTTAATATAGATATCGATTTCGATAGGTCACTATTCTTTCTAAACACATTAAAGGATAAAGACATTGACATATATAACAGAAATTTATATTCTGTTGATAGCATACGAAATAAACATATATTTTATCATTTTGATAAATATGGGCGAATGCACACAAACTATACTATATTAAGATCCTTCATAAGAAAAAATTGTCTATTAATAGATGGTGAGAAAACATTCGAGATTGATATATCAAACTCACAACCCTTATTTCTAAGTAAATTAATATTAGAAACTCAAACAAATTGGGTAAAGGCGGATGAGTTTTCTATATTTAGGGATTTAACAAAGAATGGTAAATATTATCAGTATTTAGTTGATGTCCTTGGACTAAAGGATAAAAAAGAAGCCAAGAAGCTAACATATAAAGTTCTCTTTGGTAAGAACTATAAAAACAGCAAACCAGATAGCCTATTTAAAAAGGCTTTTCCTGGTATACATAATTTCATATGTCTATATAAAAAAGAACATGGTGGGTATAAGATTCTATCACACCATTTACAAAAAATGGAATCTAACCTAATCTATAACAAAATAATCGGAAGGATATTATCAAGATATCCAGAAATGGATATAATAACTATACATGATAGTATAATCGTTAAAGAGAAATATAAAGATGATGTATCTTCTATATTTAATTCGGAGTTATTATCAGAATTTGATTTTTAATATATATTTACATGAACTTAATTGATAAATCATCTTCTTATATGTTAATATCATCAGATAAGATAGATGATATAACTTCTGTACTTTGGTCTAGGAATTTTAGCATCATAGATATTAAATCACACAAAAATGGATTAAAAGAAGATTGTATTATAGCATATCCAAATAAAATAGATAATAATTCTATAAGAGAGGATAGTATATTTCTTATGGATAGATTTTTCGAAAAGGATATAATAGTTAAATATTCTGGTGAGGATCACTTTACGAAAATATCAACAGATGGTTCTGAAGATTTATTAGAAATGATATTATATGATACTGATTATGAGAATAGAACTTCATATTTATATGAGGGCCTATCCTTTTCTTTTAAAGAAAAAATTAGATACTCTAAACCCAAATCAAAAGATGATTTAAAGATTGGGATGATAGTTGAATATCATAACAAAGGAAAATGGGTTGGTTACGAAATAAAAAACCCACAAGAAGACTACGATAAGTTATTTAAGTTATTGATAAAATATGATAAAGTAAGAATCAATGAAAACGAATACACTAAATTAGCTACTCATTTTATGGATGATATGGATAAGGAGTTTAAATTCTTTAGCCCAAATGATGATATAAGGTTAATTTATTGTAATATAACCTTTCCTGATGGTGTTAAGATGAGATTTAGTTGTCGTGAAAATCTTCACTCTGATACCGAAACATTCACTTTATCTAAAATATCAGGCAATGAGAGAAATGATTATAACACCTATCTTACTCAACAAAAGTATTTAAACTTATATGGAGATAAAATACAATTTGATAATTTTAATACCTATAGAAGAATAAGACTATATATGAATAGACAAGATTTATTCGGAACTAATTTTGATGGCTATATATATGATTCTAATAAACTAGGAAATATACCGGTTGTAATTGAATTTGATAAATCAAACCAAACTGGTTTGATTCCTAGAGCTTTTTTAAAAAGAGGAATTTTCAAACAAGCGAATGATTCATTTATAGCTTATATTTTAGACCAGGCTTCTTTATTTTTTAAAAATGATGAATATCTAACTAAATTTAGAGATATAAAAGAATCACTGGTTCATGATTTTTTAGAAGCTTTAGAAAACGAACAACAAGATAGATTTCTAATATGTGATGTTAGATTAAATGAACCAAATAAAAACATAGATAGACAACTTAGATTAATAAGCTATTTGTATCTTTATTGTATATTTTATAAAACAAATGATGATGTATTGGAAATTATTACAAACCCAGGATCATCATTTGATAGGGAGTCTCTAATAGTTCTTTTATATGGTTTAGATTACCTTAAATAAAATTTTAATTGGTTTTATACAATCCAATTTCTAGAGAATCTGGTTTATATTCTCCATTATAATATACTAACTCAATATCATCTATACTATTTAAATCTATTTCCTGAGACCTAGTTTTATATGATCGATGAGATACGCTCTTCATCACTAATTTATGATTATCACTTCCTTCAATAAAATCAAATATTCTTTTTATATATCCTATTAATATAGGATTCAATTTAAAGCTTTTACTATACTCATTATTAGGTAATATTTCGGAAGTTTTAATTTCATCATCTATTGATATATAGATTATCATAATTAAACCATCTTGATCCCATCGACTTCCTGATGAATCCTGATATACATATAAATATTCTGTATTGGTCTCTAATACCATAGGAGATATGTTAATATCATTAACATCTAATAGTATATCTTTTATCTCTTCTATAACAGAATTATTCTTATTTTCATTGAATAGTTTTAAGTATCTCATGTTATTAAATTAATTATTAGATTAATTTTAAATAAAATTGATTATAATTTTTTTCACAATCCTTTGATTTGTTTAGATAAAATCTTTTATTTTTAGAATCTACTATTAAGTTTATTCCTGGTTGACTAAATTCATCAACTAAGCATATTATTACCTTATTAATATCAATTAATCTATCATATATAATATTTATATTAATTGATAGTTTATCGAGCTCTCTTTTAAGATAGATATTATCTACCGGGTTAGTAGACGGGCCAAATATTATTGTGGTTGTTTCATATATTGATGCAATTCTCATATATAATATATTTTTTATTAACTTATCGATATACTCTCTATCATTACTAACTTTAATTACTTTTTTACACTCGAAATTAGTTATTATTTCCATCACACTTTCATAAATAGTATTTTCGTTTATGAACCTATTACCACTAACTGTGTGTGAGGTAATTTCTCTCTTAACTTCCGATATAATTGGTTCTGGTTCATCTAATATTTTACAAATATTAGTATGTCTATCGATTTGCTTATTTGATTTGTTCTCTATAACATATATCTGTATTATGGGCATATCAACTTCGCGCTCTTCGTAATTACATATAGATTTTACTTTATCTATGATCTGCATATTTATTTAGCCTACCTATTTTATTTATCGATCTTTTTATCGATTTCATTAAATCATCCTTACTCATCTTAGATGTTTTATTTAATATATCCAAGCTTCTTTGATAGAACCTTTCGTCTGGGGCTGATTTCCTGTGCCATAAATGAAAACATTTTGATTTTAATTCTGCCCATTTTAAAAAATTCTTAACTTTCATAGTTTGGAAATCATCTTCTCCGCCCCATCCTATAAAATCTTCAGACCAACCACCTATTTTTAATATTGCGTCTCTTCTAAATATAGATATACCACCAGATATGTTAATTTTTTGATTATCATTTTCTCCTCTTCCGGGTCTATTTATATTAATCATAGATTGTAGTGCAAAATCAGACTCTTGTGGTGTTAAATCCACAACTGAGTTGTAGGGGCTAACCATTTCATACTCATTCATAGACCTTAAAGCATCTATAAAGTGGTTTGGATCCATTATTAGATCAGAATCACCAAATACTATAATATCAGATTTAGCATACTTTAATCCAACATTAAAGGCCCAAGACCTATTATATGGTAGGTCACTTTTTATGAAAATATGCTGACAATTTAGATTTATATTTGATATTTTAGAATGTGAATCTTGTTCGACTAAGATAATTTGTGAATTAGAGAAAGCATTTACCCAATCTATTGTTTTTTTAAGATTTTTTATTCTATCTAACTTGTGTCTGTACCCAATAATAAATGTGAATGAGTGTTTATGGTTCATGTTTTTAATTAATTTTTATAATTATTATATGATTTTTAATATTTATGTTTAACTTTACAAACATTGATATTTATTTAAATATAATATAGATGAGTAATAAACTAAAAATAGTTGGTAGATTAAAAAAAATAACAATTTCTAATTTAAAATTAGAAATCAATGCTAAAATAGACACTGGCGCTTGGAGTAACTCATTACATGTTGATTATGTTTATATTAAAGATGGTATACTTTATATAAAAATAGAAAATGATGAATTTGAATTTAAAAAATTCAAAGAAGTTATAATAAGAAGTTCCTTCGGAGAAGATCAAAAAAGATTTATAATAAAGATGAAAGTTATTATAGATGATTTAAAATACAAAACATCATTTTCTTTAACAAATAGAGATAAAATGAAATATCCTTGTCTATTGGGAAGAAAATTCTTATCTAGATATAACTTTTTAGTTGATGTTAATCAAAAAAATTAATAAAATATTCTTTATTTAGAATTATTCTTATTATCTTTACATTCATGAGAATAGCTAGAAAATTTAAACAACTTACAAGATACACTTACCCTTACGGAACAGAACAAGGTTTATTGCCTTATTTACCAGAGGGTTATAAAGAAGACGGATTAGGAAATTATTACTTAGAGATTGGTGATAAACCATCTACTATGTTTGCTTGTCACTTAGACACTGCTTGTTCAAAGAAAGAAAGAGTAATTCATGTTCAGAAAAGTGCAAATATAATTGGAACAGATGGTACCACTATATTGGGCGCTGATGATAAAGCTGGTATGGTAGTAATCCTTTATATGATAGAAAACAAAGTCCCTGGTCTTTATTACTTTTTTGAAGGTGAGGAAGTCGGGTGTATTGGCTCGGGTAAAGTAGCCGATGCTTGGGATAGTATGTTTTTCTCTGATTATATAAAGAAAGTAGTTTCTTTTGATAGAAGAGGTACAGATTCTATCATAACCGACCAATTCTATGGTCGTTGTTGCTCAGATGAATTCGGTAATGATTTGGCTGAAAAATTAAATTCAACTGGATTAGGCTTTAATTTCGATTTAGACCCAACCGGTATATTTACTGATTCTGCTAAATTCATGGAATTAGTCCCAGAATGTACAAACATTTCTGTTGGTTATTATGATGAGCATACAAAATATGAAACACAAGACATTGAATTTTTACAAAGATTGTGTAAAGGTGTTTGTATGATAGATTGGGAATCACTACCAATCAAAAGAGATCATACAGAAGATCCATATCAAGGATATTTCTCTTCTTATGGGTCCCGTAATGTTTCAGTTGAGGATTTTGTTGGTGAAGATTTATCTTGGTCAGAGTATAATTACTCTTATTTTGATAGAAAGGGAGCTTCTGTTAAATTATACATTTCCTCTAAATATATCGAATATGAAATAAATATTATAGATGCTTGGATTAGTGGGTCTGATATGTATCCTGGTGAGAAAAATATAATTTGGAACGGAAATTCACTATACATACAAGGTGATTATGTTGGTGATAGAATAGACTTGTGTGATTTTATTTCTGAATTAAGTACCGTTCCTGAAAAGCACCTTAGTTCTTTTCATAGTGTTTATAGTTAAAACTTAGGATGCTTATAATCTTCTTTTTTGGAAATTATAAGCATCTGATTAGTTGATATATTCTTATCATCCCAATTCATCTTCTTACAGAATTTTTTTATAAATTTTTCCCTTAATATTTTAATATTATTATCCATAGATTATATATCTTTTTTTGATAATCTCGTATTTATTTTGTATCTTCGTTAAATGTTTAAGATAAAAGGTAAAATACAATTCGATCCAATAGATGTAACTAAGAAGCACAAAAGTCAATCTTCTTGGAAAAAAACAGTTATTGTTAAATTTGGATGTGATTTATCTAATTATTATGCTTGGTTCTTAAAAAGGCGATTTGGTGTTGAGTTGAATCCGCCATTAAGAGGGGCTCACTTCACAATTATAAATGATAGAATTGATGATTTAGTTTATAACGAAGCAAAAAAAATATTTAATAACACTGATATAGAAATAATTTATGACCCAACAATAGTAAAAACTGATGCTAAAGGTCACTGGTGGATCAAAGCACACTCTCAAGATGCTCAAAACATGAGAAATGTATTAGGACTAGATAAGCCTTATCATGGATTTCATATTACACTAGGATTAGCCACGCACTTATGGTTAGATCACTCTTTATACATTAGAGAACAATGTAGAAGATTTAAGTTATTGGAAATATAATATTATATATATCATGGTGTTGCAGATCTGCTAAAAAACACTAGTGTTTACTATAATGATTTCACTACAATAATATATATGTTGTAACAAAAATAAAGCAACATTATGAAGAAGTCATTACTTACGACAATTTTTTTATCCTTTTTTATGATATTATTCTCACAAGAGAGTGGTAAAAATGATAGAATACAAAATTTATTACTTTCTCAGGAACATATTCATATATCTAATCAGTATGAATTGTTGAGAACGCCATATATGATAGGTAGATTCTTGTTTTAACTTTCTAACAATTGATATAAAATGACATTTAAAGTTTAATATATACTTTTAATGAAAACAATATTTAAGTCATGTAACACAACACACGATAGAGATTTTAATGCGGCTAAAAATATATTAAAACAAGGTTTAAAAATATTATCTGGTTCATGGATTGAATCGGATGTAAAACAAAAACAGGTGGAGGCGTTATCGTTAGATGAGTCTATGAAACCTGAAACACATTAGTCTTTAGCTAATGTGTAGTTCATAGAACACAACAAAGAGATTAAACTTTGTTGTAATTTTTCATAAAACAGTTTATGAATACATTAGATAAACAATACATAAATTTACTGAAAGATATACTTGATAATGGTGTTAGTAAAGGTGATAGAACCGGAACTGGCACCATTTCAGTTTTTGGTAGACAGATAAGACATAAAATGTCCGAGGGATTCCCTCTATTAACAACTAAAAAAATGCCATTTAAAACAATAACAACAGAACTTCTGTGGTTTTTGAGAGGTGATACTAATATTAAATACTTAGTTGATAATAATTGTAATATTTGGAATGGTGATGCTTATAAGAATTATTTTAATAAAACTAAAGATTTGACCTTAGAGACATTACATGTTCCTTTTCAACAAACACATTTATTTGGCACAATAGGTGGATCTGTTAGTAAGGGTAAATTTAGACCATATACTATAGAAGAATTTGTAAATAAAATTAAAACAGATGATGAATTTGCTAATAAATGGGGTGATTTAGGTCCTGTTTATGGTAAACAATGGAGAAACTGGGAAGGAGTTGACCAAATAGAGAATTTGATAAATGATCTAAAATCAAATCCTGATTCTAGGAGATTAATGGTTAATGCTTGGAACGTAGCCAATATAGACCAAATGGTTTTACCGCCTTGTCATTATGGGTTTCAAGTTTATACTAGAGAATTAAGCTTTGATGAAAGATTTGAATTGGCTGTTGATAAAGGAAATAACCCACTAGATATGGATAAAACAATAACAAAATCTAATGATATATAACCTTTTTACTTTCATCAGTAAGTAGACATCGGTTAAAGCCTTATACTCATCGACTACTTTACTAATAGTACTCTCAAATTTAAATATACTTTCAAATTTAAATATATCATTTTCAATTGTTTTATCCATATTACCACCAATTGAAAACGATGTCTTTTTAACCTTACTACTGAACCATCCAGTTGAGAATATAAATAGATAAAAGTTTAGCTTTTTACTAAAAATATAATCCATATCTTTACCATAATAATCAAATTCTAACTCAGAGTTAAGATGTTTTTTATATTGTATTATTAACCACTTAACATACTTACCTGGTTTAGAAAAATCTTTCTTTCTAACACTTGTAGGGTCGATATTAACCAATTTATAAAATACACCCTTATCTAAATCAGAATAATATTTTAATCTTATAGCTTCACTACCTATTGTTTTTCTTCATTAAACTTTCTTAAATATCTCATAATCTATATATAAAGACATTTTTCTATAAAAGGAATTAAGTATATACTTATATATACCATAAAAATAAACAAATTATGTCAGGAATTAAAGATAAGACATTCGTATTAAGGGTATCACAAAGACTATTGGAGGAATTTAGAGAATTTTGTGATGAAAACTCTATTAATATGAGTAAGAGGTTAAGAAAATATATGGAAAATGATATAGAGGCTTGGAAGAAAAGAAAAAGTGAAAATTAATTTAATATATACACTATATAAAAAATACACATATAATGAAGCACGTAAGGTCATATAGTAATTATAAGAAACATAAAAATACACAAGAAAAATTCAATGAGAATATCTTAATTCTTAAAGATATTGAACTAAGCTCAAGTGATGAGAATTTTTTCATGGATATTTTTGAGAAAGTCTTAAATAATTATAAGATAGATGAGAGCATAAAGTTAGAAATAAGAGAATATATATCAAATGAGAGCCTTAATGAAAACTTCTTTGATAAGCTAAAAGAAAGGTTTCCAAAAGCAGCAGAAGTATCAAAACTACTATCAGATAAAGCAGAGTCTACACTTGGTAACATTCTAAATAAGGTTAAAGACTTAGTATCTTTTGTTAATAAAATAGCAATAGGTATCAAAGAATTATTTATAATGTTTATAGAAAGTGGTAAGAAATTCTTTATGGAGCAACTTAAAATGGGCAAACTTAAAGAAAAGCTAGAAGAACTTAAACAAAGTAAAAAAGAAGGACTTGTAAAAGAACTTAAACTTATAAAAGAGATATTAACCTTTTATAGAAAAGGCTTCGTTGAAAAAGTAACCAATACTATACAGACCAACCTTTCATCGTTCTTTGGTAGTGAACAAGAAGCAGTTGTTGAATCACTACTACTTGAAAAAGGAAATGTACTTTCCACATTAGTTCATAAGATAGAAGCAGTTCCACCATTCTCAATATTGCATAAAATTGCATCAGGAGCTGAAAAGGGTGCTAATGTATTAATACAAGGGGCAAGTGAATTTACTAAAAAAATGGGAGGACCAGAGTTTCAGCTACCAGTGGTTGCATTGTTAGTAGGATTATCAATTGAGTATATGGTTAAGAGTTCATCAGGACATTGGTTGCTTGATTTAGTTGGACCAACACCTCTTGGTATGGCAATAAAGGGTGTTAAAATTACGGCAACACTTATTGCTCTACTAAGTGCTATTGACGGTATTTTCGGAACAGAACTTATTGGTAGTGCTCATCATGGTGAAGAAGTTAAAATGAAAGATAAAGTGGATGTTAATCCTGATCAAGAAGAAGTTGATGATAAAGAAAAACCGGTTGTAAATGTTCAAGCAGAAGGTAAAGAAGAATAATAAAAAAAGACACTTTAAGTGTCTTTTTTACTTTCTTTAATTCTTATTATTATTTTAAAGCTACTAATGTTAGACTTATTATCAATTTGATCAATATCAACTCTCTCATTATCTATTTTAAATATCAAGGAAACATCATCATAAAAGTCAGGTATTATAGTCTTAAATAATCTCACATACTCACTAATATCAGAGAATCTAAAATTTACTCTTTTTGTTATACCAACCCTATATAAAAACTTAAAATCACCATAAGTAATTACACCGTTATTATTTATATACTCATCACTCTCTCTAAAATATAATGAAATAGTATATAAACCATCTTCTGATTCATATATATTTTCAATATCTATTAATTTAGATATTTGATTATTATCAGCATAATTAGGTATCTCTGGTTTAGTATTCACTATAAGATTTACTAAATCAACCACCTCAGTTTTATTCAAAATATTCACAACTTTACCATTAAACATTTCCATATAATTATATATATAAAAATACAATTATATGTTATGAAAAGAATTAGACCAATTAATAAATTTATATTAATATTTATATTAATAACATCACTAATTCTATGTATATCATTTTCGTTTACTAGGTCATATAGAAGTATTGAGAAAATAAGTAGCGACATATCAATCTATAATGATACTATATTGAAGATTAAAGATGATTTTAATAAATATTTACTATATGATAGTAATATAGAATATGATAAGAAGAAACACTTGGAGAATACCAAAAAATAACTAGATATATTAAATTATCAAACTAATATCAGAGAAAGAAGAATTAATAAATACATTTAATATTAAAAATAATAACATTAAAATAACTAATAAAAGTATTAATTATACTGATACTAAAGGATTCATTTTTAAAAGAAGTATTAATAAGAAAATTTATTACAAAAAAATAGAAGATGTTGATTTAATAAATTTCAAAAAAATAGAATTATATAATAATAAAGAGATTAAAAACTCCATTGAAGAAAATGATAGAATTAATAGAGAAATCTCTTATAAAATAGAGAATATAGTTAAAGAGGTAGAAGAAAACCAAAAGATAAGTATTAAAAATAACCTTTCAGAAAGAAAAAATATATTTTATATACTATCTATATTATCATTAACTTTCATAACTTTATCAATATATTTAACAATTGGACTTATTAATGATATATCTCTTATGATAAAGAGAAATGAAGTGAATAAAGTTACATTATCATTTTTAGTTGAATTTATTAAAAGTAAAAATTAATATGGAATATAAAATATTAAATCAATCACTTTATATTTGTGATAGAATGGGTAACCTTGGTAGAAGAATATCAGAGAATGTTGTATATGGTACATTCGATGATAAAACCTCTACATTTTTAGTTACTAAAATGGATGGTAAAGTGGAACTAAGAGATACTAATGGTAATCTTAGAAGAGTTGTATCAAGTGATACAATAGAAGCTAGATATTCAGGTATTGAAATTATTATTAGAAAGAAAGATGGTAGAACTTGTATAATAGATCAAATGGGAAATGTTAAGAGGTATATATGATATTAAAATATAAAAAATTCACAGAATCAGATAAATCAACTATAAAAGAAGACTTAATCGATAAATTGATATACTATTCTGAATATATGATAGATTATATGAGAGAATATAACAACTCTGGTGTTGGTCGGTATAAAATTATATTTACCATTTAAGAGATAAAAATAAGATGAGTATGAGAATTAGAAAGTTTAATGAAAATAATGATATGAATAGATCATTAAAAGATTATATAAGAGGTAAAATAGAATATACTAAGATAATTAATCTTATGTATAAAAATATGGATATCTTTGATATATTAGGAGATTATATCTATAATGATATATTTTGTGGTAAGATACCAAAGAGTCTAGACTACATAACCAAAAAGGATAAATTAGCAATTTTACTTATAAGTGAATCAGATTTAATTGTAGATAGATTAAAGGAGCTTTATGGTGAGCCAATCTATCATAATGAATTTGGTGAAGGATTTGAGGGTAATTATAATCAAGAAACTGATGAGTATATCGAACCCGAAAATAAGAGTGGATTCGCATCATATTTTATAAATATTGAAGGTGTTGAATTACATGTTGGTTATGATCATAGGGGACTTTCCTTAGAGGTAGAAAAAAATATTGAAATAGAAAAAATATACAAGTCTCTGAAAATATATTTACTATATTTGTATTTATGAAAATATATATACTCGCAGATAAAAATAATATACCATATACCGTAAATGCTTATTTAGCATATAATGGCTTTGAACAATTGGGATATGAAGTTATCTTAATAAAGACAATCGATGATATTAAAGATAATAATCCAGAAAATATTGTATTTGCTGGTATAGGTAATGTTAAAAACTATATTAATAATGTTTTAAAATTAGATATTGATATTGAGAATTTTGACTACCCAAGTGAACTAAGTGAATATTTAGGTCGTAATTTACATAAAGATAAGTTTAATAAGTTTATTAGTGAATTTACTGGTGATAAACCTTTATTTATAAAACCAGTAAATGAACAAAAGCTATTCACAGGAGTTTTAATCAATGAGTATAAAGACATACCACCATTAAAAGAAGATATTGATATATGGGTATCAGAGCCTATTAAATTTATAACAGAATATAGATGCTTTATCTATCATAATAAAATAATAGGATGTAAGAATTATAAAGGAAATCCCTTTAGAAGTATTGATGAAAATGTAGTCTTAGGAGCAGTTAAAGATTTTACCAAATCACCTATTTCATATTCAATCGACTTTGGTCTAACTGATGATGGTAGAACTCTATTAGTAGAAGCTAATGACTCACATTCCTTAGGTGCTTATGGCTTGAACCCACACCTATATGCTAGAATAATAGCAGCAAGATGGGCAGAGTTAACAAATACAAATGACTACTCCTATTATGAATTTAATATATAAATAATGTTTAAAATTAGAATTATAGCACAAAAAGTTTTATGCTTACTAGGTATACTAACTTCTATATTATTTATACCATATGAGTATATTATTAATAATATAGAAATTTCACCAGGTGGAACTATCGGGATGTTAGTTATATCTTTTTGTATTTTTATATTATGTATGGATGGTTTGATTGAGACAAATAATAAAGAAACAAAATATAACATATTCACAATTAATAATGATTGGAAATATAAAAGATAAAATATGATTAAGAAGTTTGAAAATTTTGGAGAATCTAAGCTAAGTAAAGTGTGGTATTTAGAATTATATGATTTACAATATTCTCTAGTAGAGAATGATCCACTATTTATAGAGATAGAAGAATGGGTAAGTGATAATGATCATAATAATGGTTATGCATACTCTTGGAAAGTAGGAGAAGATGATACTGCATATCCACTACTAGATAAGTATTTCATAAATAATGGGCTTATAAAAGATGATATAGTCATAGTGCATTGTCTTTGGTAAGATAAAGAATTTAATTATTAGTATAAACGAATTTAAAACAAAAACTATGGGATATTTTATTATAACACTAATCTTTTTATTTATATGTGTGTTATTTTACAAACTTACGAATGTGAATTGGTATCATCAATTTTTAACACAAGATTTTAAAGATAAAGATTGGTTCACGAAACTTGTTAAATGGTTGGTGAATTGATTTTTTATTAAAATAAAATAGAAAATAAATTTGCAGGTATAAAAACTTTGTTATATATTTGTAGTATAATTAAAGAAAAACAAAAAGGAACAATAATAAATTAATATATAAAATTATGAACACAACAACTTTAAATACAAACTTATCACTGAGATCTCTTTTATTAAGAGAAGGGTCGGGATTTGTCTTATTTGAACGTTGTGATAGTAAATAATTACTATAATAATATATCTAATACAAACCCGATACTCATAAAAGTATCGGGTTTTTTTATGCACTTGTGGTGGAATTGGTAGACACCCTGGTCTTAGAAGCCAGTGCTCGGAAGAGCGTGAGAGTTCGATTCTCTCCAAGTGTACTATAATGCGGCTATGATGAAATTGGTAGCACATGCTAGACTTAAAATCTAGTGGATAGTAATGTCCGTGCGGGTTCGACTCCCGCTAGCCGTACAAAAATGGCCCTATGGTGTAACTGAATAACACACACGCCTTCTAAGCGTATATTCCAAGTTTGAATCTTGGTAGGGTCACAAAAAATTAAATGCTCTGGTAGCCCAATTGGAAGAGGCAATAGTTTTAGAAACTATACAGGTGTGGGTTCAAATCCCACTCGGAGTACAATGTCTCAGTAGTCCCAGTTGTCTTCTAAACAACTACGGGTAATTGGATGCTGAAAATATAGGTTCGAATCCTATCTGAGACACAAATATCTTGGTGGTGAAACCGTGTACGCTGCGGGTTCGACTCCCGTCCAAGATACAAAATGAAAGTAAAATGATAATAGAGATAGATAATAAGACATATTTGGTAGAACCTTGTAAGCATTGTAAAAGAGATGATATCATTTATATAGAGAGTGATTTACCATGGAGTGATAGTAAATTTATATGTGATTTCTGTTGCTCTACCTATTCAATATTTGATACTAATATAGCAAATAAGATATAAATTTGAATAAGAAAAATAAGGCTTTGTATCATAATCGCATAATGAAATAGTTTCCTAAACTATCCTATGTGGGTTGGAATCCCTCCGAAGTCACAAATAAAAAAATAAAATATGAAAACTAAAAATACATTACTACTACTACTCAAAGAATGATTCTTCTTTAGTATAGTAATACCTTATACTCAAGTCTTATCATTAATTTGATAAGACTTTTTTGTTAAAAAAAATTAAAAATATAAATCATGAATATAAAAGAAATAGAAAAAAAGTGGCAAAATAAATGGATAGAAGATAATTCATTTAAATTTGATGTAAACTCTAATAAAGAGAAGAAGATTATCATACCTATGTTTCCTTACCCCTCTGGTAATATACATATGGGTCATATGAGAAATTATACAATATCGGATGTGATTGCTAGATATTGTCGAAATAAAGGATTTAACGTTTGTCATCCAATGGGTTGGGACTCATATGGTTCACCAGCAGAAAGTGCTGCTATAAATAATAATGTACATCCAAAAGAATGGACTGATATCAATATTAAGAATATGAAAGAGCAAATGATTAGAATGGGTATGTCATTTGATTGGAGTAGAGAAATATCAACATGCGAGGTAGACTATTGGAAAAATGAACAGAAGTTCTTTATTGATATGTGGAAAAAAGGATATATTGATAAGAAGATTGGTTATGTAAACTGGGATCCAATAGATGAGAGTGTGGTTTCAAATGAACAAGTTATAGATGGTAAAGGGTGGAGAACAGGTGCTATAATAGAACAAAAAGAAATGATACAATATTACTTTAAAACAACTATGTTTAAAGATGATATGATGAATGTATCCTCTTGTGAAGAATGGCCTGATAATATTACTAAGCAACAAGTAAACTTCATGAGTAAGGGTATAAGAAATGGTGATGATATAAACCCATTCTCAGATTGGTGTGTATCAAGACAGAAATATTGGGGAACACCAATACCTATGATCAATTGTGACAAATGTGGAACTATTCCAAATGAGAATATCCCAGTAGTAGCACCAATTGATGTTGACTTTAATGGAAAGGGTAATCCTATAAGAAATCATGCAACATGGGCGAATATAAAATGCCCAAATTGTGGTGGTGATGCTGAGAAAGAAACAGATACAATGGATACATTTGTTCAATCATCTTGGTACTTTATAAGATATATCTCAGATTTTTTTAATGGTGAGTTCGATCATGATGTTATTAAAAAAATGTTCCCAATTGATTACTATATTGGTGGCTCAGAACATGCTAATAGTCATATGATTTATTCTAGATTTTTTTGGAGAGTTTTTAAAGAAATGAATTATATACCTAAAAATACCTCAATAGAACCATTTAAAAAAGTAATAACACAAGGTATGGTGAAAAATGGTGGGAAAAAGATGAGTAAATCAGCAGGTAATGGTATATCACCAATTGATGTAGTTGATAAATATGGTTGTGATGTTGTAAGAATGTATATGATGTTCAGTGGACCAGTTGAACAAGATATTGATTGGAATGAAGATGGTATAAAAGGTGTGTCTAGATTTATAACTAAAATTATAAATGCTATAACTAAAATAAAAGATAAAGATTTCATATATATTAAAAATGTAAAAAATGAACAAATATCTAAAACTAAAATAGAAGAATTGAATAAAAGAATTGAAAATGTATATGAAGATAATATGAAATTTAATACAATAATAGCATTTTCAATGGAAACATATAATGCAATATCAAAAACAACTGATATAAATATATGGAAAGAGGGAATAGATACCATAATGCGTGGTATAGGTCCAATAATTCCACATATTTATAGTGAAAATTATGAAAATTATGAATAGAAAACTAAAAATGAATAAAGTAGATAAAAAATATTTAAAACTTCTTAAAAAAATTTTAAAAAAAGGAATAGTTAAAAAAGATAGAACCAGAACTGGGACAATATCCTTATTTGGTCATTCGATGCGTTTTAACATGAGTGATGGCTTTCCACTATTAACGTCTAAAAAAATGTTTACAAAAGCAATAATAATTGAATTAATATGGTTTATAAATGGAGATACTAATATTAAATATTTAGTTGACAATGGATGTAATATCTGGAATGGAGACGCTTATAAAAATTATTGTAATAAGTATTGGACATTAGATGAATTATGTAAAATTGAATATGGTAGCTCATATTATGATCATGAGTTAAATGAATATAATTTTGAAGTTTGGACAATTGAAAAATTTATTGAGAAAATAAAAACAGATGATGTCTTCTGTAAAAAATGGGGTGAGTTGGGACCAGTATATGGGAGACAATGGCGTGATTTTAATGGCGTTGATCAATTTAAAGATTTGTTAGAAACTCTTAAAAAAAATCCGGACTCTAGAAGAATGATGGTTAGTGCATGGGATCCATCAAAACTTAATGAAATGGTTCTACCACCTTGCCACTTTAACTTCCAATGTTATACAACAGAAATGACTTACAATGAAAGAATTAAAAGGTGGTTAAAATCTATCAATAAAGATGAATCATATTCAAAAGAAATGACAATGGAAAAATTAGATTTACAAGGATTTCCAAAAAGAAAATTGGATATAAAATGGAGTCAACGCAGTTGCGATTTTTTCCTAGGAATTCCGTTCAATATAGCATCCTATGGTCTCCTACTACATTTATTAGCAAAAGAAGTTAATATGATTCCTAATGATTTAATATTTTCCGGTGGAGATTGTCACATCTACCTAAATCATATAGATGTTGTTAAAGAACAATTAAAAAGTGAAACATTTAAATTATGTAATTTGGAGTTATTGAATAACTCAATATTTAATTTAAAATATGAGGATTTTAAGATTCTAAATTATAAATCTTCCCCTGTATTAAAAGGAAAATTATCAAATTAAAATATAATTAATAAACCTAGGATTATCTGACAAACATCTCCATCTAATTGTCACCACAGGTAATCCTATATCTTTTGATGCATCATGATAGGATTCATAAATTATTCCATCAACTGATAATTTAATTCTATTTATGGGCTTTTTACCAATTCTTTTTTGTCTAATTTTATCCTTGCTTTCCTCACTATGTTTTTTCCCATAAAAGTGATTTTTATCACCTATTCTTTCAGATGCACTTTTTGATAATTTATCACTTATAATATTTGCTCTTTCTAAACCATATAATTCAATATTAGTCTTTCCCTTATTAATTGGCTCTATTCCAATTCTTCTCAAAGATGCAATTTCTCTCATCTCATCATTCCACCTTTTACCATAATTTGGATTTGACTCACCAGATTTACCCCATTTTTCTACCCTTTCTTCCTTTGACATATTAGATATTTTATTATTTAAAGTCTCTGTAATTCGTTTAATTATATCTTCTCTATTTGGATTATTAGTCAAATTATCACCACCTGATGCGTTTTTACCTATATTGAAACCATTATTATTAAATGGTTGAAACTCATCAATAAAATATTAATCTCTTATAAGTAGTTGATCTATTTCACATAATTCTAAAATTTCAAACTTAAAATTGTTTATACCATATTTATCAAATGCTCTTTGTAAATGTATATTTATGTGTTTATTCCCATTTAGGTCATTTATATGCCTCCTCCATCTTTTTCTAATATTATTTGATGAGCCTATGTAAAGTTTATCATTACAAGTTATTTTATATATTCCTATTTCCATAACTTATATATTAATAGTTGGGTCTTATTAGCAAGGGAAGCTAACATGATACCAGATGAATTAATAGGAAATTTAGGAGATTGTCATATATATTTAAATCAAATAGATCCTATTCAAGAACAACTTAATAATAAATCATATAAATTACCAGAATTAAAATTATCAAATAATTCAATCTTTGATATAAAAATAGAAGAAATTTCTATTATAGGTTATAAATCATCTAAAAGAGTTAATTATAAATTATCAAATTAAAATATAATTATCAAATTTTTTATTTTTTGATAAACATCGCCACCTAATTGTAACAACTGGTATTTCTTTATCTTTTGAAGCATCACCATAGGAATCATATATTTTTCCATCTATTGAGAGTTTAACTCTATTTGACGGCTTTATACCCATTCTTTTTTTACTAATTTTATTTTTAGTTTCATCACTATGTTTTTTACCATAGAATCCATTTTTTTCACCTATTCTTTGTGAAGCTAAAAAAGATAGCTTCTCACTTATTCTTTTTGATATTTCTTCGCCATATAATTCAGTGTTTGTTTTTCCAAACCTATTTCTTAGTCCATTTTTCAAATTAGATTTTTGATAATTTGAAAAATCTAATTTCATTTTATCAGACCATCTATTGCCATAATTTGGATTTAATTTACCTATTTTGCCCCATTTTTCTTTTTTTCCTTTTGTTGTCATATTTGATATGTTATAATTAACAGACTCTTTAATTCTATTTATTATATCTATTCTTTTTGGATTATTTGTTAGGTTATCTCCACCAGAAGCACCAGTGCTTATATTTAATACATTTTCATTAAATGGTAAAATACTTTTCAAATATTTTTGCTCTGTTATTAATAATTCTTTTACTTTACATAATTCTATAACCTCAAATTTAAAATTATCTAATCCATATTTATTAAAAACTCTTTGTAATTTTATATTTATGTGTTTATTTTTATTTAAATCATCTATATGTCTTTTCCACCTTTTTTCTATATTTTTTGATGATCCTATGTAGAATTTTTCACCACAACTAATTTTATATATTCCTGAACTCATATATTATTTATTAAATAGTTAGATGTCCCCTTTAGTAAACTAATGAAATTTATTTTTATATAAAAATAAATAATTAAAAACAAATGAACAACGAAACTAATTACCGAGAAAAAATATTAGAGAGCATAAGAGAGATTAAAAACGATGATATTAAAAAAATGAATTTTGATCAAAAATCTGGACCAATAACTAATATAATTGAAGAACAAAAAGTATATTTCTGGATAAGATTATATTTAAATGAAGAAAATGCCATTAATATTGGTGAAAAAATAATAATTAAGTGGAAACAAAGTGGTGAAGAGTTAGAAACACAATTCATGGCTTATGGCAAAGAAGGACTTAATAGAGACAGGGCCGAAGATTTAGTAAATTATGTTCTAGAAGATGATAAAAAAGTATTAACACTAATGGTTGATACCAAAGAAGTAGATATGAGTGATGATATTCCTTTTATAAGAACCCTATTCAAAACTAGCCGCCATTATGAATATAGATTAGTAAAAAGAATAGACTTAGTTTTTATAAATAAAGAAACCGGTGAAGAATTGGATTATTATGATTGTGATTTTTAACTAAATTGTGTTAACTTTACTAAATATATAAAAATAAAAAATAAAATGACAAGAACTATACACCCAACGATTATACAAAAGGTAGTAGAAAAAGAAGACCATTGGTTAGTTTCCATTAAAGAGGGGGATATAAAATTACTAAAATCAACACACATAAAAGCACCAATCGTTAGATATGTTTACTCATTTGAGTGCAAGGGTGATGTAATCACAAAAATAATGATGCTAACTGCTGATATTTGTGTTTTCTCTGGTGATTATGTTTTGTTAATAACAAGAAAATCAAACCCATTTAGAGGAATGAAAGCCTTACCGGGCGGAATAATAGATCCAGGAGAGACCCCTATCATAGCCGCTAAAAGAGAATTGAAAGAAGAAACTAATTTAGATTGTGATATCAAAGATCTAATAGGAATTGGTATTTTTGATGATCCAAATAGAGACCCAAGAAACAGACATGTTATATCTTATGTATTCTCATTTATTGCTCCAGATTCACAAGAATTTAGAGATATAGCAGAGGGATTAGATGATGCTGAAGAGGCTCATTGGGAAAAAATAGAAGAGGCTAGGGAATTTGAATTAGCATTCGACCATAGTAATATCCTTAAAGAAGCAATATCTAAAAATTATTTTAAATAGTCTTATAACCCGATACCCAGGCTATTTCTCTTTTTCCTATATCTGATAAAAAAGAATTAAACCTATCTAGTATAATTGCTGGCTCTCCATCCACATATCTGATAATATCACTAACCCATTTTCTATTGTATAATCTTCTATACGATGTTTTTTACACATTCTATGTATATTAAAAACAGTAGAAATACTTTGTATATTTTTAGTATATTTGTATATGTTTAATAAGATAAAAGGAAAAGGAAATCATATGGGTTATTCAAGATATAAGGGACAAACTAAATCTGAATTTAATAAGAATTATAAAAGAGTTAATGATATAATTGATAAATCACTTGGTGATGTTGACAAAGAAACTTCTTTGGCCCGTAGACAAGCCAATCTAATTAAAGACGAACACAAAGCTATAAACAGAGCAATGGCCGCAAAAGAAATTGGGAACATTCCTATATTTGAGGTTTTCTTTAAAAGAGCACACGAACTCGGTAGTGTATCCACACAAGATTATAGAAGTTATAGATTACAAAAATTAGGAATCTAATAGCTAACTAAGTATATAAGAATAGTTCATACTTTATTTTACCACAATCCCATATTCTATATAAACCAATGGATCTCATATAAGTGCTCTCAGTTATTTTCGACCCTTTTATCCCTAGTTTACTTTTTTTAAACCTAGATTTATGGACCCTTTTGTTTTCTGTGATGTATTTATAATCAGGATTAGACATACTCACTAATTTAAATTTTAAATTCAGATAAAGATTACCAAGTGACCAATCTCTATCTGCATAACTAATTACCCTAGTTGGGTTGTAATTTTTGATAAAGAAATTTAATAATTTACTAGCCCCACCAACAACAGACATATTTAATTTATTGCAAAATCTTGATAAATTCCAACCACTTTCTTCCATCTTCTTCCGACCTTCATTTTTATCAAAGGTCATAATAGATATTAGTTCTTTTTTGTAGAATAAACCAATTGATACTTTGTTATTTGAAGAACCTCCTTGTATGTGATTATCATTTAAAAATTCATTAATGGTTTTATAATCCTTTATTTCTTTAACAACACAATTTCTGGCATATATCCTTTCGTTGGTTAATCCCAACCAATTTATAATTTGACTTTCTAGTATATTTCTTTTGAATGTCCAATCATCTTCCCAGATATGAATAATCCTTATTCCTTTTTCTTCAAAGTGTCTACTCTTATTTAAATGATAGTTTTTATCTTTAAATTCTTCTGAGTGCCAATATAACCCATTTAATTCAAATCCTATTTTTAATTCCGGTAAATAAATATCAATTTCTAAACCATCACGATATGATTGAATTATTTTACCATCATATATTGAATCTATAAAATTAAATAGTTCTTTTTCTTTTATTGAAACTGAATCACCAATTGGATTACAAACGGTACATAGAGGGATATTTGATTTTTTTCTCTTTGTGTAATTATCAATATCTATATCAAACTCATGTGGAAGGTCATAATCACAAGAAAATAAAGAAATTCCATTATTTTTGTACTCTATATAATACATGTCATTGGTTATTCTATATTTTAGCCTATATTCTATATTTTTACTTATATGCTCCTCATTATATTTTTCAATATTTGTCTTTTTGATTTTATCTGATATCTCTTTTATTGAATTCAAGTTGAGCGTTCCGTATTTTTTTATTATTGAACTTCTTATCTTATTCTTTACCCTATCTGATTTTGATGGATTATCAACTCCATATCTGTCTATATTTGTTGATTTTATTTTATTTTTTATATCAATATTCTGTATTGGAAATTCTACTCCCAATTTTTTAAAATTAGTTTTTTTTAGTTTAGTTATAAAATCTTTGTTCTGTAAAGCATACTCAACTCCATATCTTTCTAACATAGTTTCTTTTGTCTTTTTCTTAAACTCGTCCAATTTTAGTGGATTATCAACCCCATATTTTTCTAAGAAGTAGGATCTTAATTTGCTCTTTATTTCCTCTGAATGCATAGCATACTCAACTCCATATCTTTCTAACATAGTTTCTTTTGCCTTTTTCCTTATACTATCAACCCTTGATGGATTATCAACCCCATATTTATTGATGTTAGTTTTCTTTGTCTTTTTGATGATAGATATATTTTGTGTTGCCCAATCATGTCCAAATTTTTTGTTATTTGTGGCTTTTACTCTATCCTTTATACCTTTTGACTTTGATGGATTATCAACCCCATACCTTTTTAAGTTAGTTTCTCTTCTCTTTGATTTAATAGACTTGCTATTATACATACACTTTCTAGAACAAAAATTTCTAAACCCATTTATCATATCAATGAACTTAACCTTATTTCCACAATAACAAATAGGTAGCACCTTCATATCATTTTCATATAGATAGAATTTTTCTTTAAATGTTGTATAGTCTATTTTTTTATCACTTATTGATAGCCACAAATCATAATTTTTTTTCTTAATACCATTTTCTGATAATCTATATAACTCTGTGTTCTTTGTTTCCATATCTAGTAATTATTTAATTTATATATTAAACTATCTATGTTATGTTTTGTATAAATATCAAATAAAATATAAAATTTGTTAGTAGACACTCAATATAAAAATGGTAAGTTAATAGTCAGTTACGTGGATAAAACTGGTGGAATAAAATTAAAATATTATAATTGGGACAATCCAATGAAATATATAACTTGTGATGATGATGATAATGGTAAACATCCTAATTATAAATCATGGGATGGTAAATCAGTAAAACAAGTAGAAGTAAATTACCCTGATAGATACGCAGTTTATGAGTTTCTGGATTCTCTCCCAGAGGAAGAAAGATTGGAGATATTTGAATTTAATACTCCTAAAATATATTTCATAGATATTGAAACAGAAATTGTTGATGGGTTTCCCGAGGCTGAAGACATCTTAGATAAAGAGGGTAATGTCAAAAAAGAAGGAGCCTGTACTAGTGTGTTATCTATATCAGTTGTTTATGATGATAAAATCATATTACTTGGTCTTAGGGATATGCCACAAGACATGCAAGACAGAATAAAGAACAATACAAACAAATACTTCAAGAAGATAAATAATGACATAGATTATAAATTTAAATACGTTAAGTATGATGATGAATTTGATATGCTTTATAACTTTTTCTATAAGATGGTTCCTAAAATGCCTTTATTGACTGGGTGGAACTTCCTTAATTATGATTGGTTGTATTTAGTGAATAGAGCAAAGAAATTAAAAAAATACACAAATGGTAAAGAATATGTTATAAACCCAGCAGTTTCATCTCTCACAAAGAGGTTGAATAAAAAATGGGGTTCTAATTGTGAGCTACCAGCTCATAGAATGATTTTTGATTATATGCAATTATATGAAATAGCCGATTCTTCTATTAAAGTTAAAGAAAGTTCTTCATTGGATTTTGTTTCTGGTAAATTAGTTGGGGTTGATAAGATTAAATTCATAAATTCTATATTCAAATTAAACCAAGATTGCTCTATGAAAGGATATGATTTTAAACAAGATGAAATTTGCCGAAAAGATGGTGATGGTTATTATATGTATGTTGGTACTGATAGAATCGAATTTAGTCTATCGGAGTTTTCATCTTATAAAGACTTATTTAGAGAAGTAAATGTTTCTAACTTACAAACATTATACAATGAGGATTTTGAGATTTATATGTACTACAATGCGGTGGATTCGGTTCTTGTTCAAAAAATACACGAATCTCGTAATTATATATCAATAATATTTGCGATATCTTCCTTAGCACAAATTAAGATAGTTGATGTAGTTTCATCAATGAATAATGCTTTGGGATCATTGGCTATTACAGAGGGAGTTTTAAGAAATAGATTTAGAAATCAAGATAATATTGTCTTATTTAAAGAAGAAAAACATGATGCTGAATCTACCATTGCTGGTGGGTGGGTAAAAGACCCTGTTATGGGTATGAATCAGTGGGTTGTTTGTTATGATTTTGCGAGCTTGTATCCTCGCACCCAGGCGCAGTTCTTTATATCACCAGAGAACTTTATAGGGGTTCAATCATCTTCTGATAAGACACTATGTACCAATGGTGAGTCAATACATCCAACAAATCATGTTGTTTGTGTCAATGGTGTGGTTTTTAATAAGAGGATGTCCCCAACACTATTGATGTTAGAGGATGTCTATTCTGATAGAAAGAAAAATAAGAAGATAATGATGGATAAGAAAGAGGAACTAAATGACGTACTTTTGGAGATAGCTAAGTTGGAATCCGATTTGGTATAAGGAAGCAAAGTATTTTAATATGTAGAAATCATTCCTTTCTTTGGTTCCGTTTCCAAAATAAGAATAAGGAATTTCGAATATTTCAATTTCATCCATTATCATGCCTATTGTATCCTTTATATCATCGGACTTACTTTCAAATAATTTATTATATTGCTTCATATTACTTTTATTGTTTCGAAGTTTAAATTAGGTATCTCTCCATTAACTACTTTTTTTGCGCTTTTTATTATCTTTTTATTATCCTCATAAAATATAGCTTTCTTGAAATTATCTTTTCTTACTATCTCTACTATTTTTTTGCCCTTCCATTGTCCAGCATTTTTTTGATACTTAGGTCTCATGTGAATCCCATACTTAGGTTTCTCTAGTCCTAGATTATTCATCACTTCTAGTAATTTATCTCTTAAATCATCTGGTCTAGCCGTAACGATACATTTATTTTCGGTGGAGTTATAAAATTCTGACAACTCTTTAACAGATTTTGGTGTGCTATCATCAGTATAGATAAACAAATCAGGACAAGTTATATAAACACGAGCCTTCTTTCTTACCCAGTTTCCTAATACCTTTATTTCTGAATTTGGATCTGGTATAAATATCCTACCATTATCTATTTTTAAATCTTTTATACCTTTATTGATATTAATTAATGATTTATCTAATAAATTTTTTGCGGATAAATTTTCGTTGATATACTTAGATATAACTTCTTCAAATTTTGGCGTTTTAACTAATGTATCGTCAAAATCAAAGATGTGTATAGTATTAAAGTCTAGATATTTTTTTACCATATTTTATATATTAATATATAGGATGATGAAATACCTAAAAATATTTGAAAACTTTAATTCTGATGAGAAAATTCATGAAATTTGTAAAAAATATAATATCAAAAATTATACTATAAATCCGGATGGATCAATAGATGTTGATGGTGATGTTTATTTATATAGAAAAGGATTAACTAAAATTCCACTGAAGTTTAGAAAAGTTAGTGGATATTTTGATTGCCATGATAACCAATTAACTTCACTAGAGTTTGCTCCAACTTCAGTCGGTGGATATTTTAATTGTTCTAGTAATAAATTAACTTCATTAGAAGGTGCTCCAACTTCAGTCGGTGGCGGTTTTTATTGCCATTATAATCAAATAACTTCACTAGAGTTTGCTCCAACTTCAGTCGGTGGTAATTTTTATTGTAATAATAATAAATTAACTTCATTAGAAGGTGCTCCAACTTCAGTCGGTGGATATTTTTATTGCCATGATAACCGATTAACTTCATTAGAAGGTGCTCCAACTTCAGTCGGTGGAGATTTTAATTGCAATTATAATCAAATAACTTCATTAGAGGGTGCTCCTCTTTCAGTCGGTGGTAATTTTTATTGTAAAAATAATCCAGTCTATGAAGTCTGGAAATTATTTAAAGATTTGGATAAAATAGAAATTCTAAGTGATTCTGACATCTTTAGGGAGGTTGATGGAAAGCCCGGTATTATTTTAGATAGGCTAAATTCATTCTTAGAAGACATAGGAAAAGGATCGGTTAATAAAGTTGAAGGATATATTAATATATAGTTTAATGAAGCACCTAAAAATATTTGAAAACTTTAATTCTGATGAGAAAATTCATGAAATTTGTAGAAAATATAATATCGAAAATTATACTATAAATCCGGATGGATCAATAGATGTTGATGGTGATGTTTATTTATATAGAAAAGGATTAACTAAAATTCCACTGAAGTTTAGAAAAGTTAGTGGTCATTTTTATTGCCATAATAACAAATTAACTTCATTAGAGGGCTCTCCAACTTCAGTCGGTGGTGATTTTAGTTGTGATGATAATAAATTAACTTCATTAGAAGGTGCTCCAAAGTCGATCGGTGGAGATTTTAATTGCAATTATAACCAATTAACTTCATTAGAAGGTGCTCCAACTTCAGTTGGTGGTAAATTTAATTGCGGTGGTAACCAATTAACTTCATTAGAAGGTTCTCCAACTTCAGTCGGTGGATATTTTTATTGCCATGATAACCGATTAACTTCATTAGAGTTTGCTCCAACTTCAGTCGGTGGTAATTTTGATTGTCATAATAACAAATTAACTTCACTAGAGTTTGCTCCAACTTCAGTCGGTGGAGGTTTTTATTGTCATAATAGCAAATTAACTTCATTAGAAGGTGCTCCAACTTCAGTCGGTGGTGATTTTTATTGCCATTATAACCGATTAACTTCATTAGAGGGCTCTCCAACTTCAGTCGGTGGTGATTTTTATTGTGATAATAATCAATTAACTTCATTAGAAGGTGCTCCAACTTCAGTTGGTGGTAAATTTAATTGCCATGATAATCAAATAACTTCATTAGAAGGTTCTCCTCTTTCAGTCGGTGGCCATTTTTATTGTTATAATAATCCAGTCTATGAGGTATACAATCTATTCAATGATAAAGACAAAATAGAACTTCTAAACGACTATGACATCTTTAGAAAGGTTAATGGAAACCCAGCTATTATTTTAGATAGGCTAAATTCATTCCTAGAAGACATAGGAAAAGAATCGGTTACTGAAGTTAAAGGATATATTAATATATAGTTTAATGAAACACCTAAAAATATTTGAAAACTTTAATTCTGATGAGAAAATTCATGAAATTTGTAAAAAATATAATATCGAAAATTATACTATAAATCCGGATGGATCAATAGATGTTGATGGTGATGTTTATTTAGATGAAGAATCATTAACTAAAATTCCACTGAAGTTTAGAAAAGTTAGTGGTCATTTTTATTGCAATTATAACCGATTAACTTCATTAGAAGGTTCTCCAACTTCAGTCGGTGGAGGTTTTTATTGCCATGATAACCAATTAACTTCATTAGAAGGTGCTCCAACTTCAGTTGGTGGAGGTTTTTATTGCCATAATAATCAAATAACTTCATTAGAAGGTGCTCCAACTTCAGTCGGTGGTGATTTTTATTGCCATAATAACCAATTAACTTCATTAGAAGGTGCTCCTCTTTCAGTCGGTGGCCATTTTCATTGCCATTATAATCAAATAACTTCATTAGAGGGTGCTCCTCTTTCAGTCGGTGGTAATTTTTATTGTAAAAATAATCCAGTCTATGAAGTCTGGAAATTATTTAAAGATTTGGATAAAATAGAAATTCTAAGTGATTCTGACATCTTTAGGGAGGTTGATGGAAAGCCCGGTATTATTTTAGATAGGCTAAATTCATTCCTAGAAGACATAGGAAAAGAATCGGTTAATAAAGTTGAAGGATATATTAATATTTAGATTATTAATTAAACTATATTCCTTATATTCTGTATAACTCATAAATAATAATACCTATATGTCATTTAAGAAAGATTTGTTAAAATTTAAACCGAGGAAAACTCAAAGAGATACAATGGAGTTTATAGATCAAAGGTATAAAGAAAATCCATTGAGTAAGTTTTTCTTACTAAATTTGCCCGTTGGTAGTGGCAAATCACACTTGGCTATAATGATTACTGATTGGTATAGAAAGAATGTGAATAGAACAGCCAAAATAGATGTTATCACAAACAGCAAATTATTACAAGATCAATACTCCGACACATATGATTCTATTTCTGATTTGAAAGGAAAGGATAACTATGATTGTAAGAACTATTCTTGTTCTTGCGCACAAGGTTCTGAATTCAATAGACTCAATAAAACCAAATGTGATGATTGTCCTTATACGTATGCCAGGGAGGGATTTATGAGTGGTGGTATATCACTTACTAATTTTTATTTGTATATTTTATATTCGATGTATAATCAAAAATTAATGGAGAGTAGGGGAGCCAAAGTACTTATTGTTGATGAATGTCTACACCCATCAACTTTGATAACAATGAGTGATGGCACCAAAAAGAGAATAGATTGTGTATCTATTGGTGATAGCCTATTGACTATTAATGAATCTACAAAAAAAATAGAAGAAAAAAAAGTCAAAAAATTACACAAAAATTTAAATAAAGGGACACAAATGTATGAGGTTGTTATGGAAAATGGTGATCTTTTAAAGATAACAGGCAATCATAAAGTAAAATTAATAAATGGCGATTGGAAAAAGGTAGAGGATCTAAATAGAAGTGATGAAATTTTATATATAAAAGAAACCGAATCCCATGACTTTGACAACAACGGAGATAGATGATATATATGATTTTATAGTATCTAATAAAAGTAAATTTATTTATAAAAAATTTAATAAATTAAAAGCCTTGAATAATTTGGTGGCCGATTTTGGTATATCATTTAAATCAATAGATCATTGCTTTGATTATCTAACTAACCACTGGGATAAAAAGTGTAAATATCATAAATGTAACATAGATAGAAAAATAATTGGTTTCGTAGATAGAAAAGAGTTCAATGATTGTGTTATAAAATATGGTATTTATAAACATTGTGGGATGGGTTGTAGTAGAAAAAATATGTCAGAATCACAGATGGGTTTGGGTAATACATCACATAGGATGTCCAAGGAGACTAGATTAATATCTCATAAAAAACAATCTATTAAGATGAAAGAAAATATAAGGACGGGTAAATTTATTCCAAGTATAACTAATAGTTGGTCTAATTCAAGATGTAGTATATCCTTTATTAGAAAAGGTATAAAAATAAATATAAAAACAAGATCGAGTTTGGAAGCATATTTCCAATTAATTAATACTGATTTTTTATACGAGAAATTAGTAATACAATATAAACTCAATGGTATAAAATATAATTATATTATTGATTTTGTCGACCATATAAATAAAAATATTTATGAAATAAAACCAGATTCTGAAATAAGTACAAAAAAAAATAAAGCAAAATTTAGATGGGCCAGAAAATGGGCCAAAACCAATGGTTATAATTTTACTATAATAGGTAATAAATGGTTTTATGATAATTATAGACAAGATATAGTTATTGATCAACCATGTGAAGATAAGTTAATTAAAAATTTAAAACAATTTAATGAAAATAAGAAGTATAAAAAAGATAGATTATAATGAAGATGTTTATAATCTACATGTAGAGGATAATCATAATTATTTTGCAAATAACCATTGTGTTAGTAATTGTCACACCTTTGATGATGTTATGTCTAGTTTTATATCAATAAATATTTCAAAGAACTTAATAAAGAAGTTTAAATTTTCTAATGAATATGATATTCTGAAGGGTTTGTCCGCAATAAATAATATAACAGATGCTTCTAATTTTTTGAAATATTTAAATAGTGAGATATTACAAACTATGGATGATATGGAAAATGGATTACATAGTGTTAAGAGGAATGTGGCGGAAACCAAAAGAGATTTAAAAATATCAAATTTAATAAAGTCTAAAAACTCTGATGTAAAAGTTATGCAGTTAATAACTGATCTTAAGCAATTTCACTTAAAAATAGAAGTCTTCTTAAAAGAATTTAAAGATAATCCAAATAATTGGGTTGTTGAGAAATCATATAATAATAAAACAAGACAGAGTGAATTTTCAATTGAACCAATTTGGGCTTATGATTATTTAGATAAATATGTATTTAGTAACTATGATATGGTATTTTTGATGTCTGGTACTATCCTTGATAAAAATCTTTTTTGTCAATTAAATGGATTGGATGCTTCTAAGTCTGTATACTATTCTATACCATCACCATTTAATGTAAAACATAGGCCAATTTTTTATATGCCATTAGGTAAGATGTCCTATAAGAAAAAGGAAGATACATTTAAAACATATATTCCTTATATAAAAAAATTATTATCAAAATATAAAGGTAAAAAGGGAATAATACACACAAACTCATTTGAGTTATCTAATTGGATAGAAAAGAGTATAAAAGACCCAAGGTTAGTATTTCATGATTCGTCTAATAAAGATGAAATTTTAAAAATGCACAAAGAATCAGACGAAGATACCGTTATAGTTTCTCCCTCTATGAATACTGGTGTGTCTTTTGATGATGATACTGCTAGGTTCCAAATTATTGCTAAGGTTCCTTATCCATCATTAGCTTCACAAAAGAATAAATTGAGACAAAAGAATAATCCAGAGTGGTATTCTTGGAAAACATCCTCTGTACTACAACAATCTTGTGGAAGAATAGTTAGGTCCGGTTTAGATTATGGTGATACTATAATTATAGATGAATCTTTTGGTGATGTTATCAGATATAGCTCACATTTTTTACCTGAATGGTTCCAAGAATCTATTAAGTCTGTAAAGGTTAAGAAATAATTATTTTTTAACCTCAAAGGTTAAATCAATTGAAGACATCCAACTAATCGATTCTTTGGATAGTGTCTTTATATAACTACTCATAACATCAACATTTTTTAACCAGACCCCATTATTTTTGTGTATATAAATATTAGATAGTAAACATTTATTTCTATTTTCAAAATGATTAATTGCGAATTCTAATTCTTCATAAAAATCATCACCAAAGTTAAATTCTGTGTTTTTGGTCGGCTCCCTTCTAATTTCTAGACTTATTTTTATACCATTATATGGTTTTCTAGGGTCAGTTTGTGTTTTCTGTAGATACTTTGGATCTTTTATTATATTTTTATCACCCATGGATAAAGCATTTATCAAGTTTATGTTATGAAACATCAAACCAAAATCTTGTATAGTTAAAAATATATCTTTAACATCATCAAAGTTCATATTAAAATTTTCAAATAATTTAATATATTTCATTATTCAACTAAATCATCGCCCCAGATTTTCTTTTTCATTTCTGTGTCGTTTCCCTCTTCATCTGTTGAATCATCTTCGATCTCCTCATCTGAATTTTCGATATCCTCTATGTGATTAAAATCATCTATACCTTCCTCATTTTCATCATCTTCGGAAAAATTTCCTAAGTCAAATTTTTCAAATCTTTTAAGGTATCGCATGGTCTTTTTGGGCTTTTTTATTATATATTAAATAAAAAAAGATTTTTTCAAGTTTTGTGATAAATATATAGTATATGGATAATAAAATTTACAAAACAGAAGATTATTTTAGATATAATAAAATATCTCAAGAATTTATAGAATCATTAGACTCTTATATAATAAAAGAATCCAAAGAAAATGTTAGTAAGTCTGTAATAGAAAAAGTTATTAGTGATTTAAAACTTAATCTAAATTTGGTTGGTGTCTTTGGTAGTGGCATTGGTGCTTTTTATCCAATTGTTGATGCTTTAATAAAAGGTATTAATATAGATGCGAATGAAGATACTATTGTATTAATGACAGTTTGTGCTATGACGATAATATATTTTGAAGAGAAGAAATTAAAACAGGAGGATCAAGATAAGATAGTTAAAGATTCTAAATATATGTTAGAAGAACTTAAACTAAAAGGTGTTGGTAATGGTATAATGAAAAAGTTAGTAAAGGCTTTTCAGTCTATAAAAAACATATTTTCTATTATATCTAAGCACTTAGGAGCTGTGTTTGGTGGATTTGTTGATATGTTTTCTTATACAGCTATATTAATTCCTATAATGAATTCTATATTTTTTGTTGTTGGTAAATATAATATGAACTTAGATAATTTAATAGAAAATTTCTTAGGATTATCCATTGGAGTTGGGACTATTTTTGCTAAACATGCAATGGTTGATGTTATCGATAGATTAAAAACGAAGTTCTCAATAAAGAAAAGAGTATTAGATGAGATTGGGACACCAATGGCCAAAAAGTTTGGAGATAAGACCTATGGTCTAAAAAATGAACCAGAAATGCCCGAAGGTACGGAAATAATACAAGAACAATAAACTTAGATGCTATTATTTATATAATATCTAAATAAATTGTTACCGTAAATGACCCCACAACTAGAAAAAGTTTTCTTTAATTATATATTAAGGAATAAAAAATATTTCACAATAGTAAGTCCATTTTTCTTTCGAAATCCGGAGATACAGTTTGTTTATGGGGTTATGATGAATTATATGAATAAATCATCTGAATCAAAAATACCAACACCAAGACAAATATTAGATATGGTGTCTCTGGAGGATAAGGAGGGAAATGTAACAAAGGAGATATTAAAGTCCATACTTAAAATAGATCTAGAAGAATATAGTGAGAAAGATTTTATCTTACCTAAATTTAATGCTTGGGTTTTATCAAATAGATTAAAAACAGGAACGGTTGATATAATAGAAGAAACTAGAAATTTAGAAAATATATCAGATTTCGATAAGGCGGTAGAAGCCGCAAATAGAATAAAGGCTATTGTCGATGATATGTCTTCTACTAATTTTGTACAAGATGATGATTTAGGTTCTGATTTTGATGATCCAGATCATCATATGCAAGATTCTTCAAAATATAAAGTTCCTTGTGGATTTGAAACAATAGACCATATGCTAGGTGGTGGCTGGGATATACAAACATTGAACGTAATTATGGCTCAAACAAACGGAGGAAAATGTTTTTTTAGTGATGGTGAGATAAATACTAGGAATATAAGCAATAAGGAAATAAAATCAATTAAAATAGGTAAAATTTTTACCAACATTAGCAAGGGACATACTAACATTTAATATATATTTATATGAATGCAAAGAAAAGATACAAGGATATAAATCTACCATTTATTTGTCCCATAAATAATAGGTCATTTAACTCAACAAAAGGATTATCTGTTTATTTAACTAAAACACTAAAGACAGATCATAGTTTATATTATGATAAATATATAAACCACCGAGATTCTTCTTGTTTTTTCTGTGGAGAAAAAGGAAAGTTTATGTCGGCCGGTAAGGGATATAGAAATTTATGTAAAAACAAAGATTGTTTGAAAAAATCTATGAAATCACATTCGGTTGAGGGATTTATGTATAGAAACCTATGTTCTAAAGAAGAGGCCAAGATTTTGTTTGATGTTGAAAACGAAAGACAATTAAAGAAAAGGACAAAAACTGCTAATAAATTAAGAAAAAAAGATCCATTATGGGATAAAAAGAGAAGTAGAAATTGTAAAGAATTTTGGATAGAAAAGGGACTAACAGAAGAAGAATCTATTATAAAAGCTAAAGAATCTATGGATGATATACACAAAAAAACATCTATTATTTTTGAATCAAATCCAAAGAAATATGCTTCTAAATATAACACAAAGATAGAATATTATTTAAAGAGAGGTCACTCTGAGGAAGAATCTTTGAATATTTTATCCGAGAGACAATCTACATTTTCTTTAAATAAATGTATAAAAGGACATGGTGATAAAGTAGGAACCAAAATTTGGTTAAAAAGACAAGAAAAATGGCAAAAATCATTATCTGAAAATGGTAATATAAAAGGTGGTTATTCGAAAATAAGTCAAATATTATTTTATGATATTTTAAAACATTTTGAGATAATAGAAAGAGACTCTATATTCTTTTGGACAAAGAATAAAGAACACCTTATAAAGTCTGATAAAAAAATATATTTATATGATTATACTGATACTAATAGAAAAAAAATAATAGAGTATAATGGTGATCAATATCACGCAAATCCGAGTATATACGAAGCCAATAGTTATCCGCATCCATATCACAAGAGTAATAAATATAGAGCAGTTGATATATGGGAAAGAGATAGAAATAAAATAAAATTAGCAGAAAATAATGGATATGAAGTACTCGTTGTGTGGGATTCGGATTATAGAAAAAATAAAAAAGAAATAGTACAAAAATGCTTAAACTTTTTAAACAGTTAAATAAAAAAAGAGACAAATATAAAATTTGTCTCTTTTTATTATTTACTTATTTATCTAATTTATTCAAAATAAAGGGAGTTGCTATCAATAATGCTATTGTAGATGGTATAGTAAACCACATAGCAATTGGGAAATCTAAAACACTCTCTGAGCTAATTATTGTTGTTATTGTTAACAAACAGGCTATTAGTAAAATAGTGTATAGTACATTTTTTTGAAAACTAAGGAATTCTTTTAACTTTTTCATATCTTTAATATTTATTTTCTTTATATATTAAAAATTATAATCAAACAAATTATTAATATATTATATAAATTAATATGTTAGATAATTATGAAATAATAGAAGCAGATTCTCTATTAGAAGGAAAATATGATAGACCACTATATGATAAATTTATTGAAGCTTATGAAGTAGACAACTTAGAGGTTGATACACCAAATGGTTGGATAAAGATAGAAGGAATTGGTAAAACTATTGAATTTTATGAATGGGAAATACAAACATCTGGTGGAAAACATCTAATATGTGCAGATAAACATCTATTATATAGGTGTGATAATATGAATTTTTATAATAAAAAATGTGACATAACAGAAATATACTGCCAAGATTTGAATATAGGTGATTTTATAATGACTAAGGATGGTCCTGAGATGTTGATGGATATTTATAAAAATGGTAATAAATCGAATATGTATGATTTACAATTATCAGAAGGCTCTAATAAACAATACTACACAAATGATATACTTAGTCATAATTCACTTTGGATGCAAAACTTTGCAGTTAGGTCTGCTGATCTTGGCTATAATGTACTTTACATTACGTTGGAAATGAATGAGCGAAAAGTTATGAAAAGGCTTGGTGCTATGAGATTGAAGATTCCTATAAATGATTATGATAAAATGTCTAAAGATAGAGAATTTATAAAAAAGAGAATAAATTCACTTACTAAAAAAACTGGCGCAGTTGGTGGTGATTTGTTTGATAAAAAAATAGGTAAGATAATTAGTAAATTCTGGGCTGCAGGAACTGCTAATATATCAGATTTTGATAATTACATTCAAGCACTAAAAGATAAGAGAGATATAAAAATAGATGTTATAATAGTTGATTATATCGCTTTAATAGCACCAATTAAAGGTATTGGTTCTGATAGTCTTTATACTAAAGGGAAACAATTAGCAGAGGGTCTAAGAGCACTTGGTTCTAAATATATGTGTCCTGTTATAACTGGTGTGCAAGTGGCTAAGGATGCTTGGAACTCATCAGATATAACACTTGAGAGCGTACCTGAATCAAAAGCAATTGCAGAAACAGCAGATACATTCTTTTGTATAATAAGAACAGAAGAAATGAAAAGACAAAACTTATATAGATTTAAACTACTAAAACAAAGAGATGGTGATTTTTTAAGATCACAAATAAAATTAAACCTTAATCCAACCTTTTTGACTTTAGAGAAGGACGAATTTATAGATCAATAAAAAATAAAATAGAATATATGAGCAGAGATGAAATCGAAAAAGAAGATTTAGAAAAATATAATTATATAATATCTGAAGATGAGGATATAGAATTGATCCTAACTAATGATGATGATGATGATGATGATGATGATGATATAGAAGATATGGATGAAGACATGGAAGATGTTGTTGATGTTGATGAAGATACAAAGAGTGCTGTATTATCAAAACATAAAATAGAAGGAAAGCACTCATTAAAATATGATTCTATTTTTAAGGGTAAAAAAGAAGAACCACTTAAAGAAGAAGATATGTTAGATAGCTCTACATATACTAAGGATACTATAGAAGTTGATAAAACTTCTAGCTATCACCATGAGTCTATAAATAACGAAGTCTATATAAGAAGTAAGTTAGTAAAAGAAAAGGTATATGGTGTGTTAAAAGAACACACTAGTATAAACTTTATGAATAATAGAAGAAAACCATCTAGGTTAGATTTTAACAACTATTATGACTTGTTAAAGACACATTTATTAGCAGAGAGCTTTACTAATATTGAATTATTTAATGAACTATCTGTTTATTTTTCTGACAATCTTTTCAATATGTTTAAATTATTAGATAATAAATGGCGGAATATAATAATATCAGAGTTACAAGATCATATAGGTGAAAATAAAACATCTAAGGAAATCCAAAATAGAAATATATATGAGGGAACAGAATTAGAATTCATACAACTACATGATGATGGAGAAAAAAAAGTAATAACAGGTGTTGTTTTAGAAACCTTTTATAAAACTTCCACATTCAAAGTAGATTCCTATGAGAATATTTATGTCATAAAACTAGAGGACATAACAAAAATTTTAAACAATACAAAGTTTAAATATAATTTAAATAAATTAAATAATATTGATTTTTTATAATCATAAAAAACCAATTAAAAACAAAAAACAACTATATCGGCTTATATTTTGAGTCAATATATATAGAACAAAAAAAATATAAAATATAAAATATGATAAAAGTTATAAAGAGAAATGGTAAGAAGGAACCAGTTATGTTGGATAAAATCCTAGATAGAATAACACAACAAACATATGCGCTAGACAATAAATGGATTAGCCCATTTGATGTTGCACAAAAAGTTATAGCAGGAGTAGCTCCCAATATAAAAACATCTGTTTTGGATCAATTAGCAATGGAGACTGCTGCTTCTTTGGCTACCAAACACCCAGATTATTCAATATTGGCCGCTAGATTGGCTATCACCGCATTACATAAAGAAACTAAAAAAAGCTTTTCTGATACGGTTAAGGATTTATATAAATACACAAATCCAATAACAGGCAAGAAAGCACCGATTGTGTCTAGGGAGTTTTATGAATTAGTAAAAGACAACAAAGATGAGTTAGATTCTGCTATCGTCCATTCGAGAGACCATAATTTTGATTATTTTGGATACAAAACACTTGAGAAGTCCTATTTACTTAAAACAAACGGTAAAGTAGTTGAGAGACCACAATATATGTATATGAGAACTGCTTTACAAATATGGGGTGATAATTTAGAAAAAGTTAAATCGACTTATAACTTATTATCAGAGGGGTATTACACACATGCAACACCTACTTTGTTTAATTCGGGCACCAATAGGCAACAATTATCTTCTTGTTTTTTATTAGATACAGAATCTGATTCTATTGAGGGTATTTTTAATACACTAAAAGAATCTGCTCAAATATCTAAAAATGCTGGAGGAATTGGAATTTCTTTTAATAAAGTTAGAGCAAAGGGAACATATATTGCTGGTACTAATGGCTCATCAAATGGTGTTATACCATTCTTGAAGATTTTTAATGAAACTGCTAGAGCGGTTGATCAATGCTTCACACCTGAGTCAAAAGTCATGACAGATAATGGTTTAGTAAATATTGATGAAATTAAGAAAGGTGATTCCGTATTAACATCTGATGGTAAGTTTAATAAGGTTTTAGAAAGAAAAGAATTTATAAAAGATGAGGATTTTGTAGTAATTAAAACAAATAGTGGATTAAATAGGGTAACAAAAGAACACCAAATATTAGTTATTAGAAATCTATCAAAAGATATTGAAGACTCGGCTATTATATTAGGTATAAAAAGTGGTGTATATAACATAGAATGGATATCTGCAAATGAACTATTAAAAAGTGATAAAATAGTAAAATATTAATTTAATATATAGTAATATATACTTAGGTATATCCAAAATATATTAAATACTATTAAATAGAATGATAAAGTTAACAAATGATATAGTTATAGAAAAGTTTATAAAAAAGCATGGAAATAAATATATTTATAATTTAGTTGATTATAAAGGTGCAATTACTAAGGTTAGTATAATATGTAGAAAACATGGTTTATTTAAAATAACTCCAAATAGTCATCTAAATGGAAGTGGATGTTATGAGTGTGGTAGAGAAAAAGTAAATGTATCAAGATTAACAAATAATGATAATTTTATAAGTAAATGTAAAATAATTCATAATGATATTTATGACTATTCAAAAGTTGAATATAAAGGAATAAAAGAGTATGTTGTTATAATATGTAAAAGACACGGTGAATTTAAACAAAAGTCAGCAAAGCATCTACAGGGACAAGGTTGTAAAAGATGTAGTAATGAGAAAATGTTTGTTAATTTTGAAAAGATGTGTTTAGATAAATATTTAGGATACTCATATGGTGAAATGATATACAATGGTATGTATAATAAAATCATAATAACTTGTGAGAAACATGGTAATTTTGAAAAGACACCTATAGATTTTTATCACAAAGAAAGACTTTGTCCAAAGTGTATAAATAGATGTAAGTCAAATGATGAAACAAAATGGTTAGATGAATTAAATATACCAATTGATAACAGAAATATCTATATAAAATTTGGTAAAAAAACATTTTGTGTTGATGGAATAGACTATGATAATAAAGTAATATATGAATTCTATGGAGACTTCTTTCATGGGAATCCAAATGTTTATAAGAAAGATGACACTAATCCACTATTAAAGGAAACTTATGGTGAATTATATGATAAAACAATGAAGAAAGAAAAAATGATATTAGATAGTGGTTATAAGTTAGAAACTATCTGGGAAAGTGAATATAAAAAAGAAAAAAGAAAAATATGAGAGATGTAATTGAAAGTGGTACTGAGTGGATTGAAGATCCAGTAGATCTTAACTTAGATATAGACAAATTAAGATTTGAAACTATTGAAGATTTAACAATAGAAGAAATAAAAAATCAAAAAGTATATGATTTGGAGGTTGAAAACCAACATAATTATATTGTTGATGGACTTGGATTAGTTCACAACGGTGGAGGTAAATAAGCGTCTGCTTCCACTTTAAAAAATCTGGAGGATTGCTGGGAGTTCCTTAGAGTTATTAATACTACAACGTAAAGAGTGATCTTATGCGTGAATGTTTGAAAAATTAATAAATTGGATAATCAGCAGCCGAGCATCTTAGGGATAAGATGAAGGTTCAACGACTAATGTTAGTAATGTAGAAAACAAGAAAACAACACGAGTACCAGACACATATTTTATGTGAAGATATAGTCTAAACTTATATGAAAGTATAAGAGAATAGGATAAAGAGCCTATTGTTAATACACAAATGAAACGCAAAGGAAGTATTGCTATTTATTTAGAGCCTTGGCACGCAGATGTTATGGACTTTTTGGACCTTCGTAAAAACCAAGGTAAAGAAGAATTAAGAGCAAGAGATTTATTTTTGGCTATGTGGGTTAATGATCTATTTATGGAGAGAGTTGATTTAGATGAAGATTGGGCTTTGATGTGTCCGAATGAGTGTGATGGCCTTAATGAAACATATGGTGAAGAATTTAGAGAACTTTATATGAAATATGAAAGTGAAGGAAGATATAAAAAGGTAGTAAAGGCTAGGGATGTTTGGAATAAAATATTAGAATCACAAATTGAAACTGGTACTCCTTATATGTTATATAAAGATTCTATTAACAGAAAATCAAACCAAAAAAACATAGGAATTATTAGAAGTTCTAATCTTTGTTTAGATGGTGATACTATAGTAGAATGTAGAGTCAATGGACTTGAAAGTGAATTAACAATGGTACAAATTGATGAAATCTTTAAATCTGGGCAAGAGATAGAAGTCTTAAGTATGGATGTTGCGACTGGTTTAAATGAATGGTGTTTAGTTGATAATTCAGGAATGACCAACAATGATGCTGAAACTATTAAAATAACCGATGAAGAAAATAACACTATTATATGCACACCAGAACATAAAGTATGGACTAGTAATAGAGGTTATGTTATGGCTAAAAATTTAGTAGAGACAGATGAGTTAAAAATCAATAAAAAGTCGATTGTTGACAAAGGGTTATATACCTATCTATAAAGAAGATTGGGAAAATAAATTTAAAAACAAAAAGGAAGAAATAATAAAGTTTCTTAAAAATTATAAAATTGTAAAAAATCAATATACAAAAAAAAATAAAGAATAGCATGTTAAAAATAGAAAAAGTAAAAAATAGACCGGTTTATGATATAACCGTTAATAAAAATCATAACTTTTATGCTAACGATATACTAGTACATAACTGTGCTGAGATTGTAGAAGCAACTGGAATTACTAAATCACAAAAAGATATTCTTAATAATAAGGAGTTATTAGATAGCTTGGGGTTGTCTGAATTTTATGGAAGAGAATCAGTTAATGAGACTGCGGTTTGTAACTTAGCATCTATTGCACTTCCTAAGTTTGTTAATAAAAACAAAACATATAACTTTAAGAAATTATATGATGTTGCTTATAATGCGGTTATTAATTTAAATAATGTTATTGATACAAATTATTATCCATCAGAATCTGCTAAATTTTCTAATATATTACATAGACCAATTGGATTAGGAGTTCAAGGACTATCAGATGTTTTCTTTATGAGTGGATTTGCTTATGATTCTGAACAAGCCAAACATTTAAATAAAGAAATATTCGAAACGATATATTATGCATCCATTAAGGCTTCTTGTGACTTAGCAAAAGTTGATGGTGCTTATACAACATATGAAGGTTCTCCTATGTCGGAGGGTAAGTTCCAATTTGATTTATGGAATGTTACTCCAACTAAGAGGTGGGATTGGGATAAACTTAGACTAGAAGTTTTAGAATATGGTGTTAGAAATTCACTAACTGGTTGTATTATGCCAACTGCATCAACTGCTAATATACTTGGTAATGAGGCCTCTTGTGAAGTACAGACATCAAATATGTATACAAGAGGTGTCTTATCTGGAACTTTTATTTTAGTTAATAAATACTTAGTTAAAGAATTAGTTAAATTAGGAATATGGGATGATAATATTAGAAGAAAGATAATTTCTGAAAATGGATCGGTACAGAATATTCCAGAAATACCAACGAATTTAAAGGAAGTATTTAAAACGGCATATGAAATAAAACAAAAAAATGTTATTGATATGGCGGCTGATAGAGGAGCATTTGTTGATCAAACACAATCTATGAATATTTTCATGGATTCTCCAAACTTTGCTAAATTAACTGCTATGCATTTCCATGGTTGGGGTAGAAGAAGTTTTATGAGAGCTGATGATGGTTCTCCTATTTTGCCTAAAAACAAGGATATAAAGGTAGTTTATGATAAAGATGGAAATCCTAGATTTTATAAAGATGAGAGAAATTCATTAAAAACTGGTATGTATTATCTTAGAAATAAAGCTAAATCTGATGCTGTTAAATTTACGGTTCAAGATGATAAAAACGTTGAAGACCAAGTTTCTGATCTAGAAACACAGATGTCTGATATTGCTTGTAGCCTTGATGATGAAGATTGTCTTGCTTGTGGGTCATAATCCACTAAAAAATTATAAAAATCCCCATTATTCAATCAATAATGGGGATTTTTTATATAATTTAAAACCTTTATATAAAAAATCCACCTTTGAAAAAAACGAAATTTGAAAGATTATAAATATAAACACATGAAATTAAAACTTTGTGTAAAAAAATAATAGAACATAAAACTAAAATAATCAGTAGTTATTTAGAGGGTTACTTCGTATGCAATTGAAAAAAACACCCACTAGAAATTTTCTCTGGTCTTTATAAAGTTTTAAAGTAACATAGTAGTAAGAGACTTGCCTTATCAGTAAGCCCCTAAAATTTGAGTTGAGAAATTCAAAAAATGGATCAAGATTGAGGAAAAATCTACTTCCTTTAAATAAAAAGATAGGGAAACATCTACTTCCCTTAAATAAAAAGATAAGATGGACTATACTTTAAAAAAGTCACCAAAAATTTCTAGGAAATATTTGGGTTGCTTAGATTAGCCTTTCTTGTTACTGAGAAACAAAAAATAGACCAGGATTTTGAGAAACCTCAAAATTACTGGTCTATTTTTTTTAATAATAAAATAAAAAATATGTCAAAATTTAACACAACAACAAAAAAGCAAAAAACACTAACTGAAAATTTAGCTGGTGGTCAAGCATATACTCAATCATTAGTGATTGCGTTTGATTCAGCACCGACTGATGGGAAATTAAACATGGTAGGCAGCTATGTCTAAGATATTCTACATATTGAAGTCAGCTTTTAAGTCTGTTGTTGATTATTTCAAGAACATAAAATCTTTAGAACTCAATGGAATTAATCAGTATGTAGATTGTGGTGATGATGATATATTCTCATTTGGTGATGGAGTTACTGATAGTCCTTTTAGTTTTAGTGGGTGGATTTATTATAGTGAAGAGAATATAAGACTATGTTCTAAGTTTTTGGGAAGTACACAAAGAGAGTATCAAGTATATATTGAGAATAATTGGTTAACATTTGCTCTTTATGGACAAGGTTCTAGTGCTAATAGACTTAGTATGATTTTTAATACAACAAGTTTAGTATTGAATAAGTGGTATCATATAACTGTAACTTGTAATGGTAATGGGTTGAATTCGGGTATGAAAGGTTTTTTAAATGGTATTGAGTTAAGTGGTTATGGTTCAAATACTGGTACTTATATAGCTATGTCACCACAAGTTTCTACATTTAAAATTGGTACAGAAGGAACAATTTTTAGTACTGCTAATATAGACCAAATGTGTGTTTGGAATAAAGAATTAAGTTTAGAAGAAATACGTGAAGCGATTCAATTAAATAGCTTAGAACAACATTCAGCTTATGCTAATTTAATCTCATGGTATGAATTTGAAGATGCAGAAATAGTTGGTACTACTTTAATGAATAGAATTAGTGGTGCTCCTAATGCTACACTTTATAATGGAGCAACTAACTCAAAGGATATAAACTACCCTAGAACGTATCAATTAGAACCTAATGACAATACTCCTTATGCAGAGAATGATACTGGCTGGGCATTGGACTTTGATGGCACGAATGAGTATGTAAATATACCTGATGCTGATGAGTTAAGCTTCGGTGCAAATCCTTTTAGTGTGTCAGTTTGGTTAAATAGAGACGAAATCAGAAATAAGTTTATAATAGAGAAAAAAAATGAATATGATTTCAGAGGCAGTAACGCTACTAGATACTTCTTCACTTGCTATGATACAAATACAAGTAATTATATTAGAGTTACTTCTACTGCAACTGATGCTCCTGCTGGAGAATGGATTAATGTAACAGTAACAATTGATGGCTCAGGATTGGCCTCAGGATTAACTCTATATCAAAACGGAGTGTTAATAAGTTCAACGAATACTACTGTAGGTACTTACGTTCAAATGCAAAATACTACATCTGATTTAACTCTTGGAAGAACCTCTGCCGCTTATGAAGGTTTGATGGATAATGTGTGTTTATTTGAGAAGGAATTAACCCAAGCCGAGGTTCTGCAGATTGTGAATGAACATCAAGTAAGAAACGAAACAGAGTTTAGTTTAGTATCTAATTTAGTTGGTTATTGGAGAGGTGTTAATTCTAGAACCGGTACTGATGGAGTAATCGATCAGTCAGGTAATGGGAATCATGGAACTATGACAAACATGACCGACAGTGATGTTGTTCTTTCAAGTCCTAGGCCTATATTCAACGAAGCTACAAAAGGTAGTACTATATTTGAGAGTGGTGATAATATAACAGTACCAAGTAATGCAGATTTTTCTTTTAGTTCAGGTGGCGTAGATAGACCGATTACTATTTGTTTTAATATACACCCAACTAGTATGGGTTTCAGAAATTTACGTGGACCGAATAAACCTGGAGAGTGGCAATTAAATGGATATACCCTTACACAACCTCGTTTTATTTTATTTGGAACTGGTGGAAATTTATTTGTGGTATCTCCTACAAGACTTTTAGATGATATTTGGTATCAGATTTGTATTGTGTATGATGGTACTGGTGCAACTAATTCAGTTAATGCTTTTAAAATATATGTGAATGGTGTAGATGTTCCAGTAACCAATAATGGATCGGGAGCATATACTGGAGCAATAACAAATAGTAATGATTTACAGTTTAATGATACTATGGAAAATAATATGACTGATTTTTGTGTAATTCATAAAGCATTAACACCACCAGAAGTAGACGAATTGTACAACGACGGTTCACCTCCAGATTTAACAGAAGTAACATTTGCCTCTGACGTAAAACATTGGTGGAAACTTGATGCAACCGAAGACCTAACAGTTATTGGTGGTGTTATAGACCAAATAGGAACCTCTGATGGTACCGCAATTAACATGACGATAGCAAACACAGACCTAACAGACTACCCAATAAATTAAAATAAACATTATGAAGTATTATATAATAGAACAAGAAAAAATAACAAAGTACCTTCCTTTAATGGAGCAGAGCTTTGGTCATCCTAATATTAGTGTTAGAATTAAACTTAGATGAGAGTAAAGGAATTATGCAATTCACAGATGAGTTAGCCCCAAAGGGATATACCTCTTATACTAATAAAGAGATTCAAGATATTCTTAGAAACTCTCAATGGTCAGAGCAACCTACTTTAACAGATGAAGAGAAGATTTATATACTAATAAAATATGGTAAAGAGTTAGTTGTTAAATTTCAAATAGATAATACCGCTTTAATAAGAGAAGGAAGTATCACTGAGATAGAAGCCGCTCAATTAATATATGACCAAGATGTTCAAGCAGTTACAACAGCTTTACTTGCTGGTACTTTAAGAGGTGCCGCTTTTCTTATTCAAACGAGATTCTTAGATGCTAGTGGTGAGAGCGTAAAGCCTTGGGTAACTAAAGAAAGAATAGTAGAATATTTAACTACGATAAATAATATAATTAGTAATATATAATGCAAGATTTAAGTAAATATAATTCGATATTAACTTTCTTTGTTAACAATTTAATGTTAGATTTAGAGACTTTATAACCGAGAGAGATCACATAGATACAGGAGCAATGTATGCGTCTGTTAGGTTTGATATATCATCACAACAAAACACTTTTAATATTACATTAGAAGCAGAACATTATATTGAATACTTAGATAATTATCAATTCTTAAATGATTTTTATGAATTGAGTTCAACACAATTAATATTAGATGATATGGTTACAGACAATCTATTAGAATAGGTGTCCATTTTTATCCACGACCCCATAATTAAAAGAAATTCTTGAATGTTCCATATCCTTTATTGGTAATAGGTTATCCATGAAAAAGTCCTTATCAATCATATAATCTTTTTCAAAATCTTTATACTCTTTAGAGAAAATAAATGATTCGTTTATTTTATTAAAATCTTTAAATCTTTTAATCATTGTTTTAGTTGTTTATTGTCATATTAGCCTTTTTCGACTAATATGACATCTATTATTATATATTAAATTTTTTTAAATTAAAACAAAATTTGTATAATATTATATAAATAAAAAAAAGAATATATTATGGAAGAATTGAAACCTATGGAAAATGGTGGCCACTATTAAAATTATAGTGGCCTTTTTTATTGCCAAACTTTTTCTAGATTTATTTTTGATCTTATATCTATAACAATATCATCCTTTATTAAAGAATATCTTTGTAGTGGTAAGAATTCTTCGACTATATAACTTATTTTCCTAAATTCATTTTCATCTATATCAAAGTTGAATATTTGTATTAGATTTAACACTTCTGATTCAGATAGTTTATTTTTATATCCTAAGAAATAAATAAAATCGTAAGAATATTCATTATAGATATTTTCACCTTCTTTCGCTTTCTTTATTAAGAACTTAGCTAGACTATCCTCTACTCCTATTGTTGGTAATGAATATTTATAATTATCTATCTCAAAATGGTACAATTCTTTATTATAATTTGCCATCATTCCTTCGCTTATTTTGGCGTAATTAAAATTATCTGAATTAAATTTTATTAACTTTTCTTTATCCTCTATATCACAATGATAATTTAAAATAATTGGTTTGCTGTTTGTATATTTTACAATTTCTAGAAATATAAACACCATATCAATACTTTTTATATCATCCATTGCATATCCTTTTGATAAATTTATACTTTTCCTTACCACATTTCTTATTTTATTTATAATAACTCCTATTTCTTTTGTGTATCCATTTTCATATTCTTTTATATCTTCTATTTTACACTTCTTTATTTTTAATTTAAAATCTTTTTTATAGAATAGTCCTTGTGATGGTAAAATACTAACATCCAAACTTTTCTCCGACTCTAATAACCCATTTATTATATCATATAATCCCATATCTAATTTTATTTTTATATATTAAAATATCTTTGGGGGAGAAACTTTAATAAATATATACTTCATGGTAATTGGTGGAGATTGTTTACAAAATATTAAAAAAATTGAGGATAATTCTATTGATTTAGTATTAATAGATCCCCCATATATAATATCAAAAAAATCCAATTTCAGAAAAGTTTCCAAAGATGCACCAGATAATATAAAAAGGAAATATGATATATCAATAGATTTTGGTGATTGGGATAAAGAAGAACTAGATTGGGATTATCTATTTAGTGAATATTATAGAGTACTTAGAAAAGGCGGAACAATTGTTATATTTTATGACTCTTGGAAATCTAATGATATCCGTTCTTCTGCTGATAAGAATAAATTTAAACAACCAAGAGTTGGTATATGGGTTAAAAATAACCCAGTTCCTATTAATTCTAAATTGAATTATCTATCTAATGCAATTGAGTTTTTTTATACATTCACTAAGGTGTCTAAACCGACTTTTAATTCTTCTTATGATAATGGTATTTATAATTACCCTATCTGTCATGGCAAAGAAAGGTATAGCCATCCAACACAAAAACCATTATCACTTATTTCTGATTTAATAGAAAAACACTCAAATATCGGAGATACTGTTTTGGATACTTTTGCTGGAACAGGAACAACAGCGCATGCTTGTTTGGTTTTGGATAGAAAATATATAGTAATGGAAAGAGATTTAGATTATCTATCAATAATAAATAAAAGGTTATCAGAGGTAACAGAAAAATATAAAATAAAAAAATGATAAAAATAAAAAATTCACAATTAAATACAGAAACAATAAATTCTATAAATAAATTAATAGAAATGGATATAAACGCATCAATAGCTTTTAGACTAGTTAGGGTCATAAGAGAATTATCAACAATAATTGAGGATAAGATAAAGATGGAAAGAAAGATCCTGGATAAGTGGATAGAAAAGGGAGAAAATGGTGAAATAATAAGACCAACGGGTGATAATGGTGAAGTAATAAAAAATTCTGTAAAGATAACTAATAATTCTGCTTTTAATGAAGAAATGAATTTGCTTATGCAAGTTGAGAATGAAATTGATTTTAACCAAGTTAGTTTTGATGAACTTGGGCTTAAAACTGTCAAAATAAAGGATATAATGAAAATTGATTTCCTTTTCATCTAAAAATATTAAAAAAAATGATAAATAATAAGAAAGATTACCTAATGGCGCTTAATACTATAAACTCAAATATAGGAGATGAGAAATATGATGATTTGAAAAAAGATGTCAATGAGTATGAAAGAAAAAACTTCAAAATAAGTGGTGATATAACACCCAATGTGCCTCCTATCGAGGTTATTAAAATAAATATTTTTACAGTTGGTTTTAATAGAATTAAGTATTGGGTTAAATCATTTAATAGGGACTAGAAATTATAAATAATGTGTAGTTCATTAGTTTAATATATAATAAAAAAGTATAAATTATAAATGCCAGCTACATATAGTATATTTAATGATGAGATAACAGAGGCGACTAGAAAGCCGGATATCTATTCCGTCTTACAAGAGATACCAAATAATTCACAAAAGTTAATAAAACCAAGAGATATAAGAGATGCTTTTTTATCTTCTTGGGCTAATGCTACCTTTAAAATAACATCTAATGGATCGGATGAATATATTGGTGTGGATTCTGGTGATCCGGATAATAGAGATGTTAAGAAAAAAATATTAATAGGTAAAAGAAGCGTAGGAACACTTGATATAATGAGTGATTCTATTATAAACTCAACAGATGCTGATATACTTTTTTATAATACAAAACCCGATAATGTTTCACAAGATTCGACTAAAATATCATTCTTAGCTGGTACTTTTTCTAATTTATTTGCTTCGGCCCCATTCATAGAGTCGGTATCGGATGGTAGTTCGATTACGCTTAATATAGAAAATTTACAAAATTCTATTAATATATTATCATTAACTAGTAGTGTTACTATAAATAATATTTCTTTCCCAACAGTTGATGAATCAATTAGTGATTCTGCAGTTGGTAAAATATTAAAATATTCAGGAATATTTCCTTATGGTAAATTGGTTTGGGGTGATATAACAACAGATGATACAATAATTGGATCAACTGGATCCAATACAAATATATATGGCTCGACTGTTTCTTTAAATGGTTATCCATTAGAGTTTATAGAAGATAGATTGGTTCCTACTACTATAGGTGGTATCGAACAAGGTATGTCTTTTTCTGCTGGGTCTTTTATAAATAATTTAGGATCAGCCTCAAATTGGCCATTGGTTGAGATAATAAGAAATATATTGTATCCTTATATCGAGCCGGAATTATTAATATCTGTTATAAATTTAGACACAAATAATAAATATATTGAAGTAGGCGCAACTGCTAGTTTATCTATTGAGTATTCTATTACTACTTATGCTAGGGAAGATAGTGAATCTATTAGTGAATACTTTGTTAGAGATTATGGCACAAGTGGTGTTACATGGAGTGTGATAGATAGTGGTTCTAGCCTATTGGGTGACCCAGGTGTGACTTTCTCATTTACTACAACGTACTTAGAGACAGGCACTGGATCGGTTAGTGAGGAGCGAGAATATGCACTCTTGGTGTCCACTATAAATCCACCAACGGCATTAGATCCGAATGTTAGTAATGTTGGGTTCAGTTTTAGTGCAATTGATACATTATCTTATATAAATCCATTTTTTATTGGCTTTTATGTAGATTTTGATATAACATCTGATATTTCATCTTTCCGTGATTTTATTTGGGACACAGAAACAACTACAATAGTTGAAGATTATCCAGGTATTGGTGGATCCATTTTTGTCCCGTACCCTGTTTTTGATCATCAGCATGTTTATTTTGCCTATCCGTCATCATATGGGTTATTGACATCAATAAATCTAACTACTTCTTCTTCTTTTGATATTATAAACATCTTTACTTATTCGATTTTACAACCAGATTCACCATTGGATTATTATGGCGAATATTATATATATAAAACAGAACTTGAAACTTCTATTGATGTAATTGGTAGCTTTGAATTTATATTTTAATTATGCAGACATATAGTTTATACATAGGAACCGATTTAGAATCAACTAGTTATGATTTATCTGATCAATCACAGTTTAATGAAGTCTTGGATAAATTACAAGATAACGAGGTAGGTTATATTGATCCATTTGATATAAGAGATAGTATATTATCACTATGGAGTAATTGTGTCTTTAAAGAAACAAAATCTGGATCTGATTATTACATAGGAATAGATACAGGTAATCCGAGTGATAGGGATTTTAAGAGTAAAATTCTAATAGGTAAAGGAAATTATTATGATGAGTTTTTATATACTAGTGATATGGATAATAATGATGTTGATGTATATTTTACAAATACAAAATTAGACACCGATAATAATAATGAATTTAAATTGAGTATATTATCTGGTGATAATAGTAGCCTATTTATAAATTCACCATATATATCAGCACAATTTGTGTCTGATGTTTCTAAAATATCATTTAATATAATAAATGAATATGGTAGTATAAACATAAAATCAGATAGCGGTACAGTTTCTTTAAATAATATATTTATACCAACAATATTGGATAGCCAATCCAATGATATAGATGGCAAATTATTACAATTATCACCATCTGGTCTAGAGTGGGGAGAAGTTTCTTCTTTCTTAGGAAACACTGCTGGTACACAAAGTGATAGCCTAGATATCTATGGTTATGTTTATGTTAATGGTTATCCATTAGAGTTCACTGATGATAGAAAAGTATCAGCACCGGTTGGTAGTGTTTTGATGGGTGAATCTTTTGATAAATTACCATTAAATGAGATGCTAAAAAGGATAGTTTATTCTTATCAATCTCCTTTATGTAGTATATCAATACTTCCTCCATATGATTCGGGTATTATAGAAGTTGGTACAACACCCACAATAGAAATATCATATAAAATAAATAAAAAAACACTACCAACCACAACTACTGTTTTATATAATATGATACCAAGTTCTTATCCACCAATAACAAGTAATTCATTTGAAGAAATTAATGGTATTGCTAATGGGTTGTTGATACCATCTCCTGCTTTGCCAGGAACGCAAAGTTATGAGATATCAGTTAGTGATGGATTAGAGTCTAATTCTTTTGGTATTGATTTGTCTATTGTTTATCCATTCTTTTATGGAGTTGGTATTAATAATAACCCAAATTATAGTGGTATGTCATTTCTGATAAAACTGATAGAACTACCTTCTAATAAATCAATTGAAATTATAGGAAGTGGTAATATTTATATAATATACCCACAAGATTATGGGACCTTGGATAAAATAATAAATGATAGTTCTGTTGATGTTATTTCTGACTTTACACTATCTAGTATAATATACTCATCACCAGATGGTAACTGGTCATCTAAACCTTATTATTTATATAAGTCTGATAACTTATTTGTGTTCAATTCTCCTGTTATATACAGTTTTGAGTTTTAAAAAAATTATATATACATTATGTCAATATCAATAATAGATAATTTTGAGCTAGGTGCCGATAAACCGATGGATAATAGATTTGTGGTTGGCCCAGGTTTGAAATATGAAACAAAAGCCAAAATAACACATAAATACACTGGATTAAAAACATGGGATATTAATGATGGGTTAGGTTACCTATGGAATGGATCATCTTGGGAATTAGACCCTAGCTCTGAGACAATAGCCGTTGGTCCTGGATCAACTAGTAGTATAGCTAAATTTACATCAAGTGGTAATATTGGTAATTCGATTATGGTAGAATCAAGTGGTAAAATAACAGTTAGTGGTATTTTACAAGCTTCTAATTTAGTTGGAGCCGGTTCTAATATTACGAACATAAATGCTAATAATATATCATCAGGTGTTTTGAGTCTTTCTAGAATACAAGGTTCCACTAATAGTATAGTCGTTAGTAATGGTGTTGGGTTGGCCTCTAGTTGGTTATATCTAGATGATGTAACTGTTGGTAATTCAAATAAAGTAGAAATAACTAATTCATCAACTGGTAACCACTACTTATTATCATCACTAAGTGATGGTAGTCAAGGATTGTATAAGAATAATTCGCTTGTTTATAAGCCATTAACTGATAGTTTGATGCTTTGTAAAACATCAATTGGAACAGATGGAGTTGCTCCGGATTATGGGCTACTAGTTAGTGGTAATGTTGTTTTAAGTGGGTTGAATTCTTATACAGAATCATCAACACAATCTTTTACTTTAGTAACAGATGGTACTGGTGATATAAAATTAGACACAGGAATAACAATTCCTTATATGGGAATAATTCTTTGGAATGATGATGACTTACCTAGAGGATTTGGTATATGTGATGGATCAACTTATTTAACACCACTTGGTACTGCTTCTTCTCCGGATATGAGACAGAGATTTTTATTTGGTGCTGGTAACGCAGTGGATGTTAATACACCTGGGCCTGAGTCTGTTGGTGATGAAAATAGTTACTATGGTTTAACCGGAGTAAGTGCTAGTGGTGTCACTGCTAGTGGAATGACACATAGTTATAGGTCAATGCATTACATAATGTATGTTGGTTACCCGATAATAGCAACTAGTAGATAATGAAAAAGAATAGATTAAAAAATAAATTAATATTAGAATTTACTGAGTTTAATGCACAGAGAATGGGCGCAACTAATGCGGATCTTGGTGCTCCTAATGTTGACAACCCTGGTTTATCAACTAATGCTTTTGATAAACACCAAGATTCTATAAGACAAGCTACTTCAAAGATTAATGATATTTTATTCAACATGAGAGGATCATCGGCATATTCTGGACTTAGAAGTAAACTAACACTAGATGAGCAGGATATACAAGGCATTAAAATATTAAAGATAGTTAAGGATAGTGTACATTATGATTTTTATATAACTATAATGATACAAGATATAAATTATTGGGGAAAAGTAAGTGATATATTTAGTCATGATCCAAAATTTACTTGTGAGGTTTTCAGGGATAATGATTTATATCAACCAAGAGAATGGGTAATAAAAACCAAAGGGTTGGTCATAAAAACTATAAAAGAATGGTTAAAACCCGAGCCTGGTATTTATAAATTATTAAATAAAGAAGCTATTTGTTATTCTGTGGATATAGGTAGTCAATTAAAAATGACTGAGGGCATTGAGATTGAGTTAATAAGATCACATGATTATAAAATAATAGTTAAATTCGAAAATAAATATTATAATCTAGTAGATGATAATTATATTTACTTTAATTGGTGGTTTGAAAAAATAAATTAAAATTATGAGAATTAGAAAATTTAATGAATCAGAAGAAGTCGAATTATCACCAGAAAGACTAGGTGAGATTGTTGAGAGTTTAAGAGAATCACTTGACCTAATCGATAGTAACAACAAAAAAATGGATGCTTATTTAAATGAATTAAATAACTATAAAAATTCTTCTAAAAAAGGAAACGACCAAATCGACGATTCTATATCAGCATTACAAATAATAAAATCTAATTTAGTTGATTCTGTTGATAAAATAGACACAGTAATAGGTAATCTTATAAATTACGAAGAAGAAGGTCGTAAACATTTATATTCTGAAGATTAATTACTTATTAAACTTTAATTTGTAAATAGTTTTATAAATTAAACAAACTATATTATCCAATAAGCTATGTAGATGAGTATCTTCTAAACTTATACATTTTCTTGAATGTTTTACATAATCAGATAATTCCTCGAAATATACTATTGGTTCTTTTGACCTTGTTCCGGAGGTATCAATAATATCATAACCATCAACTATTCCGTGTTGTCCTTGATAAACCTCTATTAACTCATCAACCATCTCTAATAAACTCTCGTAATATTCATTTAATGATATATGTTTAGAATATGAACCTTCATCACCACTTACTTGTAGGTGATATATATGTGCCATTTCTCTTGATTCAAATAATTTAGAGAATAATTTAACAACATCACTACATTCTTCTCCAACTATTGGTGATTCTTCTGTTTTAATCGGATAACTAGCACTTGGACCACCCACCGGCTCTTTAGTTTCATCAGTTTGAATTTCACCTATTACTAGGTCACTATCTTCGTTTATTTTATAAATACTTGGTTTTATGTTTGAAAATTTTTTCATTTATTCGTCTTTATTTTTTAATTGGTCTAAGAATTTAAATATCTCTATACCATCATATCCCAGGGTTCTCATATCCGAATACCAATCCATTTCATCTTGTTTATTTGGAGATATATCACCAAACTTCTCTTTATATTTTGATTCAATGTCTATGATATCTAATGATTCTGATATTAATGATGGGTCTATTCTTTCGTCTGTCTCACTAATGTCTAATATAGAATAAACAAACATATCATCAACGGATGATAATATTGAGTCTGATTTATAACCAGCTTCGCCAGTATTTTCCGCTTTTATTATTAATTCAACTTCAACTTTTATCTTATAGAAGCCTTGATTTTCCGCGGTCTCTAATTTTTCGGTAAATTTTATCATATGTTATATATTAATAGTAAAAAATAGACTTTGGTTTTTAATATATAAATCATAGAAAAAATATAAAATTTATGAGATTTATCAAAAAATTTGAATCGTTTAGAGAATCTGTTACTTTGGCTGAGCCAAAAACACAACCAGGTACTAGTCCATCTCCAAAGACAAGACCAGGTACTAGACCAACTCCTAGGCCTAATAGACCTTCGCCAATAAGAAGAGATAGACCAGCGGTTGAACCAGCACCAAAAGCAGAAGCAAAATTAAAAAAAGCAACAATTGAGAATGTAATTGAAAAATTTGCTAAATTAACAAAACAAGATATATAAAAATATGAAAAATTTTAATAAGTTTTTAGAAGAAGTTTCGATAAAGGGTAATCCTGGTGTTCCCGGTGAGGGAGAAAATAAAGATGGTGATAAAGAATATTTATCTGATGTCGAAAAAAGAGCAAAGGATAGGTTAGGAATAACAAGACGAGATCACCCTCGTCAATATGGCCCCAGACTAATGCAATTGGTGGGACAATCACAAAGATTGACTGCTGGAAAAGAAGAGGAATTAGAGAAGTTAGCACATGACATCATAGTTTCTAATTTTGGTGATATAATATTTGATGTTAAACTTGATATAAAATTAGTTAGGTCTGGTCAGGATGTTGCCGATTTTATGGAAGATGAGGGCGGAGGAGAACCAGAAGAACTTCCTGAGTTTGTTAATATAAAGGATAATGAATTAATAAAGAGAATACATAAAGCTAAGTTAGGAAATAATATAATACAAGGTGAATCAAAAAATACAAAACATATACTACATAGTGATGAGGTAAAGGACGGATTGAAAGAAATATTTGGTGATGATAGTTATTCTATATTTTCTATGTGGGATGAGATAAGCAAATTGGCTGATAAAATGGATTGGTTAATACCAATTGAAATAAAATCTGATATGATGGAGCAAGCACCAGAAGGAATGGCAGGTGCTGTTAATGTTGAGTGGGAACCAAAAGAAGAAAAAGAAGAGTCTGAGGATGAAGATGGTAATAAAGAAGGATCCGAAGAAGATTTTAATACTGAGGAACCTGATGAAATGGTTCCGGTAATAAAAGCAAGAGGTATTGATTTTCCTATGCTTTTACATGAGACTGTTAAAGGTATATATGAGCTTATTGCTTCTGTATCACAACCTGGTTTAGATGCTTCTGAGGAAGAAATAAAAAAAGCACAAACAGTTAAATTAAATGTTAGCTCATTTATGGACGAAGCAGAAGATTTTAGAACTGGTCCCGAAATAGCATCAGATTTTAGAGATTTTATAAATGAAAATCCAGATTCTTCATATAGTCCAAACATAAGAGCATTTGTTTTTGGTAAAATGATGGATGAGTCTTATATGAGCCCAGAAGAATTTTTAAAATTATTCAGAGGTATATTAAATAAAAGTGACGAAGCTAGAAATAAAGTAGACTCTATTATAACAGAAATTGTTGATGAGTTGAAGAAATATGATCTTGGTGAGGTAATTGGCCATGATGATGTTGATGATGAATTTGAATCTCCTGAGATCGATACAAAAGAAGAAACAGAAGTAGTTGACTATTCAGAATTGAGCCAAAGAAATTTACAAAAATTAATTGATGATGCTTTAGATGATGGTGATTTCGATGAGGTTAAAAAATTAAGCGGTTATTTAACCGAGGGTAAAGAAATTTATCTAAAAGAATTAGAGTATATCAAAGAGGGATATAACTTACATACAAAAAAATAAAATATTATAATGAAATTAAGTAGATATGACAATTTTTCAAATCTAAATCCAATTAATGAGAATTTAGCAAAATCAAAGAAATTTCTTAAGAATAGATATACTTTAAGAAAGGCTGCAGAAAATTTAGGAATAATTGATGATGATTTATCATATAAAATTAAAGAGGGTGATATAAAAACATTAAGACTTTCTGATTTCCCTAGTGATAAACAAGCGGAATTGAAGTCTAAGATGAATGAAATAAGATTATCAGATGATGAAGTTAGAAATATTGAAAGAGATGATGAATTTTTAAAAATAAGGGAAGTTTTAAATAGTAACCCTGGATATTTATACCCGTTTGTTTATATGTATTATGTTGAGAAGACACCATTGGATGAAATAGAATCATTATATAAAGAAGTATTGGAGCAAAAACCGATTTTGGATAGATTAGAGTCGGAAATAGGTAAAAAATTTGATATAAATTTTATTGATACTACTCTACCCAATGAATCTGAACACAGGACCAATTCTGAGTTATTAGTAGATGGGTTGGAAAAATTAAAGGATTATAAAAAAGTTAAAAAAATATTAAACACACTAACATCAAAACTCAAAAGAGCATATAAGGATGCTTCTGAGATGGATAAAAATGGAATGGTGGAGATAGCGGTTGCTTTTGATGATATACCAGAAACCCCAACAAAAGAAAAAGGATCAGATGGTAATTTTATAACAAAGAAAGAGAGAATTTGGAAAAATTTCTTTGGTGAGATGAAGAAAGACACTGATCCTGTATTTCCTAATGGTGAACCAAATCCTAAATTTGGTAAAATGGTTTATAAATCTAGACTTAGAAGATATGAATCTATGTCTAATCCAATTAGGGAGTTGGTTAGATCAGCAAAAGCACATTTAGATGCCTCTATGAGTGATGGATATAATGATATGTTAGAAAAAATTGAAAAATGTAATGATAAACTTGGTATCCTAGGATGTGAAGTCAAATTTAATGAGCGTTCAATTATGATATTACAAATAAATTCATATCAAGCTAATAGAGCATTAAACTCACACACAAACCATTGTATTGTTAATTATAATAATTATTGGGATTCTTATTTGGGTGATTATAACAAACAATATTACCTTTATAACTTTAATGTTTCTACTATGGATGATTTATCAACAATAGGTGTTACAATAAAACCCGATAGAACTTGGCCAAGTGGTGGGTGTCAAAGTATGAGAAATAATGGAATCGGTCCTAGATTTAAAAATATATTAAAAAATTGGGAAAAAGAATACGCCATAGAAGTTGACTTATTCGATCAATTAGAACCAATGACAGATGAGGAAATAGAAAAAAGAAAAAGAGCAAAGTTAGCGGAGAGAGAAATAGTAAAACCAGGACTTAGTATTGACCTTATAAAGCAATATGTTACTGAAGATGGTGCTGATATAAATAAAGATAACGCAGCGGCTCTAACAAACGCTGTTAACGAAGATGATTATGAAAAAGTTAAATTCTGTTTAACGCTTGGTGCTAATCCAAACTTATCTAAAAAATCAGACTCTCCAATAGCTAAGGCAAAGAATTTAGATATGATCAAATTATTGGTTACTTATAATGCCGAGATGGTTGGTCAAGTATTTGAAAATATAGTAAATGATATTGATGCTTTAGAATATTGTTTAAAAGCAGGACTTGATCCAGATTTTGCTCAGTCTTTGCCATTTAGAAAAATCGCTAAGGGTTCTTGGAAGAGTAGAACGGATACCGGAATTGGATTTTTAGAACCATTTAAATTATTATTAAAATATGGAGCAAGTATAAAAGACGAGAGAGACAGAGATATGATATTAAAATGGGCAGCCGAATATAATAGAATGAATATATTAGAATATTTATTTAATGACTATGGCTATAAACCTACTAAAGATGGATTAAACGCAGCACTTAATTGGATGGCACACTCTAGAAAAATGACGGATGAAGACAAAGAAGTTATGGTTAAATATTTAAAAGATAAGATAGCAGAAATAGAATAGCAAATTCTATAATTTTGATTTTATACATTGGTATATTATCAACTGAAGTAATATCAGGTTTTATCTATAATAGAATTAAATACTGTATAATTTTTATTTATAATAAATAAAAAATTATATCCTAATTCTATACACTTTTTCTTTTTTTCTTGATTTTTTTCATAGTATTTATTATAATAATAGCTAGATTTTATCTCAATAATTAAATTAAATTTACCAATATAAAAATCTGGAAAATATTTTTTATTATTTCCATAAAATTGATAATCTAAACAGGGGCCTCTCTCTATTTCATTTATTATGTTTATACTACTTGAATGATCTAAGAAGTCCTTTTCGTATGTTCCTTGGTAATATAAGTTATTATTATATTTTGATATTTTTCTTGAATTTTTTTGTTGTTTACTAAAAAACTCTAATACTTGCATAGGGTATTCAACACCATATCTATCTAAATTGGTTTGTTTTAATCTATTTTTAGATTCATCGGTCATGGAGTTAGATATGTATCCATATTTTTTCAACATGGATTTCACCTTCTTATCCTTTATAATTTTTGATTTATTTGGACTATCAAACCCATATTTATATAAACTAGTTATTTTTGATTTTTCTCTGAAATCATTAGTATTCATATATGAGTGTTTATTATATTTATTTATACATGTATTTCGTCTATTAATCTTTACCTTTTCGCTTTTCCTAGAATCCTCAACACCATATCTCTCTAAATTGGTTTTCTTAGTTTTCTCTATTGTTAATTTAGATTGTAGAGAACACACAACACCATATCTCTCTAAATTGGTTTTCTTAGTTTTCTCCATGTTGTTGTAATTCTCATCACCATATCTTTCTAATTTAGTCTTCTTGGTCTTTTTAATATTTTGGTAATTCTCATCACCATATCTTTCTAATTTAGTCTTCTTGGTCTTTTTAATATTTTGGTAATTCTCATCACCATATCTTTCTAATTTAGTCTTCTTATTTTTGAATACAGCACAACTATTTGAGCATGAATATATATTATATTTTTTTATATTTTTTATATAACTATTGAATTGTAATTTCTTTATATTACCGCATATATCACATTCTACATTTACTAATATATTAGAACCTAGCCATAAATCATTAGTGCCTATTATTACTTTGTCGCCTATTTTGGATAATATATTAATTTTTTTTAATTTAGATATTGTTACTGATGACTTAACATGTATCTCAATCCTTTTATCTAATATCATTTCTCTATTTCTTTTATTTTTACTTTACAAGCAAAAATTGAATCTATTATATCTTCAATTGGGTTAGGTATACTTTTCCTATCTAATAAATGTATATAATCTTTAAGCATTTTATTTATTGGTGTTGATATATTTCCATCTAGTATAGCTTTATACATTTCATGCTTTTTGAATGATCCACCAGCCACACCATCATTATTCGTATAAATGAGTTTTGGCTTTCTTATACCAATATCTATTGGTTTATAAGATAGTTTACATGCCTCTAATTTCAGTGAACTTGGTGATATTATACTCATTTCTAATCTTGGTATATTTTTTAATAAATAAGATCTTATTAAAGTAGAAAATGATACTATATCTAATATAGATGATGTGTTTTTTGAAAAGGAATACCCCTCAATTTGACAATATGTATTTTCATTTATATTTATATATTTATTACATTTATCCAAAATCATGGTAGCTACTTCATCATAATGTCTCAATTTTATTACTTCATTTTCTGAATAATTTTTGGATTTCCGCCTATTTATGTGCTCAAATTCAACACCATGGTTATTTAATTCTTTTATGTAAACATTATTATCTTTTTTGTTAGTAAATGATATAATTTTCATGCCCTTATCACTTTCTATATAAATAGCAGTACTATTTATACTTATATCAATTCCTATATAATTATTCATAATTTTAATTTTTCTTTTATATATTAAATTTGAAATATTAAAATTATAGCACAATTGTTGATGAATTAATTGATATACATAAAATAAAAAATCCCCTAATTTCTTAGAGGATTTCTTAGGGCTGATAAATCAACTACCACCACTTTGTTTTAAAAAACAAAGAAAAATAAATGCTAATTAATTAACATTCCTATTTTATAGGATAAATATCTTGGAAGTTTATTTTTTGCTCTCTTCAACAGATGCTTGTCTATAAGGCGTTACTAATTTTTTAATTTCACCTAATGCTTTTCTAGCTCTCGTTCCTGCTACTTTAGTAGTTCCGTTATGGTTAGATTCGAATTCTTCCCATAGTTTGCTTAATTGTTCAAAGTTTTCTTGTGTTGTCATTTTATTTTATTTTTTTTTTATAACCACTTTTGTGTGGTTTATTTGTTTTGATTATCCGAAAATATCTTCTGCGTCTGATATATCTGAAAATCCATTTGTCTCGTCTTCTTCGTCTTCTTCGATGGCTTTGTTGAAATTTTTCTCGACTTCTTCAATTTCATCGATTGATTTGAATCTGAAATAATCATTTACGATAGGTTCCATTTTTTCTAAAACTTCTTGTGTGAATATTTCTGGTGTAAATAATTTTTTTAATGTGAATGATTTATCTAAATGTCTAACATACCATCTATTACCACCTGGTGTGAATGTAAATTCGCCTGTTTTTTTATCTACTAATGCTTTTCCTTTAGCAATTCCTATTTCTTCGAAAAACTCTGGTCTACAAAAAGCATCTAACCCAGTATATGCATTCATACCATTAGCAAATGATATATTAAATCTAATTTTTTTAGGCTTCGCTAATCTATTCTTTATTGTTTTAAACAATACACTAATTCCTGATGATCCTAAATCCATATCATCTTCTTCTCCAGTTTTTAATTTAGATTTTGACATCATTCCTATTACTGATGAGGAATATAGAAGTCCGTTTCCTCCTTTCATTACTGCTCTTGGAAATAAATCCATAGTTAAGTATGTATGGTTAGCTACTAATAATGGTATATCTAAAAATCCTAAGTCAGTGCTTATACTTCTAAATAGAGAACCAAATGCTTTAGCCTTCGTCATATCTTGTTTAACATCTCCTTTTAATAAATCCGCCTTTTCTTTATTGGATGCCATTTGTCCAAGTGAATCTAAAATAATCATTAATTTTGGTAATTCAAATCCGGACATTTTTTGGCTTTTTAAATCATCTATTAATTGTGATAATACCATATTTATATCTTCCACTTTATTAGATCTGATTAGTCTAAATTTATCGAGTGAATTATCAACTCCATATTTTGGTAAATCTTCCAAATCAATAGCTTGTTCTGTGTCTATGTATATTACCGAGTATCCAGCTTTTTGTGCATGTTTGGCACAAGAATAGCACATAAATGATTTTCCTGCTCCGGACTCACCAGCAAATACACTAATTCTATTTGTTGCAACACCACCTTTTAATAATCTACCGGACATTGCCGCATCGACTATATAAACTCCTGTTGTTATAAACTTCTTTTCTTTTATTTCCTTTTCTATTGTAATCGGTACTGATTTTGCAATATTATCCAATATTGTTCCGATTTTACTGAATTCGAATTTTTTATTTGCCTTAGTTGCTTTAGCTATTTTTGCCATAGATTATTATTTCTTTTTACATATATATTAAGTTTTATTCCCCCCTTTCGATGTTAATTATTTAATCTTGAAAGGGGGTATAGATTTTTTATATATACCATAATGACTAAAGTAGAATTCCTAAAAAGGGCAAGAAAAATACATGGATATAAGTATTATTATGTTGATTTGGTTGATAAAATAATATTAAAAGACACCATTAGTATGGTATTTGGTGGTGATTTATTCACACAGCGAGTATCTAAGCACCTTATGGGCAAATGTCCTGAGAAATCTATTAAAAAGAAGACAACCGAATCTTTTATAAAAGAATCCATATCAATATGGGGTGATAAATATGATTATTCTATTACTGAATATAATGGTTCTTTGAATAATGTTGAAATTATATACAAGGGAGTAAAATATAAACAACGAGCTTCATCACATCTATTGGGTATGGCTCCGGAGTTTAGAAAAACCGATGAATCAAGGAGATATGATAAGATAAAAATATTTAATGAAGTCGGATATGAAGAAATAGAAGGATTCTTGAATAAGTATAATATTAATTATAAAAAGAAATTTAAAATCGACAAAATTGAATTTGATTATTATTTAATCGATAATAGAACAATAATAGAATTTAGAGGAAGGCACCATTTTGAGCCTATTGATAATTTAGGAGGTACAAAAACATTGAGTGATATAAAGAAGTTAGATTTAGAAAAAGAAGAATGTTGTGAAGATAATTACTTGAATTTAATAAAAATTAAATATGATCAAATCGATTATGTTTATGGTATATTGTGGGATAATTTGAAAAAATTCTACAAATAATTATCCAAATCCAAAAAAAGAATGATCATCAGGATCTGTATTTTCTTTAATTTGTTTTATTTCTTTTTCGCTTAAATTATGTATTGCCCATTTTGCTCCATTTATGAAAGCACTTTGTTTTGTAAATGTTCCAAAATTTCTCATACTATATGCCGCGTTGCTTATTTTCAAGTTAATTTCCTTTGTTAGGTCTTCTTTTATTAGGCTAACTTCTTGGTTATATTTCTTTATATGTTTCATTTTTTTTTTCTATTTAAATTTTATTATCAATATATTCTTTTAATTTTAATAACATATAATCTGTTATTAAATCCCCAGTTACCAAGGAATCTATAAATTTATAATCAACCTTTACTGATTTGCTCATTTTTTCCGCCTTTGATCCACCGCCTTTGGATATTACTTCGTGATAATCTCCCTCGTTTAGTGGTATTATAAATGGATGGTATTTATTTACATGGCCTTTGCTTATAAATAATGGTTTTAGTCTGTATTCTAAAACATAATCTTCTTTTATTACTACACCAGCCTCTTCCTCTATCTCTCTAAATAATGCTCTTTCTACTTCCTCACCATCTTCGACTCCACCACTCAAAACAGTTACCCAATATTCTCTATCTTCTACATATTTAAATGTTGGTATGTATTCATATCTTATTAAAAATTGATTAGACTCTATGAAGTATAATATACAAACAATCATATCTTTCTCTTTAGAAATTGTCCAATCTTCGAAATTTATTATTTCCATATAATCATTTGAAAATATAACTTCACCCTTCTCTTTCTTTTTGTTAGTATCTTTTGGTTTTAACTTAGAGAACTTATCCATCTTTTTAAATATTTTATTTAAGTTATATATTAATATTTAATATCTTAAAAACAAATAGTGATTGGTGCGTTATAATTTAAGTGATTGATATTTTTGATAAGAAAAAAATAGACAAAGAATTTATAGTTTGTCATTCTGGTGGGGCCGTTGGTTCTGATTCTTTTTGGGAATCAGAGGGAGCAAAATATGGAATAAAAACAAAAGCCTATTCATATAAAACAAAAATACACAACTCTATTAATAAAGTAGAGATATCAAGAGATGATTATTTAGAGGGAATTAATGAGGTTAAATTGGCCAATAGAGTACTTTGTAGATATGGAATAGATAAATATATGAATCTGTTAGCTAGAAATTGGGCACAAGTTAAGTATTCTGATAAACTATTTGCAATTGGTTATATTATAAATCCTGGTGAGAAAAATAAAAGAGGTTACTATAATAAGAGCGAATTTCAATCCATTGATGGAGGCACGGCATATGCTTTCAGAATGGCTATAAATAATAATAAACCTGTTTATGTATTTGACCAGGGATCAAATAGTTGGTTTAGGTGGTCATATGTATCTATGTCATTTATAAAAACAGATACGCCAATAATTGATTGTTTAAATTTTGCTGGAATAGGCACAAGAGAGCTAAGTGAGCTTGGTATGGATGCTATAATAAACGTATATAAAAAGACCTTTAATATTTCATAATATCGATATTATTTAGTATATTTGTATTCATGAGATACAGAAATTATAAGTATATTTATCCACCACGTCCAAAGAATGCTATTAGTCCTGATGATTTAGACTTTTGGGATGATGGTTCATTGATTGCTCAGCCAAAATTAAATGGCTCAAATTCTCTAATATTCACAAATGGTGTTGATGCTTATAAAATGGGCCGACATAAACAAATTTTATCTAATTTTAAACTAGATAGTAACGAAATTAAAGATATTTATAGAGGTGATGGTTCTTGGATGGTTATAAATGGTGAATATATGAATAAATCAAAAAGTGATGAAAACCTAGAGATTTTCAATCATAAATTGGTGGTATTTGATATCCTAGTATATAACGGAAACTATATGGTTGGTTCTAAATTTTCAGATAGAGTTGACTTAATGGATGATTTGTATGGTCAAGTAAAATCAGAAAAAGAATATCTTTTCGGAATGACTGAAAACATTTATAGAGTAAAAACATATAGAAAAAACTTTAAAGGACTATTTGATAATTTTATTAAAATAGATATGTTAGAGGGTCTTGTTATGAAAAGAGCTAATGCTAGATTGGAGAGAGGAAATAGTGAAAATAATAACCACAAAACACAAATAAAATGCCGCAAGAAAACCAAGCTTTATAAATATTAGAAAAAACAGGGTTTTTTGTTTTTAATATATAATAAAAAAGATAAAAGTATACTTAATAAAAATAAATTTACAAAATGAAAAACCTAATGAAATTTGAAAACTTTGGTAATAAAAAGCCAGATATTAATACTTCTAAAAAAATAGAAATATCAGAAGAACAAGCTAATCTTTTTTCCAGTGATGTAGTTTTAAGAAAATTAGTATCAGATGATAAAGTATCATTAATGGGCACCGAAGTTTATTATGATGAAGATTCTGTTAAAACTATATTAGACCAATATTTTAATTAAGGTACCGTTTGAGCATTGATTTTATCTCAACATTTAATGCCTTCGAATCCACATTTCCATAATCTCTAAAATATGGACTAAGTGAAATTAGATCCATTTCTTCTAGATGATAATTTCTAAATACACCATCTATATCATCAAAATCACATAAATCATCATAATCCCATTCTTTTATCCAAGAATTATCAAATCCTATTTTATAATAAGTTTCTACTACATCATATTTTGATGTATGTTTTTTACCATCTGATCTTGTATATGTGATTTCTTTTTCTATGGTCTCTTCAAATTTTGTAAATTCAAAAATTTTACCAATCTCATCTTCAAATTCGGAAATAAGAGTATCATAGTTATCATCAACATGAGCACTCATTTCCCATTCAGCTATTGTTTGCTTTATATCTGTTGAAATCTCAGATTCATTACACATCAATTCTAGGGTTCTGTGAAACCTTTCTTTTGATACCAATTCTATAAACTTATCTTCATCTACTTCATCATTATATCCAATTATATCATTGTCTATTACAATATCTTCGCCCTTTATAGATTCCCATCCTCCTGATTCCTTTATCATAGCTCTTATTAGGTATTCTAAATTTTCTTTATCTAGGCTATATAACATAGATTGTATGTCTGTTGGTATATAATAATGTGATTCATAACTATCCCACATAATATCTCTATTAATTATCATTTCTCTATATTGATCACTCTGTAACACCTCATTAGCTAGGTCTTCTTTTGATATCTTTAAGTAGATATTCCCATAGTTATCGGACATACTATATGACCATCCATAGTATTCAGCAACTTCTTCTTCTGTGAATTCATATAATTCTTTTTCACTAGCTATTATTGATATATAATCTCTTATTTCAAATGATTCGTCTTTAACAAAGATTCCTCCTTTAAATAATAAATTTTCTTTGTCTATGCCGTTTGGCCCATCACCATCCGCTATTTGCATCTTCCCTTCTAACTTAGATTCTATCATGTCATATATAAATAGGAAAGAATCGGTTACATCAGCCCCTTTTGTTTCATTGTCTTCTGACCAAAATGATGTTTCATAAGCTACTGGGGTTTCTACGTTTGGTAATACCTTTTCTGTGAATTCATCATCATCATCTAAGAATCCAAAATTTATGCTTGTTTTCCATCCTTCATCCTTCATATCATATAATAGCTCACTTATGTCAATATGTTCTAATTTCCATATTTGTCCTATATCCCTTATCTCCTTTTTTGATTGTGTGGACTCTCTTATGAATTCGAGGTATTTAATTATTCTCATACTAGTATATATAAAAAAAGGGGGCTGATAATTCAGCCCCTTTTTATTAAATCATATTGAGTAATTGTGTTTTCTTTTCAGTAAACTCATCCTCGGTTAATATACCGGAATCATATAGCTTTGATAGGCCCTCTATTGTTGATATTATATCTTCGACATTTTTATTTGGTGTTTTAGATAATTTTTTTGTATCTACTGGCATACTACTCTCCGGTAATATTTTTATAGTAGTTTTGGAAATTCTAAAATTCTCAAAATCCATATCCATAGTTTCGAATTTCTGTGATGATTTTTGACCACCTTCGACTCTTCCTGTTTCTACTTTATCCATGGATAAAGTTTTCTTAGATCTGGTAGATTTTGATTTAGTTTTACTAAGTGGGTTTGATAAATCAACATCGGTGTTCATGATATTAGATGAATACATCGCATTTGTTGAGGTGGTATTTACCATATTACTTATGTTAGTATTGGTCCCATTCGTTTGATTATAATAAACTCCTTGTTCCCACCAACCATTGTGATACGTTGGATATGTTTTTAGATTTATCCAATTTGTCCAATTTTCTTTTTCTATTATTTCTTCTTTATAGAATTCAACTTCTAACAGACCATTTTTTTCTGTGGCACTAATAGAATCTTTCTCATTATCTACTTCATAAGTATTGAAAACGAATTTTTTATTACTTTCTATAAAACAATCTAAGTAGAATCTTTGTCCTGGTCTTAATATTAATCCTGATTTGGAAATTAGTGACCCATTTAATTTTATGTTTGCTAAAACACAAGTTTTTAGTGGGTTAAAGAGTTCTATTTCAAAATACTCTTTGTCTTTTAGGAAAACTTTTCCTGATTTGATTGATTTTCTCCCTCTATCTTTAGATGAGACAATCCATGCTTTTGGTTCTTTCATTATTTATTCTTTATTTTTTTGACCCATATCTTAATTCTTTAAAAATTTCAAAGGCACACTATTGATACCCGACATGAGTTATGAACAAATTTATATATCACTTTCTATCACTCCCCTTTTAAATTCTCTCCACATTTTGGACAAAACTTAAAATTATTATTCATATAACCACATTCTGTGCAAAACTCAGATAGAGTCGTTTCTTCTTTTTGGAATAATATAACATTTTTATTCGTCTTTTCGTTACTTGATATGGTATATGACCAACCATCTGGAGTAAGCGATGAGAATATCCTTGTTCTTTTTGCTCCTTGTACATGAGCTAATAATTTTTTTATACTTTTGTATTCTGTGAAAATTCTACAAACCTCTCTTATTGTTCTTATTATAGAAATGGCCTCATTTTTATTTGCTGAACCATCAATATTGTGAAATAAAAATGCCCATATTTCGTCCTTATTATTTATCTTCGTAAATCTAACTAAATATCTAGTATTTGATTCATTCGTTCTGAAGGAAAAGGCTCCTTCTGCTTTATTTATTTCTCTAATATTATACATGTTTCTCCTATATCCTTTTTATATCTATTATTTTTCCGTATATTTGTATTAAATATTATATATGAGCGTAAAAGATTTTGTATTCGAGACCTTTATAAGGTTAACATCTAGAACTTGTCCACATGGATTTGAGGACCAGTTGATTGAGGATGTTATGTCTAATTTATTACCAAATAATATAGAAAAAGATCAGTTTGGTAATTATTTCTATAAAATAGGAGACTCAAATACCATATTCGCATCACACCTTGATACAGTTTCAAAAGAATATAAGAAAGTAAATCACTTATTGGATGATAATCTAATAAAAACCGATGGTAAAACAACATTAGGTGCCGATGATAAAGCAGGAATGACCATTATGTTATGGATGATTAAAAATGAGGTTCCTGGATTATATTACTTCTTCGTAGGAGAAGAAGTTGGTTGTATAGGATCTGGTCTTGCTTCTAAATATCTAAATTTAGGTGATAACTATGATAAAATTATATCATTTGATAGAAGAGGAACCGGATCTGTAATAACACACCAATCATATAGTAGATCATGTTCTGATGGATTTGCTAACGACCTTTGTTCTGAATTAAATAAAAATGGATTATCCTATACAAAAGATGATGGTGGTGTTTATACTGACTCAGCAGAGTTTATGGATAGTATTTCTGAATGCACGAATATCTCTGTTGGATATTACAAAGAACACACAAATGGTGAATACCAAGATATTGACCACTTAACTAAGTTAGCTGATGCTTGTTTACTTGTTGATTGGGAAAACTTATCAGTTATTAGAGACTTTAAAATAAGAGAGTCTAAGCCTTATAGTTATGGTGGTTGGGGTGACTGGGATGATTTCTATAGAGATGATCCTAAGCCAAAGAAGCGTAGAAAAAGAAGAAAAAATAAAAATAATTCTAAGCCAAGAGCCTTTATTGATGATGGATCGGGTGGTCTAGAAGAAATATTTGATGAATTATTACAAAAACAAGATGATTATATCTGGATAATAAATAAATTCGACGGTGATGTTATCACCTGGAGTGATTTAGAAGTAATAAAAGATTGCTATTTACAGATGGATGATGAGGGTGATGTTATTTTTTATGAATTCTTAAAAAGTCAATTAGTAGACGTTTAACGGTAATTGTCTATTATTTTTGATGTTGTTATAACTTCCTCTGGAGCATTTTGTATTTCGGACTCTTCTATATCATGTGATATCCTCATAGACCTTTTTGATATCTTTTCAACTATTTTAACTGGTGTTATCATAGAGTTGTACCAATACTCTATTAATACAATTTGCCCTTCTTCATAAAATGATTTATACTCTAGTAGAAATTTCATAAGTTATATATTATAATAACAAAGTTATAAATATAAATTGTGGAATTTTTGATTTTTTAGAGCATCGGTAATATGGGTATGTTGTAAAAAATAATATATTATAATAAAAAACGTTCATATGCGGAAAAAAAATAATTCAACCAAAAAAGAAGATTTCAAAGAAGATTTTAAACTAGTGCCGGAATTTAGCATAAATTGTAAATTTAGAAATAAAAAACAAAAAGAATTATATAATACAATAATAGATAATCGAATAACATTTATAAGAGGAGCCGCAGGTACTGGTAAAACACTAGTCTCTTTGTTGACTGCATTAGGATGTTTGAAAAATAAAAGCATAAATATAGACCAGATAGTTTTAACTAAGCCCATTGTTGAAATAACATCTAGTCGAAATGGACTAGGTGCTCTACCTGGTGATGTTAATGAAAAAACACTGAGTTATTATACACACTTCTATGATAATCTAATAAAATTAATAGGCAATGAAACAACAAAACATCTAAAAAGTAATGGATTTATTAAAGAAACGCTTTTAAATTACTTAAGAGGATCTACATTTGGTAAATGGGATTCCAATGGGAACCCAATTGGCTCTTTCTGTATCTTTGATGAGGCACAAAATTGTTCAAGTGTTGAAATGAAAACATTTATATCCAGAATGGGTGAGGAATCTAAATTAGTTATAATGGGTGATTCTGACCAAATCGATTTAAAACTTGGTCGTAATGAGAAATGTGGATTAGATGATGCTTGGGATAGATTATCTGGAATAGATGGAATAGGTTTTTTTGAATTTACAGAAGATGATATAGTAAGAGACCCCTTCTTAATAGAAATAATGAAGAGATACAAAGAACAATAATATATAGATTGAAAATTATATTAAATATTTTGGAAAATCAAAAAATATCTGATAAAAAAAATAAATTGTTATATAAATTGATTTTCGCAGAGAGTGATGAATTTAATATAGATATTGCTGATTATGTGTCGGATATTTATGATTATGATGATTTTGTGTCGGATATCAAATCTATATTGAAAAAATCTAAGGTTGTTGTTATTAGTAGTGATGTTAAGCTTGATAGCAAAACAGCAATTTGGTATTTAAAAGTTAGGAAGTAAAATTATGTGGGCATATAGTAGTGATTATAATAGGTGGGAGAAAAAAACTAATAATTTAAATTTAGATGAATTTCAATACTTTAAGCAAGAAATGGACTCATTTAGATTTTATTCTAAATGTTTAAGTGGTTCTTCTTATATACCAATTAATGATACTTCGGATATTTATGATATACTTACCGATCAAAAGCCAAAAAATTGGTATATTGGTAATACGTCCTCGCAATATTCTAGTTCTCAGATACCAAATGAGTATGCTGAAAATATAATAGGAACATCATCTGAGTATTATAAAAAATACCTACCAGAATATGGATTAACTTTAAAGAATTTATTTACTCCTGAGAGAATAATAAAAGATTCTATAGATAATTTCATCTATGTTGACTTAGCTACAAATGAACAATTATCTGACTTATATGATGAGGTAATAAATAGAAAAATAGATGGTGTTAGGCTATTTGAGGGTAGCAGAGTACTTATTAAGAACCAAAAATCAAATGTTGTTATATCTAGTTCGGTTGATCCAGATGATTATTTTATTTCTGAATATACGGAAATAAATACAGTTGGAACAAACACCGAATACGAGTACTACAATGAAGATAATGGAATATACATTTACTCTGATAATATATTAGTCAGAGAGAGTGACTTGGATATTTATGAAAATTGTGTTAGGTTTAGTGTTTGTGTTAAGATGGGAACTAATAATGCAGGTAAACAATTCCATTTATCTAGATTATTAAATGGTTATTATCCAAATACATTAGAAAACAATCCTATTTTATTTAAGGAGAAAAAAAATTGGGTAATAAGAAATAAAGTTGATTATAATAATCTATTCGATATAAATTACTATGGTACACTAAAACACGGAACTCAATCTTATGAGTTGGGTGGTATAACCTACTCAATTCCAGAAAGGACAATTTCAATTGGTGAGTTTGGTGTAATTATAAATAACCAATCATCATATTCTAATATTATTAGAAATAAGTATAAGGTTAATCTTAGAAGTATAGGCCAAACAGATGCTTATTATTGGATAGTTGGTGATGATGGTACACTACTAAGGGTAAGAAAACATGATTTTAATATAGAAAATATAGAAGTTGATTGTAAGTGTCCTAGAAAAAATGTAACCACAAATTTAAGATCTGTTTCTTTTTTCAATAATCTAAATGGAGTAGTTGTTGGTGATCTAAATACTATATTAATAACAAATGATGGTGGTATAAAATGGGAAAGGCACTTAATAAGCGCCTTTGACGCTTTCTATTATAATAAAGTTTATTTTAATGATATTAATAATTTCTATATTGGTGGAAACAATGGCGTTTTTATACATTTTAAAAAAGATATAAATAATTGGACAGCATATAAAAGAAGAATATCTAAATTTATTGATGATGAGGATGAGTTTTTGTTGGTTGATAATATAAATGATATATTAAAAACTGATGTTGATACTTGGTCACCCTATTATCAATTTTTTACACAATCTACATCGACTAACAAAGAGTTGTTATTTTTGGTAACTGATAATAATAATATCATTTTACATGATATAGATAACTCAATTCCATTTCATACTGATTTTATGTATTTAGAAATGGATGATATAGATTATGGTGATATAAAGACAATCGAAAAAAGGTTTGGTGAAGATAAATTCTACTTTACTGGTTATGATAAGATCAATGAGGAATCTGGTATATTTTCTTTCCAGTTGTCTAATTTCGATAGTATAGGATTTGGTAATTCATTTTCGAATAGGATATACTCGACATTCAGTGCTTATTTTGAGTCCGATAGTTATCCAAATGATATTTTTGATTATAAAGGTGATGAGCTAATTTTATCTGGTAATAACTCAATGTTATTATCATCGACCTATAGTGCTACATTTAGCTTTTCTAATATAGATGATGAATTAGAATCTAGGTTAAGGTCAAAATTATTATTTTTGGATTATGATGTAGCATCTAAATTAAACTTTTTTACAGATGAAGGAGAATATAGGCTACCAAGTTCTGTTGAATTTGGATTCACACAATCTATAAATAATTACTTTGGTTTCGCCCCGATAGTACATCCGAGTGAATCTCCTAGTTTTTTGACACAATCGGAAATAAATTGGTGGGAATATTGGAGAGATTCTGAATCCACTTTTGAGTATTATTCTTATCCTCAACAAATGACAGATGCTACAAAGGTTTTAATATCTAGTTATTTTTCAACAACAGATTCTGATATTGATGAGATGGTAATAAATACTATTTCAAAAAATTCATCTGATATATTAAATCTAGCACCGACTATATTGGATGCTGGACATAGTAGATTTAATGGATTACTTTCCTCCCCTATATCTTCTCCCATAATTGATTATGATATGTATTTATATGATTATTTGATGGTCATAAGAACCAATGCTACGAATAACTTAGTAGCTGAGGTTGGTGATATGATTAGATTAGAAAGTGATGAAGTTATGGATAACTTTTTAGTAAATAAAAAAATAACATTGGGTGCCAATTCATACATATATCTATTCTCTGAATTTAGCGATGGAGTAATTAATTCTTTGGTGAATTCTAGTAATATTGTAGTTAAGAATCTTAATAAATTCTCTGATATGATTGAACTAGAATATAGATTTAATTTACACCCTATATCAAATGGTTATGATCTATATGTAGATGATCAAGATTTTGTTGAAATATCTGCAAAGTTTAATAATTTAACATCTTATTATAACCTAGGAACACAAATATATGGCAACTTAGGAACACAATCAATGGTATATAAAGATAGATTTTTGAAATTCGGATATAAACCAACTTACAATTTATTGGATTACCTAGAAGGAATAAATGATAGTTTAATAAATGCTAAATTCTCAAAAAATAAAGAATTTTTATCTATGCCTATTTATAATAATATTCCTGTTGGGTCTAATCCGGGATATTGTTATATTGATTATAATTTAGATAATAATAATAAATTAATATTTGGCTCAGACTTAGAGTTTGAATGGAAGAGTATTTTTATAAACACATTTATTGATATTAAGATATATGATGGTATTGATATAATCGAAACGAATAAGCTATTGGTTATTAATAAATATTATGATGATGTTAATGATTTATTTGTTGTGGAGTTCCATAGGGAAATTAATTATACAAAAGGAGTTGTAATTAATTCAATTGATATAATATCAAGGAGAACATTATTGGAGATAAGTGATGATTTAAAATATTTAAATAATATACAAAGACCTTATTCACAAAATGAATATGTTGGCGGAACAACACAATCCGGTCAAATTTGGAATGTTTCATATTCTACTTTAGAGAAGGAATTGAATTTCAAAGTAAACACTGATTCTTACTCTAAGGTATTACTATCTGATAATGATATAGTTAGTTCTATAAGTGGTTTAATATATACAGATTTCAGGGGAGACCTTTCGTTAAATATAACACAATTGGAGTCTGAAGTAAACATCGATATATCTAATACTAGTGATTATTTAGGAAAAGTATTGATATCTTGTTCTGAGGAACATAAATTAACAACCGGAGATGGTGTTGTTTTATCTTTTATTGGTGGAACTGGTTCTTCTGAAGAACTAAACAATCAATATTTTGGTTACCAAATTGTAAATTATATAGACCCATATAGTTTTTATATTGATGTTCAATACGGATCCAATATATTTGTTGGTAATGATTATGGTTCAGTTACTTATATAAATAGGGATCCATTTTTAAACTATCAGCCAGTTGATATAATTGATGTTGGTGTTGATAAAAGAGGAAAAATATCTGTTGAGTTATCTCCAAAAAATACCAAATTATATGGTGATTTGTATAAGTTGATAGATGTTGATTATGAAAAATATAGATTTAGGCTAGTAGGGAATTTAGATATAGAGACATTGGCTAAAAATTATCAATGGATATATGAAGCTGAGATATCAGAAGCTGTTATTGGCACTGATGAAAATGGTTTAATTTGGTATAAAGGAATATGGTCTTGTGGTAGATGGTTTGGTGGAACTTGGGTATCTGGTAGTTGGCTATCTGGTGATTGGTATGGTGGAACTTGGGATTCTAAGATGATAAAGGATAATTATATATCCGTTGAAGTAGATGATAGATATTCAGATAATAAACAATCTATATGGTTTGATGGTAGATGGTTTGATGGTGATTGGAAAAATGGAACTTGGGTATCCGGTAGGTGGTATGATGGAAATTGGTATGATGGTATATGGAATGATGGTATATGGAATGATGGTACTTGGAACAATGGTAACTTTACTGGTGGTATATGGGTAGATGGTGATTGGAAATCAGGTATATTTAGTGCCTTAAATGCTCCTGCTTATTGGTTGGATGGCAATTGGGAATCCGGTGATTTCGAAAATGGTATGTGGTTTAATGGTAATTTTGGATCCAAAGATAAAGAGTCTAAATTTGGAACAAAATCATATAATAGTAGGGCCGCTATATGGAAATCAGGTAAATGGATCAATGGATCTTTCCATTCTAGGTTAAATTTAACTGAAGATGGGGATTATGATGTTTCTAATATACATAAGTATTCGATTTGGTATAGTGGTGAGTGGTTTAATGGTGATTTTTATGGCGGTGTTGCTTATAATATGGACTTTAAATCAGGAACTTGGCATGGTGGTATTTTGGAAGAACTTAATATAATTGGAATGACTGGATCTTTGACGACTAGTGATAATTATTTTGTTATAGATAAGATAGCCGAATTTAATACCGGTTATGATATATCTATTATAGATAATCAAATAGGTGGTACTTATTCATCTATGGGTAATAATACAACACCTGGTGAGTACAAGGTTTTATATTCAACCGAGGATTTATCAACTAACACTACAAAAATATATGTTGATGAGATAATACCATTTGATGTGGTGACAGGTTCTTCTACTGGCCTTAAGCTGGTAAGTAAATTTCGAAATTGTAATTGGAAATCCGGTATATGGACTAATGGTATTTACTCCAAAGGAAAGTGGGAAGGTGGTATATGGTATAATGGGATATTTTCCGGTACTTGGATGTAATCCATTTCTATAAAATAATATATATTATATGATTAAGAAATTTAAGACATTTAATGAATCAACAGACATAGTTACTGATAGTAAATATGAGCGGTTATCTAGTGATATAAAAGAAATGATAGAATCTACAATAGAGAATGTTGGGGGTGATTATAAAACATTTTTAGATTCTTTCAAGAAGGATCCAGAGGATTATAAAATAGAAGGACTTATAAATGATTCTGATATTTATGATTTCTATCTAAAAAATAGAAATGATATTGATGAGATTTTAAATGATATTAAATTTTTTGATGAGATACCAACCGAAAATAATTCATTTGGTTTATATGAATACGTCATAAAGGGAACCGAGAGAGCCATACTAGAATTAGTAAATAATCTTTAATTCTTATTATTTAGTGAGGTGTGTTTAATAAATATATATAGTATATCAAAATAAATAAACCAAATGGCAAATACACCACTTTATAAATCTTTAAAAACAAACGGAACAACATTTTACGCTTTTCCTGGCGCGGCAGAGGATATAAGTGCGGCTTACCAAAATGAAAACTATAAAATGTACTTTTCTAAGTATGTTTTATTAGATTTACCAACACAAAATACATCAACTGATCCTAAATATTTTGATTTCGATGAATCTTTTAATAAATCTTCCAATGCTACTCCGGCTAGTAACTTTAATGAGTCATTAGTAGAATCACTTAGAAATTATATAGCAAACCAAGAGGTCGTTATAAGAGAGTCTAGATTAAATAATACAGAGTATTATTATAATACAAATGCTCTAGAAACAACAACTGAAAAAATATTTTGGAAATGGTGTAAAAAGCTTAATATAATAGATTTCGAACCAGCTATTCCAAGTGATGAATATTTTGATAATTTAGTTGAGTTTGAATCAAAGGATATAAATGATGATGAGTATTTCCCGGAATATTTATGGAAAGAAAGAGAGGTGGTTGATTGGGCAACATCTTATTATTATCAATCCGGAGAATCTGGATTTTTAACTAATCTAGAGATAGAACTTAGTCAAAACTCAAATTATAAAATAGGAGATGTTATTAATATTTATAATGTTGAGAACTCAACAATAATTGATAATGATAGTGGTGATGATATATCCGATATATCATCAGAAGAAGGAATACAAACAACTATTTTAAAGATAATTGAACAATCAGGCACACAGAACCAGAGAATAGTTGTTGATTTAGAGAGTTATTTAGGTAGAGAATTAGAGACAACTGGTCAATCTAGATTAGTTTATAATAGATTAGTTAGATATATCGGTGAGGTAACTGGTATCTCAAATGTACAAGAGGCCAATAGATCATATACCGAGGTACATGCTCATATACCAGATCATACAGGAGAAACACCGGATATTTTATTTAGAACAATGACTGATGTTAACTATAAACCGAATCTAACATTTCCTATAATACCCAGTCAATACCAACCAGAAATTCTTGGTGCTGAATTTTTTAATTCACCAATAGTTAATACACCACAAAATTACCCAGGTTCTTATTTTGGTCAATTTGATACTTTAGATTTTACATATAAAACCTCAACCGGTGATCAATTAAGAAGAAGTGGAGATTATTACGGAATAAAGGGCGATACGAATAATATAGAAATAGATGGTTCGACTTTAGATGGACTAGGTCTTAATTTTAATACAAGTCATTATGTTAAGATGAATATACCAAATAGGGTTGTTACAAATTTTGACCAATTTAATGCACTTGAAGTAAATAATGAACCACCAAAAGATTTTGAATTTAATGCAATATTGTGGTACTATACGGTAGAAGATAATAATGGAAATTCTACTAGTAACTTATATGGAATATCATTTATCGATAATCCTAATAATAATCCAGTTGATGAAGAAATTGGACTTAGGTTTCCGCTTATTAAGAAATTAGTAACAAATGGTGAGCAAGATGGTACATCATATGCTTTTAATTTGAGTTTGAACTTTAATATAATAAATGAGAACCCAAATGAATCTTATAACCCAGAAGCTATAAATTCACTATTCAGTATGAATTTATTTAATAAAGCTATGTCTAGTTTATCATCAACGAATGATAGTTTCTTAAATACCTTGGCCGAACAATCAACAATAAAAGAAGAAATAACCAACTTAAAGGGTCTTCTTTATTCACAAACAGACCTAAGTGTTATAAATGCTAAGATTATAAATTTAGAAAGGTTACTGAGGCTATATTCTACTAATCAATTAATTGATAGTGGATCAATAAGGGTAAATCAAATAGCCGGTAATCCACCATCTATCTCACTTACTAGTATAGATACTGATTATTTTAGAGTAGATAACTTAAAAACTAGTGATTTGTATAATTCACAAGGAATAATTCCATTAAATTTAACGGTGCCTACTAATAAAAGTTTTTTAATAAATATATCAAACGATGATAATATAGATTTAGAATTACAAGATGGAGATAAATTAACTATAATACTTGATAATGATTTGAGTATAAACCAATCAATGGATATAAACATAACGGGTAGTGTTGATTCTTCTGAAAATAAAAGATTAGATATATATATGGTTAGCGATGCAGGATCTTTGGATGAGACACAATCAGAGGTCTTATTACTGGGTAATATTGATCTTCCTGTTTTTTATAATACAAATACGCAATTACCAAATCCAGCATATCTATGGAAAGATTTCAAATTTGAAATAGATTTTGATGAGCAGATATATTTGGATTCATCTAATAAATTAAAAATACCACTTAGTGGAAATACTTATTTATTGAATAACTCATTAAATGATGGTGATGTCCTTTATTTGAATAACCTATTCCTTGGTACATCATCTGTTTATGACTTTTCTGGACAATATACCATAGACTCTATTGAGGGTCTTACAAGCTCTTATATAACTCTTGATATATCAAATAATTTAGATTTTGTTACTACATATGAAAATGAGACCTTTCCTTATGTTATACACGAATCATCATATACTATATTATCAAATAAACCATACTTTTCTTTAAATAAAGGATTGAATGTGAAAGTTACAAGAGTATCGAATTCCGCTGAGCTAAAAGATAGATATAAACTAGATACGAATGAAATAACCTAATTTTATATTTTAATATATAATATAAATTAATCAGAATTTATGGCTTGTGGAAATTCACTCTTTGGTGGTAATAATAATTATATAAAAGTTGGAAATGGTCAACTTATTGCTGTTGAGGGCGCTAATACAGCCGAAAAACTAATACTTTCGGATCTAAGAATACCATATACTCAGTTATTGAAAGGTAGGGTAATTTTAAAAGCTGGTCAAGAAGATTATTTAATGAATCACTTAGGTTTAGGTGATAATGTTACTTTTATAACAATAAAAGCTACATATAATGAGAAATCATTAGAGACTGATAATTATATAATTTGGAAAAGATATGATGATTTATTTCACCCATCACAAATGGGTAAATTAATGATACTTACTGGTAATTCAACAAACAGAATACCACAACTTTATCTTACCAACCCAAATCCTAACTATGATGTTAAGCTAGATATTATGGTCGCTATAATTGATGATGTGGAATCATTTTTTAATTATGATCCGGTTGTTTATTTTACAGAATATGTAACACTTGAAAACACAGAATATAACGAACCATTTAATACTACTTTGGGTGATTCGTTTGGTGCTACTATTTCTTATGGTGCTCAACCAATATACAAGGACGAATTAACCTATTTATTTATAGATGAGGTTAGAGATTTAAATGGTATTACTATATCAACGACCAGTTCTAATTTTATTTTAAAGGATTATTTTGGTTATGTAACACCGTCTGTTACTGGGGTAGGAACATATTCCTTAACATTTGATATAACTGATGATTATGGTAATTCTGTTCCTGATAATAAATCTTTGTATATCATAGTTAGTATAGGAAACACAGGTGGTACTGGTGGAACAGGATCATAATAGATAAAGATAAATATGATAAAGAAGTATAAAGAATTTATAAATGAAAATTTTAACTCTTTTGGAGAAGAAGTAGAATCAAAATATCAAGATGATTATATTAAAAATATAGTAAATAGATATATATCTACTGTTGATCCTGATATTAGGATATCTAATGCTATAAACTCTCTGGACGAAAAAACAATAAGGGAAATAAAATCACAAGTTGATAATTATTTAACCAATGGAATAGAAGAAAAAGAAGTTGAAGTAAATACATCTGTTGAATTAACCGAATCGGTTGATGTTTTGGAAAATGAAGTAGAGACCTCATATTCCGGTAAAGGAGTTTTTAAATCTTTTCTAAAATCTTTAACTGCTTTTGGTAAAAATGAAAATCAGATTAGACATGATATATGTCCTGATGATTTTTTGATTTATTACCAGTTGGATAATAACAACAAATCCGATGTTGCTTCTGTTTTTTCTAGATTTAGGTCACTTAATTTAGATTTTGAATCTGTTGGTGATAATGTTATATTGTATTTTGGGATAAGAATGGATTCGTATTTCGAATATGGTATGTCCGATGGTTCTAATAAAAAAATAATAGGTAAATTTAAAATAAACAAATCAACTATAAATTGGATATCAGGATTGAATTTAAAGTCCGCTAAATCATTAAAATCAATTCTATCTAACTTGGATTATAAAAATATTAAAACATTATATAAAATAAAAAGTGATATAAAAAAATATGAACCCGGTAAATATGAAAATAAATCACCCATTTATATAAATGATAGAGTTATTACATTTGGTTATTATGGTATTGGAAAATGGATAGATGGTAAAATGGATAATGATGATTACCTTAATATGAAGAATAATATTAGCGAGTGGATAAATACAAAATCCTGGGGTGATAAGGTCACTTTTGGTGTTGTTGCTAAATCATTTTGGTTAAAAATTTACATTAAACTAAAGTAGTAAAAACACATATAATAAATAAAATAAAATAAATTATGTCAATTAAAGAATCATCAATAAGAGATTACATATCAAATATTGATTTCCGAAACGAATGGAGTATGAAATCTATAAGAGAAGATATGAGAAAATTCCTCGGTGAAGAACCGGGAATAGATGTGCATTACAAAAAAGATGTAATGGTAAATGAGTTCAGTGGATCATCAGAAGAAATTTCAGGAGTTGATAAAATAGAAATAGTATTCTTTGATTTAGATGATAAGTTTAAGAAATTAGAATTTTTAGTAGGTGGAGTCTAAGGAAAATAAAATATCAGTTGATGTTTTGGATTATTTAGGAAAACATGAAGATGGTATTATATCTCTAATATCACTTGGTTATCTTGATAGTTTCTATGAAGCTACTTTTTTCTATACAAACGATTTAATAGCATTGACACCGGATGATAAATTAGAAGATTTACTCGGTTGTAAGATTGAAGATTGGGTTGGTTATCAGGAATTAGTTTTTGATATTCTCAAAAGAGTTGTTCCATTTGATCAAATGATCAATATGGTTGATGATTTTTCTCCCGAAAAATATGGAATATTCTTAACACAATCTAATATTTAAAAAACCAAACATTTCTCATTTAATATTATATAATTAAAAAATAATATCAATGAATGATTATAAAAGAAATAGGAATAAGGGGATTTAAATCTTATGGTAATAATGAACAAAAAATAAAATTAAATATAAACAGTGGTGAATTAATACTACTTTCTGGAGCAAATGGTTCTGGTAAGTGTGTTGATGAGTCAACACTAATAGATGTACAAATAATTGATTTTGAGCCTAATTTAGAAAATTTAGAATTTTTAGACAAAACGGATGAGGGAAAGAGGATTTTTCTATATATAAAGAAATCTAATAAATCCTTGTATGAAAAAATTGAAAAATTTAGAAAAGGTCAATAAAAAATCACTTAATGATTATTTATTGGACTTCGAACCATCTATAATCGATGGTTACAAAAATATGTTCACAGATTCAGATTTTAAAAAGGGTAAAACCTCTTTTCTTTTGTATTTGAAGTCTAAGATAGGAATGCCTAAGATAGGCAGGAATAGCCTAAATTATTGGCTATCAAGGGGTTGGTCCATTGAAAGAGCAAAAGAATTTAGAGTTAGGATTAAGGGCGATCCAGAAAAATCACCAATGAATATAAATTTTTGGATAAAAAAGGGATATACCGAAGAAGAATCAAGATTTAAGATAAGATCCCAAAGAAAAATGAATATAGAGTATTGGTTATCAAGAGGATTTAATGAGAATGATTCTAAATTAAAGGTTAAATTGTTTCAATCAGAACAAAGTAAAAAAATAAATAAAAAGAGGTTACTTAATCCAGAAAAATATGATGATATAAGTAATAACCAAGTTAAATATTGGCAAAAAAAAGGTTATTCCGAAGAAGAATCAATTAAAATGGTTAGTAAAAGACAATCTACCTTCTCTAAGAAAATATGTATAGAAAAATATGGAGAAAAGAAGGGAATAAAAATTTGGTCAAATCGACAAAAAAATTGGATGAAGTCGATGAAAAGTTCAAAATATAATGGAGTTGATGGTAAATCAATCACAATAAACGAAAAGATAAAAAAATATGATATAGATAGATTGGTAGATAGTTTATCAATAAAAGATAGAGAATATTTTAAGAAAATATTTATAAAATCAAAAACCATAGAAGATTTTATATACAACTATAGTTCAAAATTTATCACAGATGAAATATCACTATATAGAATACTATTACCCATTAAGCGAATGAAACTATTACAAGTGTATTATAATACAGATGAGAGTTATATAATGTCATTAATAATTCCAAAAATTGCTAGAGTTAAATCTAAGTATTCTTATATATCTTGGATAAATAATCATGTTTGTCGAAGTGATGGTGAATATATATTAGCCAGCTTCCTAATAAAAAATAATTTAGAATATACATATGAAAAAACATATGAAGATAGTAAATATAGGTGTGATTTCTACTTAGAGGATTTTGGAATATATGTTGAATACTTAGGTATGAAACATGACACTTATAGTAGAAAAATTAATTTTTTAAATAAAAGAAAAATCAAACATATAGCCTCTAGTGATATAGAATATATTAAATCAAAGATAAAAGAATATGTTAACATTAAAGATAGGTGATTTATATGAATTATCAAAAAATATAAATATTTTAGAATCAGACATCCGTGTATCTACCCCAGGTGGATTGAAAAAGGTTTTTGCTGTTGATATAACAGCAAAAAATAGCGATGTGTTTTCTATAAAAGTTAATAAACATGAACTACTTTGCTCACCAGATCATCTAATAAGATCAGAAGATATGTGGGTTAAATCTAAAGATTTAAAAATAAATTCCGTAATAGATACAAAATATGGCAAACTTACTGTTAAGGAGATATCAATTTTGGATATAAAGAGTGATTTGATGGATTTACATGTGGATGGTAGTGAATATTACACTAATGATATAATTAGTCACAACTCATCACTATTAGATTCTTTTGACTTTACTCTATTTGGTAAAGTCAGGGGCAAAAAGAAAAAGTGGAGCACACTATCAACACTCGTTAATAGAATTAATGGAGAATTACTTAATTGTATAAGTTTCAACTCAAATGGAGTTGATGTTGAGGTAAAAAGAGGAATATCACCAAATAAACTGGAGCTTTGGGAAAATAATGTTCTAAATGAGAGAGCGGGCAAATCAAATATTGATGAAAAAATAGAAAAATATGTTGGTATGGATATTGAGACATTCAAATCATTCATTTCTATGTCTATAAATGATTTTAAGAACTTTATATCATTAACAAACGAAGAGAAGAAAATATTACTCGATAAGTTATTTAACTTAGAGGTTATAAATATACTTAATAATATTCTGAAAGAAATAAACAAGGATAATAAAACAAGGATGGCTATACTAGACTCTGAGATTCGAACATTGGAAGAATCTATATCTTCTATGCAAATTTCTATAAAGAAATCTATTGAAAAGGAGAAACTAAATACAGAACAAGAGTTGGGAGAATTAGTTTCTTTGGTTGAGTCCAAGAAATCTGATTATATAACTATAAAAGAAAAGGTTGAAAAAGTAAAAGACAAAGAACAGATACTAAAAAAAGAAATTGATATAGAAAATAGGCAACTAATTAATATACAAAATGATGTTAAGAACTCAAATAGAGAAATATCATTATATGACTCTGGTAAATGCCCTACTTGTTCTACCGATTTTAATACAGACCATTTTCTAAACCTCAGAAGTTTGTTGGTCGAAAAAAGAGATGGTCATAATCTTCTTTTAGAAGAAGTTAAAACAAATATATCTAATATAAAGGCTAAGCAAGTTAAATTAAGGTCTATTGGTGATAAGATAAATTCATCATTTAGTGATATTAATTATCTATTAAGAAGTTATAAATCAAAAATAGATGAATTAAAATCTAAAAGTAAAGATAAAAAAGATTCTGTTAATGTAGAAGAGTTTGAGAAGACAATTTCAGAAATGGATGAAAAAAAGAATAATTCACATACAAAAATTTCTGATTGTAAAGAAAAAGAATTATATTATAAAGAATTGAATAGAATTCTTAGTGAAGGCGGGGTTAAAAAATCCATAATATCTGGAATAATAAAGCCAATAAATCACTTTATTGATGAGAATGTTAAAAAAATGAGATTACCTTTTGTTGTTAAATTAAATGAGACATTCACTGCTGAGATAAAATCATTAGGTTCTAAAATAGAACATGATACATTATCAACTGGTGAGACAAAAAAGATAAATATTGCTATTTTAATAGCTTATCTTAAGTTAATAAGAACTAAGAAACACATAAATATATTGTTTCTAGACGAGGTTTTCTCTTCAATTGACTTGGAGGGTATTGACTCTATACTAACGCTCTTAAAATCGTTTGCAAACGACTACAACATAAATATATTCGTAGTACATCATGCCATTTTAAGCCAAGAAATGTTTGATAGAATAATAAGTATAAATAAAGATGTTTTCTCTTCAATTGAAGAAATAAATTTAGATGAAAATTATGGATAATATAAATGAACTTATAAGAGAGGTTTTTAGTATAGATTTTTATAAAAAAATTGTATATGAAAGCAATGCCAAGACAAAAAAATATTGCTGCGGTTTTACAGAGATATGAAGATGCGGCTAGGTTTAGAGATAGAGAAAAAAATGCAGATTCAGTGAATTCTGTTTTATATGACTTTGAAATACATAAAATGGATGTTAATAAAACAAATTATTACTTATCAACCCCAGATACAACAAATAAATATCTATATTTAGAGAAGCTATTTATGGAAAAATTTACTATACAAATTAGAGGAATGTCTGAGCAATCTTTGATTAAAAAACTAAGAGGATATAATATATCAAGGATATTTGATGAAAAAGAATAATATGGAAAAAGGAATAGATATTATGATAATTGATAGGTTAGAAGCAACTAAGAATAAGAAAATAGCAGTTGATATTCAAAGATATGAAGATGCTACTAATCAAAGAGATAAGGAAAGATCAATCGACTTGGAGATATACTCAATCCTTAGTGGTGAAGTCGGTGAAGACAATGTAATTAATCCCATTGATGTCATAGAATATATAAACGAATATTTATTAGAGAAGTATGGTTTAACTATGGCGAATAGTAGTGAATTATTACTTACACTGATTAGACAAATTAAGTTAGGAAAAATATTAGAAAATGAATAAATAAATATATAAAATAAAAAAGAAATAAATGTTAAAGATAATAGTAGGAAAAAACGAATCAATAGATAAGGCAGTAAAAAGATATAAGAGAAAATATGATAGCACTAAGATGTCTAGAGAAATAAGAGACAGAAGGGAATTTAAAAAGAAATCTGTTAAGAAAAGAGAAGAAAAACAAAAAGCGATCTTCATAAGAAAGAAGTATGGTGAAGACTAATGGATAGAAATAAAGATTATTATAAAATATTAGATATCCCAAGAGATTCTGATAGTAATAAAATAAAAAAAACTTATTATAAGCTATCCTTCAAACACCACCCGGATCAAAATAAAGATGTTGATGTTGATCTATTTAATAAAATAACAGAGGCGTATAAAGTTTTATCTGACGAATCCAAAAGGGATGAGTATGATAAGAAATCTAAATGGGGCCAATATTATAATGAGTATTATGAGCTATTTGATATTGATATCGAACTAGACCATGACTATAATAAACAAAAAGTAGAAGATTTTAGAAAAAACCAAGTCTATAATATTCAAATAGAAGTTGATCCTGATACTTTTGATGGTAACTTGGAATATGAAAGGTGGGTTAAGTGTAAGTCTTGTGACGGAGCTGGCAAAGACCTCTCCTCAAAGATTGTCATAAGAGATAATGATGGTAATGTAGTTAAAGTTTTTGATGGCGAGGATGGTTGTGATTTCTGTGATGGTACTGGAAAAGACTATAGGGATGAAGATTGTAATTTTTGTTTTGGTAAGGGAAAAGTTGGCTTAAATAATTGCAAAAGTTGTGATGGTGAAAAAAGAATACTTGGTAATCAAAAATTAAACAATATAAAACTAACCAGCGATAAAACGAGAATAGAGTCCATGGGTCATTTTTCGAGAGACGGTAAGGTTGGTTACTTATTAATCACCTATTAGATTTTTACCCACCTCATTTAATACTTCATTTGTTACTACTATATTAATAGAATCAAAGCCGATATTTGATTTATCAACAAAGATATAATCATTTTTTACAAAATTTATATATGGTGATGTTCCTTGTAGTGGGACTTGAACACTTGTATTTATATTTGTGCCATTGAAGTATTTAAAGAATGGTATCATGTCTACCTCATATAATTTTAAGTTATTTATTACAAAACTTGATTGATTCTCTCCATAATAACCATTTCCTCTGAATACCATAGATAAATTTCTCTTATTAAAAAAATACTCTACCTTTTTGGTTTTTGGAGTTAATACATGGTGTATATTTTGATACACTGGTAGATGTGTTGATATAACATCATATAAACCTGTGCTAAATGTACCAATATCCGCAAATTCTCTTTTAGTATAATTTAAATTATTGAAATGTATTAATGGTTCGTTTCTTAGGTAATATTTATTTGTTTTTACATATACAAATGGATCAAATGGTGGGAATGCCGTCTCTTCTATATAACCAAACCCAGGTGATATTACTATATCACTGAAATAACTATCGATAATATCACTTTTAACTAAATCAAATTCAATAATACTATACCTACTTTTTGAAATATTGTCTAAATTTCTATTTACTTCTATTGTTGGGTCTGATATATCTAGAACACCACCTCCAAGTTCGGCCTCTACTCTAAGCTCCTGTCCTAATATTGGATATTGTCCATAGTTATTTGTTCTTGAGAATGTTATTGAGAATGCGCTTGATTTAGAATATGTCCACCCAAGATCTAAGAAGTCACTACTATTAACTCCAAAGTATTCCGTAAAATTAGAAGAATCTCCAATATAATCACTAAATATCTCATACTTGTTTCCTAAATTATATATTCTATTATTTAGTGAATATGAATCTCTAAATTTTGACTTACTAGATAATACATCATTTGTTGGATATCCATATAAATTGTTTTCTGAATAAGTTCTCTTTGATACTCCATCGAGTATATTTTGTGGTTTTCCTATATTAACAGCACTATCATCATCATATATAGTATCTATCCAAGAATTATATATAAAAACATCCGATGAAATTGTCGAATCTACTGATGTTATTGGTGATATATTTTTGCTATCAAATGACATATTTTGTATTATACCATTTCTTATTTCTGTAAAAACACTACCATCTTCATTTGATTGAGGAGATCCGTATTGTTTTTCTACCACTATTCGATGTTCATCTATTATTTTTATTACACTAGTTTCTCCATCATAACTAGAATTTACTGATATATTTGATTTTGATATATCAACAGAATCTCCTACTTGTAGATTATGTTTTGATGAGAAAGATAACCCTAATTTACTTGGTAATATATCATCATATCTAAATGTTTGACTAAACGATCCAGATATATGTTTTTCCGAGTTAAAATGACCTCCATCAAATCTACCATCTATCCAATTTGTATTATACATCTCTGTTATTAGTGGATAACCTTTAAATAATCCATTATTCCAAACACCACTAAAATAACCATTTAAGAAAGCGCCAGACAACCAAATATTCTTTGTTACTCTTATCCTATGTAGATTTGAGTCTTTTTCTATTCTTCTCACCGGAAATTGAGTTTCTATCTCTACTTCTATAAATGATAGATTATCGTCAATTGTTCCTATATTTATTATTCTATATGAGTCTTTCAATAGCCTCCTTTTATTATTTATATCTATTGATATTATATTACCAATAGATACGGAATCTCCTATATTAAACTCATCTACTAATTCCTTTCTACCACTTATATTGATCCTCCATCTTATATCAGAAAATACCTTTATGGATTTTATTATTTCATTAAATTCTTTTACTGATTCGTCTTCTCTCCAACCACTATTCCAAACTCCATTTTCCCATATTCCTGCTTCAAATCTACCATTTCCTATTTTACTTGTTACCTCAGAGGTTATAACATTACCATCATCTGAATTACCACTACCATATGATATAATAAATGAAGCATCATTTAGTACCACATCATTAAATGATATATTTATTGGGGAAGCAGAGAATATTTGATTATTTGCTTCGTGATAACCACCTTCTATCTTTAGGTCGGATATCTTTATATGTGTTAATAAAGGTGAATCCGGTGTATCAGCAACAATATATAAGTATTTGTTTCCTTTTAGACCATATGATAAGAAAGTCTCATTTTGTGTTACGCTTTTTAAAAGAAAGCAATTATTTATAAAATTTTGGAATTCAACTATTGTATTTCCTATAAAAATAACATCCGATATATAGAAATTTACTCCAGCATTTATATCATTATTGGGTAGTGCGAATTTAGTAAAAGTGAATTCGATATTAAATATTTGAAAATCTATAAATTTATATAAATAATTTAGATCATTATCAGATGTTAGTTTACCATTAAATATGGATTGTGTTAGATTAAATGCTGGTGCTTTATCATCATACCAATAATATGAGTTATCACTTCCTCCATAAAACCAACCACTGGATCTATTTGGTTTTTGTGTTGAAGATTGGTTTTGTACAGCATCGCCTATCCAAGAATATCCATTTACGCCCCAATCTATCTGGAATATATCTGATCTTAATATGTTATACCCACTTGGGTCTATGAATGATGATGTTGCTGTGTGTCTGCAATAATCTGTTGTTGATATATCTGATGGTGGTTTACTATATAAATATAAATAACCGTCTGGGTTTGTAGCAAGTGGCCATAGACCTGCGTATTCACTTATATCAAAGCCATCATCAACACTAAAAAACATAGAATCACCCCAATCAGTAGAAGTTGATATATACTCAGTGGCTGCTCCAAAATTAGCAAGTCCATCTACTTTTAGCCTAAATACATAGTCCTTATCTGATCTGAATATTAATTCGGGACCAGAACTAAGTAAACTATTTTCATCCAATAGGTCATCTCTATATATTTCACTAGATGGTGCATCAATGTACCATCCTGATTCGTTAATCCAAGGCATAAACTATATATTAATTTATCATTTCTTAGTTATCACGCACTCAATCCGGTTGAATTACCGCCAAAATAACTATATTGTGTTCCTGATTCCTGGAAAATATTCCAAAGATGACAATTTGAATTTTCCGACCAAGACATTCCTCTAAAAATTAACTCCCTTTGGAAATCATCATCGACCATTCCATCATAACTAACATAAGATCCATTCCAATTTCCATTTTTCCATATACCATTTTTCCAAAAAATATTAAAAGCATTCATATATTCGCATATACCGTTTTCCCATATCATCCCATATGAACTACCTATGTCAAATACCCCGTTTCTCCAATGTGATATATAAAAATCGCTATTATTTAATTTTCCATTTTCCCAATAACAAGTTGAATCATCTAAATTAAAACTTGGGCTAAATGATCCATTTCTTAGAACATATGGATTAAAAGAACTTTCTATAAAATTACCTCTTTTAAATATACCATCTAACCAAACAGAGTTTCTGAAATAAGAGTTATCATGCTTAAAGTCGCCTGATAACCAAAGTGCATTTTCAAATATAGCTTCTTTTTTAGTTCTTTTTATTTTGTTTGACTTATCATCTACATCACTTACTGATCCATCCCTCCATAAACCATAATATGATTGTGTGAATGAGTTAACAAATATCGATGCATTATCACTTGGTGATGAGCCTCCGTGTGCTGATGTTGTACCAGATCCATTAAAATATCCATATTTAAATTCTCCTCTATTCCATACTCTTCCTACAAATTTTCCTCCATTGAATGTTCCTTCGAACCAGGTAGAATTTGTTCCGGTTGACTCATTTCCAAATATACCATCATTGAATGTTCCATTTCTCCAAGAATAACTAGCTCCATCTGATATAGAATTACTATTTGTCCATCCATATCCTGATGTAAATTTACCACCATTGAATGTACCGTTTTCCCATTTTGCCATAGATATGAACTCACCACCATTAAAGGACCCATTATTCCATGTTGCTTCATTTCCTGATTTTTTCTTTTTAAACTGAACATAACTTGATTGTTCATAAACTCCGCTATCATCTGCTATTGTAAAATTAGTCCCATCTAAAAAAATAGCTTGATTAATTGATATTGAACCACTTCCTCCATCAACTATGCTCCAAAAGTTTGCATTTCTTTTGAAATTACCAAACTTAATTGGCAAAGCAATTGAATTATTAACAGTTGCACTTGTTGAAGTGTTATTGTTTAAATAAACATTTAAAGTATCTTTGTATGTATTTACAACATTAAAGGGGAATGTATTTATTAAACTTCCATTTTCATATACTAAAAATTCTAAATCACCGCAAATAAATGGTAATGTAAGGTTTAATGTGGTCCCATTAATTTCACTTTCTATAAACCCATAGGAGTTAATTATAGCATCTATTAACTCATTAACATTAGTCATTGGAGTATCAAGTTCAAATATATCTGTATATATTTTTAAGTAATACGATATGTTCCCTGTATTGTTAAATGTTCCAAAATTGAAATTTAAAGAATATTCATTTAATTTATCTAAGTTATTTGTATCATCTGAATACCAATTTATAAAATAAACACCATAATTTGTACCAAAAACACCATCATTAAAAACACCATCATTCCAGAAAATTGTTGAACCAGATAATCCATATTCGCTCACATCTGATGCTAATATATTTGCATTTTCTACTGTTGTGTATTCTATATAAGCATTATAAATACTTGTATCTATTGATCTTATATTCTTATCACCTATTATACCACCATGTATTTCTCCATTATAGAACTTAGAATAAGCAAATTTTCCTCCAACAAATGTCCCGTTTTCCCAATCTGATTTTAACATATTACCACCATTGAACCATCCATTTCTCCAAGAATATCTATTATTTGCTGATGTTGTTTCTCCACTTTTATAATAACTCTTTATTCTATCCATGTCATAATAACCATATTTGGTGTTTGGTAGACCATTGAAGCTTCTATTATCATAGAATATACCATCATCGAAGGTTCCATTAAACCAAGTGGATTCTCTGAATATACCATTTGAGAATGTTAGTCCTTTCCAAATGCTTCTGAATACCACTCCATTTTTAAACTCATCACTTCCGTTATTGAATGATGAGTGCAAATAGGTAGATTTTGACAAAATATTACCCGTGTCCTTAAATAATGAATCGGAAACTACCAATGATTTTATTGAATCAGAATTCATAGGTAGTGCTCTTGTTGTTATGAAATCATCATTCTCTATTAGAGAGTTTGTTATATAAGATCTTCTGAATATACCTGATTTTATTTTAGATGAGTCTATTTTTGTACTATGAACATATCCATATCTAATATTCGTATCAGGTGAGCTGAATGTTCCTGATGTATCTAGTAGTGTTGATATTATATTAGTTTTAATTTCTTTTATTGATAAAATCCCGGTTATTTTAAAATCATCATTATTTATCTTATATGTATCTCCTAATTTGGTCATGTTTCCGGTATTATCTTCATAATATACATTATTTAGATATACTATATTTCCTTTTTTTAGAGAATCTGTTGTTGATTCAAAATTACCAGAAGAAAATCCAGAATTTGTTGTTATTTCTAATATCGAACTAGATGTTATTGGGGTTATGTTGTATTCACCATTTTGTGATAAACCATCCCACATAACTACATCATTATTAAACTCTATATGATCACCACTTATCCAATCACTTGTTTCTATTTTACCACTTTCAAAATCCGCATTCACTATTGATGCATTTGAAATATCAACTATGTTCCTTATTTTATTTGTTAGTGTATTACTAGATGTTGCTGAGAGGCTTATATCGTTATTTAATTCTAATCCATAATTTGATATTTCACTAGATGGTGAGTTTACACCCCCTGATATTGGATTGGAATCTATATCAACAATAGATACAAATATATCTATTGAATATTTTTTTTCTAAATTTTCCTCTATTACCTTTGTATAATATGTTGCTGTTGTATTATATGACCAATCATTGTCTAATGGTGTTGATACAAAAGCAGACATTTCAATTCCTCTTTTATAGAAACTATTTCCTATTGACACATCTCCTTCATAAAAATCAACATACTCTGTCCAAGTTGATAATTTAAACCTTTTATTGAAAAAGTTAAGCGGGAATCTAGACTCATCATTTAGTTTTAATTTAAGATAAAAGTTATCACCGATTTTTAATTTATTATAGCTATCTTCAGATATATAAAATTTATATATTTTATGTGTTACTTTTGGTATTCCTGATATTAAATTTGCTGCTAATTCATCATATCCTAATATTTCTATATTCTCATCACTTAAATATTTAGAATCTTTTATTAATGACTCTCTATAGTTTGAATTTATAGATTTTATATTATCAAATTTTGAATTATCTGATCTAGAATTTATTACATCAGTGTTTTTTATATAACCAGTTTCTAACAAACTATTTATTATAACACCACCATTTATATTAAATGTGTAATTGCTTTGTGTTCCTAATTCATGATTTTCTAATATAGAATATGTTACCCCGTTTCCTAATATAGAATTATATATCGTTCCATTATTAAATATTATATCATTTATATCAGAATCTATAACATAATTATAACCCCACCCATTATTGTTTGGTGCTCTTAATTTTTGATATGGTAAATCATCTTTAAACTCTGATACATGACTATCAGGTAGAGTATAAATAGAATCCATGGTCCCGGATTCCCAATTCGCATTCATTAATGTTCCTAAGTTCCAGGTGGCTGGGTATCCTTCCCATTTTATTCTTTTGTCTTGTGTTCCAAAAATACCAGAGTTCCAATCTCCTTTGAAATTACCTTCTCTAAAGTTACTTTTAGATATAAAGGCCTCATCATATTCTTTGTTTATCACCCATTTTGATGATAATTCGTCATATTTATATACTTTTCCTTCTTTGAATTCAACTACCTCACCACTCATTGAGTATGTTAAATTTCCGTTGTTTATTCTAAGGTTGCCATTTGTGATGTATGATGTGTTTAGAGCATCTGAATAAGATCCCACTATTAAGTCTGATGTTATATCCATCCAAACTTGCTCATCATCTTTTACAAAAAAACCATCAGATGGTATTCCACCATTTGCTCCCCATCCACCAATTGGGGCATAACTTGTGTTTGAATAAACTATATTATTGTGATTTTTATTAAATTTATAACTAAATGAAGCACCCCTTGTTGTTATTTGTTGGTTAAAATATTTATAATCATCTTCATTATCAATTATATATAAGTTTATGAAATTATCGACCTCATCATACTTAAATGGTGACTCTCCGGTATAGTCTATATCTAGTGCTATTTTACACTTATCTATGAATAAAACTTTGTAACCATCTCTTTTTGCTCTGTATTTATTCTCTTCAATTAAAGAACCACTATCATAATTTCCATTTAATATAAATACTCTATCACCTTCTTTTAATCCGGTATTAACTTCTGTGTAAAATAATGTCTTATCAAATCCTTTATATTTATAAGGCTCTACCCAATTTAATAATCTAGGACTACTTGATTTATCATTTTCTATTTTTAGACCATCAAATGGGTCATTTATATTCTCTATTGTTTTATTTGGTGAAATGTCTTTTACACCAACTAAATTTATGTTATTTCCAAATTTAAACATATCCAATGCACTTAATAGGCTTGGTTTCTTTAAAATTATTTCCCTTAGTGTCGGTTTTTTAAATGGTATATATGTTATGTTATTTATCTTGGTTTTACCTATGATTATACTTAGTGCGTCATCTTGGTATTTTAGGTTTTTCAAATCTAATCTAGTCTTGTCTAACCTATTTTTATCATCATTATAATTAACCAGTTCATTTAGTGATAAGTTAAATATTTTTGATATCCTTCTTAGTAAGAAATTATTAGGTAATATTATACCCTTTTCTATTCTAACGTATCTTTTTTTGAACATTTTGAGACTATTGGACATCTCTTTTATAGAAATATTCTTACTCTCTCTTATTTTCTTAATATTTGAACCGATTGACATTTATGAAGGAACTTTTTGTTATATATTATATTTCAATTAGTTTCTATGAAACATAAACAATTTGTAGTATATTTGTATAAAAATTATGGACTTTAAAAAATTATTAAATAAGTGGAATATAAATTGTGATATCAATTTAATCCTATCTATGTGGAATGAGCCAAATAGACACTATCATAATTTAACACACCTCTATGAGTGCATCATTATAAATTGATTTTTCATCTTTTATAATATCATCATATAATTTTTTTGCTGATTTTAAAACCTCCTCTCCTCTTTTGTAGGGATCTGGTCCAAGATCAAATTTGAATTTTTCTTGGACTTCAGACCACTTAGTTCGTTTATTGGTGTTATTATCAATAAAGTCATACATATCGACACAATGTATGTCAACCTTGAGTCCTTTTGTGCTTGTGACGTAGTTATCTTCATCATCTAGATATGAGTATGCTCCATCATAATATCCTGGCTTAGGCTCTACCGAAATAGGTATTCCACCGTGCATTCTTTATTAGAATACAAATATATATATATTTATATTGAGTATTCCTAATTTTGTTCAATTTATTTTAATAATTCTGAAACTAATCTATTAACAAGTCCTCTATCCGCAGGTAAATTTGCAAATTCTTTCATGAATTGACCCATATTTTTAGCACCAGATTCGTGTAATGAGTTAACTTTTTCACGAATTTCATCTTCTGTCATTTGTTTTGGTAAATAACTTTCGATTATACTAAGCTCTAAAATTGACTTTTCATCATTAGAAATGGAAATGGTTTCTTTTAGAGATTTTCCCAATTTATTTAAAATTTTAGTAACTTCTCTATCAGATAGTCCCTCAGATCTCTTATTTTTCTCAATAGTTTGTATTTCTGCTTTAACAACAGAAAGTAAACTCTTCTTAACCATTTCTCTGCTCTTAAAAGCAACTATGAAATCTTTGTTAATTTTTTCTTTTAAAGTCATTTTATTTTATTTTATTTGTTTATTAATTAAAAAATATAAAAGTTTGGAACTTCTAATAAGGTTGGTCGGAATCCTAGAACCTTCTAATTAATGTATAATTAGAATTTAATCCTTATTTTTTAGTGAACTAATCACTTGGAATTACCTTTTAATGGCTTTCGCCTTCTTTAAGTAGTGTTACCATTCTACTAATCTTTAACTTTTATACGTTGGAATTATTTCTATATTATATCATTATTATACTCAAACACCAACATATCTGAGCACCACACCTTTCTATCTTATCTTTCCACGGGAAATGGCACTCCTGAATGTAGGAATCCAAAAACCCGCCAAGGTAGTTCATTGTTTTTTATTAAAGTGTGTTAATTTATTTACCAACTACTTACTACCATTTCGTATTCTTATACAAAGATACACCAAAAGTTTCTAATAAAAAATAAAAAAGGATTTATTTTTCTTAATATATAATAATATGAAATTTTTATCAGTATATGAGGCATTTAAATCGAATACGCTATCTAAAGTACAGAAATTTATTAAAAAAAATCTAGACAAAAGAGCTGGTGATTTGTTCCTTGATCAAATAAAATCAATGGGACATAAACTAGATTTACCAATTAGTGAGATTGAAGAAAATGATATAACTTATTTAAATTCTAGCTTAGCAAAAAAGGTAAAAATACCCGAGGGGTGGGTTGGCTCGGGTGATGATGCTATCTATGCTATTAAATTTTGGTTTTCCTTAAAGGATGGATACTTAGGAAAAACAGGAATAGGAAATAAAAAAATTAGATTCGAAAGAGGAAATCCTTCAGAAAAATTCACAGAAATAGATTTTGATTACATAAAAAGAACATTGGGAATAAAAACTGGAAAATTAGTTCCTGTTAATAATAACACATTTCATGATTTAGAAACAGGAGACAAAATAATTGCCTTTTATGGTGATGGAAGATCACATAGAAGATTGGGTCCTGGAGTTATATTTATTGACACAAGCAGTGGACAAAAGCATGTGTATGCAATACAGGAGTTATCAGGAGGTGGGGAGCCAAGTATATCAGGCTGGAAACAATTTGGTGAAATGAGTTGGAATATAGGAAATTACAATGGAAAAAGTTCTGACAACGCATGTCTCCATAGGTATATAGAGAATGATGATCCGATAGAAAACTCATATAATGAAGAAAAAAATGAGAATATTCTAGATTTTAATCTACCAATCAGAAGCCATAGCCGTTGGGATAATCATCGGTGGGAATTATATAATTGGCATAATTTACACGAAGGAGGTCACAAAATAATAAAAAATTCAGATTATTGCGTAATTCTAAATTTAGATAATATATTAGAAAGGACAGAAAAGGTATCAGAAATAGGTAAAAAAAGAAATGATTCCAGAAAAGGAGCCACATTTTTGATGAGTGATGAAGAATTGAAAAATATCAACATAGTTAAATTTTTAACAAAAATACTTAACTCAATGGGTATAAATAAAGATTTAGATAAAAGTAATAATTTAAAAAATCTTAAAAAGATAATAAAAAGGTCTGTGTGTGTTGAATTTCCAGTAATATCAATAATAACAAGAGCAGATGATGTAATTTCTACATTTATATCAAGACTTCGTGAATTATTGAGAACAGAAACCAAAGAAATAAAGAAGCAACATTTAAATAGGATGATGTCTGATTATAGAGAACAATCAATAATAGTTACAAAAATGTCTACTCAATATAAGTTGGTATATGATGCTCTATCAAAAAATGAAAACGAAAATATAAAAACTTTTATTGGTATAATAAAGGATATAGATGAATTGATAATAAATTACTTAGAAAAATCCGATGTTAATACCATAATGGAATTTAAATCTATTCAATATAAATTCAATTATATTAAAAGTTTTTTAAATGATGGTTATTTTGATTTAAAAATAGTAAATATACTATCTAAAATAACCAGTAGCAATGGCTCAGCAGTAATAGGTTATATAAACGACCATGGAGTATCCGATGAGGAGATAGAAAAATTAGAAAAAATAAAATTACACATAAAATCAATATTATAATATAATGAGACACTTACTTATATACGAAGCATTTAAATCAAAGACCATATCAGCTATTACTAAATTTCTTAGTAAGAATATGAAGAAGGATGATATTGATTCTTTTTTATCAGAAATGGTAAAGATAGGTAACTCATATGATTTAACAATAAGTGAAGTTTCGGACGAAGATATATCATATCTAAATTATAAAAAAGCAATAGAAATAAAAAAACCAGAAGATTGGAAAGGGACCGAAGGAGAAGTATATGCTATAAAATTTTGGTTCTCATTAGAAGATGGGTATTTAGGAAAAACAGCGATTGGTAATCCAACTTCTATAAGATCATCAAGAAATCAATATGGGGAAAATGAAATTTTTACACAAGAAGAAATAGGCCACATAAAGGAAGGACTTGGTATTAAAACCGGTAGTATATCACTAGTAACTGATTATGAATCATTAAGAACTGGTGATGTTGTTTTAGTTAGCTTAACAGATAGTCACCGTGGGCAATCCATAATGGAAAACATAACAAAAGGCACTATTTTTTTATATAGTGGGGTAATTTATATAATACAAAATAGCCATGATGGTAATAGACCAGGAGGCGATTGGCAACAATATGGATATGGACATCAAGCTTGGAAAGTCGGTAGTGATCATAGAAAATTACACTATTATAGAGAAAGTACTAGTGAATTAGGATATGATGAAGGTGATGATCCAAAAAATTGGAATTTACCAATGTCTGGTTCATCAATAAAAGGTGGATATCCGAGTGATAGTATGTTAAATAAATCCAATTTTTGTGTTGTTTTTAATTTATATGAATTCATGAACAAGCCAAACAAAAAAAGATATGAAATAAAAAATAAAAGAAAGGAAGAGAAAAGGGGCGCTTCTATATTTATGAGTGATGATGAAATAAAAGACATAAGGGTAAATGATTACTTAACAAAGATATTAAATAATATGGGAATAACTATTGATCCCAGTGTTAGTGAAATGAAAAACCTAAATAGCGTTATAAAAAAAGCCATATGTTTTAAATATCCAACATACTCTATAATATCTGGTAGATATTCGTTTAGCTCAGTAACCTTCTTGAAAGAGTTTTCGGAATATCTATCACATTTTTTAAAAAATAAAGATGATGATAGATTTTTTAAGGATTTTATTTCTAAATATAAAGAATTATCATTATCATCCATACAATTCTCCAAAAATATTAAAGGTCTTAATGAAAAAGTTTCAAAATTAGAAAAAGGTAGTTATGCATATAAGGCTTTCCAAATAATTGGTGAGATTGATGAAATGATAATTAAATATCTAGAAACCGAAATAAATACCATAAATGATTTTAAATCGGTGTATCATAAATTTATATACATAAAATCTATATTCAGTGATGAAGATATAAGGCCAGACTTTTATTATATAATTAATGACATAAGATCATCAGGATCATTTAACCCAATAGATAACCACCCATTTAGCCAAAATGATGTAGATAAAATGGAAAAGATTAAAAAATATATAGAATCAGTTATCTATTAGATAGCTCTCTATTCATTTCCCTTTTAATATCTTTCTCTTTTATTGTATTTTTCTTATCCCAAAGTTTTTTACCCTTAACTATTGCAATTTTTACTTTTATTCTATTTCTAGAAGTGAATAAACTAACAGGAACACAAGTTATGCCCTTTGTTATAAGTGACTTATGAATCTTTGAGATTTGTTTCTTTGTAAGTAATAGTTTTTTATCTCTATTTTCTTCATGTTTTTCGCTAGCATGTGAGTGTTTATATCTAGTTATTTTCATATTCTTTATCCAAGCTGAGTTTCCATCAATGTGAACAAATGAATCTATAATAGAAACGTCTCCTTTTCTAATACTTTTAACCTCAGCACCAGTTAATACAATACCCGCATCATATTCATCTAAGATGAAATATTCATATCTAACTTTTCTATTTAATGATATATTACCCATTCTTCAAATTTAACAATAAATTAGTAATTTACCAAAATATTACTAGAATAAATTAGTAATTGATGATAATATTCTATCTTTTAAAGATTTTTTTGGAGTCTCAATATAACTTGGTGGTGTATATGATCTCTTTGTAGTGCCATCTATTATCATAATACCACTATCATTGATATATGATAATTCATACCCAAAGTGTTTTATTATTTCAGTAACTTTCCTTTTGGTTATTAACTTATTTTTCCATAAGTACCAAACATTTTGTAGTATTGCGCTTGCCATTTTTTATAAATTTTTATCGATTAATTCTGCTATTTTTTGCTTAGTTGTTGATCCTACTATTCTATCAATTAACTCACCATCTTTATAAATTAATAAAGTTGGTATACTTCTAATTCCTAAGTCTGTTGTTGTTCCTCCATTATTATCTGCGTTTAATTTACCCACAGAAACTTGTCCTTTATATTCTACTGACAATTCATCAACAAAGGGACCAATTACTTTACAAGGCCCACACCAAGGTGCGAATATATCAATCAAAACTACACCTTCTTTGGTGAATTCGGTAAAATTATCATCAGTTAATTCTGTTATATATGCTATCATATTGTATATTTTCTTTTTTATATTAATTTTTGAATAAGAAGTTTAGAACATAGTATAATTATGTCTAGTTCGGTTTCTTTTCTGACTAGTTGGATATAGTATATTCGAAGCCTTACTTTCGTTTCTTGGGTGTGTGCTTTCTACCCTAACTGCTAATTCCATTAATAATTTATCTGTTTCGCCTATCTCTGAGTCTTTATCTAATTTTAGTTTCTCTAAAATAGAAATTGCTATTTTTGGATCTTCATATAAAGATAATACTTTCCTAACCAACCTAACTTGTTCCTTAAAATTATACCCCTTTAAATTTCTTATAGAAGCAGGAGCATATTCTATTAACCTACTCATTAGTCCTATATCCTCTTTATTACCCATCATATCATCAGACATATAATCTGATTCACTAAATATAGGTCCAAGTGATTTATATACTTCTGATAATTCCTTATTACCATAAATATTCCTCATAAAAAATAGAAATTGTCTACTATCACTCATACGATTAAATACAGATGCACCTAGTAATTCTTCCAGGACATCTTCGGTTTTATCTGAATATAATTCATATATGGTATCAGGACAATTGTATAAATTCCTCGCCATATTGGTCTTATCTTTGTTTTCTCTTATTAAAAAGTGTTGACCAAGTATATTATGATATTTTATAAATAAATCTTTATACTTATCCTTAAAACCATGTCTAACTGTATCCTTGAACTTAACACTTAATGCCTTAGAACACATCATTAACTCAAATTTTTCTAAATTAGTATTTAATTCTTTAGACTTTTTAGCAATTCGTATTGCTGTATGAGCGGGAGTAGTCATTGTAGAAACTTTTAAGTTACCAGAATTTAAAAAATCTTCGAAATCTTTCTCCCAATAAATTTTATCTTCATCAATAGAATAACCAACCCTTGTCGCATTTATATCAAATGCTTTAATAACAACACCTGGGTCTTTGGTATTTGACTCATAGCTTATGTTATTAAACACACCATCATTTTCTGCTTCTAATATTCTATAATATTCTTTAGTTTCATATATAGTATGAATACCACTATATTCATTATACTCATAATCAACATTGGTATCAATATATTCGAAGATTTTTTTATCTATTGTCTCCTTTTCAAATTCTTTAATTTCTGTTAAATTAAAAATATCAATGTCATTTACAACGGCTTTGTTTCCACTGACAAGTTCCCAAATAATGTTAGCTAATGAGCCACCAGCTAGTAATCCACTATCTGGTAGTCCATATTTTTCTTTTATTATAGAAACTGCTTCTCTTCCTAATTTTTCTACATCTATCACTTATAGATACATTTCGTCTAGTTTATTAAATTCTTTTTCGGTCTTAGCCATCAAGATATGTCTACCATTTCTTATTTGACTTTTTATTGTTGATAAGTTCTTACCCAATTGTTCGGCTATATCTTTATATGCCATTTTTTGGATTTCTCTCATTTCTATAACAGTTCTATATGGTTCTTTTAAATCTTCCATATACTTTTTCATTATATTGGCTTTTCTAAGTGTTACATCATGTTCTATCTCTAGATCATCTTCACCATCTGTTATAAAGTCCTTCATTGTGGTTCCCTCATTGTCGTATTCAACATCCAGAGATATGGACCTTTTGCTTATTTTTAATTCTTGTAGGGATAAATTCTTAGCGATAGTGAATAACCATGTTGAAAATTGTGCCTTTTCTCGGTTATATTTTTCTATTTTTTCTAATGCTATTATGAATGCTTCTGCTGAAATATCCTCTGCTTTTTGTGTATCATTTAAGATTCTTGACGTAAAATATACCAACTTTGGGTAGTATTTGTCGTATTGTGAGGTAAAAGTTTTACCTGTTTGTTCTATGAACATTTTTTCCTTTTCGGAAAACATTTGTACGTTTGATTCCATTTATTGCCTTTAATTTTTATTTATTGCCTTTAATTTTTATTTATAAATAGATTCATTATCTATTTATTTTGTTTTAATTTACTTTATATTGCCGTCTAATTTATAGTAATATATATTAAAAAGTTTGCTTTTCTTAGGCTATATTTTTTGTAAATTTTATGAAATAATTAAGTTAGAATTGAATCTATTTTGTCATTCCTTTTTGCTCTAGTTGTAACCAACCAAGATATTTCATCTGAATTTATCCAAGAGTTATTTATCATATCATGAAATTTTAATTTATATCCTGGTGTGTTGTAGGCCCACTTATACATGATATGATCTCAATCTTTGACATATCATCAGTGGATTCTAATTCACCAATTTCATATTGAACTTTAACTGATTCGGGTCTACCGCCAACCTTAGAACTAGCTATCGAAAAATCTCTATTCAATAAACCCCTTCTAGTATATCTATCTCGGATAGACAATTCCTCTTTTTCTTTCTTTTCTTGTTTTTTATACCCAATAAAAGAAATTAGAAATGGGATAAATCCTATTACAAATCCAGCAATTAACCCAATTATAAATTGTATCATGTTTTTTATTTTAATTTTAGTATTTTTTCTAATTTTTTATACATAATATCTACCTCATTATATTTAATTCTTATCAAATTTATAGAATTTTCTTGGCAGAATTTATTCTTTATATTATCTTTCTTTATAGTATCATTTAATTTATCTATGCCAAATTCTATTTCTTCAAAATGGTGTATTCCATCAAATTCTATACAAATATTATAATTCGGTAAATAAAAATCAAATTTTAATTTTCTTTTATCTAAACATCCATCAAATGTTTTTTGTGTCTCAAAATGAATATCTTTTTTATCCAAAAACCACGATATAAGGCTTTCTCCTTTTGAATTTCTACACTTAGGACATCCATGATTTCTCAAATGTGTATCTACGACTTGTTTAAATATACCATGTGATTTACAAATAATTTTAACTTTTTCCCTACTCCCATTAACTTTAACTAATGAATAATCATATCTTTTTTTATGTATTTCATTGGCTCTTTTAATAAAATCTTTGTTTGTTATTTTTTTATTACCCACACAAACAGGGCACCTTTGTCCTACTAAGTGATTTCTTGGTTCTTGATAAAAGATTCCATGTTTTTTACATAATATTTTAACCTTTTTCTTACTGTTTAAATAACAAACTAATGAGTAATCATATTTATTTCCGTGTATTTTTATACATTTTTTTATAAATTCACCCGAATTAGAATTCAAAGAATCAAAGTAACACTTTTGACAACCTCTTGAGAAGTGACCATTTGGTGTTTGGCTAAACATACCATGATTTGGACAAATAATTTTCACTTTTGTTGAAGTATTAATATAATCAACAAATGAATAATCATATTTATTGTTATGTTTTTCATTAAATCTTTTTATTACCTCACTTTGTATTAATTTCCTTCCCATTAGTAAACTTTTTTGATTTATATATTAAATCAATCAAGTCTTCCATTTCTAATAATTCAATTCCTAATTCAATGGCTCTAACTGCTTTACTAGATGTTGATGATTTATCCTTCAATATAAGGTGTGTGACTTTATTTGATACGGATGATTTTATAACACCTCCTAATTTTTTTATCTCAACTTCTATTTCCTTATCTCTTATTCCACTAAAAACAAATGTCTTGTCTTCCAACTCATTAGAAGTTCTAACTTCAGCATCCTTTTTTATAGTTATTGGTAGATCCTTAATAAAATCAAAGAATTCATCATAAGAGTCAACATAAGATTTAGCCGATATTTCAGCAAATCCTTCTATCTTCTGAATCTCCCCAATAGTCGGTTTTTCATCAAAGTGATCTAATAATTTTAATTTCTTTGAACCAAGTCCTTTAAATAAACCGGTTGCGTGTTGTAATTTACTCAAACTAACATCAGTTATTGATTTATTGATTGAATTGAATACAATCTCAGCTTTTCTTTTACCAAATCTATCAATTGATTCTAAATCTGATTTCGTTAGACTCAAAATATCTTTTATTGTTTTGTATCCAGCATCCCATAATTGTGTTATAACTCCCTCAGAAACATTATCCGCTTCGAGTATTTCAAAAAATGCGATGTTCTTCTTTAATTTTTGATCATCTGTTTCGTTTAGCGTAACAAGTTCTACACCATTTTCGTTCCATTCAATATCAGGAACATTAGGCATAACAAAATCAACAGTTTCAATAACATCAGCAATTATTGGAATAACCATACCACTTCTTTTTACTAAAACTTTTGCTCCTACTCCTATACCCATATCCTTAACGAACCTAGCATTATTACCAGTAACATTTGATATAGTAACACCATCCAATCTAACCGGATCGATGTGTAAAATTGGCTTAAGATATCCTTGCTTACTTATATTCCAAGATATACCAATTATTTTGGTCTCTGCTGATTGTTCGAATGATGAATGTTTGAATGCTCTCGCCCAGACTGGGTTATTCGAAGAGGTTTCTCTTCCTAATTCATCTTGTTTAGATAAATCGTTTATTTCTATTATAAGTCCATCAATTTCATAATCAACCGAGTATTCATGAAATAACGATATAAGCAATTCCTCAGTTAACTCGGATATTTTACAAATGTGATATGGTACTTTAATTTTTTGACCGATGTTTAGTTCATCTATAACATCTTTTTTATATTTAAATTCACCATCTACAAATACTGCTCCATATTTGATATAATCACAGTCGGATAATGGTGATTTTATTGTTTTTGAATTTAAAAGACCACCAACAAAATTACGTGGATTGGCATAATCCATTGAATATTTATCTAGAAAGGTCTTTTTGTGCATCATAACTTCACCATAAGTATATGTAAATTTTTTACAAGCTGGACTAAGATGGTTATTAATCAATTCGTAGTGTTTATCTGATTCTTGACCAAATTCACCATCACCTCTTGTCCATGATTTATCTACTTCTTCTTCTACACACAATGAAAGACCATCATACTTTGGTGTAGTTATAACAATCTCTGATTTTTTTATAGATCTTAATCTACACCAATCATCAATTTCTTCCATTGTTTTCATTTTGTTCATAGAAGCCATTTCAATAGGTAATTTTGATTTTCTATCGCCAGTAATTTCATGACCTACCGTACTCAGTAGATCATCATCAGGAGACATCAAGGATAATTCCTCGATTAATCTATCATATTCAACATCAGACATTATAGGGTTTCCTAGTCTATATGCCTCATTTGCCTCTATTATTTTTTCTCTTAATTGTTCTATCATGTATTTTTTTCTATTTTTAGTGATACAAATATACGAATTATATATGTAATAATATAATATCCTTCTATTTAATTCCATCAAGTAAAGAAATGATATTTAATATATAAAAACAAATATAATAAAATCAATATGCCTATAAATAGTTCATTTCCAAAAGTTGCGGATCAAGTTATATCATTTAATAAAAATTTAGTAGATATTTTATCTAAATTGAATAATCTAACAACAACGACTGATTCGACAGTTAATGTACAAATATACGATGAAGAAGGCATATTAAGAAATTTTTCACTACCTTCTTTCTCTTCATTAAAGTCAGAAATAGATAGACTCAATAATAATATTAACTCTTTATACTCAATAGATGCAACAGGATCGCTAATACAAACATCAAGTACTAATAAATTTAAGAAGATAATAACAGTTGATTTAAACAGAGATCCTAATCCAGTATCGACACTCGGTAATATAGATTCATTTAAATCAAAGACAAATTGGTTCTTTGATTCAATGATAGATCCTATGTTACAAGTTGATATAGACTTATCCGGTAAGATAGAAAACAATGTTAGTAAATGTTTAGTTAGGAGGTATATAGTTAATTTTGAACAAGATGAGAATGGATTAACAAATAATGGACAATCTGCTATAAACGCCTTTAATGGGTTATTTAGAGGAAACTCAAATATAGTGTTTTCTGAATTTGAAGAGTGGCACAAAAAAACACCTGGTGTTCTAAACCCACAAAATCCAAGGTACGATGAAGATAATTATAACTTAGAACCAAATAGCACATTATATGATGGTGAATTTAGTGTTTTGAGAATACAAGAAGATAGACTAAACAGAAAATTGTGGTATGTTTTAAATACTCTCGATTATGTTATATCAGGAACATCAGAATCAAAACAACTATCAATTGGTGATGAGGTTATAGTAAATAGCCCAAAAACATCAACAAGATATAAGATAATTGAAATATCAACAGTAGAATCTAGCCCAAGAGTTAGGGTAGAGATAATAGAAGGAATAGAGCCTATATCAGTTGGAATAGGAACACTTAAAATATACTCACCTATTGTTTATAGTAAGAATATAAGAATAAACATTGGTTATTCTGAAAGGAATATAATTTTCCTAAAACCAATAAACACAGAAAATAATTTAGTTGCAAAAAAATGGAGCTTAGGATCTGGTTTCTACACAAATGACCTTAGATTAGAATCATCAACAGAAGATAATGGATTAACAATGGAACAATTTTATACAGAATATGTATATGATTATGGTTCTGTGTTGAAAGATTTGGTTTCCAAAAATATACCATCTAGGTTATCAGGTGTACCTGATGCGCCATCATTAGATATCAGTAATTTTAAAGTTGTGCAAATAAATAAACATTTAACAGACACACCAAATAGCGCCTTGATAAAACAAAAACACAATTATCAAAATAGTCTAAAGTCAGAAATAAATCAAATACAAGAATCTATATTAGATAGAAACAAAAAACTTAAAGTAACCAGATTCAAATCAGAGTCTTCAAAGAAACAATCTTTTCTGGAAGTTAAAGAATTGACCTCAAAGAAAGAAAGTAGAAACAAGTTATTAAGTACGGTAACAAGAGAAATAATTGATATCTCTAAAAATCCGATAACAAAAGCCGAACCTAAATATAGACTTAGGGGATTTTGGGAATTCCCAGAAGCGGTAGTATCGAAAGGAACTCTACCACAAGAGATAATACAATTTAGAGTAGAATATAGATATGTTGGAGTAGATGGGACAGAAACATCAATTGATCAATATAAAGTTAATGATTCCGAAAAAGCTAGTTTTTCTAACTGGAAATCATATAAGTCTGATATAAGAAAAAGAATATATGATTCAGAGTCTGATGAGTATTATTGGGAAATAGAAGACTTAGAAGATCCTGATATACCCAATATAAATCAATTGGATTTAGGAATACAAGCAGGAGAGAGAATTGAATTTAGAGTAAAGTCTATATCCGAAGTTGGGTGGCCAGATTCGCCAATAGAATCAGATTGGTCTAGTATAATGTCAATTGATTTTCCGGACGATTTGAATAATATCTTAAATGAAAATGAGTTCATATTACAAGAAGCCAATAAAGAAGATATTAGATTAACATTAAATAATGAATTAGATTCCAAGGGACTCGATGAGCACCTTTCTGATACCATAGTTGATAATGGAAAAGTTATACATCATGATGCCTCTAAGATATTATCCGGCTTTAAAGATGAAAATGGATCCTCATTGGATTTGTTTGAATATTTAAAAAAATTAGAATCTAAAATAAAAACATTAGAGGAGAAAATAAGTAGATCTAGAGGAATACTAGAAATAACAATGCTTAGAAATAATGAAGAATTTAAAATAAGCAATGGGTCAGAAACATCATTCAAAATAGAATGTGAGGATTATTTAGATGATGCAACAGGTTCTAATATACCAACTGGTAGAGTATATGAAAATAACGTATATGTAATAAGAGATTTTGTGCTTAGGGTTAGAAACTCAGCAACAGAATCCCCACTTGGTTTATTATCTGATAAGAATTATCTACAAAATTCAAACATATTTAACGATGATGCACCACAGACTTTCTGGGTAAATGAACAAGACGAATTACTTAGATCAGACTTAACATCACAAACAAGAACACAATTAAATAATCAATTTATTTGGATGGTAAATTATGATGGAGTTTCCGACACTAGTATAAAGAGCCTTTCAAGAGACATAGGAAATTCATTTGTATCTAAAAACGAAATAACAAATGTATTATCATCATCTGAATATAATGTAGGATATGGTGAGAATTCAATATTATCATTTGTTGGAAATAACAATTCATTAACCGATTTAGATAAATGGGTAGAAGATTCAGCAACAGATACTTTTAAATTATTAACATCAGTACATCCAGTTGTAAAAGATTTGGAATCTATTGTAGAAAACAACTCAAGTAGAGTAAAAAGTATAGAGTCAGGAGATAATAATGATATAATTATACCGATAAATATATATTTCAAAATGAATTCACTTGATCCAAATCAAGCTGGTGGTGGTTATGAGTATATAAATATGAATAGATTCAAGAATACAAAAAATCATATAAAGAAATTGAAATTTTTATTAGAAGATGAAGCGGAGAATAGACCATTCACATTTTCTTTAAAATTCACAATAAATAGTGGTAAAAATAATAATGCTAGAACAAGAATTGGCAAAGTATTTAATTAAGAATTGACTTAATTAATATATAAGTTTATGAAAAGTTTTTCTATATTAAGAACCAATGTTGGTTTAACCACAAATGTAAAAATAATGATAGAATCGGATTATAATCTAAGCCTGGATAGCATAGATTCTAATTATATATTATCATCTGATAGATTTAAGAAATTTAAATTTAACAAAAGTCAGTATTATGATGAAATTTTACCAAAATTCTATAAAGATTTACCAACAGAAAATTCATATCAAATAAAATATAGTAATGATGTTGATAGCATGAGTGATGATTTTGCTTACCAGTATGACGAGATATATAATTACGGAGCTAGAAATATAATAAACAATAAGAATTATAAAGAGGAGTATGAATATTTCGCACCTCTTTATATAAACCCAAATTCATTACCATCAAATTTTGTAATTTTTAGAGTGGATGATCCCGGAATAGAGACATTAACTAAGGAGAATTTTAAATCATCTATATTAAATAGGTTCAAAACCGTTAAGTTATTTGATATGGGAATAGAAAATAATATAGGTGAGTGGTTAGATATTAATTTTGTATCTAATGACTATTTTCCACCAACTCCATTAGAAATTGATTTTAGGACAATAGAATTTAGTAAGTGGAATGGAATAGACTATGAAAATGGTGGATATGTTTCAAAATCTTCATTTATGGAAGAAATATTTGAGAATGAAAGAGAAATATTCGAGCTAGAAAAATTAATATTCAATAATTATAGAAACAATAAAGTTATATTCCCTAACATATTGAACTTTTCATTTCTTTTTGATGATAGCCCATCCACCCCAGACATAAAAAGGAAATGGTCGCTGAATAGGTATTTTGGCTTCTATCTAGACTCTATGGATTTATCAACAACGATATCACCATATAAAACAATTGAGTTGAGAGAGGATGTGGTAATAGAAAGTGGTAATATATTATCATCACCATCAAGTATAAACCCATTCAAAGAAGAGTGGACAGAAGATAAACCATTTTATGTTGAGTATTTAGGTGATTATTTCTTAGTAAGCAGATATTCAGAAAATCGTGGAGAAGGAATAGGGCAATCACAAGGAGATGGATATATTTTAGAAGAATATAAAAATATAACATTTTTTAATTATAAGATAATATCCGAAATAGACCTAGAAGGAAAGCAATCATATTTGAATTTAAATTATGGATTTATAGATGATAATAATATTCTAAAATCGAGTAATGATGCTTATTTTGATATAAGTGATTTTGATAGCGCAGATGTTTGGTTAATAAAAATAGATGAAATATACCACAATATAATAAAAGTAGATGATGGTTATTTAAAAATTAATTCTGATTACTCATTTGAATTTAAATTAAACCACTTTGAGTATAAAGTCGCTTCAGTGATAACAAAGGTAAGTTTCTTGGTTGATTATGATAATCCCCCAAAAAGGTTTGAAATATTTAAATTGAAATTTACAGAAATAAAAGATTTTGATAATAATATAATAGATACAAAGTACTCTAGATATGAATATGAGAAATCAGATGAGACAACAGATACAGATGAACCAAAGATTTATATGGAAAACACATTGAGTGAATCTAGTCCAAAAGAATTAGATGAATTTATATATAATGATGAGTTAATAAATATACCCGTATCATCTGAGTATACCGCTAATTATGAAACATTTAAAATAGATAATGGAGACTTGTCTGATATTTGGAGGATAAATCCAGTATATTGTAGGTGGGGGTATCAAAAATCGATATCATTTCAAGATCACCCATATTTATTAAACAACTCTTTACTTTTTGAAAAATACAACAAGTCATCAAACACAAGTATAGAATCCGTTAATAGGAGTGAGCGAAACTTAGATTATTTTTATACAATAAACTCAGATTCTAGCTCTTATATAAACCACTCACTGCATATTGAGAAGATAAACTCAAATAGCGATTCGATAGATTCATCGTTGAAATTTGATTTGAACAAATATTTCAATGCTACTTATTCAAATGATTATTTTTCTTATTTTTTCGAAGATGGTGCTTACTTTGATAATTTAAATATAAAGAGAAATGTTAAAAAATACTCATACTTTAATAAAGGAGATTCTTCTATACCTAATATATCATCATTTAAAGGATTGGAATTTAAAGTTTATAATGTTAATAGCATCTCAATGGATTCAGATAATATAGATAAAATAAATGTAAATGTTAAAAACGAATTTGATGATTATAAATTTTCTATATTACTAACCGAGGATGATAGTGAAATGGTATGGAATATATCAAAAGATTATGAAATAGGAAAAGAATATAATATTGGTGATTTAGTATCACTAGATGATATTCTATACATAGCTGATTCTGATAACACACCTAACTCACCAACAACGACAGTGGGTAGTTGGGGAAATTTAAGATCAACTCCATATAACAACCCAGCATGGAGTGTTTATTCTGGAGGAAGTTATTCTATATTATGGAATCCAGAAACAACAACTTATATAGACAATCTAAGTAATATGGGTCCAAGTTTAGTTTACAATAGTAAAAATTATTATTATTGCTATGATGAGAACTCTGTCAGAGATTTTTGGAACCCAATAAAATCAACCACCGCTCCCTATATAATAGATGATATTGTTTTATATAATAATCAGTATTATATCTCTATGATAGATGATAATTTTTATTGCCCAAATAAAAATAATTATGATAAATTCAAACCAATAGATTCATTATACAAATATTGGAAACCAATCGAAGAACCAACTACCACAAAGTGGAAGAAAATAGAAATTTGGAATCCAAGTAATCAATATATTGGTGGATTATCAAGTAATGATAAATCAATAGTTGTTCATAACGATATAGTTTATACATCAAGTGATTCTATTGATTATATATCAATAGAAGAGGAACCGGGTGTTTCTAATGTCTGGACAAGGTTATATAGCCTTTATCCGGATACTGATATAGTTTATGGCCCTGAAAACCCATTACTTTTTATGAACAATAGATATTATTTATTAGAAAGTAATGCTGGTGATGAAACACTAGAAAATGGTATAACCATTTATATAAACAAAAAATGGAAAAATATACTAGTAAACATCTATATAAATGATAATACACTACCAGATATATCCGGAAAAAATAGAGATGATATATATACGGATTTACATAGTAATTTAACAGCTTTTAATTTCATAACATCCATAAATGATTTATCTAATAAGTATGGATTTTCGGATTATATAAAATATACAATAATAGATGAAGATTATAACAGACAAACATATAGTTATGATGATGGACTAGGGAACTTACCCTATATAATATCCTGTGAACCAGCAGGTGGTCTATTGGTAAAAAAAGACTCACTAATAATTAAGCCAATGGATGATAGAGTGTCAGTTAAGGTAAAATTATCAAATAATAAAATAGATGATATATCAAAAATAGATTGGTACAATGGATCACCAATTTCATATAATATAATAGAGAATATAGAAAGGCCTAAAATTTTTAAAAATTATAGCTCCAATAAAAATATAGAATATATACAAATACAAAGACTTGGTGGTTATTATATGCCAATATTTGAAGAGGTGCCTATATTTAATAAAAATTCATATGAAAAAGATTCAGGTAATTATCTATTTGATACAGAATTGAGTGACTTTGGAATAATAAAGGAAAGAAAGATAAGAAAGGTAAATAGAAGTGGTTCTATACTAAAAAATAGAGACTCAAAAAATGATAAATCTATATATCCAATGGTTGGTGAATTTGGATACTCATATACTGATTTTATGATATTTAAATCAACATGGGATAAAGAATACCACATAGAAGATGTTCTAATTAAGAATAAGAGAATAAGAGAAGACATAAACAAAATACAAATACCAAAAACAATAGGACAACCAGCTCAAATTAAGGTTGATAATAATAAAAAATATATATTATAATGAGGAGGACTTATATATCACCAGAGTTTAGTAAAAACATAATAAACGGAACCTTTAATATATTAGAAGAGAGTAATTTTTTTTCATCAAAGATGTTGGAATTAGAAGATTCAATATTAATTGATAACATAGATATACTATGGTACCAAACACTAACTGGTGAGCAACTGGATATATCGATTGAAACCACGTCAAATCCACTATCTTATTCACCATCAGCAGATAAACTAAAAAATTCCTCACTAAGAATAGATCAAACAAAAAAGAGTGATATAGATACAAAATGGATATTGAATATAAAATTAAAAGATATACTATCAAACTATTTATTCTCAACACTAAAAAGATATAGAACTTTTGAGGGAGTAAAAAGTAAATATACTCTATATGGAGATGTTAATGTATCAATAAATAATTATATAACAAGTAACATATTAAATAGATATAAATTTGATAAAGTATATCTCTATATGCAAGAAAGGGACATAAACGAAGAAGGACAAATAAAATATAAAAATAATTGGAATTTAAATCTAAAAGAGGAAACTATATTTACTAAATATAATAGAGTATTAAATAGTGATGAGTCCGAGATAAATTTATCATTCACACAAAGAAGTAGTGATAAATATATTTTTGATTATTATTACAACATTCAATTCACAAGGATATAAAACAAACATGGATAAAAATAGTGAAATTTATAAAAAACTAATAACACTACTAAAACTATTTAAGAATAGACCACACCACTTGGCAAAATATTTAATAGATAATGATGCCTTGAATAGTGAATTTACAAATAGCCTAATAAACTCAAACAAAATAAGTAAGATATCAAAAGATAAGATTGATAAATATAATAATTTTTCAGATATATCACAAATGGAAGATTTTTATGAATCTCTATTAAATAATATAGATGATAAGTCAGAAAAAGAAATAATCATAGAAATTAATAAAAAATTAGATGATTTAATAAAATCAGAAAATTATGAGGAAGCAACAAAGGTTCGTGATTATATGAAAAGAAAAGGAATTAAAAGGATTAATTAATTTAAACTTTTCAAAACAAAAAATATAAAACAGATATAATTTAAATGAATATGATACAAGAAGAAATAACAAAAGAAGAAGAAGATTTTATCTTCGAGTCCCAAGAAATAAATAGGGGCGAAGATTACGAAGCGCTATTAGCGCTTTATGAGGAATATCCTATTATAATTCCTGAAGAAGGAGATGTGTTGACCGCAATATACCAAGGTATATCATCAGATCAATTTATATTCTCAGTAATAGGCCTAAAAGATGATATTAGAGTGGAGACTAAATCATCAGAATCTAAATATATCTCTAATTTAGAAATAGGTGATGGGATTGATGTTTTAATAACAAACATAAACGAAGATGTTTATTTAATAAACGGTAGTATATGTGATCTATATGAATCAAGAGCACACGAATCATTGAGATCAATGGATAAAGATGAGGCGGTGATGGCGACTGTTAAATCTATTAATCCAGCAGGATATGAAGTTGAGGTCTTCTATAATGGTGTTGTTTTAGCTGGGTTTATGCCTAATACATTAGCCGGAATAAACAAGCTACATGATGCAGAATCTATAATAGATGAAACATTTGATGTGATGATTGAATCATTCTCACAGAGAGAAGGAACTTATATCGTTAGTAGAAAGAGATATCTACAAACATTAATACCGGAACAAGTAGAATTATTAGAATATAATGAAGTTTATTCTGGTTATGTTACTGGTACTACAAAATTTGGAGTATTTGTAGAGTTTAGTGCAACACAAGATGTTCCTAATTGCTTAACTGGTATGGTACATAAAGCGAACCTTAACACAGATTGGAAAGACAGGATGGATGAAATCCAACCAGGATTTGAAATAGATTTTTATATAAAGGAAGTTATTAAAAATAATAATTATAATAATTATAAAATTATATTAACACAGATCCTAAGAGAAACTCTTTGGGACACTATAAAAGGTGGCCAAGTTATGAGTGGTAAGATAAGAGATATTAAAAAGTTTGGAGCATTAGTTAATCTAGATGAAGAAACAGTTGGACTTGTTCACATTTCTGAAATAGAAAAATCTGGAAAATCATTTGAACCAGGTGATGATATTGATGTAAAAGTTATATCCACTGATAGGAGCACTCGAAAGATATTCCTAGCCGTGGCTTAGTTAGACGTAAAAAAACCTTGATATTTAAATCAAGGTTTTTTTATGCTCTTAAATAAAAATATATGAAGAAATTAAATGTATCAATTTTTGTATCCGGAAGAGGAACTAATGCTTTGTCTATAATAGATAATCAAGACAAAATGCAATATTTAGTTAAATTGGTTATTGTATCAAACAATAAATCACCAATCATTGATATTTGTAAAAGTAGAAATATACCATTTATTATACTCGATAAAAAGGAATTTAATAACACCAATAATATAATAGGTGATTTAGATAAATATAAAATAGATATTATTTGTTTAGCTGGGTTTATGTGGAAAGTACCAGATTATTTGATAAACAGATTTGATAATAAAATATTAAATATACACCCTTCTTTGTTACCAAAATATGGAGGCAAAGTTATGTATGGTATGAATATACACAAGTCAGTTATTGAAAATAATGAAAAAGAAAGTGGTTTAACAATCCATTTAGTGAATGATAAATATGATGAAGGTGATATTATTTTTCAAAAAAAGATAAAGATAAGTGGTGATTCATCACAAGAATTGAGTGATAGAATTATAAAACTTGAGCATAAATATTACCCAATAACCCTAAATATGTTTTGTCTAAATCTTATTACGATCAAAGACAACGCCTCTTGAATTTAGGTCGAAGGTGTCAATATCTTTATTCCACATTTTAAAATAACTACTAGGTCTACCATTTAGTATAGAATATCCATAATACTCTTTCAATAGACCGTATCTAATACTATCTCTATAATCAACATATTCAGGAGCCCTTTCTATATCAATAATTTTAATACTAATATCGTATTTAATAATTCCATAATAAGCTGGATATTTTATTCCTTTTGTTGTTCTTGTGGTCTCACCTAGTCTATAAATTTTAACAATATCAATAACCTCAATAACATCATTATCAATCAAATCCGAAAACATATGTATTATATCAATTTTATCTAATGGTCTAGCCGATATATCTAACATTCTCTTAACCTCATTCCAATTTTCTGTAAGCTCTATTCGGCCACTATTATATTGATCATATATTTTCATTGGTTATATATTAAACTATTTTAAGTAGCACTTTATCAACAAAATTCTTCATATCAACAATATCAATATTATCTATTGTATCTTCTTTACCATGACATCTATATAATATTTTATAGTCTAAAAATTCCCCCCTATAAGATATATTTGACTTACCCTCTAAAACAGGAGGCAATGGGTTTATTACAACAGAGTCTATTCCATTTTTTCTAAAAGTAACAGAATCATTATATGGTGTAGAAGAAACCGGACAATCAAAAATAGATAATATATGTTCTGATAATTTACCAGGGTAATCACCTATGAAAAAATACTCTCCACCCTTTCCTGATAATTCTAGGTTCAGTACCCAATCTATATCGCCAAAATAACCATCATTTATTTGATCCGAGACCCTTTGTGAGCCTAGTCCACCAACTTCTTCGCCGTCTAATATAACCACGTTTATATCTGGTCTAATCATCTTCAGTGATATAGCATTTATAACAGATGCTGAGTTATCATTGGCATTATCTATATTTGGATTTACTATATCATGATGAGCAACGACCATCTTATCGGAGTCACCTTTCATTATTATATTATAGCAATTATTTTCTCCACCAAGAAAAGATTTTCCCGAAAAAACATCCAACTCATAATTAATTCCATTTTTATCCAATAAATCGGTTATAAAGTTTACCCTTGGTGTTGGTACATCACCATTCATAAAAACATTACCGATGTTTCTAACTTTGCAAAAATTATATATTTCTGAATAAATATTATACAATGTCAATTAATTTTAATATATCTTTTAATTTCATATCCAACAATGGCTCAAAATCTTCTTTTTTAGTCCTTAGTTTATCACCATGCATTCTAATACCCCAATCTAAAATGGAGATGGCGTGTCTGTGTCTATCTAATATCGATTTAGATAAAACTACCATTAGTTCTCTTTCTTTATTTTCTACTAGATCTATTTTTCTTATTTTCGAAGTTTTTATAAACTCTGGATCTTTATTCTCTAAAATACCAGCTAGTTGAATTTCTCTTGACTCTTCTTGATTTAACTTACGAAATCTCCAACCACCATAATATCTATATTTTCTAGGTATACCAACAAATCTTATATAATTTTCCCTACGGACATAACCACTAGATGATGTTGTTTCTTTTAACATTACCTCCTCGATAACATATCTACCGTTTTTTGCTAATGTTTTAAATGTGTCTGCTTGACAAACAATAATATCTCCTTCTTTTACTGAAACATATTCAGTACCATACCTTCGACCAGGTGGTTGAGTATTACCAAGAATATTAGTTTTTGGTAATTCCTTACCAAAATAGTCAACAAAATTTATGGCCTTAAAACTACCATAAGACTCACTAATCTCTAAAGTTCCCTCTACTATTTTATTATTAGTGCCATCATTTCTTAGTTTTGTCAAATTATAAGCGACACCATTTAATAATTTTTTACTATTATTTTTTCTGTAAAATACTTTCATCAAAATTTTTTATTAATTCAATTAATTCTTCTTTATCTAATTTATTTAATATGTCCTCTAAAACAACCTTTAATTTAAAGTTTATTATTTTATTTGACATATAATCTACATATTCTTCTGTTTCGCCTAATCCTAATCTAAGTAAATTAACATCACGGGTATTTAAATCCAATATACAAACATTTCCCTCATATGCTTCTTTTCCAAATTCATTAATTAGGTATGATACCCCATCCATTTCTATTTTTAAATTACCACTATCTCCAATAAATGACAAAACATCAATATCCATTGGTGTTCCAATGGTAACTGATAGGTGGTCTATTATATCCTTGGCGGCTTTCAAACCCAAACCAGTAGCTATCTTTATTGCTTTTACTGCTAATAATTTACTTGATAATTTTTTTCTAAGAAATATTCTAGCTTTCATTTTTTATATTAAAATTTCATTAATTATACCAACTTGTCTAATTAGACCATGGTCTTTGTAATTGTGTATCACATTATCAGCAAGTGAATTTTTATCAAGTTCACTCATTTCTTTTCCTAATATATGATTTGCGGTTGTTCTATTAAAATTCTCATTTTTAGATTTTTTAGATCTTTCTACCCTGTCTATAAATGGCGCATAAACGCTTATGTTTCTGTCCATTCTTTTGTGCCAACCGGCCTCAAATAAAATACTAGAATTAAAAATAGTGTACCTAGCGCCTTTTTGTTTTTTTATAAATCTATTATATGCTTTGAATAAATCTTTTTCAACTATTTTAAGCAAATCTAAGAATTTTTTATCCTCATTTACTTTATTTAGCTTTATCATAGAATAATCATCAGATATATAATCTACTCCAATTCTTTCTAAAATAGTAGAATTCATCGATAAGTCAGATAAAGCCGCATGATTTAAAATAAACTTTAATACAATATCAGCATCAAAAATAGGAATATCAAAGCTATCAAAGAATACTTTAGCAACTTTATTTTTTCCTGAAAACCTATTTCCCGATAAACCAACTCTAATCATAATATATAATTTATACACAAATATAAGAAAAAAGAATTAAATAATGGAATTAACTAAGAAAGAACTTGGATTTATATTATACAATAATAGATCAACTGATGTTGTGAAGAATTTTTTACCAATTGATATAAACCCAATAAGGTTAATTAATATAGAGAATAAATTTGAAAAATCAAAATTAAAATATAGAAATATTAATAAAAATGTAGAAGTTAACTTAAAGGAAATAAACTTAGAAGCCGGAGATATAATAGTAGATAGAGATTTACTATTAAGCACCAATAATACCTTTGTAGATAATATAGGAAAGTTCAGTGACCGGGAATTATCATTTATGAAAAATAGAAAGATACCAGATTCGGTAATAAAAAAATGGAAATTATTGGGTCTTTCTAATTTTAGCTCCGAAGAACTTGATATAATAGGAGCAACAGTTCATCCAACAATGTCAAGAGTGTTATCTAGCGAAATAGATGGGGGTGGTATAGTTTTCCCACTTTATGATAATGGTGAATTGAAAAATTGTGCTATTAGGAGAATATCCATTGAAAATAACGAAAAGTCTTCTTTAAAGTACTCATTGGCTTGTCCTGATGTATCCATATGGAAATCAAAAGATATACAACCAGGTGATGAGATATGGTTAACTGAGGGCCTTTTTGATATGTTTGCACTAGATGAGTTGGGATATAAATCAGTTTCTTGTTCGAGTGCTATGTGGAGCGGAATACAACTATATGAGTTGGTTCTATTAAGACCGTCAGTTATTAACATATTCTCAGATAATGATGAAGTTGGACTTAGAGTATCAGCCATATTATTTGATTTTTTTACCAATTATGGGGTAAATTCTAATATTTACAAAAGTAATAATTATAAAGATGCTTCTGAACATTTTTTTGAAAATGAACAAAAAATAGAATCATTAGAAGTTATAAAGGACATAGAAAAATTATTATTAAATACAAATGATGAATCTTTTGACTTTATAAATTACATTAAAAATAGAAAATTTTAATTTTAATATATATAAAAAATACAGGCAATTAGATGATAAAAAAATATACACAATTTATAAAGGAGGGGTTTAGCCCAATTATGATACCAACATTGGAGGAAGAAATAGATGAATATGGTTCAGATAATGGAGTTAGCTTTTCGACTTTATACCGAAGAGATGTAGATAGCTATCTAGATGATATGCATAAATACCTCGAAGATAAAGGTTGGTCATTAGAATCTATTAGAAAAAATCACACCAATGATGAATTGGTAGGAATGTATGATAGAATAGATTATAAAAATGGACTGATTGATGTATATTTTTATGATTTATTTAAAAAATTAGAAATAAAAAAAGAGGTATTTCTAGGAGGAGAAGGTTGGTGTGATTATCATGTAAATGAGGATGAAGCTTTCATAAGATATCAATATGGAATGCACGAAACAAAATATGGGAAAATATGTATCGAACAAGGAGGCGATTTGGAAGATTTTGTAACAACATCAAGGGGTTATTTCAGAGAACACATAGACTCCGACTTAATGGGTAATATAACAACAATATATTATAACCAAGCGAATAGTACTTGGTTTAGAAAGCTAATAAAAGATGATGAGAAAATAAAGAAAATGAGTGAATTCTCTGTAGTAGAAGAAGATAGATATATAATATTCACAAGTGAGATAGCTAAATATTTAAATAACTTGGAGCTAGAAAATGGTGGGTTATTATCTAGTATATTAGAGGTAAATGAGGAAATGATATCATCAAAAATATCAAATTTCTTAGAGGGGTTAAAATTAGAGGTAGGTTTCACAGGAAACGAATATATAATTTATAGCAATGATATGTTTGGTGATGACTTCTTAAAATAATAAAAAATATGATAATAAATTTAGAATCAAAAACAGGACTTGCTGGTTTTTATGTGGTCTACGAAGGATCCACCAACTTAGAAAAGCCAGGATGGTATGGAATATCACACCTAATGGAGCACCTTATGTGTAAAAATTTTGATCACCTACAAGAAGACTTCGATAAAGATGGAATAGACTGGAATGCTTATACCTCATCAAATGAGATAGTTTTCTATATAACTGGATTAGAAGAAAAGGTAGAAAAATGGAAATATGAATTTATTAAATTATTGAGTGGGTTTGATGTAACCAAAGAAGAATTCGAAAATGAAAGAAAAATTGTTTTAGAAGAATACATGGACGCCTTTAATGACCAAACACCAACACACGAAATGAATTTATTAAGAAGTAAATTTAATGATTTTAGTCCAATTGGGTCAAAAAAAGACTTAAAAAATTTAAAATTTATGGATTGTTTGAACTTTTTTGAACTTCAATATAGCCAACCAACTAAAATTATAAATGTTTCTAACAAAAAATATAAAAACAATATAATAAACTTCAACACAAATGAAGTTACTAAAAAGATTGAATTTGGAGAATATGATAATGAGCTAGAGCTTGGTAATAAATTTGATGACAAATCATCACTTATTATGATATCACCTGTGATTGATGAAGATTTTGGTTATATTCATTTTATAAATTCAATGTTAGCACTTGGGCTAAAATCACCATTATATCAAGAAGTAAGAGAAAAGCGTGGATTAGTTTATTACATACATTGTTATTTATCTAGAATGAATAAAGAGGGTATAATACAATTAGCTACACAAACATCTAATAAAAATATTGACGAGGTCATAAGTTCAATTGAGTTAGTTCTAAGAAACCCGGATAAATATTTAACAAAAAGTAGATTCGATATAGTAAAGGAATACTATAGTGTTAGATTAAAAAAGAGTGATATATTAAGACACAATAGTGTGGGGAGATGGATAAATCCGGATGGGTTCTCTGTTTATGATATATTAGAAGATGTTACCATGGAAAAGATAAGAGAAGTATATGACAAATACTATAACTTTGATAGCTTCTATTTATCCAATGATAAAACAGAGTTTACAAAATGATATTACCTTATTTAGGTGAGAAGTCCAAATTTTCAAATTTTATAATACCACACATACCAAGTGATATGAAGACTTATGTAGAACCATTTGGTGGACTTATGGGTATTTTCTTATCAATGGACTTAGATGATTTTTCATTTGATAAATTTATTTATAATGATATTAATTTTTTAAACTACAATTTATTCAATCACTTAAAAAAACAAGAATTCATAAAAAGGTTATCAAAAATAGATTTAGATGAGGAAATATATCGAGTGTGTGTTGATAGTATATTGGATAATAAAATGACTAATTTAGAAATGGCAATAAATTGGGTAATTGTGTTAAGTTGCTCAGATCCAACAAGAGTAGGAGAATACTCTTGGAGAGGCCCAAGTGAATTTCAGATATTTAGATTAAAGTATTTAGATTATAAGCCAAATTTAGATTCCTTATCAGAAGTAAAAAATTTAGATTATAAAGATATAATAGAATTATATGATTCAAAAGAAACTTTCTTTTATCTAGACCCACCATATAAAGGAAAAGAAGACTATTATATAAATCATGATTTCAAAGGAAATAAGCACAAAGAATTATCAGGTATATTAGAAAATATAGATGGTAAATTTCTATTGAGTTATTATAACTTTGAGGGAATAAAAGAAATGTATAGTAATTGTAGGTTTGAATCTAAATCAACAATAATGGGAACTGAGTTATTAATAATGAATTATTAATCTTTCTTATTCTTAAGGTCTTTCTGCATTGACCTAGCACGATCGATTTGTTCTTTTGATAAGTTTTTCATCCTTTCTAATCGACCTTCCATTAAAGCAGGATCTGTTTCGGAATTATAATTTTCTTTGGCACACTCTATCAATTTTGATAAATTTTCAAAATTTTCAGGATATATATCCAAAAGCGATTCTAAAAATTTAAGCCTATGTTCTTTGTAAATTTCGTTACCAAATATTTGGAACTCTCCATAAATTCCATTTTCCCACTCCAATAAAGCACTAAAATCTCTTTCCACGATATTCATATCATAATTAATGAAGTCATTTGATAGGCTATTATTGGATTTATGTGATTTTGTATCTAATATCATTTTATACACATCAATTATATTAACATCATCTTTATTTAGGCAACAATTTAAGAAAAATTCTGCTGATTTTTCTTCATTATCCCGATTAGTAACATCATATATACAATCATGAAACAAGGCTGTTAGTATTAATTTTTCATAATCTATTTGTGAATAGTCATTCTTATTACTATCAATTTGTTTTATAACATCATCTATATGCTTAAAAAAGTAGAACTAGGTTGGCGATGGTTTCAGAATATGGAAGTAGACAAAAAAACCGAAGGATTTAATGAACATAAATTTTACTCTTGGAAAGTAATCAACAAAGATGGTAAAAATATGGGAAGTAGCATACATAACACTGAATCAATACAAGATTCTGGATTATGGGAAAAAAATCAGATGAAATGCCTGGATATTACGAATGGAAAATAAAAAAAATAAAATAAAGATGGAAAACAAAGAAAAAATTAAAAGCGAAGTATTAAATTACTTAAATAGATCAACTAATCATTTATATAAAATTGACGACAAAGAAAATAAGATTCTAGTAAGTGGTGATTTTATAATAAGAATAACCGGTAATAACATAAGTATAATTGATATAGATCAAATGATAACTTATTATGGTAATAATTCAAGATGTGTTATTAAACATATGTTATTCTTGAATCCTAGATTCAATTATGATGATTTTGATAAAATAGAAGGCATCCCATATTATAAAGATGCTCGCAAGAAATATAATAAGATTTTAAATGAAATATCTGGTCTTAAAAATAAAGAAGAGATAAAAACAAAGATTAAAGAAATGTCTAGATTCTATTCTGTTGCATAAAAAATAAAGGGGTAATTAATCCCCTTTTTTTATAAAAAAGTAGTATATTTGTGATATGGAAAAATTACAAATGATAATAATCAGCGCACTTGTTGTTAGTGCAATAAGTTTTAATGTTTCAATGAGTTGGATCTTTCTTAATTTCAGAGAATGGATATCAAGTAAGAGTAAATTTTTGGAGAAACTGATACATTGTCCTTGGTGTTTTGCACACTATGTTACTTTTGTGATGTTGTTGGTTATACCAAGTCTTATCATTGATGTAGTTCCTAAACAATCAATTAGTGATATAATCTTTCACTTCTCTTTATTAAAAGATATTACGCAAGTTTTTATTAACTTTTTAGTATTATCAATTAATTTCTTATTTACATCATTTTCAATAGTTGGCTTAACTGGATTAATCCATTATATTCTTCTTATAGCATATGACCCAGCTAAAAAGGCTGAAAAGTTAAGAGAAATAGAAAAAAGAAAATTATCGAAAAAAGAAGAAAATAAATAATTACCCTTCTTTTTATATATAGTATGGTAGAACTTTTTTTAAATATATATTAAAAAATTAAAAGAATATAATATGAAACTTAGAAATAACGGAATAATAGAAAAAAGAGAATATGTTGGAAAAACATTAGAAAAAGCCAATGAATATGCTGAGGCTGGTGGATTTATTACTAGAATTGTTGAGAAAGATGGTAATGCATTTGTTCTAACAATGGATGTTAAAACAAATAGACTCAATTTTAGAATAAAAAACGATAAAGTTATTGATGTATTTGGTGGTTAATAAAAACTTCCTTATATTTACATTACAATAGTAGGTAAGTCCTGTTAAAGTGTGGTTGTGAGACATCTACCATAAATATATTTTGAATATATCACTCATAGGATCTACTATTTTTAAAATAAATTGAATTAAATTTTGATAATACAAAAACTTATATTACATTTGTAGTATAATAATAACAAAAAAGACAAAAAGAAAGAATTAACTTTTAATATATAAGAAACAATGAGAGCAATTAACAAACATAAGCATTTTAGTAAGAAGTCATTTTTCTGGTTTAGAAACCAGGGTTCGGCAACAGATGCGTATTGCTCTAATTTAAGTAAAACAGGAATGTAAATATTTAAAATAGATATACAAATTAAACCCGGACAAATAAAATTGTCCGGGTTTTTTATTTTAACTTAGACCCGTAGCTCAATCGGCAGAGCACCTGACTTTTAATCAGGGGGTAGTGGGATCGTAACCCACCGGGTCTACAAAAAAAAACACAATGGTTGTGTAGCTCAGTTGGTAAATTGGCTTATCTTTCTTTTTAAAACCCTTTTATCATGAAGAGAGCGGGGGTGTGAAGTACCCTGACATTTGCTCCGGTTCGATTCCGGACATGACCACAAAAATATACACGGGCGTAGCTCAGCTGGTAGAGCAGTGGTCTCCAAAACCAAAGGTCGTAGGTTCGATCCCTACCGTTCGTGCAAAATATATGGTGATTGTAGCTCAATTGGTAGAGCGCTCGATTGTGATTCGAGAGGCAGCGGGATCGTAACCCGTCTTTCACCCAAATATGGAACCTTGGCAGATTAGGTAATTGCGCCGGATTGAAGATCCGGATGACTCGGATCGTTACCGGGAGGTTCCACAAAAAAAATACGTCTGTGGTGTAGTTGGTAACATTTTAGTCTCCAAAACTAAAGTCTTCGGTTCGAGCCCGAACAGGCGTGCTATTTAATAATAATAAAAAATACGTGAGTGAGCGTAGGTTAAGTCGGCAGGATTCCAACCCCTCGCCGTTAGAGTTTTGAAAATAATAAACACTCTATTGATACCAAAAATAAAATGAGCGAAAAGGCCAAATTAAGAATTGGTGAAAAAAATTCATCATTTGGAACTTGTTGGATAACTAAAAATGGTGTTAATAAGAAAATAAAAAAAGAATTAATTCAAACATACAAAAAGGATGGTTGGATAAAAGGTAGAATAATAAATAAATAAATAATTGCGCTTGTAACTCAGTTGGTAGAGTACCTGGCTTTTAACCAGGGAGTCGTCGGGTTCGAGTCCCACCGGGCGCACAAAAATTATGTGTTTGAACTTACAGTTTGAGATTTACACAGTACCTAAAATCTAAGTAAACTGGAGAAATATACGGGTATCGTCTAAGCAAAGACACTTCGTACAAGCGAAGAAATAGGATGCATTTTAGGTTCAAGTCCCCTCGCCCGTGCTAAAAACAAAATTAACTTTTAATATATAGTATATGAAACATTTAGAAAAATTTAAAATGATAAAGGAAAGTAAGCTATCGGTGTATAAAGATGTTTGGGCTATTATAAAATATGATGATTTTGAAATACATGAAGTATATCTTAAAAAAGAAGAAGCAGAACTCGATTGTATAAAAAAGAATGAAGAACTAGAAAAACTTAGTCATATTAAACATAGATATGAAGTTAAGTCATTAGATGATGCAATAGATATCATAAAAGATAGTGTCAGGGGTGATGTTTATTAAAAAATAAAATTATATGAAACATATAGAAAAATTTAATGAGAATTCCTCTATGAAAACTGAGGAAGAAATAAGAGAAGAAATAGCCAATTCTATTGGATATGACCTTAAATATTGGTTGGAAAATTGCACAGCACTTGGTAGAGACGCCTATGGCGCATATATCGATAAGGCAATTAAATCTATTCAGAATAAAATAATAAAAGGATAAAATTTGAAACATCTAAAACCATTCAATGAATCAAAATATAATGATATCGTAGATGATATTTTTTAGAATTAAAAGACTCTGGTTTTGAAATATGGCACTTAGATGATAAGCATGGACATGAAGTAGTAATAAGAAGAAATTAAAATTATATCTAGTGATGGTGAAGTGATGATTGATTTGTTTGATTATTTAAGAAACAAAGATTTTGAAAAAATAAAAGTTCTTACTACTACACACCTACATACAAAGAAAGAAGGAAAAAGAGGAATTATTGATTTGGAAAATTTAAAATATGTAATTATTCAATTTAAATAGAAAAAAATTAGGAAATAACAAAAACAAGTATTACATTTATAATATATATAGTAACAATAAGAAAATAAAACAATGAATAACATAAACAACATATCGAATAGTTCTAGTCGTAGTTCGCTAAAAATTAGTGAGGGTTGTTCGTATTTGTAATATTCGTATAAAAAAGATATTTATAAAGACCCTCTAATTTATTAGAGGGTTTTTTTGTTTTTATGCCTTAGTATCAGCACCGAATACGAATCGGTAGTCTTGTAATGGATGAAAATGTGGGTTCGACTCCTACCTAAGGTTCAAGTTAGTTAAACGTAAGGATAACTCTAAAATATGTAACGATTGTAGGTCGATTAATAATAGGAAAGTTAAAAGACCATCATATGAAGAATTAAAAGAAGAAATTAAAATATCAAATTATACAAAGATGGGTAAAAAATATGGAGTTAGTGATGTCTCTATAAAAAAATGGATTAAAAATTATGAAAAAATGAAATAAAATTAGTCACAAAAAAATTGGAAATGAAAGCAGTGCCATGGAGGTGCGACTAGTCTTGAAAACTAGGTCTCGTTAAATCGGGTGGGGGTCGGTTCCTCTCATTTCCGCAAATAAATAAGGAAGAGTAATTAAACAGGTGTTTGACCTCGTTTTGAAAACGAGTGGTACTTTACGGTATGGGGATCGGGACCTCACTCTTCCGCACATAGAGAGTAATCTAGTCTGGTGACTAGGGCCGCCTGCTAAGCGTGTCGCACCTTCGGGTGTGGGGTTCAATTCCTCTACTCTCTGCTATGGAAGTTATGGTGTATTAGGTAATACTTCTTGTTTGGAAAACAAGAACCCGTGTAATGGCGGGCCCGTTTCGACTACGGTGACTTCCTCCAAATTAGAGGCTCATGAGGGCTTGTTTTCATTTCTATTTATGGGACAATATCAGATATAAAAAGAAAAAGAAAATAAATACATAGAAGTGTACTCAAATTGGTAAAGAGGGCAGTTTGCTAAACTGTTAGGCCGGTTAATAACTGGTGCGGGGTTCGAACCCCTCCATTTCTGCTTATTTTTAAATATTTTTCCTTATCTTTAATGATATGAAGAGAGTTAAATGTATAAAGAACTTTTATAAAAGTACTTACGGAGATAAAATATTATTTGAAGATGGTAAAGAATATTACCAATTAACTGATTTTGTATCAGATGGATTAAAGTTTGTTTGTATAAAATCACCTCATATGTTGGGTAAGGGCATTGTTGAATTTGCTTTGGTTGAAAAAACTGATACATATTTATTATTTAAAGATTACTTTGTAAGTATCTAATTAAGTGACTCATATATTATACTATCATCATAATCAACAGAATAATCATCGAACCAAGATACATATTCACTTAGTGTTCCTTTTGAAAATTCAAGAATTTCACCATTTAATGTTACCCAATGATGTGTGAATTCCTTACCATCATATTCTTCATCTTTACCACAATTTTGTTCAATTCTTATATTTCCGAATTGTTTTTTAATACCCTTTATTCCCAATCTCATAATAGATGATACTATTGATTGACAATCACCAATTTCTTGGTTATCTATTAATCTATCCCAACCACAATCAGCATCATTCATAAGATGAATTTTTATTTCATTTATTATGAATTTTTTGTAAATATCATCACCATGATTCTCAAATAATTTAATATATTTCATTTCTTAATACATTTCATTTGCTGATATAGTGCTTATAAAATCACTTATTTGTTCGGGTTGAAAGCCGTAATCACTTGGTCCTAATTCAGAGCCAAATCCAATATTCATCATATCATAAAAACTATCATATCCCCAGGCCGGGTAATTTAAATTTGGATCACTAAATATACTCACTAATAGCCTTTTGAATTTACCAGCAGATGCTCTATCTGATATGTTAATAATTCCATATGAATCATCATAATTTTCTATATCATATTTGGTAAATTCTATTTTTGAATCTAGTGTAAAATTAATAGTTATTGATAACCCACCAACATAAGTACACTCTGCTCCAGGAACTAATGAATCATAATGATCTTTTGTTTCTTCGTCAATAGGTATTAAACCAATTGGAATCCAAATATATCCTTCTCCAGAATGTCTGATATCCTCTAAGTCTTCCCCAAATGAGTCCTTAGATAGGCTTATATCTAAATAAAATTTACCAATAAATGATTTTTTTGTCTCTTTATTTGTTATTTTTAATTTAAATTCTCCAAATTTAGAAAACCTTTTTTTATTTTCTTCCCACCTTTTTAAAAGTTCTTTATCAAATGCTTTTTCTGACCAATCTAATAGTTCTTTATGTCTATCTAAGTGATTAGGGTTGCCTGTTTTTTCTCCAAGCTTTTTTAGCTTAAAAGCGGCAGATCTATAAGTCGAAGCGTTAAGTTCTTCGTTGAATTTTTTTAAATATTTCATATCTCTATATATTTTTATTTATAACCCTGATTTATAAAATCATCCTCCACATAGAACCAAGCATTATTAAAATCACCAAAAGATAATCCAACCTCTTTTAAATAAATTTCCATTTTACTAAAGTCTAATTCATTGTCATAATTATCATAAACATCAAATGGTTTGTGTGCTCTTGAGTTTAGACTATATACCATTTTTATTACTGAATATTTTTCCTCTACACTAACATCTCTGAAATATATAAAGTAAGTTCTAATATTATCATTTACTGGCACATATACAGCAACTACACTCTTATCATCATCGTTTAATATATTTAGTAATCTATAATCCTTATGTATTTTTTGATAATTAGATAGAATAGATTTTGAGATATCTCCACCTTTGGATTTAGAAGTGTTTACTTTAGGTAACCTATCACTTGGTTTTTCTTTTGAATAATATTTAGAGTAAGGTACGCCGTTTATTAGAATATTACCATCTTTATCAAATGACATTTTTTCATCTGGTTCTTCTTTGGTGAATTTACCATTAAATTTATCTAATTTTCTTTTTTCTTCATTAGATAATGAATTAATTCCATTATCGGATATTTTATCCAATATTCTATTTATTTCTTCTTCTGTGCTTTCGTTGAATTTTCTTAAATATCTCATACTTTTTTATTTTTTATTATAGAACTTAGTTGCTATGTCTATTCTTGGTTTTATGGCCTCTATATAACAAACAAATGTTGATTTATTATGTCCTTTTATTTGTAAGCAATCATATGTTCCCTCGTTCATGAAGCGATTATAAAGCTTATATTCTGAGCCATAATTATAATCATTATCAAATTCTATACTTGGTGAGTTAGAATCTACTTCTATTTTTAGTATATCATTAGAATTTAACTCAAATGGAATTATGTATCTTCCATATACTTGTGCTTCTTTTATATCATCTGTCAAAAATAAAACCCCAGAAGGCATTTCTATATCCCAAGCCGAATTCCCATCTACATCTTCCCAATCTAATTCTGGATCTAATTTAAATTCACTAATTTCTTTGTTTGTTGCATGGTATAAAAAATTTGGATATAAACTATTAGTCTTATATCCGGAATTTTTTATGAAATCTTCTATGCTTTTTTCAACACTCTCGAATAGAATAAATTCTTTTAAATAGTTCATACACTATATATAAATAATTCAATTTATTTTATTATATTTGTCCTATGGGACATTGTATATCAATATACGTAATGAGAAAATCAGAATTAAGAAATAGTAAAATTAATAAGATAATAGATTCTGATATTAAAGAACAAGAAATAAAGTGGATAGAATTAAAATCAGACATAATAGCAACCACTGAAATAACAGATTTTAAATCATTTAGAAAAAATAAAACAATATCATTATTAACTACAGATTATTTTGGTGGAATGGGTGACCAATCAGCAAAGGTTTTTGTTGATGGTAAAAAAGTATTTGATGTTAATGATGAATTTGATTATTCTGTTAAGCCAATAAATGAGGCATTAAAGATGTTAGGTGTTATTAAATCTGATGGAAAAGATGAATTTGATACAATAGGTTTAGGTAGATATAGAAGTAATTCAGATTTTAATATTTAGGAATCTTCATATCTGTTGATATTTCTATCTTAAAACTCAATCCACTATCATCATCTGATCCATAGGTTATTCTTGAATCATAACCATTTCTACCATCAAAAGTTATAGGCTTAGGTGAATTTATTTTTTGCCTTCTAATTGACTCTTCCTCTTTTCTTTTTCTTTCTTGATCAAGTACCATTTCTTCGAATGTTTTTGGATTACTATCTGGAACATTTTCTTTTCTTGTTGAAAATTCTTGTGTATGTCCGTGCTTTCTTAATATAGCTTCTGCTTCTGATCCAGTAACTTCTCTTTCTGATTCAATTTGTTGTGCTTGTACTTGTCTTACTTGTGGTCGGTTCATAAATAATATGTCATTTTTAATATATATAAATTATGAAACACTTAAAAAGTATTAATGAATCTATTGGGTCATTTATAATCAAATGCAATCCTTGAAGTCAGTGAGTTAAAGCAACAACAAATAGATGGTCTACAAGAGATAGTCTTAAGGGATTTACTTCTTTTGATTTTTGGAGAGGAGGCGAAATGACATCTATTGATATCGAAATGGCAGATGATATAGCACAAGAGTTATATAATTATGTTAAAGATATTAGTCCATCATCTGATGAAATAGATGATATATATGACACATTACATAAATAAAAATAAAAAATACTAAAAGGGGCAACTTCCTTTTAATATATACCTATACATATCGCGGGGTGGAGCAGTTGGTAGCTCGTCAGGCTCATAATCTGAAGGTCGTTGGTTCGAGTCCAGCCCCCGCTACTAAAAAATAATTAAACAAATATTAGGTTATTAATAAATTATCCTTATCTTTGTTAAAGAATTAAAAAACAACATTAAATTAGATAAAATGACAACTATTACAAACATGGAATATTATTGTGAGGAGGGTAACAAAAACCTGGCCGGAGGAATAATGCTATGATGTAATATATATCTTTATAATACAATATAACAAAAACCCAATCTGGTAAAGATTGGGTTTTTTGTTTTTAACATATATGGGTCAGTTCAGGTTGCGGCCGAGACTGTAAATCTCTAGCCTGGGGGTTCGACTCCCTCCTGGCCCACAAATGATACGGTATGCAAACTGGAATAAGCACCTAGATTTTCACTCTAGTCTTTAACGAGAATTGCGGGTTCGAACCCCGTCCGTATTACAAACACTGGGTTAGTCGAAATTGTTATATAAATAATGGGATTAATAAAAATAAAAAAACATTCAAACAAGCAATGTTCGAAAGGAGAAAAGTAATTAGACCACCACTTAATGATTTATTAATTGATATAAAAAATTTAGGATATAGAGGAACAGGAAATAAGTATGGAGTTAGTGATAACTCAATAAGAAAATGGGTTAAATTATATAAAAAAGATATTAATATATAGATTATGAGATATATTAAGAATTTTAATGAAAGTGTAATAAATAATAGTATAATAAAAATATTAAATAGATTGGAACCATACCTAAACAGTTGCTTATTCGGATATACTTGGATTAAAAACAGTTCCTGTTATTTATGATGGTATATATGATGAAGATAAAATAAAAGAAATAACTAAAGAATATGATGGTGTTACAAAAGAAGGATATGTTATAAGACTAGCGGATTCTTTTTCATATGCTGATTTCAGATGTTCTGTTGCTAAATATGTTGGTGATGGATTTGTATTACCACATGGTCATTGGATGAGAAGCAAAATAATTCCAAATAAAAAAGCATAATTATTCCATATTGTAAAATAAAAATAATATATTTACATTATAATAGAAACAAACAATAACTTTTTAATATATAACTAACAATGAAAAACTTAATAAACATAATATCAATAGTAGGCATAGGAAAAATCCTATATGGCTGATTTATGTTTAATTTTTAATAAATAAATAAAAACCCAGTCATTAACAAATGACTGGGTTTTTTTATATTGGTAAGTAGCAGTGGTGCCTTATAAGCACTATACCTGTAGCGGTTCTTGAGATAGCATCAAACGTGGGTTCGAATCCCATCTTACCAACAAATAAGCGGGTATCGTATAATGGTTATTATAGGACATTACCAATGTTCGGATGCCGGTTCGATTCCGACTACCCGCTCTTATGTCGGATGATACTCTATTTTATCATAGAGCCGACACTAGGTCTTGTAGCTCAGTTGGTTAGAGCGCCGCACTCATAATGCGTTGGTCGGGGGTTCGAGTCCCTCCAGGACCACTAGAAATGAAAAGCCTCTGAGTGAATCAGAGGCTTTTCTATTTAATGAATTTAATATATAAAAAATATAGAAAAATAATAAATTTAATGAAGTATCTAAGAAAATTTAATGAATCAGAAGATATAGAAGACTTTGAATCAGAATTTGGACCTGAAGATGATGATCAACAAGAATACGACATGTGTTTATGGGTGAAGGAGCGGAGTAAGGCGGAAGATATATATTAAAATATAAGTAAAAAATAAATTATTAAAAATGGTATTAAGATTAGGAGATTATAATAATTCAGTTAAAGAATTACAGAAAATTTTAGGAATTCAATCAGATGGTCATTTTGGAAAAGGAACACAAAATGCTGTTAAAAAATTCCAATCCGAGAATAATCTAGTAGTTGATGGAATAGTTGGTCCAACTACTTGGGAAAGAATTAAAAATTCTGATAATAAAACTATCAGACCAGTTATTCTTAAGATGGGTAGCAAAACGGAAGAAGTTAGGAAATTACAAGAATCACTTGGCTTAGTCGCTGATAGCTATTTCGGAGCCGGGACCAAAGCGGCCGTTATGAAATTTCAATCTGAAAATAATTTAGTATCAGATGGAATAGTTGGACCATCTACTTGGAGAGCATTAGGATTCACTTTAGTAAAAGTAACAAAGCCCAAAAAAGAGCCTACATTTTTCACAACAAAATCTGGACTAGTAATAAATAAATATTATTTACCAAAAGACGAATACATGACCGGGTCTGTTCCTAAATATGTTTTTTTACACCACACTGCTGGTTGGCAAAATCCCTACCAAACAATTGATAATTGGGACAAAGATAGTAGAGGAAAAATATCAACAGAATTTGTACTTGGTGGACAATCTGTTCTAGGAAATAATTTCGAATACGATGGTGAATTAGTTAAATGCATGCCTGACGGTGGTTGGGGTTGGCATTTAGGAACAGGAAATAATAATGTTCATAAGAATTCGGTTGGTATTGAAGTTAATAACTTTGGTTATGTAACCGAAGGTGGTTATTATAGATATTCAAATGGTAGAAATGTTTGGGTAGAAAAGGAAAAAGGTAGATACTATACATACTCTGGGGCTAATATTCACCCATCACAAATGGTCGAATTAGATAAGCCATTTAGAGGTCATAAATTTTGGCATAAATATTCTAATAAACAAATAAGCACATTAAAGAAATGGTTATATTATATTGCGGAAAGAGATAATATTGATATAAGAGAAGGAATACCAGAATTGATATTGGAAAAGGGCGCAAGTGCTTTTGATTATGTTAATGATGTTAGATATGGTAAAATTGGTGGAGGTGTTTGGTCACACACAACAGTTAGAAAAGATAAATTTGATATGTTCCCACAAAAGGAGCTACTTGATATGCTTGTTAGTCTTTAACCAGGTAAACAATAATAAATAAATAAATAAATAAATAAATAATATGAAACATCTGAAAAAATTTAACGAAAGTTTTTTTGATTTTAACCATTTTATAAAATCCTCCAGAAACTCCAGAAATGGAAGATAATTTATTAACGGTTATGGTAAAATGCGCAAATAATGAAATGAAATTTATTGAACAAAATATTCGAGTTTTTGTTCCAGGAAAAGAGCATTTATACAGACGTTTAAGCGTTAGAGAATGTGCAAGAATTCAAACATTTCCTAACGACTTTATTTTTCATTACAAAAAGATCAAATTCTATATTATTAAATGTTGATATCGTAAACTTATAACCCATTGATTCTATTCTATTTTGAACATCCTTGGTTATTGTAAAAAAATTATATAATTTTTTCCTGGTTTTGTGAAAAATTTTCTATCAAATATAATATCATCCAATAAATTAGAATCAATATATCCTCTTTTATCTCTTCTATCGATTCTGTAAACTTTTTAATATAAAGTATATATTAATTTAAATATTGATAAAAATTTACTTATATTTACATAAATAAAAATAATAAAGCTAAAACAAATAATAATATATATCAACCAACTGGTGGCTATTGGGACACACTGAAGAAATTTGGATTACCAAACTATTTAACTTATGAGGATAAATTAGTAATAATAATCTCAGTTGAGAAGAAAACAAGGAGAGCAAAAGGAAGAGCTACACAAATATATTATCACACCGATTGTGGTATGGTAAAACATTCTTCACTCTTTAAAAGAATTGATATAAAATTAATGAATAGAGAATATAAAATTAATAAAATTTTGAATTAGTGGATTATTATTCTTATATTTGTTAAACAAATCGAAATAATACTATAAAAACATAGTCGGAAAACATTGACACGACTTTAAATAATAATATCAATCTTGAATTAACAAGGTATTAATTATATCAGTAGCTTAAATTAAAAGCAGTTAGCTTCGGCATACTCTATGTGAGTTTATAACCCACCTGGTATTTAATAAGTGATTAGGAGTCGAAAGCTTAATTAATGGAGTAATCCTGGATGTGTTGTTCCCTTGAGAAAGGAAATATTGATAAAAAATGGTGCTGTTAAAAGTAACAATAGGCACACAACACAAATGAGTTCTCAGCAAAGTATGCCTTGAAGGCGTAATATATTGATTCCCGTTACAAGTAATACGGTCAAAATGTAGGCATGTTATAAGGAGGTAAACTTCGTTATGGTCATAGTCTATCTTAGGGCAATTATGAATCGATTATTATTTTGGGTAACCAATTCCCATTATATCTGACTCTACTTTCTTTGGTTACAATACTAAAGAAAGAGGGTGCTAATAAAAAACAAAATAAATAAATGAATATATCGATCATTGAGTCCTTTTCGGAGATAAAATCAAGTAAATTAATAGACAAGACAACAATATCTAAAATTCTAGAAGAAACTTTTAGAACTGAGATAATTCGTAAATTTGGTACAGATGAAAATTTTGACATAATTCTAAACCCATCTAATGGTGATTTTGAAATATGGCGAAATAAACTAATTGTTCCTGAGAGTGAATTGATAGACACTAACTCACAAATAACACTATCCGAGGCTAGAAAGATAGAAGAAGATTTTGAAATGGGTGAAGACCTATATGAGGAATTCAAATTCGAAAATCTAGGCCGTAGGTCTATATCTAATATTAAGCAAAATTTAATATCTAAAATAAAAGAACAAGTTGTTGAAAAAACGGTTGATAAGTTTAATGATATGATAGGACTACCTTATGAGTCTGAGGTAAGACACATTAGAAGAGATATGGTTATATTGATGGATGTGGATGGTAATGAATTAATATTACCAAAAGAAAACCAACTTAGGGGCGAGTTCTATAAAAAGGGATCATCACTATTAGGCGTAGTTGAAAGCGCTGAGATAGTAAGAGGCAAAGCACTTATTAAAATATCACGAAGCTCTGAAAAATTTTTAGAATTTCTTTTAGAGAATGAGATACCGGAAATATCAGATGGTGTTATCACAATAAGACAAATTGTTAGAGACCCAGGGACAAAAGCAAAAGTTTTGGTTGAGAGTTACGATGATAATATAGACCCAATAGGGGTTTGTGTTGGAATGAAGGGTAGTCGAATCAATAGAGTTGTTCATGAGTTATCGGGAGAAACAATCGATATAATTAATTACACAGAAAATAAAGAGCTTTTGATAAATCGTTGTCTGAAACCAGCTAATATATCAAGTATAAAAATAGATGAAGGTATTGCAAATATTTATATGCCATCAACCGAAATTGGAAAAGCAGTTGGTCGAGGTGGTTCAAATATAAGATTAACATCAAAAATAACTGGATTAGAAATTAACATCATAAATGATTCATATGATTCTGAGGATGATGTTTTATTAACAGAATTTAATGATGAAGTCGAAGATTGGATCTTAAATGAGTTTATTAAAGTTGGGCTAGATACCGCAAAATCCGTTTTACAATATTCTGTTTCTGAATTGGAGAGAAAAACAGATTTGGAAGTTATAACAATTGAAAATTTATTAGAATTACTGAAATCCGAATTTGATGAAGACGAAGATTAGGAGCTCGATTGTATTAATAGGCGTGGGTTTATTAAATTCACTACATGCTATTTTACACATTTTACAGTTTTTACAATCTATGCTATTGGTAGCTTCTGCTACTGAGCACAATGAACATGAAGGATTCCTAGATGGTCTATTACATAACCCTTGGTTTGCTTTATTTTGGGGCATCGTTGGAATAATGACACTTTGGATTGGTATAAAAGATTTTATAAATCACAGGAAATGTCAAGAATAATTTACATAGTAACCATATCAGATGATTTATTTGAATATAAATATTTAGGTAATGATTTATCATTACAAGTAATTAATAAATCCAAATTGATGGATAATAAATTAGCAAACAATGCGGATATAAATTGTAAATTGAATTGAGCTTTGTACTTTGGATTTGTTGTTATATCTTCGTAAAGTAAAATTAAAACCAAGCATACCATTTTCTAACATAGTAAATCATTAAGTAATTCCATAAAATGGGATGTATATTAGAAATATTGGCGCATCACTTATATTTAAATATGAATATAAGACTATGTGGTTAGTTGATATTTCTTATGATGGAGCCAGAGAAACTATAATAAACCTTGCTGATGATATAAATACAAAACCTAAAAATGAAATGCTATCTAATATATTACATATAAGAGAATCGTTAAAAAGAGCTATAATAATTGATAAAATAATAAAATGATAAAACCAATATACAAAATCAAGAAGAAAAGTAAAATTTTTTTCCCAAAGTCATATAAAGATGATTTTGTTTTAGTTAATAAGTGTAGGGATTTTTATGAGATTTGTAATTCATCAACGGGTGAGGTTATTGTAGCATATGGTGAAGACTTAGAACTGGTTAGTCCTGAATACCATAAAAAGTTTTGGAGAGAGCACATAATAAAACATTTATTAAAACCAGTTGATTTAAATGAGTAAATATATAAGACCAAGAGGTGATAAATTTTATTATATCAGTGTATATGATAAAAAAATCTAAGAGAAAAAAAGATGTGTGATATCTTGGGTAAAGATTTTGATGGTGATACTAACTATTTAAATGGATCAATTAATAGACCATTGGTGTTTAATGCTAAATTCTTATCTAAATTTTGGAAAACCGAAAAATCTGCATTAAGTAGAATATCCAAGGTAAAAAAATCATTTCCTGGATCATTACTTGAGTTATGTTTAATGGATAGGGAAGAATTTATAAATTGCATCCCTAATGAAAAGATTGGTAATCTATGTGACTTCTCTAGATTTATATTATCATCTAATATGAAATTAAAAAGAGAAGAAATAGAATACTTAAATAAGATAGATTATTACTCTTCTAATAAAGATTCAATATCTTCTACTAATGCTAGACAATCATCTATGCAAATTTCTAAACCAGCATCTGAACAAACACTTGAGCAATCATGTGCTATATCTGATGTCATTTGAGCTATTGTTTTGAAATTTGGAGAATTATTTTCAGCAGAGTAAATATATAATTTACAAACTTCTACACACTCTTCACAAGATTCACACCCATGATTTTTTTCTTCACAATATTCTATACACTCTTCACATTTTTTTATGCATTCTTTGGCACGATCTATTGATTGTTGCTTCTGAGAAACTTCTCCCTCTGATTCATTTTGGACTTCACTTTGAACTTCGTTTTCACTTTGTTCAAAAAACTTTTTCATATACTTCATAATTAATTATAATTTTTAAAACTCAATAGCTTATCCGCTATTTCTTTTGAGTTTCTTTTTATGTATCTTAATACATCTGGTCTTATTTTAGAACCATATCTACCGAATACTGAGTTACTCCATTCTTTTTCTATTGGAGATTTTACCAAACTTCTTAAATCTATTAAGGATAATTTTGGTATTATTATATCACAAGTTTTGTGATCATATCTTTTATATTTAGCACTTAGTGCTAATGTGAAGAATGATTTTAATCCTGCTTTTGGTGAAACACTCAGACCTTTAACAAACAATTCTCTCATTTCTTCAACTTCTATTATATGTTGTTTTATTACTGTATCTCCAACATTTTTTTGTTCTGTTTGTTGTCCCTCTTTTACTTTTATTGGATATGCTATTATCCAACCACCAGTTATTCCTGAAGATATCACATCGAATACTCTATTCTTTAGATATAAATCATCTGATTTGAATACCCTTGTTAATCCTTCTTTTTCTTTTATATCATCAAATAAACCAGCATCTATCATAGATCTTTGAAAGCCACCTATCTCTGGTGCTTTTGTTGGGTTATCAACAAATTTAACACTCCAAGTTTTGTCTTCTATTGTTATATCCCATTTCTCACCTCTCGTAGATAAATCTCCATCATATAGTCCAGCAAGTGTTCCTTCATAATTATGTCCTCTTGAATCCTTTGATTTTATTAATGAATCAAAATAATCTTTAAATCTCACTTTATCATTTATAGCCTGGTGTTTTATATTAATATCTTCTCCTAGCTTATAGAATTTATTATTTGTTGAGAATATAATATTTGATATTACTATTGATGATTTCTCTTTTGGTAGTGGTATCGAACCATATAGGTGTAATAACTTACCCATCAATACATCATATTCCTGTAATCTTCTAGTCTCAAATATTTTGAAATCTTTAATAAAATCCATAATGTATATATTATATTTACAATTCTATTTTTTATCATTTAATAACTGAACTAATCGTATTAATGAATAGATTTATATCATTTACATAATCATCTATTAAATGATCTATATTATTTATATATATATTTCTATTTCATCAAAATCAATATTATTACTCTTTGATAAATTTTCACTAACACTCAATGGTCTTAAATTATTTAATGAATTAACAATATGAATTGGTGTTTTTTTATCAAAAGCAGACACTGGTATTATGTGATCTATGTGGAAACTACCTCTCTTACCCCCACTCTCTTTGTTATATACTTTTTTACAATCTTTACACCAAGAATTTAGACCATATTTTGATGCTTTGGATAAATAAAAATCTTTATTTTCTTTTTCTAAATAACATCTTTTACATACTTTCATTATATATATATTATAAATTAAAAATGAAATAATATCAAAATGAAAAAAGACCTATTTATGTTTGACATAGAAACTGCCGCAAATTATCCTAATTATGAAACATTCTTAATTGAGGATGAAAGAGGGGCTAAATTATTTGAAAATAAATTTAATAAAATGAGATGGTCTGAGACATATGATTCAGTAGGGTCTGCTTATTTGGATAATGCTGGTATAATGTCAACATACGGCCGTATAGTTTGTATATCAGTTGGTTTTCTAGAGGGTACAAATAAAAGAATAAAATCTTTCTATGGAAAAGATGAGAGAGAGATTGTAAACTCTTTTAATGATTTATTAGAAAAGATAGAAAAAAAGAATTTTAACCTATGTGGGTTTAGAATAATAAACTTTGATATACCCTGGGTTTTACATAAGCTACATAAGTACGGAATAAAACCAGCCAATATTATTTATACTTATGACAAAAAACCATGGGAAATGAGAATAACTGATATATCAGCCGATTGGAAGGGTAGGTTTGCCTGGTCTTATAGCTTTGATGAAGTTGCTTATCAACTTGGTATTGAGTCACCTAAGGATATTATATGTGGTTCTGATGTTAATAAATTATATTGGGAGGGAAAATTAGAGGATATAAAAGAATATTGTGAAAAGGATGTTATGTCTAGTATAGATGTAGCAAATAAGGTATATTTTACTTAATATATAATTAATGAAACACATAATCCCGTTCAATAAAGACTACCAGATCAATGAATCTTCTCATTGGATTGATAATATATTTGATGAAGTAGAATTTGATAGAGAGGATGATATAGATCACTGACCTTGGCTTTGGTTTAGTATTGGGTATGAAATTCTCTAGAAATGGAAAAGAATCTATTGGAAAAAGGGTTGATTTTCTATTTGATCACAATGATTTGTATAAAAATTATACCATATCATTACATGACGACTCTATTGATGATTATAATATTGAAAGAATAATTGAAATAAAAGATATAGAAATATCATTGATTAAAAGACTAAAGGATATGGGCCTAGAAATATCTTATCGTAATAGATATAATCAAATTGATATAGAGTTTTATCACAAAGATGATATAGTAGATAAGGAATTATACTTAAAAGACCTAAAAGGATTTGGCAAAGATGCTCGATATAGCCCAGAAATGCTTTATGATAGGATGGTTAAACATTTTAGTAAAATAGCTAATGTCTGGAAATAAGCAGGTGGGTCAATAGTTATTGAGTTTAGGTATGACTACGAAACTGAAAAAAGAGAAGATAAATACTCATTAGATGATCTTTATTATTTTGTTACTAAAAATTTAGCAAATAAATGGTCAGAAAAATATACCATTAAAAAAGAAAAAATGCTACAAGCGGATACTGAACCAACCGGCATTGTCATAGAGTTTAAAAAAAATAATACTTAATTTTAAATAGGAAAAGTATATACGATTATATATAGTATAAATAAAAATAAATACTATGCCAGCAAAAGACAAAATGTTTTCATTAAGAATACCAGGAAAACTATTAAACGAATATAGAGAGTTCTGTGAAGAAAATTCAATAAACATTTCTAAGAGATTAAGAAAGTTCATGGAAAGGGAACTAATAGCTTGGAAACAAAAAAAGAATGAAGGTGGTTATTAATTAAAAATTACCATCCATATTTATATCCTTAACACCTAAATTTTTTAATCTAGAAAGTATTTTATATTTTCTTTCTATATCTAATTGCATACCAGTTTGTAATAAAAGAGATTTATTAAGTTTATATGATGATTTAACTTCTTCCCATTGATTTTTTAAATTTTCAATTTCGGATTCATTATTCTCCAATAGCTTTTCGATTGAAATTCTTTATATTTCTTTATCATAATATTATATATTAAGTTTAATTTTTGTATATTTGTATAATCAATACAGAAAAATGTATAATTATTATAAAGAAATTTCAATTTTATTTGATTTTCTTAAATTTTCTCCATATATTTGTATTATAATTACTAAAAAGACAAAACAAACAATAATTTTTTAATATATAACTAACAATGAAAAACAATACTTTAAATATCAACACAAACCTGACACTAAACTTAGTGACTGTCTTATGTAACGTGAGACAAAAGGAGGGTTGTGCTATATTTAAAGATTTTATTTTATAATAATAAAAGATAAATTTAAAAATATAAATAACAACCCTCTGAGAAATCAGAGGGTTTTTTATTTATATAAACATGCCGCAGTAGCCAGTTACGCCTTCTAAGCGTTTATCTGTAATTGGAGCTGAAAATATGGGTTCGAGTCCCATCTGTGGTTCAAAATTAGCTCCTGTGGTGGAATTGGCTATACACGGTGTCTTTAAACGGCATTATCCATAGGATATGAGGGTTCGAGTCCCTTCAGGAGCACAAAATGGTCCACTAGCTCAGCTGGATAGAGCAACTGCCTTCTAAGCAGTAGGTCCTAGGTTCGAATCCTAGGTGGATCACAAAAATATTTGCCCGAGTGCGGAAATGGCAAAGCCGGACAGTCTTAGGAACTGTTGATTTGTGGGTTCGACTCCCACCTCGGGTACTAATGCTCCTGTGGCGAAATTGGCAAAGCGCACAACACTTAAAATGTTGTAATTGAGGGTTCGAGTCCCTCCAGGAGAACAATAGTAAAGAAATTCTATGCGTTTTATTAAATAATTAAAAGCAAAATTAACAACGGCTGTTCCTGTTGATCAACAAACAGTTGATACTTTAATAGCCTTATTAATGACAGAGGAGGGGACTAAAACAGAATTAGAGAATAATAATTATAAGCAAATGGCTAAAAAGTATGGCGTTAGTGATACTTCAATAAGGAATTGGTTAAAGTAAAAAAAATAAAAATGGAAATTAAATCAGAAGCATGGAATAAGTTTATTGATTCTATCGATTTCGATAGTGATACAAATAACTATAAATATGACTTTAAAATTATGACAAAAAAATATGGTAACGCTTTCATAGAATGTTGCAAGGCTGCTTGGATGGCAAATGAAGGAGTGCAAATAGAAGAAGAATTTTGCAAAATGAATACAAATATGCCAAAAGGTTTCTTTGAAAAAGTTATCAAATAAAATATACCGAGGTGCGGAAATGGCAAAGCCGGATTGTTTCAAACACAATTGATCTGTGGGTTCGACTCCCATCCTCGGTACAACTTTATATCTGCAGATATGGAGACCCTTGTAGCTCACCTGGAAAGAGCAACCCTTCGAAGGGGTAGGTTATAGGTTCAAATCCTATCAAGGGAACAATATTCTTTCGTAGTTCAACTGGACAGAATAGCTCTTTCCTAAAGAGTTGGTTGGGGGTTCGAATCCCTCCGAGAGAACAAAAAATAATAAGTAGGTATGCCAGAGTGGTCGAATGGGGTGGATTGCAAATCCACTATATCACGCGTCGGTTCGAATCCGACTACCTACTCCAATTATGTTCAAATAGGTAAATCAACTCTATTTATATATAGAGTATGAAAAAATGGAAAAAAAGTGAAATTGATTTATTAGATAAGTTATTATATGATGGATATACATACCTAGAAATAGGTAAAAAATTAAAAAGAACTTGTAGATCTATACAATCGAAGTGCTTTAAATTAGGAATTTCTATTTATGAAGTAAAAAAGGATATAAATTATGAAATAACTAAATGCTTAGAATGTGATATTGAAATTAATGATTTAAAGAACAATAATAGGAAATTCTGTTCTAGATCATGCTCAGTTAAATATAATAATAAAGATAGAGAGATAGATTATAATAAAACAAAGAATGCTATTTGCTTAGATTGTGGTGTTAATATAACTATCAATATTAGATCATCTTCTAAAAGTTGTAGGTGCTTGAATTGTAAAAAAATAAAAAGAGAAAAGAGAAAAGAGAAAAGAATATGTAAGAAATGTAAAATAAATGAGCTTATTCACAGAAAATCATATTGTGACAATTGTAAATATGAGTATTATAGAATATATAGACCAAATTGTGAGTTTACGTTTAATTTAAATGATTATCCAAATAAATTTAATTTTGAACTAATAGATAAGTTTGGTTGGTATTCACCAACTAATAAAAATAATAACTTAAATGGCGTTAGTCGGGATCATATCTATTCAGTTAGACATGGGTTTGATAATGGAATAGATACATCAATAATATCACATCCGGCTAATTGTAGATTAATGAAACACAGTGAAAATAATTTTAAAAATACAAACTCTGATATAACAATAGAAGAATTGAAGAGTAGAATAAGTGAGTGGTCAAATTGATACAAATAATGGGGATTAACTCAGCGGTAAGAGTGCTTTCATGACATGGAAGAAGTCATCGGTTCGAATCCGATATCCCCAACAAAATAAGGCACCGTGGCCGAGAGATTAGGCAGTTGACTGCAAATCTTCTGACATTGGTTTGAATCCAATCGGTGCCTCAAATGCAGTTATAGTATAATGGTTATTATGTGACCTTGGTAAGGTTAAGATTCCGATTCGATTTCGGATAATTGCTCAAAATAAATGGCGGAATGGTTACGCTTTATTTTTATAAAATCACGATTATATAATTTTATATATAAATCAAAATCAAAAAAATAAAGTTCTATTCTATCTCATCTTTAATATCCTCTATATCACCTTTGATATCTTCTATCTCTTTAGGAATAACTGGTTCATTTATATGACCATCATCAGCATCGGCCATATCAATAGTATTTTGTGTTAATTCATCAACAATGCTTACGATATAATCATCCGCAGCAACACTCTCCCTTTCTATCTGAAGGCAGAATTGAGCCAATACTCCAATTGGATCTTTCTTTTGTGCTAATTTAAAAACTTCTGTGTTTAGTTCATATTTAGATAATCCTCTGAATTTTCCCCTAGTATAGAAATCATAAAAATCTTGATTTTGTCTAGAAATTACATTAGATGGTTTTCTGTTGTTACCAAATAACTCAGTTCTTGTTCTTTCGTTTATATTTTCTGAATTAGAATCAGAATAATCTTTAAAGTTTTTAATAGCCATAATACTATATATTAAAATTTTTTCCTTAAATTTGTATTTATGGATAAAATAAAGGCAAGCTTTGATTTTGATGGAACAATAGAAATACCTAATATAAAATCTTATGCTAAATATTTAGTAGATTGTGGTCATGAAATATGGATTATAACATCCCGATTTTCTAATGAAGAATGTAATAAGTTAGAAAGGCTAAGGGTAATAAACTCAAATGAGAAAGTTTTCCAAACAGCTATTGATTGTGGTATATCAAAAAATAATATTAAATTCATGAATTTTCAAGATAAGATAGATTTTATCGAAAAAGAAGGTGGTTTCTTATTTCATTTAGATGATGATGATTTAGAAATAAGCTTTATAAATGATGAAAGTGATGATGATTGTGTTGGTGTTTCTACTGAATCTGATTGGTTAACTATCTGTAATAATTTAATTAAAAATATATAATATGTATTTATTTGGATCAACATTAATAAAGAAGATTTTCCCAGATTTTAGATCACCCAATGATATAGATTGGGTCACTAATGATATTAGCAAACTTAAAAAATCAAAGATAGGTGTGGAAGAATACTATTACATACCTGGTTCACCTAATAGAGAAATGACTCCAGATGAAATTTATACCATAAAAGTATCACATGCTATTTATGATATCCATTGGAAAAAAACAATGTCCGATATCAGGTTTTTACAAACAAAGGAATGTGAGGTAATTCCAGAATTCTTAAAAAATTTAAGAAAATATTGGGAATCCGTGCATGGAAAACAAATCCGAACAAACTTTGAATTAAATCCAAAAAAATTCTTTGAAGATAAGGTTAGGCGTAAAACAAATCATGACGATCTACATATAATGATAAATAACTCACCAACATATCTAAAGGTAGTTGATAATGGTGGGGTAAAGCCTATCAAATTAAAATATGAATCATTATCACCAATTGATAAAAAAGAGATATTCTTTGAAGAGGCTTTTGTAATTTCAATAGAAAGATTTTCTAATGAGTTTGATAGAGTTGCTTACCAAAAGGCACAAAAACAATTAGTGACTAAGCTACACCCAGTTTGGATTGCTGATATAATTATAAAAAATTGGAACAAATATTATTGGAATCCTAGTATTTCAATATTTTACGAAAAATATAAAAATATAAAAAATGTATAAAACAGAAGAATTAGAAGAAAGAGTTAAAAATAATGACACAGATTGGTTTTACCAAATCTATAACGAGAATTATGGTAATAAATCAATAGAAATTGTTTATGACCAACATTGGGGAGACGGAAATGATTATTTTTTAGCAATTAAATTTATAGAGAATAATCTAGTTGTTCAATTGGAGGGTTATTATTCTTCATGGGATTCACCTGGTTGGGATAAAGTTTATTTTGCTTTAGAGTATGAATATAAAGAAACAAGATTTAAAAAAGGCACACTTAGTGAGATAAGAGAGTCTAAAATAAAGGATGTACTAGATAAGTAGTTATCCACATTTCCTATTTAATAATAAAATAAGTTCATTATTTTTATATAAATCATTATATTTACATTATATATTAATCTAAAAAAAAGAAAAATTACCAATATGAAAAATATCATCACAAGGATAGCGCCTTCACCAACTGCTCGGTTTTGTCACATAGGAAATGTAAGAACAATGTTATATAATTATTTTTTCGCCAAAGCAAATGGTGGAAAGTTTTATGTAAGGTTGGAAGATACTGATAAAGATAGATATACTCCAGAGTTTTTGGACAACTTCAGAGATATGTGTGATTGGCTAGGCATCAAACCAGATGCTTCTTATTGGGACCCAGATCCTAGTATTGGTTCTTTTGTTCAATCAGAAAGAGATTATTCATCTAAAATAAGTTACTTACTTGATAATAACTTAGCCTATTATGCCTTTGATACAAAGGATGATTTACAGTCTCTTAGGGATAAAGGACTTAAGTATGATAGCACCACAAGGTTGACTATGAAAAACTCACTAACAATGTCTGGTTCAGATGTTGATAATGCAAAGAAAGATACTCCTTATGTTGTTAGGTTTTTATTAAATCCAGATTTAGATGTTACTTTCACAGATGCTATTCTAGGTGATATAACAATTAATACTAATGTTTTGGATGATAAAGTTTTATTAAAATCAAACGGAATTGGTTCTTATCACCTCTGTAATGTTTGTGACGACCATGATATGGGAGTAACACATGTTATGCGTGGTAACGAGTGGGTAAACTCAACACCAATTCACGTTCTTCTATATAAAGCGTTTGGTTGGGATATTCCAACTTTTGTACACTTGCCACTAATTATGAACCCCGATGGTAAAGGTAAATTATCAAAAAGAACATCTATGAAATATGGCATTCCGATTTCTCCAATTGGTTATATTGATGATAAAGGAAATTATCAAAAAGGTTGGAAAGACTTGGGTTATGATCCAAAATCTGTCATAAACACATTATCATTAATTGGTTGGAACCCAGGAGGTGATGTTGAAATTATGTCAATGGATGATATCATCAACTCATTCACACTAGATAGAATAAATAAATCAGGCGCTAGATTTGATATGGATAAGGCTAAATGGATTAATAGCCAACACCTAAAAATAACTTCAAATACTTGTTTGATGCCTTATGTTGATTTGGTTGATGATAGATATGATTCAGATAAAATAAATGATATATTAGATTTGGCCAAAGATAGGTCAGATTTTAGATCAGAATTAAATGATATAGTTAAGTTATTTTTTACTGACCCAGTTATCACTTCTTATAAAAAAATTGATGATAGCTTTAATAAAGTTTTCGCTGATTTTGATAATCTATCTAAAGATATCAATTTTGATAACAAAGACGACATTAAACAATTGATTTACGATACTTGCACTTCAAATGGTTTGAAAATGGGCAAAGTAATGCCTGGGTTAAGAATGGCATTGGTTGGTGGAATTTCTGGGCCAGATTTATTGACAACTATGAGAATTTTAGGAAGAAAAGAAACAATCAAAAGATTAAACAATGCTTTAGTTGGTAATGAAATAACATCAAATGGTTAAAAGGCATTTAGATGAAGTAAATCTAGACAAGACATCCGGCTTTATTATCTGTCATGTGCCTAATCCAAGATATGATCTATACAAAATATATAAAAGAGTATTTTGTATAGATTTTAAACATCTATATAATAACATATTAATACAGATGTATAATCATTGTCTAATACAAGAAGAGAAAGATATGATAGATAGGATATCTTATTTGTATAGTATAAAATCTGATACCGATTCTTGGAGGCGATCCTTTAATACTATTTTTGTCGACTTCTATAAAAGAAATAGAAATGATGCTAATATAGTAGTAGATTATTTTTTCTCCTTTTGTAAAAGCCTCTTGAATAGCAATCAGGATAATATAATCTATATTGATACAAATATGATAATATTAAAAGGTCAAAATAGTTTTGATATTATAGAATCAATAGATGAACTCAGACTACCATATGAGTTTAGTGTATTAAATTACTTCATAATACATTCCAAGAAAAATTATTGCTATGTTGATGGTTATAATAATATAAAATCAAAGGGTAGAATGGAAGATAGAAAAAAAATGGAATCAAATATCATACACCATATCAGGGAAGATAGACTATCGGGTATATTATATTAATTTTCTAAAATCTATTTATAATATATAGTAATATGAAATATATTAAAAAATTCAACGAGGCCTTAATACACCCACCAAAATTAGAAAATGATTTTATAATTAACTCATTTGATGATTTAGTAGAATACGGTATTCAAAATGACTTTGATGTTTTTGAATATAATGAATTTTTCGATTCATTGGGCGAAAACGATAAAAAAACAGCACCACCAAATAGAGGAATTCCATTCTTTGCTCTTTTTCATCCAGATAGGAAAAAAGCCATGTTTGTTATTTGTGACAAAATGGTTATAAAAATGATTCCAAACTTCAAATCAATAGTTAATGATATAATCGGCCATGAACTAATACACAAAGAACAGACCAATAGAAGAGGAAATATAGAATTTAATCTACCTAATCCAACAAATAGAAAAGAATACTTCTCAAATAAAGAAGAGATAATGGCATTTTCTTGGTCAATAGCTAATGAGCTTTCTAGAGAAAGTGGTGATTTAAAGGACGCTATTAGTAAATTAGATAAATCAGATACAATAAGTAGGATGCCATCACAATGGAAACAACTTTGGAGAGATATTAATAGATTTTGTGACTCTGTGATTATAAAAAGATATAGAAAGTATATTTATATGTATTTATCTGAAATGCAAACAAATTTTTAGTAATTTATTATAATTACCTCTTGTGTTTTTTTGTCGTTTTTACTACGAGATACTTTATTATAATTATAATCTAATTTAATTAACTTAAACTCCTTAGATAACTTTCTTAAGGTATTATTCTCAATACCATCATGTATAAGAACACCAGAAACCATAAAGGAATTTCCACTTTCGTCAATTTTCTTAATATAATCATAAAGTGATTCTTCTAATTCCTTGCTCCAATAGCTATTATAACCAGCTTGTGTATTTATATAGGGTGGATCAATATATACCATTGAATTTTCTATTATTGGAAACTCATCAAATGATAAAGACGAATAATTTATTATATCCTCAAATTTAGAAAGGTGTTCAATATATTCGTTGGTTTTTTTGTCGTATTATTATTCCAACCACGCTTACCCCATGTTTGATTAAATAAAAATTTTTTATTAAATCTCATTAAATTGGAAGTACAACTTAACATCAATGCCCATAATTTCTCTGGTGTTTTATCCTTATTATATGATGTTCTTAATTCTATAAATTTTTCTTTATCTCTTTCACAGGTGGCTAACTCCATAGTCTTTCTTATTAATTCAAGTGGAGACTCTTTAAGAATTTTATGTAAAGAAATTAAATCACCAATTATATCATTTATATAGATAGTTCTATATTCTTCTAATACATTAGCATAAACACTACCACCACCTGTAAAAAGATCTATGAAGTTGGATCTAGATTAATCTAATTTTGGTAATATTTGATATAATAATTTATATTTAGATCCTGTATAATTAAATGGGGTGTTTATATATTTCATATAAATTTATAAAAAATTAAATAAAAAAGTTTATATATTATGGATTATAGATATAATTATCACACTCTTTTATAATCAACATTATTCCCCATTTATTGGAAATCTTGGTAAAAATAACCTAGTTGTTGCGTTATCCGCAAATACTAAATATTTAGAATCATCACCTATGATGTATTGGTTAAGAACTTTATGATGAACTTCTTCTGGTATAATATCAGTAAACAACCTTATGTTTGTTACCTTCATATCGGATGATATTATAACCGGTGAGAAAGCATCTTCCATATCATATTCTATTGGTGTTATGTCCATTTTATTTGAGTAAACCTTTCTTAATATGGTGGAGTTTAATCTACCAGCATCTTCTTCAAAATCAACATCTCTTTTATAAATGAATTGTTCCATATGTCTTTGTCTTTGGTTTATATTTAAAACATAACAATACCAAACATCTTCTTCCAATGCTTCTGGATCTAAAGTTGTTTCATATCCTAATAAATCTAACTCATATGAATCATCATTTAATTTAACTACTATTTTATCATTTACTAAATGTGCTTTCCACCCAAAGTTATTATCCTCATCATAGAAGTGCATAAAGTTGTATATTTCATTACTTAAGTAATTCTTTATATTAAACCATATTTGTAGTGATATATTATCTGATACTCTAAGACTAGGTTTTAAATTTCTATAACTAACCGCTACATTACCATATGGTAATGATGATAAATCGTAATTTGATTTAGATATTATAGTAGAAGAATTCTCTATAAGTTCCCTATCAATTGTTGCGTTATATTCCAACCTTATTGGCTCCCTTGTCAATGGTCTTGTTTGGTCTTTATTAGCAACTGCTGCCTTATCTTGTTTTATTTCCACACCAAATAATTCATCTATTGTTGTGTTATTAGTCAATTTTTCTAATTCAGTTCTTATGTCTGTATTACCTGCTTTAACATTTGATTTTTGAGTGTATTTTTTGAGTATTAATTTATAATAAACTGCCGAATTATTAAATCCTCTAAATTGTTGAGCATGATCAACTTGATACATTCTATTAACCTGGCAAAAATAAAGAAAGTCTTCTTTTGATGGTCTTCTTTGAACTCCGAATAATTGTTTGAATTGTTGTTTTGTTACATGTGCCTCCATTGTGTCAAATAAATCTAAATCAAATATATTCATTTTAATCTGAGAATCCGGAAAACTATTGCCCTCTATTGATATTTTCAAATCACCTTTACAAGATATGTTATATAATTGAAATTCGTTTAATATATGGTCTTGTCCATTTTTATCAGCATCAGTTGAAAAGTATGTTACTTTATGACCAAATACTTGTTCAGAATCGCCACTTAATTTTTCTAATAATTTTGTTGCGGTATCTTGTGCATATGGGTTATATAAATTTGCTTTATCATCATCACTCATAGGAGTGAAAGCATTAACATCACAACTTGCACCAGTACCACTTCCTCCTTCACCAGTTGCACTTCCGCCTCCTGCTGAATTTAATGTTGTGTTCGGGTGATAATTACCATCAGCGTCCATATGACCAAACTGTTCTGATTGGCAACATTCTCTTATTCCAAATAAATTACTTTTTTGATAATCATTATTTACGTTTTGGAAATCACCTATTAGATTAATATCATTTATTGATATTGGTGATCTTGATTTATTCTCTATTGAATATTGTATTTGAAAAAATCTTATTGGATTTATTCTAGTTGTTGTTATATTCTCCTTGGTTAGTGGTTCCCAATCTGACCAAGTTCTTTCGTTATCTTGTGAGTATCTATATCTTATATCTATTTCATTTAAATCAACATTCGGAATAACTTCTATATCTGTTATTTTAAAAACTTTAAATATAAATGGTGATATTATTAACTTCTTTTCATTTGCTAATATTGATATAGAACCACTAGATAGATATTCTTCATTCTTATCTATTGATCCTTTTAATTCATATTTTAATAATCTGATTGACCCAGTTGTTGATGATCCCTCCCTTACCCATTTTATTTCTATATTAAGATCATAGTTTGGATCAACTTGTGGAAAATTTGATATATCTTTGTTTAATTCGACCCAATCAGACCAAGATGTTCCATTTTTTGATATTCTATAATATTGGAAAAGATACCTAGCTGGATTTAGGCCAAGAGAATCATAAGAAAATTCCGTAAAGTCTATAACATTTTGTAAATTTGATATATTAATTATATATTCATCACCTATATTATTTAAATATGGTGTTGGGTTGGTTGGATCTTGTGATAATGCATCATAAGATTCTGACACTATTATAGTACCATCATTAGAATTTGTTAATACACTATACATATTATTATATATTAAAAAAAAGTGTTTATAATTTTTTACTTAGTATAATATTCCTTATCTTTATGTAGAATAATTCTAAAAAGACAAAAAATGAATATAAAAGAAAAATTTTTACAACTCACAAGCAGAACTTTTCCACACGGAACAGAGAGAGATTTATACCCACTATTGGGATTAAAAGAAGGATCTTTTTCCGAGGACGAATTTGGTAACCTATCAGTAAAAATAGGAGATAGTGATGTTATGTTTACATCGCACTTAGATACCGCTACATCAGCACTTAGTTCTGTATTCCACGTTTTTGATGGCGACATTATAAAAACAGATGGTAAATCTATATTAGGAGCAGATGATAAAGCTGGTGTTACTATCATGTTGCATATGATTGAAAAAGAAATACCAGGACTATACTACTTTTTCTTAGGTGAAGAAGTTGGTTGTCTTGGTTCAAAAGAAGTTGCTAAAGAACAAAAAATAAATAAAATCGATGGTATAAATAAAGTTATATCATTTGATAGAAGAGGAACTACCTCAGTAATAACATATCAAAGTAGCAGACGATGTGCTTCTGATGAATTTGGTAAAGCTCTTTCTAAAGAGTTAAATAGAGTTGATGAAACTTTTAAATACCAAACTGACGATACAGGAGTATTAACAGACTCAGTTCAGTTTGTTAGTATATATCCAGAATGTACAAATATATCAGTTGGTTACCAATCAGAACATACATTTTCAGAATCACAAGATATAGCTCACTTAGAAAAGTTAGCTATTGCTTGTACAAAAGTAGATTGGGTTGGATTACCAGTTAAAAGAGATCCTTCCACTACCGAATATAAATCTTATGGATATGGTGGATACTACGGTGGATACTATGATAATTATTCTTCAAAAGGATCAAAGGGTTCTTATACATCCAGTAATAGAGATTATTATAGAGATAAATCCAATATCGATTGGTTTGATAAAAAATCACCAGTGTTGGATAAGGTTTGGTTCCACGATGAAAAATTCAACTATGTTTCTTGTATAGAAGTTGAAAAGTATACTAGAAAATTTATAAAAGTAGATTTATCCAAAGATAGATTATTAATAGAAAAAAGTATTATAGATTCTTTATTGAAATCATTAGACCTTTTTTATAAATCACTATCTTGGGATGGAATGAAATTAATAGTTGATTATAATGGAAAAGGACACAAAACATCAGCAACTAGGGATGATTTATTAGAATATTTACCAGAACTAGATTACGAAAAGATGGATATAAACACCGGCAAAAAAGTAATCGATAGTACTAAAAAAATTAAACGAGTTGGAATGTCAACTTCAACTCCTTGTTAATATGAAAAAATTAAACAAATCAGTTATAGCAATGATACACCTAGCTCCAGGGCTGGGTGGATCTGTTATAGATAGAGCAAGGAGAGAAATGGAAATATTAGCCAAAGAAGGAAGAAGCCAATGAGTATTACGAAAAAGAAACAAAAAGAATTTATAATAAATATTTAAAAGATAAGAAATGATGAAAACATTAGCTATTTACCCAGGATCATTTAACCCATTTCATATAGGACATTTAAACATCGTAGAAAAAGCACAAGATATTTTTGGTGTAGATAATGTATTAGTGGCTATTGGTAATAATCCTTTCAAGATGAAAAAGGAAAAGTTCTCCATATCTAAGTTTTTTAGTAGAATTTTCGGACAAGTAAAAGATAAAGTAAGTGGAAACGAAGCAGTTGATAGAGCTTTACATATAAAGAATTCTATTGGTGTAGAAACAGAAACATATGATACATTCTTACATGAGTTTGTAGAAAAAAAGGAATCAGAAGGATATAATGTAGTTGTAATAAGAGGTCTCAGAAATGGAGCTGATTTAGATTATGAAGTAAATCAAATGAGATTTATTAATGACTTTAATAAAAACATAAAGGTTGTTTATATAACTTGTGATTTACAATATGAGCACATTTCTTCTTCATCTATTAGAGTAATGGACTCTTTCAGAAAAGGATCTGGGGATAGATATAAAGTTTAAAATATCTTATACTCTTCAAATGAAAATTCGACGGACATTACTTGGTATGAATCTGATCCTGTTTCATCTAATATATCAACATTGGTCAATTTAAACCCAATTTCTTTTATTCTAGATATTTCTGTTTTGGAGTCTGATAAGAATTCTGATAGTTTTTCATAATCGATATATTCTCTAAAATCTACACAAAATCTAAAGCTTCTTTTAGAATTTACCCACCTATTGAATATTATATCTTCTTTTTTTTCTATCATTTCTTTTACATCTATATGAGTGTTTGAATTTCCAGATGCCGATCTTGTTGGTATAAAATTAACAATATGTCCCTCATCATCTAATGAGATTAATATATCATGAATACTTTTTATAATATCAATATCTTCCTTATCTTCGAATAACTTTATATACTTCATAAGATTATATATTAATTATTAAATTTTATTAAATATTATTTGATTAATTAGAAACATTTACTTATCTTTGATTTATAATAATAAAAATAAAATAAAATGGACCCAGAAGAAAAGTCGGAAGAATTATACAATAAATTTAGAGTAAATGATGTGTATGGTGAAATAGTTGAAGAAGAGTCTATAAGATTAGCAATTTGTTGTGTTGATGAAGTAATAGAATCACTCGAAGGTCTTTATAGAATATTCTGGTTTGAAGTAAGAACAGAGTTAAAAAATAAAAATAAAAAAAAATAATAAACTTTATATAAAATAATTATATAAAACGAACAAAAGGAACATAAACTTTTAATATATAGTAATAATGAAAAACTTTAACATAAATATCGTAGATAATTCTCAGCCCCAAGCTGTTGTCGATCAGGATCCTGATATGACTAAGACTATCTGTGTTTTTATGACAAGTTAAGATTTAACTTATAATAAAAGTAAAAAACCCAGTTTAGTCATAATGATTAAACTGGGTTTTTTAGTTTAAATAGTATCGAAGCGAATGGAAAGCAACCAGACTGTCACTCTGGTATCATCGTGAGACGTATGCGGGTTCGAGTCCCGTCGGTACTGCAAAATGGTCATACAGCATATTGGTGTATGGTGCCTCGTTGTCAGCGAGGAGATTGTCGGTTCGAATCCGTCTATGACCGCAAAAAATAGAGGTGTAGATCAGTTGATAGATCGCACGGTTTGGGACCGTGAGGCCGTGGGTTTGAGTCCCGCCACCTCTACTAAAAATATGGGGATGTAGCTCAGTGGTAGAGTTAGAAGAAAAGGCTATATACTTCAGTAGGTATATAAAAAAGGCCGACAAAAATAACGAATTAAGAATAACTAATAAAATTGTAAATAAATAAAAATATGAAAACAAATACTCAATACCAGCAATTCAGAATCCAACTTAAAGGTTGACTGGTATTGTATTGTCTAATATTAAATAATATAAAAAACCCACTCAATCATGAGTGGGTTTTTTATTTAACTTTGTTCCGTGGCGAAATTGGCAGACGCACCAGACTTTGAATCTGGGTTTTGTAGGTTCGAACCCTACCGGAACAGCAAACTTTAACAATTATAAAAATATAAAAAATGAAAACAAATAGAACCAAAGAAGAAATAGAAAATAAAATAAAAGAAATATTAGAAGATGGTGATAACTTCACTTCCGATAATTATGGAACCGAATCTGCTGATAATGGCTTTTATGTGACTTATTATTCAGAATTTGCAACCGAGAACACTTTAAGAAACTTTGTTGATTGGTTGTTTAAAACAGAAATTAAATAGTTATGAATTTTATATAAGAAAAAATATTAGAAAAAAATAAATTAGATAGTCTTAAATTTAGATTTCCACCAGAGCCAAATGCTGAATCACTACATATTGGTCACGCAAAATCTATATGTCTTAATTTTGGATTAGCAGAAAAATATAATAGTCCTTGTAATTTAAGATTTGATGATACTAATCCAATGACAGATAAATCTGAGTATATAGATGGTATAATAGAAAATATAAAATGGCTTGGGTTTAATCCTAGTGAGATATTATATACATCTGATTATTTTGATTTTTTATACAATTGTGCTAAAGTCCTAATAAATAAAGGACTAGCATACGTTGATGATTCTACATCAGAAGAAATAGCTTCTCTTAAGGGAACCACAACAGAAGTTGGAAAAGATTCACCATATAAAACCAGGAGTATATCTGAGAATTTAGAACTTTTTGAAAGAATGAAATCGGGAGAATTTAAAGAAGGGTCAAAAGTATTGAGAGCGAATATAGATATGTGTTCTCCGAATATGATACTTAGAGATCCTGTGTTGTATAGAATAATAGAAAAACCTCATCACAGAGTAGATAATTGGAAAATATATCCTATGTATGATTTTGCTCACCCACTTTCTGATTATAAAGAAGGAATATCTGATTCATTATGTACATTAGAATTTGAGGTACATAAGCCATTATATATGTGGGTTTTGGATAATTGTGATTTAGACAATCCCCTTCCAGAAGAAACCGAATTTTCTAGACTAAATATAGACTATACATTGATGTCTAAAAGAAAATTAAAAGTTTTAGTTGATGGTGGATATGTTGATGGTTGGGATGATCCAAGACTACCAACTATATCTGGTTTAAGAAGAAGGGGATACACTCCTGAGGCTATAAAAGACTTTTGTGATATAATAGGTGTTACTAGAAAAGAGTCTGTTATATCTCACCTATTGCTTGAAAATTGTCTAAGAAAAGATTTAAATAAAAGAGCCAATAGACTAATGGGTGTTATGGATCCAATTAAATTAATAATAACTAATTGGGACAAAGGAACAGAAATGGTCGAGGTTGAAAATAATCCAGAAATGGAAAGTGCCGGCAAAAGGTCAATACCATTTAGTGGTGAATTGTGGATAGAAAGAGAAGACTTTAGAGTAGAAGCCAATAGAAAATACCACAGATTAAAAATAGGTGGAGAAGTCAGATTAAAGGGTGGATATGTTGTTAAAGCCGTTGATTACAAAATGGAGGGAGAGTTGATAACCGAAGTTTATTGCACTTATGACCCATTGTCTAAATCTGGAATGGAATTAGGAAGAAGAGTAAAAGGAACAATTCATTGGGTATCTGTTGCTGATGGTGTAAATATGAAAGTAAATGAATATGATAAGTTATTTAACACACCAAATCCATCTGATGATTTTATTAATGATTTGAATTCAAATTCAATGATTATAAATGAAAAGGCTATGTTTGAGCCTGGTGCTAATAAAATAAAAGACAATGTTCAAATGATGAGAAAGGGATATTATATTTTAGATAAAGATGGTAAATCATTTAATAAGTCTGTTGGTCTAAGAGAAAGCTTCTAATTTGGTTTTGTGAAAAAAAATCATTATATTTACTTATTAATAAAAAGGAAATGGAAAAGTTTAGAAAAGTAAATATTGTAAAAATAGGAAATAGTATTGTTATTATAAACGAATATAGAACTATAACTCCTAGCCGTGGCGAATCTTATGAGATTGTTAATTGGATATCATTTGATAGCTCAAATGTTTCTGGTTCTACTAAACTTTGATTTTTAATGAAGTATAAATTATAATATATAAAAAATGATATCAAACGTCTATAAAGTAATTTTTAATAAATCAATATCCGAATTGGATGAAGATTATGAGAGATTCTCAGACAGAGAAAAATTAAAAATATCTGAAATAGAAGCCGATTCTTTAATAGATTATAATACTATTTTTTATACTTTTTTTATAATAACAACACCGATGGAAATACAAAAGTTTTTTGATATTCTTTCTGATAACCAAATAAAATTTAAATACAATAACATATCAGATGATATCTTATATAAAAAGTATGATATATTAAAAGAGTTGAATGAGAATGTAGACAAAGAAGAAAGTATCAAAATATCTTACTTTACTGAAGATATAAAAGAATGGATATCAAATAATCTTGAAATAGATATAGTATTAGATAGGATATCAGAAGTTGGTATGTCGGGATTGAGTGAAATAGAAAATAATTTTCTTAAAAACTATAAAAAATAAAAAAATGAATTTATTCTTAGATGATATTAGGTTTCCTAATATGTCACATAACATAAAAAAAGGATTGGGTGATAAATATTCTGATTTAAATAAATGGGCAATTGTTAGAGATTATTTTGAGTTTATTGATTTTGTTGAAAATAACTTTGATGAAATAGAAATAATCTCATTTGATCATGATTTAGCATGTTATCAAAATGATAGAGAATATACTGGACAAGATGCTGTTAGATACATTATAAACTATTGTATCGATAATGATAAAGAATTTCCAAGCTGGTATATACACTCAGATAATATATCAGGCAAAGCCAATATGATATCATTGATACTTAATTACTTAAAGGTAATTGAGAATAGGAAATTTCCTAACTTTAGATATTACAATAACGGAATTATTAACAATAAAATTAGATAGATGCCATCAGCAGAAATAGGATACAATATAAAAAATAAAAAAAATATTGATTTCATAAAATCACATTTAGTTTCTAAAATAAAAAAGCTAATAAAAGCTAAACAAGATTATATTAATTTTTATGGATTTTTTTATTTTGATAATAAATGTGTCGATGTTATGTATAATAATGGAGAACTTAGTTATATAGATAATAAAAAAATAAACAGAGTTAGCCATGACGGCGCTTTCTTAGAGTATTATTTTTTCCCATTAGATTTTAAAAAATTAAATGGGAAAACACTAATTGAAATTTATTCTAAACTAAACAATAACAAATTTTATCTATATAAAAATGTATCAAACATGAATCATAAGATAAGATTTAAAAATGAAAAAAAATAAAATACACCTATTGCATATTGATTTTCAATACTGTGTGGATTTATCAACCGAAACATATTCAGATTGCGAATCTAATGGATGTGACTCTATATGTAGGTGTTCTACTATAATAAACGAAGAAATTAGGTCAGTAGACATGAATTTGATTACTTTAAAGCTATATGATAATTTTTTTGATGATTCATTGGAAACCACTAGAAACTTAAAGATAGAATCAATAATATATGGAATAGATAAACCTTTTTATTTATATAGCATAAATAGAATCCTTGTGATTAAAGGATTATGGAAAAAAGAGAATTGGAAAATAAACATATCCAATGGATATTATGGTGAAGAAATAGAATCAGTAACTATTGAAAATAAACTTGCTATAAAATTACAAGAATTAATAAAAGAATCATTTTCGATAAAAGAAAAAAATAAGATAATAGAGTTTCTTATTAAATTGGAATATGGTAAACTACTACCAGAAATAGTTGGTAAAAAATATAGAGAAATAAACATAGATAAATCCGATATTGTATTTGGTAGTAAAATTAATCTGATTAAAACCAAATTATCAAATTTAGATCACTATTCGGATGATAACTACAATAATATAAGAGGAATTGTAATAAAGAGGTCGGATGGTAAGTATAGATTAATAGATGGTTATAATAGATGCTATGCTACTGATAAAAATAAAGTAAGCTTACTTGAGGTCTTTTGATTATTTACTTGTAAATAAATTACCAGATATATCATCTATTTTTATTTTTAATTCTTCAATTTGGTTTTGTAACGACAGATTATTGAGATCAATATTGCTTTGTGAAATATTAGAATCCTGATTAATCTTTTGTTTATCAAGGGTTCTTTTTGATTTCTCAAACCTAGACATAGCTATTTTGTAAATATTATCTAACTCTTCTGATTTTTCATTATAGTATGTGAATTTATCAACTAATCTTTTTTCAACTTCTAGATCATATCCTAATAGATCAGCATCTAATTTAGATAAGTGTGTTACGCTTCTTCTTATCTCTTTTTTGTTATTTTTGTTTGGCCCCAAAATACCAAATTCCTCTATCTTATATTGTTCTAAAATAAACTTATTATTATAATCTGTTACAAATAACTCATCTAAAATACCATCTGCTTTTATCCATTTTTCGTTTCTATCGGATAACCTTTCAAACCAATTTGAATTCTCATATCTATTGCTTTTTATTACATCTTCATCATGTTTACTAAATACATCATCACTTATTTCTGGATCACCATCTTTATTAATCTCGTCTATTACTTTAATTATATCCTTATCTGATACATGGTGCATATACCTACTGGAATAAGAAGTGTCGTCAATATGGAAATACTCTTCTGCTTGATCATCATATACAATATCATCACAATCATCTGGATACCAACCATTATAATGGTCACTATTAGTTATATGAGTTGCATAATCCCTTCTTATCATAGTATCATATCCTTCAGAATAAACTGCTTCATCCTCATCTATATAACAATCATGCCAGTCGGACCAAACTCCTTCTTGTGCTTCCCTATAATCACCAGAAGTATCATCTAATATATAATGTCCTGCTGTTTCTTCGCCTTCTTCTTCATCATTATACATCAAACCGGTCATTGGGTTATATCTTCTAAAAGTATCCATATATGGGTAATTATCATAATGGTAGTGAATACTAGTTTTTGATAACTGAACCCTCATATCATAATTATATGGATCCTCACCTTTTGAAACCTTAGATAAACTAGTATGTGTGTTATTTTCTTTATAAATCCAACCATTGTCTATTGCGTATCTTCTGAATTTTATAACATCAGAGTCTTTTATTGTATACTGTCTATCCATAAAATAAATCTCCTCGCTAGAATCTAATTTCCATATCAATGATCTTCCCAATATTTTATCATCTTCTCTTAGAATTAACATTCTACATACTTGCTTATTCTTTGTGTATATTTCGAATGTATCACTTCTATTGTTTCTCATACAAGAGTTACCTAGTTGTCCCTTTATTTCTTTATAATTATCACCTTTATACCATTTTGCTATATCATCTCCTTCAACTAGCTCAAACCTCTCTGTGGCTAATTCTTCGCTCCCCTTAAACTCATTTGTGAATTTTTCTATATCTGATGCGGTATATTTACCAGGTAATATCCTATTTACAAACTTTCCTAATTTTATTTGATTTCTCGAAGTTGAGTAAACTTTTGATAAAGAATGATGGTCGATTATATCATTGGCTAATCTTATTCTATCTTCTTTACTGCGTTCAGTTTTTGATATATAATCAAGATGTGGGTATCCTGGTTCTATTTTTTTCCAAGCATTCTTCATTGTTGAAAAGCTTAAATAACCTTCTTTGTCTTTATCAATAAATGTTATGTCGGGTTTAATATTTTCTGCTTCGATTTCTAACAAATCTTTGGCTATTTGATTTGAATTAATTCTATTTAAAGACTTTCTAAAATCTGGTGAGAAATAGATAACAGATTCGTTAATTAAATTTTCGAATAACTTATCATCTAAAAATCTTTTATACTTAAATATCATTTTTAATATTTTTTTTTGTTTATATTTGTAATATATATATATATATATATAAAGTTATGAATATAAAAAACTTAAAAGAACCATTTGTTATTATCCTAATTGGGCCTCCATTATCAGGGAAAACCACTTGGGTTCGTGAGAACTTTCCAAACACTCTTGTAGTTTCAAGAGATGAGATATTAATGGATGTATATGGCTCTAGAAATTACACAGAAGCATATAGAGGTGTTGATAACAAAGAGGTCGATAAAGTACTTAATAAAGCTCTAGTTGATGCTAATAGGTCTGGTGAAAATGTTATAATTGATATGACACACATGGGATCTAAAAGACGAAGAGTTAATTTATCATACTTCAATAAAAAATATTATAAAGTTGGAGTTATTTTTCCAATATTATCAGACGAAGAATATATTTCTAGGAATGATAAAAGAGTGAAAGAAGAAAATAAAAATATACCTGGTCGAATCGTCAAAGGAATGATAGAAGGATACCAACCCATAAGGCCAAAAGAGGGTTTTGATAGGGTTATTAGTTTATAATTTATTACCTTTTGATAGATTATCTTTTGCCCACAATGGTTGTAGATTTTTATAACTGTTCAATTTAATAGTCTCTTCTTTTGTTTTTGCTAATGATATCGGATAAATATGATCTATATGCCATTTATGTCTATTGTCCCAGGACATACCATCTATAAATTTGGATTCTATATGCTCTTTGAAGTGTTCAAATGAACATTAAAAAGATTTGGTGGAGTCAAAAATTCTACTTATCTTTATGAAACAATTGAAAAATCAGTTAAGTTCTTTGAAATAATTAAATAAAAATTGAAAAAGATTTGGTGGAGTCAAAAGTTCTCCGTATCTTTATAAGACAATAGTTCTTTAACATATTTGGTCGGGTCGTCTAGCGGTCCAGGATAGTTACCCTTTCCGGTAACAGACAGAGGTTCGAATCCTTTTCCGACTACAAATTTATACTTAGATTATAAAAAATTTATGATTTTTAAAACAAAAAATAATTTTAGTATATAAAACAAACATCGCGGGGTGGAGCAGTTGGTAGCTCGTCAGGCTCATAATCTGAAGGTCGTTGGTTCGAGTCCAGCCCCCGCTACGAAAGTGGAAATAAGTAAAATTATTTCTGAAAAAAGTTTGATAATATAGAAATAATTATTATCTTTATGTTTCAAACAAAAACGTTCTTTAAAATATTGAAATTTTTAATCTTATTACAAAAGCACTTGTGTTTTAAACGATTAAAAATTAATAGGGCCGCCTATGGTCCTTTAAAATAAACCACGAAAGTGGCATAAAATGGGTAGAAATGCTAAATCTACCTGTGTCTATAATCTTCGGATTCTAGGTCGAGTAGGCAAGTGAGATATCACAATTTCTTAGTAACTGAGGGTAACTCTGTAGGTAAAATGAAATGGTGACCAGGCAAAGCGGATTGTTTGGTTGAGTTCGGAAGAACGATAAGAATAACTCATAGAAATATTGTAAAAATTATTAGCCTACCAGTTAATATTATTGCGTTTTTCATCCCAAGAGGGGTCTTAAAGTCGAAAGACAACCAGACGTACAGGTGGTGCTGTTGTTTGGCACACTTTACACTACCAAGTGTGATGTTGTGGAGATTTCTTAAAAGGTTGTGATGGAGGCATCACACGGAGTTGTTTAGTATTCTTGAAAACAAAATTTTCGAGACCTAAAAGGTAACCACGACTTCGAACTATCTGCAAAGCACTTAAATTTCATTTTGAATTGAAAAATAAAAAAAGAAATCGAAAGTGTTGCCTAGTTATTAATGAAAGGCACTTACATAGTTACGAGCTGTTCGTAGCCACAGAAGACCGAAAGTCGAATGTGATTTCATTGAAACATCTATAAGGGATCGAACCCTTCGTCAACTCGCAAGGTTGAGTAGATTTATTATGTGGAGAGTATTTAATAACTTAAGAGGTGGTTAGTCTAACTAACCAGTGTTGAGTGTTATTGGTCAAAAACCAATGGAAAAGTGAGGAAATAATAATCTCACGAAAGACGCTTATAATAAGATGTATTCTCAGTCTTTTAATAAACAAGGGGTAATTGATTAATTTCGATTACCCCTTTTTTTTGATTAGTTTATCACGAATAGAAATCATTTACTACTAAATTTGGAAATTTCTTTCCCCTCATAATCAGCGATTTAGTAACACTATCATTATATTTTTTTATAACCTTGTTACAAGTTCTTACAAATTTAAGAGAATCTTTTCTTGATGTGAATTTAATTTGAGTATTATCTCCTCCTTTTATTTTGAAATTGTCTTTATTTTTAAAATTTATATCTAGATATAAAGAATAACCAGTAGTAGCCACATTTTTAACTTCAGCACTTATAATTGAAGATTTTCTTATACCCCCTGAATATGTATATTCTAAATCTTCATCTTTGACCTTTTTTGAATAATCTTCTAGATTATATGCTCTATCAAGGTGTCCTTTTTTTCTCAATTTATCAGCATCACTTATATAAGTACTTTTTTTTTAGCTCATTTAATTGTTTGAATTTTTTAATATGTCTCATATATAGGTTTTATTTCATCTATTATTATATATTAAAAAAGATAAATCAACTTTTATATAAATACTAATATAAATTAGACTAAAATATAAATATGGAAGAAAATAAAGATTACTTAAAGAACATCCCTAATATCAAATCATCTATTGATGATGGAACGGGTGGAGACGAAGGAGATTTTAAAATGCCAAATAAAAGCACTAAATCGAAAACACCAGTACTTGATACTTATAGTCGTGACCTGACTAAAATGGGGGAAGAGGGCAAATTAGATGCCATAGTTGGTAGAGAAAAAGAAATTGAAAGGGTTTCTCAGATTCTATCAAGACGAAAAAAGAATAACCCAATCCTTTTGGGTGAGCCTGGTACTGGAAAATCATCCATCGCAGAAGGCTTAGCACTAAGAATTACACAGAAAAAAGTTAGTAGAACACTCTTTAATAAGAGAATAGTTATGGTTGATTTAGCTTCTATGGTCGCTGGTACTAAATACCGTGGTCAATTTGAAGAAAGAGTAAAGGCTATGATGAATGAGGTTGAAAACGATCCAAATATTATTTTATTTATTGATGAGATACATACCATAATTGGAGCGGGTGGTGCTTCTGGATCATTAGATGCTTCTAATATGTTTAAACCAGCACTTGCTCGTGGAGAAATGCAAATAATTGGAGCAACAACTTTAGATGAGTATAGAAAACATTTCGAGAAAGATGGTGCCTTGGAGAGAAGATTTCAGAAAGTTATTGTTGAGCAAACATCACCAGAAGAAACATTAGAAATAATAAATAATATTAAAGTTATGTATGAGAAGCATCACAATGTTGATTATACACCTGAGGCTATTAAAGCTTGTGTAGACCTAACGACAAGGTATATAACTGATAGGTTTTTACCAGATAAAGCAATTGATGCCTTAGATGAATCCGGTGCTAGAGTACACATTTCCAACATTGTTGTTCCTAAGAAAATAACAGACATTGAGAAAAAAATAACAAACATAAAGGTTAAGAAGAATGATGTTATAAGATCTCAAAGATATGAAGAAGCGGCAAAACTTCGTGATGTTGAAAAACAACTTAATGAAGAATTAGAGATTTGTAGACTGAAATGGGAAAAGGATGCAAAATCAAATAGACAATTTGTTACTGAGGCTGATGTTGCGGAAGTTGTTTCTATGATTACTGGAATACCCGTAAATAAAGTTAATGCGAATGAGAACGATAAATTATCTAAGATGTATGAAAATATATCAAGTAAAGTTATTGGTCAAGATGATGCTGTTAAGAAGATAGTTAAAGCTATTCAAAGAGGAAGAGTGGGTATGAAAGACGAAAACAAGCCGATTTTTTCCGGAATATTAATAGGAAATAGCGGGGTTGGTAAATGTTTTTCTAAAAAAACATCAATAAAATTAAGGAATAAAAAAACTGGTGATTTAGAAGAAATTGATATTTCTGATCTAATATATGAACTACACATTAGCTAAAGACTAATGTGTTTCAGGTTTCATAGACTCATCTAACGATAAAAGATATATGGGAGTATGATAAAATAAAAAATGGTATAGCAAATGAAAATGGATATGATATATTAGTAATTTGGGACTCCGAATATAAGAATAACAAACAAAAAGTTATTGATAAGTGTTTAAACTTTTTAACAAACAATTAATAGAATAATTATGATAAAATTATATAATAAAAAACAAAATAAAAAATTCACCAAATCTTATGATTTGGGTGATTACCAAATACTAACTGATAGTGGATATATTGGTTTGGTCTCATTACATGAGACAATACCATATGAAGTTTGGAAATTGAAATTATCTAATGGATATGAATTAGAGTGTGCTGATGATCATATTATTTTTGATAATGAAATGAATGAGATATTTGTAAAGAATCTAGAATTAGGAGACAGAGTAAAAGTAGATGATGGATATGCTGTTGTTATAGAATTAGTAAATACTGGTCTATTAGAAAGTATGTATGATTTTGAGTTAGTAGAAGATTCAAATAGAAGGTATTATACAAATGGTATTTTATCACACAACACAGAACTGGCTAAACAAATTGCTAATTATATGTTTGAGTCTGAGGATTCTTTAATCCGAATTGATATGTCTGAATATATGCAAAAGTTCTCTATATCTAGAATACAAGGTGCCGCACCGGGATATGTTGGGTATGAAGAATCTAATGTGTTGGATAAAATAAGACAAAAACCATATTCTGTTGTTCTATTTGACGAAATAGAAAAGGCTCATCCAGATATATTTAACATATTTCTACAAATGCTAGATGATGGACAAGTAACAGATTCTCATGGCCGTAAAGTTTCATTCAAAAACTGTGTAATTTTAATGACATCTAATGTTGGTACAAAAATGGTTAGAGATTTTGGTGCTGGTGTTGGATTTAGAACAAAAAATTCAACAGTCTCTGATTTCGAAAATGCAAAAGGCATAATCGAAAAAGAATTAAAGAAGAAGTTTGCTCCTGAGTTTATAAACCGATTAGATGAAATTATTTACTTTAAAGATCTTGGAGAAGAAGAAATATCAAAAATTGTTGAGCTAGAGTTGGAAAAAACTTACAAAAGAGCCAGTAAAATAGGATATGATTTAACAATAACTAAAAAGCTAAAAGATCACTTAGTTAGTGTTGGACATGACCCACAATTTGGTGCTAGACCTTTGAAGAGGGCCATTCAGAGATGGATAGATGATTATGTCACAGAGTTTATATTAGAAAATTCTCCAAAAGAAGGATCTAAATTAAATATCACATATGATAAATCTTTGGAAGAATCAGTTGTTAGCTTAAAAGTAGTTACTAAAAAAATAAAAAAAGATGATGATATTGACCAAGTCTAATGTTTGAATGATTTAAAATCATTAACTCCTCCTATGTTTTGTAGGATTGGCACATAACCCCTAAGCGGATCAGATTTAGTCTGGTTCGCTTTTGTTGTTTTATCATAGTTTGAAGAAGTTCTCATCTCATTCGGAAATTTAGTAAAATAATCTATCATAAAATCTATATTTTCTTCTTCTGATAAATCAGAATCCCATAGCTCCGGTAGATTGTATTTATTTATTTCAATAAAATCTTCAACACTTTTATTTAGCTTAGGATCATAGTCCGACCATTCTTTTATAAATTCCACTAATTATATATTAACTTTTCATATTTTTTTTATATAATTCTAATGAGCATAACATTTTATACCACATCTACATTATCAGATATACAAAAAATACAATCAGATTGTATTAAGAAATTTTTCCCAGAAAGTAAACATGTTGTTATTAACGGAACATCAGATTGGTTTAATGTCTGGTATAGATGGATAGACATAGCTGATAATATAGAATCTGATTGGCATATACATATAGATGAAGATTGTTTTCTAACTTCTAGGGAAGAAATTTTAAATTTAATAGAAGAGATGAAATTACATGATTATGATATAGCGGGTCCGCCTGATGGTGGATATAAATATAGAAGTGCTAATCACATGGCACTTAATTCTTTTTTTATGGTCTTGAATAATAGAGCAATAGATGCTTGGCAAAACAGAAAATACGTACCACAATTTAAGAAAAGCTGGATAAAAGAGTATCCATTTAAGAAAGGAAATGACTCACATTTTGAATATAACATGGAATTTGGTTCATCAGGGAAACCTCTTGGTGAAATATGGAAACCAGGAACGGAGCCATACTATGATTTTATGTGGGTATTGATGGATAATGACATTAAGTTTAAATATTTAGAACCAATATTTGATCCAGAATTTCAAACAACAAATTTATTAAATGGTTCTATTTTCCATATGTGGTACCAACGAGATAGAAACTCAGAACAAATAGTATCAACAGCACATACGATGTCAAATAAAGATAGATATGATGGTATGTTGAATAAAATATCTAAAATAATTTATGAATAAAGAAGATGTATTAGTTTGTATAACAAATTATAATAGCAACGAAAATGCTTTATCACTAAAGAGTAATTTTTCAAAATATTTCGAAACAATAATAATAGATTCAAAGTCTAATATTATAGAAGATGGGTTTGATATAAAATTAGAAAATGTCTTCTATACTGGTTTATTTAACGAAAGTGTTAATCAATGTAAGATAAGAAATAAGAAATATTTATTTTTTATAGCATCTGATGTTTATTTCGAAGATTGTGAAAAGGTTTCGGAATTTATATCAAATCTAAATGATGATGTTTATTTATGGGCACCATCTTCCCGTGGTCAATCACACCAGCATTGCAAAAACAAAGGACAAGGTTTGAGGGAAGTTCCTTACTTAGAAGGGTTTTGTTTTTTATCACACATAGAATGTTGTAAAAGTTTATATCCTATTTCACTAAATAGAAATAAATTTGGATATGGTATAGATTTATTATTAGGACATAATTGCATAAAAATACAAAGGAAGAAATGTTTGGTTGATGATAGAATAGAAATATATCATAAAGAAGGAACAGGATATGATCAAGGACAAGCACTACACATGATGTATGATTGGATGGGTAAAGATTTTAATGAAGAAATATTAAGATATACTATATTATATTCAAAATCACCTGGTCATGAAAAATTATTAGATTATTTAAAGAACTAAACGGATATGTATCCTTTAACTTTAGTAACCGATTCTTTTCCTATGTCTTCTAAGAATGAATTTAGTCTATCTAAAATAATAGCTGGGTTTCCATCAATCTCCCTAAAGATATCACATTCATTTAGAAGTTCTATTTCATCTTTGTCACCAAATAATTTCCAGACTTCATAGACTGGATTATCATCACAATCAAAATATCCACTGACTGAAGTTGGGGAACCTTCTAATGAAGTTAATCGGTTATAACTACAATAAAAATCACCACCGACTGAAGTTGGAGCACCTTCTAATGAAGTTAATTTGTTATTATGGCAATAAAAACCTCCACCAACTGAAGTTGGAGCACCTTCTAATGAAGTTAATTGGTTATAACTACAATAAAAATCACCACCGACTGAAGTTGGAGCACCTTCTAATGAAGTTAAACTGTTATTATGGCAATAAAAATTACCACTAACTTTTCTAAACTTCAGTGGAATTTTAGTTAATCCTCTATTGGATATATCAACATCACCATCAACATCTATTGATCCATCCGGATTTATAGTATAATTTTCGATATTATATTTTCTACAAATTTCATGAATTTTCTCATCAGAATTAAAGTTTTCAAATATTTTTAGGTGCTTCATTAAACTATATATTAATATATCCTTCAACTTTATTAACCGATTCTTTTCCTATGTCTTCTAAGAATGAATTTAGTCTATCTAAAATAATAGCTGGGTTTCCATCAATCTCCCTAAAGATATCACATTCATTTAGAAGTTCTATTTCATCTTTGTCACCAAATAATTTCCAGACTTCATAGACTGGATTATCATCACAATCAAAATATCCACTGACTGAAGTTGGGGAACCTTCTAATGAAGTTAATCGGTTATCATGGCAATAATAATTTCCACCGACTGAAGTTGGAGAACCTTCTAATGAAGTTAATTGGTTACCACCGCAATTAAATTTACCACCAACTGAAGTTGGAGCACCTTCTAATGAAGTTAATCGGTTATAACTACAATAAAAATCACCACCGACTGAAGTTGGAGCACCTTCTAATGAAGTTAATTTGTTATTATGGCAATAAAAATTACCACTAACTTTTCTAAACTTCAGTGGAATTTTAGTTAATCCTCTATTGGATATATCAACATCACCATCAACATCTATTGATCCATCCGGATTTATAGTATAATTTTCGATATTATGCTTTTTACAAATTTCATGAATTTTCTCATCAGAATTAAAGTTTTCAAATATTTTTAGGTGCTTCATTAAACTATATATTAATATATCCTTCAACTTTATTAACCGATTCTTTTCCTATGTCTTCTAAGAATGAATTTAGTCTATCTAAAATAATAGCTGGGTTTCCATCAACCTTTCTAAAGATGTCAGAATCACTTAGAATTTCTATTTTATCCAAATCTTTAAATAATTTCCAGACTTCATAGACTGGATTATTAGGACAATAAAAACCACCACCGACTGAAGTTGGAGCACCTTCTAATGAAGTTAATTGATTATCACTACAATCAAAATTACCACCGACTGAAGTTGGAGCAAACTCTAGTGAAGTTATTTGATTATAATGGCAATAAAAACCGCCACCGACTGAAGTTGGAGAGCCCTCTAATGAAGTTAATTTATTATTATAACAATAAAAATGGCCACCGACTGAAGTTGGAGCACCTTCTAATGAAGTTAATTTGTTATTATGGCAATAAAAATTACCACTAACTTTTCTAAACTTCAGTGGAATTTTAGTCAATGATTCTTCATCTAAAAAAAAACTACCATCAACATCTATTGAATGGTCTTTATTTATAGTATAATTTTTGATATTATGCTTTTTACAAATATCATGTATCTCTTGGTGTTAATTAAAGTTTTCAAATATTTTGAGGTGCTTCATTAGTTATATATTTAATTGAACTTTTTAAAAACTAATTTATATAAATAAAAGTGAAATCGATAATAGAATTAAAAGACATACACAAAGGAAAAGATATTTATATAATAGCATCAGGTAAAAGCTTTGATTATATAAACCAAGACTTTTTTGGTGGTAAAATAAAAATAGGAGTCAATCAAGTTTATAAAAGAATACATTGTGACTATTTGGTTAGGAAAGAAACTAAGTTCTTAATACCTAGTTTAGAAACTGGTTCAAAAGTAATTGTATCTAAATATAATTGTGGTAATCTTAGTTCAAATTTAAACCAATCAGATCATAAAAATATTTATTACTTTGATCATTTACAGAACAGGGAAATGTCAATAGATACTAATGTGTTCGGTACTGATAAATTAGTTGTTAGTTATTCAACGATAACTTCAGCTATACATATGGCGGCTTATATGGGAGCAAAGAATATATTATTGGTTGGACATGATTGTGGAACAATAAATGATGAATCAACCTTATCTGGGTATTATGATTCTATTGATGATACGCCTTGGAGAAACTGGGATGAGTATAAAAATTGGCTAAAACTGATTGAGTCTCAAACGGTTATAGTTAAAAAAGAAATAAAGAAGATATATGATGCTAATGTTTTATCAATAAATCCATTTGTATCAATGAATCTAGAAAATAATAAATATAAATGATAAAAATAGCACATATATACGCATCAAGCGCTAAATTCAATAGTGGTGACTTTATGTTAGGAATATCCACCAAAAAATATTTTCAGGAAAAATACTTAGATAATGAAGAGTGCCAATTTTTTGATATTGATTGTAGGAATCAATTAGCTTTTAGTATAAATAACGTAGAGAAATTAAACCAATTCGATTATATATTAGTTGGTGGTGGAGGATTAATATTACCTGATACCGTGCCAAATAAAGTATCTTCTTGGCAATGGATAATTCCAAAGGAGAGTTATTCTAAAATTAAAAAACCAATATATGTTATGTCAATAGGTTATAATTTATTTTATAATCAAAACATGACAATGCCTAGTAGAGAGAATTCGAGCTCTGATCCTTCTAGGCTATCTATATTTTCGGATAATATAAAAATACTAATAGATAAATCATATCATTTTTCTATGAGACACAACGGAGATAGGAATGAATTACTAAAAATAGTTGGTGAGGAATATAAAGATAAAGTTAAATTTGAATTCTGCCCAAGTGTTTGGTATGTTGATAAATATTGGAAACCAAAGATAAATACCAATGGTGATGATAAATACATAACCATTGAAATTAAAGATGATAGAGAATGGAGGAGATATCACAAAATAACCAAAGATAAATATTACCAAGAGTTAGAAAAATTCGTAGGGTATTGTTTAGATAAAAATATAAAAATAGCTTATATGTCACATGATGGTAGTAAAAATTTTTATAAATATTTATTAAAAAAAGGAATAAAAATTAAGATATTTGACAATACATCAGCGAATGAGCAATCAATATTAGATAATTATTCACAAGTTAAAACACTATTATGTAGTGCTGGTCATAGCCAAATGATGGCAACAGGTTTGGGTATAAAAACCATTAGTTTGGTCTCACACCCTAAACTTAGATACTTCTGTGATGATACTAATGATACTAATTTCATAGAAATAAATGATGAACAAAATATTTTCGAAAAAATAAAAGATATGATATGATAATTACTAACAAAAATTTAGTATTTTTGGATAATCCAAAGTGTGGGTCATCCACTATGAGACAAAAATACTATGGACAACTTTCTAAAATATTTCAAGGATTTAAAAATATAACAGATGTTAATTCAAATTATTCAAACTATAATTACGTACATTGTAATTTGGAGGCGGCTATAATTTATATTGAAAGCGTAATGAAAAAAGATCCAAATGATTTTAAATTCATAACAACAATTCGAGACCCATACACTAGAGTGCTTTCTGGACTAAATCATAGACACACAAGAGACAATTGTTGTGCTGATGATTTGTGGGACTATGTTAAGCCCGGGTTTGGTTTCTCTAATTTTAATTCTAATAAATTTAGAACATTTAATGAGTATAAAATATCATATCTTATAAAAGTTGAAAATTTACACCAAGATGTTAAATTAATATCTGATAAATATGATTTGGGATTAAAAATTCCGATAAATACCATTTCAAATAAAAAAAAGTATAAAATCAAGTTTAAGTTCACTGATGAAATAGTAGAACAGATAAATCTATTATGGGATATTGATTTTATTGAAGGTGGGTACAACAAAAAAACTACTGATCAATTAAATAAAGAATTACATGATAAAGGATTATTAATAGGTGGATAAAATAAAAAAAAATGATATGAAAAAGGTACACTTTGGATGCTCTGATAGGTTCCCAGGGCCAATAGATGGTTGGGATAATTTAGATATTTTCCCACGAAATAATAAAATCATAAAATGTGATGTTATAAATGGTCTACCATATAAAAACAATACAATATCGCATATATTTTCTGTTCACACATTTGAGCACTTCACACTTAATCAATGTAAGAAAGTACTAAATGACTGTTATAATAAGATGTGCATCAGTGGCGTAATTAGGATAATAGTACCAGATCTAAGAAGAATTGTTTCAGATTTTGAAGATTTTGAAAACTCTCAGTTTTTTAATAAGTTCGAAAATAAATGGGAGTTTTTATTATATGCTATGTATGATACGGATAGTACATCGACACCACATAAATATATGTTTTATGATGAAAACCTTATAAGAGAATTAACAATTATAGGCTTTAAAAATATTAAAATAGTATCTGATGATAATAGTAAATCAGAATATAAAGAATTTAATGAGATAGTAAATTTCCCAATTAAATCATTAGCAATCGAGGGAGAGAAATGAAAGTAGATATTTTAATAACATTTAATGACTTAGATGAATACAAAGGAGGAGTTTCTAAAGATCTTAGATGCGTTGATCAACTAAAGAAGTTGATTAATTCTATTGAAAAAAACTTCAAATATGATTATGAAATATATACATTCTATTCAAGAAAGTTAAGCGATGAGCTAATAGGTTATTTTGGATCAGTTTCTAATTTAGTATTTGATCCAGAAGAGATTGGTATGAATAGGATATCAGCATATAGAAAAAATACCAATGGTGATTTCTCTTTGATATTAGATACAGATATTTTAGTATTAAATAATCCAAATTTTTATACTGATAGTGAATTTTATGCCAAGAAGTCGGGAAATAAAATGGTTTCAATAAAAACATGGAAAGAAATATGTAAGGTAGTTGGTATAGACTACTCAGGTGAAATGGGTATAAACAACGGTTGTTTATTTATAAGTAATAAAATTAAAAATGATTTATATAATTGTTTAGTAAAATATAAACCAATTGTTAAAAAAATAATAGAAAATAATAAGGAAAGTGACCATTTCGATGATCAAGTTTTGATGAGTATTTTAATGAAGAAATATTCTAATGGGTATTTTAATGAGAATATAAATTATTATACAAACAATAATAATAAGATTGATGAAGAAACCGTTGAGATTTTACACTATCTAGGAAAAAATGGAATGAGCAATCCACATTTGAGAAAAATAATTAATAAATACTAATGAGCAGAGTATATAGAGTAACAGAAGAATTTGAGAAGGCATTGTGTGATTATACAGGTGCTAAATATGCAATAACAGTTGATAATGCATCAAATGCTATATTTTTATCCTTGATGTATGAGGATATAAATGGAAAAGAAATAACAATACCATCAAGAACATATCCATCTGTACCTTGTGAGATAATACATGCTGGGGGAAAGGTTAAATTTGAAAAGTTTGAAGGAAAAACATTAAAGGGGGCCTATAATTTAAAAGGAACAAATACTTGGGACTCTGCACTTTCATTTACAAATAATATGTATAAAGACGGCACATACATGTGTTTATCATTCACTGGTCCATATAAACATTTTAAATTATCTAAAGGTGGGGCTATACTTACTGATAATTATGATGCTTATCTTTGGTTCAAAAGAGCAAGATATAGCGGTAGAAGAGAGTGTTCTTATCATGATGATAATTTTGATATGATAGGCTGGAACTTCTACATGATGCCAGAGCTAGCCGCGCGTGGTTTGTTATTGATTTCACAATTTTATGATACGATAACAGGATTACCCAAAGAGAACGAAGATTTAGAGATGTCTTATCCAGATCTTTCGAAATTTAAAATATACACACAATGAAAAAAGCACTTATAGGAGCAGGTGGGTTTGCAAGAGAAATTATGGCACATATGGATTTAAAAATGGTCTGTTTTGTTGATGATAAGTACGCCACTGATGATATCTTACCAATTTCGAAATTTGATCCAGATATGTATGAGGTTATGGTTGCCATTAGTGATGGTAAATTGAGAAGAGACATGGTAAATAAATTACCAAAAAATACTAAATATTTTTCTTTTATACACCCATCAGCAACAATAATGGGTAGAGACATAAAAATAGGCGAAGGCAGTATAATATGTGCTAATTCTATATTAACAACTAATATAGAAATAGGAGATCATTGTCATCTAAATCTATCAACAACAATTGGTCACGATTGTGTAATAGGTGATTTTTTTACAACTGCACCTGGTGTTAATATAAGTGGGAATTGTGAAATTGGTGATTTTGTTTACCTTGGTAGTAACTCATCAATAAAGCAAAAAATTAAAATATGTGATGAAGCCATAATTGGTTTAAATTGTGGAGTAGTTAAAAATATAGACAAAAAAGGCACTTATGTTGGAACGCCAGCAAAACTAATGAAAATATGAAAATAGTATCGGTAATATTAGCAAGAGGTGGTAGTAAAGGCATACCGAAAAAGAATATAATTCCAATAAATGGTAAACCATTAATATCATATACAATAAACGCATCAACAAATTCTAGCATAAAACAAACTTGGGTAAGTACTGATTGTGAAGAAATAAAATTGGTTTCAAAAGGTCTTGGAGCTAATATAATAAATCGACCATCCGAAATAAGTGGTGATAATTCTAAATCAGAAGAGGCACTATTAAATTTTGCTGAATGGGTCGATTTTGATGTAGTTGTTTTTATACAACCAACATCACCTTTATTAGAAAGTGATGATATAGATGGTGCTATAAAAATGATGATAGATAAAAACTTAGACTCGGTTTTCAGTGCATATAAAGAACATTGGATACCAAGGTGGTCACAAGATATGTATCCATATTATTGGGATATAAATAATAGACCAATGAGGCAAGATGTTCCGGAAAGGTACGTAGAAAATGGTGCCTTTTATATAACAACAAGAAAAGCCTTATTAGAATCTGGATTAAGATACAGTGGTAATATAGGAATATATGAAATGCCTATGTCTCGTAGTTTTCAAGTAGATACTACAGAAGACTTAGAGTTAATAGAAAAAATAATGAAATAATGAGAAATATATTTGTAGATATAGATAACACAATATGTATAACCAAGGGTACTGATTATGAGGGAGCTGAGGCGATTACAGAAAACATAATGAAGATAAATAAATTATACGAAGAGGGAAACGAGATAACATATTATACAGCAAGAGGTAGCTTATCTGGTATAGATTGGTATAATTTAACAAAATCACAATTAGATAAATGGGGGTGTAAATATAACGAACTAAGTGTTGGTGAAAAACCACCATATGATTTACTAATATGTGATAAAACAAAAAGAATAGAAGAGATATAACATTACAAAATAATATATCCATCAACTTTAGTAACTAACTCCTTTCCTATGTCTTCTAAGAATGAATTTAGTCTATCTAAAATAATTGTGGGTTTTCCGTCAATGGTTCTAAATGGATCATAGTCTTTTAGAAGTTCTATTTTATCTTTATCCCCAAATAACTTCCAGATCTCATTAATTAGGTTACCAGCACAATAAAAACCACCGCCTATGGAAGAAATTCCTTCCAAACTGGTTATATTATTACCAGAACAATCAAAATTACCACCCACAGAAGACATACCCTCTAAATTAGTTAAGCCATTATTTCGGCAATCAAAATAACCACCCACAGTGGACATACCTTTTAAGTTAGTTAGGTTATTATTACTACAATAAAAATCACCACCCACAGAGGACATACCTTTTAAATTGGTTAGTTTATTATTAGTACAATTAAAATAACCAGAAACCTTTCCAAATTTAAGTGGAAGTTTAGTTAATCCTTTATTAGATATATCAACATCACCATCAACATCTATTGAATGGTCTGGATTTATAGTATAATTTTTGATACCATATTTTCTACAGATGGTATGGATTTCTTTATCATTATTAAAATTTTCAAATATTTTTATATGTTTCATTTGTTATATATTTTTAATAAAGATACAATAAATATTTTTATTTGCCCCTTAGTGACTTTCTTTTTTCTAACTCAGAACCTAATACTTTTCTCTCACCGTAGGTGCCCATTGCTTTTTCTATATCTCTGATGCCCTTGACTAATTTCATCAAACCACCCGGTTCCACTGATGCCATTTGATCAGATCCCCATAAAGTTCTTTCAGAAGTTATGTGCCTTTCTATCCAAGTAGCACCCATTGGTATAGTAGCCATCGTGGTGACTAAACCAAATTCATGACCAGAGTAGCCAAATTCTCTTTCTCCGCTCTTGTATTTATCCATTAACCAAGTTATGTATTGTAGATTTAATTCTTCTACTTTTGATGGATATGATGAATTTGTATGCATGATAACATCTGGGTTACAATGTCTTATGCATTTCTCTATCTCTTCTTCTGTGCTCATACCAGTAGAAATTATTAATAAATCACAATTTTTTCTAGTATATAAACACAAATCTAAATCCGATATAAGCGCTGATGGTATTTTCATAATAACTTGCCCATTGGTATTATATTGTTTCATAAAATCAACCGATTGCTTATCCCAAACGGATGCAAACCATTTTATTCCTTTTTCTAAACAATATCTATCAATCTCATCATATTCTTCTTTCCCGAACTCAGAATCATGTTTATATTCTAAGTATGTTATTTGCTCATCACTCCAAGGAACTGATTTTATCTTTGATTTTTGTTCTTCTGGAACACAAACATCAGGCGTTCTCTTTTGAAATTTAACAAAGTCACACCCAGATATGTATGCGATGTCTATCAACTTTTTAGCATTATCTAAAAATTTTGACTTATCTTCTCCGTATGCGAAGTTTATTCCTATTTCTCCTATAATATTTACAAACATACTATTTATATTATAATAATTTACATTTGTTTAATATATTAAAACACCATTTCATATTTTAATTTACCACAATCCCAAATTTTATTTATTCTCAATTTTGATTCGGATATGTTTGTCCTACTTTTTCTAAATTTTGATTTATGGCTTCTCACACCATTTATAACATATTTATAATCTGGTTTACTATCGCTGACCAAGTTAAATCCCAAATTTTCATATAAATTACCAATAGACCAATCTTTATCTGCATAACTTATTATTCTAGATGGTTTATAATTTCTGGTAAAATATTTTAATAGCTTTGATGCTCCTCCAATTACATTAGTATTTAATTTATTACAGAATCTAGAAAGGTTCCATTCATTAATTTCCATCCTTTTTCTACCTTCGAAATGGTCAAATGTCATTATACTAACCAACTTATCTTCATTAAATAATCCAATCTTTATCGAGGACCTAACATTTCCTTGTAAATGATTATCATTTAAGAATTTCTTGGATATTTTAGTATCGGTTATATCTTTTACAACACACTTTCTTGCAAATATTTTATTCGAAGAAACCATCAATAAATTACATATTTGGCTTTTTATTATTTCTCTATTTTTATCCCAATCATCTTCCCATATATGTAATATCCTTATTTCTTTTTCTTTAAAATAGTTTGTTTTATTTATATGAAACCACCTATCTTTGAATTTATCACAGTGCCAATATAAACCATTAAATTCAAACCCTATTTTTAGCTCTGGTAGATAAATGTCTATTTCCTGACCATCTCTATAATTGTTTATTATATCACCAGTATATATTGATTTTATAAAATCTGAAAATTCTTTTTCTTTTATGCTATTATTATCACCAACCGGATTACAGACAGTGCATATATTAACAAAGTATGATTTTCTTTTTGAATAAACATCTTTTGATATTTCAAAATTATGTCCTTTCTCACATGAAAATAATGAGATTCCATCATTTAAATATTTTATATAACTATCATCTTTGGCTATATAATAGTATTCTTTTCGATATAAATCGGATTTTGTGAAAAACTCATTTCCGAACTTTTCCTTATTTGTCTTTTTAACCTTCTCTTTTATTATATCCGATTTCATAGGGGAATCAACACCATAATTCAAAAAGCAAGTTTTGGCCTTTTTCTTTTTTATTGATTTTAATTTTGATATATTATCAACACCATATTTTTTCTTTACCGTCGATTCTTGTTTTTTCCTTATTTCCTTTACTTTCATTGGGTTATCAACTCCCCATTTTTCTAAATTACTTTCTTTATTTTTTTCTTTTATTGATTTTACTTTATTATGGCTATCTACTCCATATTTCTCTAAATTTGTTTCTATTGTCTTTTCTTTTGAGGATTTTAATTTAGCAACACTAGTAACACCGTATTTAATTAGGTTGGATTCTTTGGTTTTTTCTCCTTTGCATTTTATGCATGCATATTTCTTTACTATTGACTCCAGGCTCCTGTTTAGCTTATAGTAGGGAATATTTTCAATATCTCCACAATAATCACAAGAAACATCTACAAGAGCAAAGGATTTCTTTTTTAAATGATTTATATCAACTTTAAAAAAATCATCAGTTACTTCATATCCTAATTCTTTATAGTAATTTATATCTTTGTTATATTTACTTTTTAATAATACTTCGCTAGTTATTAACATATTAATTCTATTAACTACTTTTTAAAAAGTTATATTTTTTGTATAATTGTTGGTATATTGGTTGTTTCTAATACTTTACTTTGATCAAGCAAGAACTCTATATCATAGAAGTTGAAATTAAATGTTATAGTAAATGGCTTAGAGGTAACTTTTTGTTGGGAATAATTAAAGTTATTATCAGATAAACTCCTTAATATTATCTCATAAAACTTTATTACATATATCGCATCGCGATGTATGTCCACACAAGTTATAGTAAATGGATCTAAAAAAGAATTTTCAACATCCAAATAGTGTTTATTTATTATATCAAACATTAACCAATAATTTAAATCCGAATCAACCGACCTGAAAGTAACCTGTAATTCCCTTGTAGTCACTATATCTTGTGGGTTTATTGCTGGTTTAAAATTTCTCTTCTTACCTCTCATTCTCATTTGTTCAGGCATATCAAAAGAAATACCAGGAAAATTTACTGATTGTATTGTAGAATTAAGATAGTCTAACACATTCTCGTACTGTACCCAATTCTTTTCTAAGATGGGTGAGTAAGAATTTATGACCTCATTCGGTAAGAAAGTTGAGGGCATGTTAAAGATAAATTGCGAGGACTGAGAACTAAGACGAATTTTATTTTAAATTATTTTTTATCTACAATTTGTAGTTTTTCTTTAAGTATATATTTAATTCTATTAACCTGATTAAATTTAATCCTTATTAATTCGATTCCTTCATTTAAACACCATTCATTTTTTACCTTATCTCTTTTCTTTGTTTCGTTTAATCCATCAACACCACCAAACCACTCAACTGGTTTAAAGTGTTGAATTCCATCAAATTCTATACAGATATTTAATTCAGGTAAATAAAAATCAAAAAATAAGGGATTTTTATATCTACATCCTTTAAATCTTTTTTGCCTATCATAATCAATGCTCATTTCATCCAACCACATTTTAACATATTCTTCTCCTTTTGAGATACTTTCACAAAAACTACACCCTTGTCCTATTAAATGTTTATGTATATTTTGTTTGAAGGGACCATGTTCTTTACATATTATTTCAACTTTATTACCAACACCATCAAATTTCACATTAGAGTAATCAAATCTATCACTATGTACTTTCTTAAATTCTGATACTAATAGTTCGGTGTTCCATTTACCAACACCAGCACATTTTGGACAACCATCATTTAAGTTCATATGGTTTGATACCCTTTGTTTAAAAACACCGTGATCACTACATATTATACTGACCCTATCATTATTTCTTTTTATTTCCTTTATCATAGAATAATCATATAAATCTCCATGAGATTCTTTGGATTTTATTAGAAAATAATTAAGTGTCACCTTATTTGGTTTCATCCCAGATAAATGTCTATCTACTCTATAATAGGTTTCATCTTTTGTTAGTTTATTAATTAACTTAATCTTATCTGTGGCATAATAAGTTTCTTTTTCTATTTCATAATCAAAGACATTGTTATGAACTTCTCTTAGTTTTTTTACAAGAGATTTGGATTCTATTTTAGTTGGCTTTCGATTTCTTTTGTGATGATCAACTAACTGATCATATATTAGACCATTTTCTTTATTTATTATTCTTATATATGATTTTATAAGAATAGGCTCTTTTATTAATGAATAATCATAAATATCTTTCCCATATTTTTTTATAAAATATTCTTTGTTCATATCTTTATCAAGACTATAACACTTTGGACAACCTTGTCCGTCTCTATGATTCTTAGCATTTTGCATAAATTCACCGTGCTCAGGACATATTATTTTTACTTTATTTGAAATATTGATATATTCTACTAATGAATAATCATATTTATTTCCGTGTTTATTTATACACATTTCAATGAATTCATCTTTTGTTAATTTTCTCATAGTATTATATATTAAATATGATTTGTCATTTTTATACAATTAATCTCATAAATTGAAAACTTTTTATTATATTTGTGATATTATTTACTTAAACATGGATTTGTCCTAGTTTTTCAATCTGTCGAAGAAATAGACAAATTCATTGAGACTTTATCGATTGGTGGTATTTCTGATTTTATGAATTCACCAAAAGAAGAAGATTTATTTAAATAATTAATATCATTATTTAAATAAACAGAAAAAACCACTTATATTCTAAGTGGTTTTTTTTGGTATATCAAATTCGGGATAATCTTCCAAGTAATCAGAATCCGGATCTTCATTAATTGTTCTTTGCTTTAATACTCAGTGGAAATCCCTCTAATGATTTTATAGAATATTTATATACCATTTCAGTATATATTATTTTTTTATGGAATTAAATTTTAGATTTCCGTCACTTAGAAAGTTTCTATTTAAATCGGAATCTATGTAAACTATACCACTCTCAGCCTTTGTTTTATTTTTTGTTTTGGTTTTTGCTCTAGTTTTCTGCTTTTTTAATAATGGTTGGGCGGATAATAACCTAGGAGTTACTATCGCTGTTTCTTTTGGTTTTATAGGATCTAATATTATTTCTGGATTAGAAGATACTTGTTTATTTAACTCACTAACATTATTTTTATCATCATATAATTTAAATAAACCAGTATAAATTACTGATGTGGTTGATGTATTTGTTCCCGTTATATAAAAAACATTAACACCACTATTATATATCCTCTTTATTTCTAAAAATTTCGATTGGCTTATCTTAAATGAAATAACACCATTAGCTAAATCTAATTGGCCCGATTCGATATAAGGATCAAATGATATAGAATTTTTATCATTCTTTATTGTTAATTTTATTTGATTGAACCCACTCATATCTAAGTACCTTGGTTGACTTGGTTTACCAGAAGCAATTGAAAAACTTATAACATTATCAAATGGATATAATAGTATTTGAATTTTACCAAATCCAAAAAAGCTCTTGCTATCCATAACAACAGAATCAGACTTTGCCATTATATTAAACCTATCAACCAATACTGGGTAGGGAACTTTTATTTGCTCTATTCTAACGTTTTGATCAGCATTAATACCATTTGGTCCCATATTAATTCTAGGAATTGGTGCGGATTTTGGATTATTATTTATTGATATTACACCAAATGAATTTGCAACACCAACTAAATCAGGATTAATTGCTGATTTTATGTTGTAAATTTTTGGTTTATTAGCATCATCTAAATTTATTTTCATTAATTTCAATGAATACTTGGAAACTTCATCTTGTAGCATACCATATGATGCTTTTCTAACTATATATGACTCATCAACAGCATCTATCAACCTCATCTCAACATCTATTATGGCGGTTGTGGTTGAATATTTTATTATTGGTCTATATTCAACAGATTCGTTGAAGTTATTCATCATTGTTATTGTTGTGGTCTTTCCTCTTATATTTTGCTCGTAAGTGGTTATATTATACTGGACATAATATCTGTTACCAGATGTAACAGAGTCGTCTATAAACCTCTTAAACTCAGATATGGTGCTATTATATGTTCCGTATATCTCGAAGAAATCACCATTAATTGAATTTTCTATTTTCAGACCTAACTTTTCAAATTCCGGAGTCTGTGGAACAGTTGTTGTTACCGCAGATTCTAATGAGTAATTAGTAACACCATTTATAGTTTGTATGTTTTTAACAAAATGAAAATCTATGAATATTGGTGAATTTAAACTAAGACCACTACCACCAGTTAAGTTGAAATTTATACTATTTTCTGTTGGTCTACCATCGGTTATTTGTGAAGATATTTCGCTTACTGATGGTATCTCAATTTGTATATTCTTACCCCACAATTTTTCCTGAAAAAGTAATGGAGGTGATGAGAAGTTCATCAAATATTGTTGATCAACATCCGTCATATCAAAATAAAAATTTGATAATTCAAATTCTGATTTATTTAATGAATCATATGTATATAGTCTAATATAAAATCCTAAGTATTCACCAAATGTCCAATTTATAGGCAGGTGAACTTTTATAGTATCATGTCTTATCGGAGCCGGTGCGGAATAATTCTTTAATTGTAAGAATGTATAATAGTCTGGATTTACTTTAGCAAACTTATTTTCTATCTTATCTATTATGAATAATTGGTTAGATTGATCATTTCCGGTGGCACTAGTATCATATGCCATATAAGATCTTTTTCTATCTTTAGAATTTACTAATACATTATAGGCTTCGCTTATTAAATTACCATCATTATAAACATACTCTAATAAGATGTCTTTATCAAGTTTTACAAACTTAGATACTTTTGTCATTGTGTTTTATCTGTTTTAGATATATATTAAAAGAATAAATCTTCTTATATAGTTCACAAGTTATATATTAAAATTTAATATATAACTCTCATGAAACATTTAAAAAGTTATAATGAATCTATATTCGGTGATATATCTAGACTTAGTAAAACCAGGTCTAATAATGATAACAAAGCAATAGAAATTTTCAAAGAAATTATAAAGGATTTTGAAGAAAATGGTATGGATTTGAAAAAAGTAAAGATAATAGATAGTGATAGTGGTAGAGTTTTTCCAACTATTAAACTATTGAGAGATGGTAGATCACTAGATATTGGTAGAAATTGCCAAATATCTTATCTATTTGGTAAATACCACCCAATATATAACGACCATCATGTTGGTAATGCTAAAGCCGGGAAAAGGTTAATAAAAATAAGCATATTACCATTTTCAATTGTTTTTAGAAAGAATAGCTCAGAAAAGATGTTAAATACTGATAGAATAAAATCACAAAAGATAGAACTGACTGATGTAAGGTGGAAAGATAATTTACATTATAATCCAAATATTTCGGCCAATTTTGATAGAAAGTCTGGACCAACTGATGAAGAAAGGGACATGATGAGACAATTAGATGAGGATAAAAAAACAATTAGAATATCTAGTGATATATCAACCGAGATATTAGAATATTTTTTAAATGAGTTTAATTTAAAGTATCCTACCTTGAAAAAAGGTCGATATAAAGGCTCAATGTCAATAGATGATATAGAAAAGGGAGTAGAGCCAGTTATGAAATATATATCAGTTCGTGGAACTGATGGTGAAGAAATAACACATGGTCTGAGAGCGGATGAGGATGAAGGCGAAATTAAAAAAATGCTTAAAGGTATGACCAAACAAGATTATAATATTATTTCTAAGGAAAAAAGAGAAAAGTTATATTCTGATTATAGTAAGAAAAGCAAAGAAGATAAGAAAAGAGTTATAAAAGAAGTTAATAATATAATCATAAAAAATGATATAAAATTAAAACCAAACTCACACGAAAAGTATGGATTTAGGCTATCATATAGCGAAAAATACTCATTAGGAATTGAATTTAGGGTAAGTAATGAAACAAAGGATTCAATAGAGTCTAAGATTTCTAATTTGATGGAGGATGACTACTTCTCTTCTTATTCTTCTAAAAAGAAATCTGTTAGTGGTGGCTACCGTGACAGTGATGATTACTTATATTGTAGAATATCTTTCAATAGACTATAATCCTTCTTTCTTTAGTCTAGTTTGAACTACCTCTAAAATATCATCATCAGACAAATCACTATGTTTCTCCTTTATCATTCTATGAAGTTCAGCTTCCTCTTTTGATAATTTTTCTATTTCTTTATTCATTGGTTCAACAAGACTCTCTAACGTCTGTCCTTCTATTTCGACATTTTTTATTATATTTAATATCTCATTTATAGATTTCTCAGCAGATGTATTCTCACCAACTTTTATATCTTGTTGTAACTTTTCTAAATCATTAACAGACGATTCCAATATCTTAACAACTTCTTTTGCCCTTTTATGATATAAACCCATGTTATTGGATACTTTTAAGTATTGTCTTCTTATATTTATGGCACTTTTTAAAAAAAATTCATCTATCATAACATTATTTTAATTGGTCTAATCTTTTATTTGCTGCGGTAATAACAGTTTTTGCCGTTTCTGTTTTAAGAACCCCATTTAATTCGTCTATACTCATTTCCGAAACAGCCTTTACTCTTTCTCTTGCTGATAATGATTTAAAATCAACAACTTTATCATCTAATTGGCTATTTTTAACTCCATAAACTAATTCATTTATTTTCTCTTTTATCGTTTCTCTTATCTTTGATGGATCACTTAAAATTTTATTCGTGAACTCATCAGCTAAAAAATCTATAATAGAAACTTCATAAGAATCTTCCATCATCTCAATAAAGTCCAATCTAGGAATTTTATTATCTATATAAATTGGGAATTTCAAATCTATATTCTTTTTAACATTTTTAAACATGGTTATTATAGGGTCCTGTATATTAGTATTAATTGGCTCAACATATTCTCTCTTGGCCTCAATACTTTCAACACCATCTATTGACAACTTATCTTTTTTATCATCTACTGGATTCAAAATTTTATCAAATGATTTATTCTGCTTATCTACTTCATTTGTTGGCTTAGGCACGCCATATTTCCGAGCCAATTCATCCATCTCCGATTCTTTTGTGGTTTCTATAACAGCACTTTCGTTACTAAGCGGTGATATAGATCCATCTGGTTTTATTCCCACGTCAATAGATTCGTCTATTAAATTTTCTGTTGGTATATTTTTTATCTTATTTGCTAACTCATTATACGCATTTTGATTATTAAAAAAAGATTGTGGATCTATTTTTTCCGTATATCTATTTGTATCTAGTAGCTCAGATAGTTCTATTTTTCCTTGATTTTCTAAAATAGCATACTCACCTAAAGCATCTAAAACTTTTACTTCTTGTCCGGTTGTGTTATTTTTGAATATTTTATTGGCTATGCTCATATTTTTCTTATTTTTTCTTATTTATTATAGTATTGGAAAATTTTTTGTTTTATATAAAACAAAAAAACCTTAATCCATTTTGTAGATTAAGGTTTTTTATTTGATTCTTTTTACTAATTAAATATCAGCAAAGAAATCATCTTCTTCCTCTTCGGTAGAATCACTTTCATTTGTGGTGAAAGTATTTTCAAATTCAAAATCATTAGAAGTTGGTGATGTTTCTGGTGATTTTTGGAATGTTGATGATGCTTTTCCGGTCATAAAGTTACTAATTTCTGTAATTTTAGATTGTTGCTCATCTGTCAACACTTTTGGTCCAAAATCTTCAAGGTTATAATCTCTATCTAACAAGAAATCTTTAATTTTAGATTTGAATTTAGGCTCAATCGAACCATCCTCTCCAAGAGGAACATTTTTGAATTCGCCCCTTTCTTTGAAATAGATAGGAAGAGAGGATGTATCTGGTCTAAACATACTCATTTTATAATCTGGGTATGTAATATCACCGGTTTGTATTTCTTTAACAATTAATACAAGATCTTTACCAGCAGATAAATCAAATACATTACAAGGAGTTCCTGATATTTCACCATTAACTTCTGCTTGAATCTTATCCTTTATGGTTTTACCATATTGCATAATCATCACTTTTCCAACCAATTCTGGTTGTTGTTCGTCTTCGATAACTAAAACATAAGAATAATATTTTTTTGAGTAGTTTAAAATTTTTGCTTTTTCTACTAAAATAGCATTTTTCGAATTGATCATTGTATAATAAAGATCAGTTAAAGGACATTTTTCTCCAAAATTCTTAGGAGAGTCGAACCATCCACTTAGTTCTCTTGGGTTTTTAATATTGACATAGTGTGTAATTTTTTCTATGGCTGATTGTCCTAATTTGCCCTCTACGGTTAAATTTGGAAGTGGTCTAACAACAGATCTCCAACCTTTTCTCTTATCTTTTACTTTAGAAAGATCAACTCGGTAGATTCCATCATTGTTAGTTTTTGTTTGTTCTTTCAGGAAGTCCATTTTTGTGTCTAAACTGCCGTCAAATAATTCATCAAATTCTGTTTCTGTGCTCATATTGCTTTTTATTTTTTTAATTTTTGCTTATAAGATTAATTTCTTAAAACAATAGTATTTATAGTACTATATTAAAAAAAGTTTAGTATCTTTATGAGTTATTTTTTATTTAATTTAATCATTTTCATGACCTCTTTTATATCTGATTCTTTATCTTCTCCAGTGTAGGTAGTTATATAATCTGTGCAATGCAATTGCATATATATCACAATCTCCCATGTTAAAATTAAATTTTTCGTTATATTTTTTTATATACCTCATTTTAATACAATTTTTAAGGTATAATCATATATACTCATATCATCATCAAATCTTCTACTACCCCTAGCACAATCCCATATAACTTCATCATATTTAATTTCTGGTAGGACCGAAGGAATCACCTCATCTAAATATCCTTCTAATTCATTTAGTTTTATCGTGTTTTTTAAATTACCTGAGATTTCGCCTACTGATATAACAACCGCACCTCTATTCATTTTAATTATTTTATCAACACTATATAATTCCTTCTCTTTTATATCATGACTAAATATATTTGTTTTTGATCTTCTTCCTTTTTGTCCATTTTCTATCTCATCACCAGATTTTATTCCGAAATTATTTATATCAAAGTTTTCACACGACCAGGTATCATCATTCACATATAGTTGGTCATCTGTTTCTCTTATATGAATTGACGGGTAGCCTATATAAATTGTTGGATGAATTATATCTGATATTATGTGTAATATAGCATGTTCCCTACTATCTTTGCCTCCACCATACATTACATTATACTTTATTTGTCCATTCTTTTCATCAAGATTTTTAAAACTCCCTGATATAAATCTAAACTCAACGTTTTTTTCCATAAACGGTATTTTATCCCAGACTTCAAGTAACCTATCGCTTACATTATCTATATCTACTCTATTAAAAGATGAGATTATATCATCAACATGTTTTGAGATTTTATCAAACCAACCAATACCTATAAATTTTTCTGACATTCTTTTAACCCTATCTAAATCAATTGGTTTGTTGCTCCAGTTATATAGCTTTAATTCTTCACTCCAATCAATTATACTAAATGGCGCAACTCTATATTTTTTATATTCTTTTATATAGTTCATATCGTGAATTCCTTTTTATTTATGAATGAAAATTTTATCCAATTTATATAAACATTTTCTTTTTCTACAAAATTCAAAAACCTTCTGTAAGACATTGTAGTTGTTTTTAATCTATTGTTTACTCTTCTCCTACTTTCGAAATGTATATCTAAATCATCATATATATTTTTACCATAAGGCTTATAACCATTCTCAATTAAATAACTACACAGATGTTCTATGCTTCTTATATCACTGTTTCCTATGCTTTTTTCTAACTCATTATTGCCTATGAAGAAAATTATGGATGATCTTCCTATCCTTGTTTCGCTATTATCTGTTATTATGACCTGAAATCCACTATCTCTAACCTCTTGTAGTATATCATCTATTTCACTCCTAACTTCTTCTTTTGATTTGGTTATGTAAATTGATTCTTATATCTTTTCTAATTCGTCATAATATCTTTCAAGGGAATAAATTATTATATGTAATCTAGACAAGTCCATGTTTTTGTAATGTTCTATAAACTCATCTATTTCTTCATATCTTGGATATGGAGGTAAAGGAGACATGTCATATACCAAGCCACATCCCTCTGGACCAAGCTGTTCGCAAAAAAGTAATAACCTGCTTAAAAAGGGAATTACATCATTCGTGTTTGATTTGGGTTTTTTTATACAAATTAATACAGCATCCATATCATTTACTCTATGTTTATACTCTTCTGGACGAAAGGTTGTTTTTTTTACTTCAACATCAAAATCATTGTCTAGTAATTCTAGCACCAGGTCCTCTATTGTATCAAAGAAGTAATAACCAAAATCTTTAATAAATGAATTTAATTCAAAAATTTTATATTTAATAAGATGGTTCATTAACTTCTCTTTGTTTTTATTCTTTCTATTTGATACTTTTTTATATCTACTTCTTTGTTATCTTTTAATATATCGATTATTCTCTCAGTCATTTCTTTCATTAATCTACAATCTGTTAGAGCATCATGATATCCACTCATATTAACTTTTAGTGCTGGGCCGATTTTAGACATAGATGAAGATATTATACCACCATCTCTATCTGACAAACCAATAAAATCTACCATTTTTTTATAATATTCATCTGTTTCTGATAATTTTTGAATTAGTGGTAAAAAATAAAATTGAATAAGTTCTTTTGTATCAAATACCTCATTTTTTACTTTATTACCATATCTACCACCAAGCATCTTCATATCAAACTCGGCGTTTTGTGCAACTATTAAACATGGTTTATGGCTATCGAGGAATTCATAAAATTCATCGACTACTCCTTTCTCATCATAATATTTATGACCACCAGATCCATAATGATTAAATCTAAGTACTTTTTTTGTTCTGTCTCCTGGATCATTATATCTTGATTTTGTTTCATCACTCAATTTTATTTTCTTATTAAAGGAATCCAACTCGGTGAATTTATTATTAGTAAAATCAAAATCAAATATAATAGCGGATATTTGTGTTAGCTGTTCCCTCCTAGGACCATTTAACCCAGTTGTTTCAGTATCTAGTAATGCAAATTTATTTACTTTTGATTTTTCTTCTAACCAATTAAGAATTTCTGGTATAGTTTTATACCACATTTTATTCTCATTTAAATATCTTAAAAACTTCATAAACTATATATTAGAATTAACAATTAGATTTTTAATATATACATTATGAAAGTTTTTAAATACAACGAATATATAAAAGAAGAGCTACACGATACCCCAGAAAGTTATGTTGGTACTGCACTAAATAAACTTAAAAGAAAAGTGGATAAAATATTTGATGTGGAGGAAGATGAGAAACCAAACAGGATTCTAAACCCAGAAGATCTCCAAAGGAAGAAGTCTAGCAAAATGACATTTAAAGATTTGAATGTTAGAGTGGAGAGTTCCGAGGTATCAAAATATTCAAAGTCATTTGATTCATTTACTATTAAGTTCTCTGATGATTCATATACATATGCTTTAATAATAATGATAGATATAAAAGAAGCATTACCGAAAGAAGAAGATGAAGATTTTTCTGCTAATGATATCGAAAAGGCTTATATAAAATTTAAAAAGTATGACTTAGATACATTTGAAATTTTAGGACAAATATCCAAAAATGTAAAATTAAAAGACATTAATGAGGATTTCTTAATAGACCTAAAGATAGAACTTGATGAGGAATTTAATGATGATGATGACTTCGAATTAGAAACCTAAATAAGAGATGAGACTTATTTAATAAATAGTATATGTCTTTACACTTCGTTTCAAGCTTTGAAACAATACATAAATTTAAAAAATCTAGGTATTTCAGGAATAACCTAGGATTAGTAGCTACTGTTGAGAATAATGGTAAGCGAACCTATAACGAAAAAGATAAGTTTTCATTCTTCTATAATAATAGGTATAGAACAACTATATACGCACAGGGTAATATTGGTGATATAAAATTTTACACAGATCATTATATAAAAGATTCAACATTTGCGGCTTTTCATGGCGATAACTTTGAAGAATTTTTATTCAAATTCAACGATGAAATTGAGATGATAAAGGGTATAGATTTTTATCTAGGTAAAGTGATAAAAGAAGTCGAAGAAAAATACGAAGAAAAAGTAAAAGCCGATGAGTTTAAGAAGATAGAACCAAAAGTTGATGGTAATGCTAATATAATATTAAAGAACCCTGGCTCAGCAACATATGCTGATGTTAAGGCATATTTAAAAGCAAAACAAGAAGATAGGTATAAAAATAAAACATAATTATGAAGTTACAAAGAATTTTAATGCTTAATATGTCTGGTGATGATGTTAAGTTTTTACAACAAAGATTGAAAGATTTAAATTTCTACAAAGGAAAAATAAGTGGGAATTACACACAAGATACTTTAATATCGGTTGTTAATTTCCAAAAAGATGTAGGCCTTAAATCAGATGGTGTTATATCATTACAGGCCTGGTCACAACTTATTAATTATGATAAAAAAGCCAAAAAAATAATTATTGATGATGTTCCATATAAATTAGCATATGTTGGTAATGATGGTTTAAAAATATATGATTCTAAAATAAGTGATATTTTTTATTACAAAACAAAAAGTAAAAAAACTACAATTTGGATAAAAAATACATTATCTAAATTCAATCCAGATGATAACATAGGTAACTGGGATCTCTATATGAAAAGGGATAAGAGTGGTAAAGAGAAAGAGTTATTAAAAACATCAACACACTTTACAATAGGTGGATTTGATGATAATGATAAATTTTGGGATGGAAAAATAATAAGAAATTTTGATGATAGTTTTTGGTCATATAATTCACCACTATTAAATGATAATAAGAAATTTAATATGGCGAATATTTCTATCGAGTTGTGTAATTTAGGCCCTTTAATAAATAGAAATGATAAATTTTATACAAAAAGTGGTTTATTTGTTAATGAGTCCGAAGTTGTTGATTTAGAATTTAGGAATTATAAATATTTCCATAAATATACAAAAGCTCAAATTGATTCTTTGGGTAAATTAATAAAATATTTAAAAGAAAAGTGGGATATAAATACAGATGAGGTTATATTTGACGATTCTTGGTTTGAGTATAATAAAAAATGGTCCGCAAATGGCGGTATAAGAACCGATTCTCAATTATCATTTGATAAATTAGGAATTAACCCACAAGAGGAAATCATTTCGATGTTGAATACTCTCTAAGCTTTGATAATATTAACAATCTATCTTTTTCTGATAATAAGTCATAATCAAATATCATGTCTAAATTTGGGCTTTTGAATTTATGCAAAACTATACTTTCGATTTCTTCATAATATTCTATACTATTAAATTCACCGATTTCTAAATCCATTGTGAAAACCAATTCGTTTAATTCTGACCCAATTTCTTTTATGAGTGATATACTTTTATCTTTTATAACATTGTTTAATAAACTCTTCATAAGTTATATATTATTTGTAATTAAGAAAGTTAATATATATACTAAAAATAATAATAAATATGAATTTATTAAAATATGATGATTATCTAATTGAGAAGGAGATATTTGAAATGTTGAAAGAATCTAAATTAGTATTTTCCAATAGATTTATAAATATAATTAGTAAAATAAAAGATGATAAAGTATCATCTAGTTTAATATCACTATATAACAAGGATGTAGATAAATTAAGTTATAATTTTATAGATATAACGGATGATAAGGGTAGAGTTTCTTTTACACCAGACAACAAAGCAAAGGAATTTACTTCAGAAGATATAACACACTATAAAGTAATAGAATCACAGAGATATTTAACACACAAAGATGTTAATGATAAAATATTTGAAGCACTTGGTTATAAAAAAGAAGGAAGAGAAGTTTGGTCTCCTGATGTCGGAACAATAGGAACAATTGAAAGTGAGGTTTTTAGTGAATCCAGTGGTAAAACATATTGTCTATTTGCTGAAAAGAATGGAGATAATACAACTGTGTTAAATAAAGATGCATTACAGGTGTCGGAATTAAATTTTGATGAAGCAGTTTGGAAATCATCTAGAAACCCAATAAATATTGGTAGGTTATCAAGAGCTATATTAACATCAGCAGATATTGATGTTACACCAAGAGATATAGAACTTTTTGTTAATAAATATAAAGCAACTTATGATTTTATTTCTGACGAAACTAAAAGATTTGGCATAGTAAAGGGAAATGATATATCAAAATGGTATGGTAAAGAAAATTATATAGAAGGAGATGGTCCATTAAACAATTCTTGTATGGCAAGTGTTCCATCTAGCTATTTTGATATTTATCGTAATAATAGAGAGAGTGTAAGTATGATAGTTTTATATGATGATGATGGTGATATAGAAGTAGGTGAATACAGATCTGATCTCATAAAAGGAAGAGCACTTCTATGGGAATGTATCATAGATGGTTCACATTCTAAGTTTATGGATAGAGTATATACCACACATGATTCTGATGTTGAATTATTTAAGCAATATGCTGAAAAAAATGGAATGTGGTACAAGGAATCACAATCAATGTACCCAGATAATAACATAACAAATGGAACAAATTCAAAGAGAGCACAAATAGTTGCTGATTTAGGAGATGTTGATTGGGAAGAATATCCATACATGGATACACTTTGTTATATTTATATAGAAGATAATATGGTATCAAATAGAAATTTCTATACTAAGGATGATGGCGAGAATGTATACGCAGACAGAATGGCCAGAGATACTGATGGTGATTGGATGGATATCGAAGGTGAAGCATAAAAAAAAAAGACTCAGAAAATTCTGAGTCTTTTTTTTTTAATAGTTTTAGATTAATCTTCAACTTCCTCATAAGGAATATCCTCTGATTCAGAAGATTCATCGCTATTTTTGGTATCAGATTCGGATTCTTGATAAAGCTTAGTACTAATTCCTGCCCAAGTTTCATTTAACTTATTTACATAAGTGTCTATTGATTCTAAGTCAACATCAGCATGTGCTTTTCTCAATGATTCTAAATCTTCTTTTAGATTAGCTTTATCTTCATCTGATAATTTCTCATCAAATTCTTTTACTTGCTTCTCTGTTTGAAAAATAAGATTATCAGCCATATTTAACTTATCGACTTTTTCTTTCTCAAGTTTATCAGATTCAGCATTTGCCTCAGCATCTTGCTTCATCTTTTCTATCTCTTCTTTTGTAAGTTGAGATCCACCTTCGATTCTTATCTTATTTTCTTTTCCGGTAGCTTTGTCTTTAGCAGACACTGATAGAACACCATTTGCATCGATGTCTAATGAAACAACAATTTGAGGAATCCCCCTTGGCGCTGCCATTATTCCATCTAAGTGAAATCTACCTAAATCTCTATTATCTTTAGCCATTGATCGCTCACCTTGTAAGACGTGAATCTCAACAGATGGTTGATTATCGGCCGCAGTAGAAAAAGTTTCTTCTTTATTAGTAGGTATTGTAGTATTTGCCTCAATTAATCGAGTCATTATACCACCCATCGTCTCGATACCAAGAGATAATGGAGTAACATCTAATAATAAAACATCAGTTATCGTTCCGGCTAGTACCGCTCCTTGTATTGCGGCACCAAGTGCAACAACTTCATCTGGGTTAACAGATTTGTTTGGAGCTTTACCTATAAACTTCTCTAAGGCTTCTTGTATTGCTGGTATTCTAGTAGAACCACCAACCAAAATAACTTCATCAATATCAGAAGGCTTTAGATTAGCATTTTTTAATGCAGATTTAGCACAAGAAATTGTTCTATCTACTAAATTTGATGTTAGTTGATCAAATTTAGCTCTTGATAGAGTTTTAACTAGGTGCATTGGTCCCGCATCACCACCAGTGATGTAAGGTAAATTTATTTCAGTTTGTGGAGAAGAAGATAATTCTATCTTCGCTTTTTCTGCTGAATCTTTTAGCCTTTGTAGAGCCATTGGATCTTTAGATAAGTCAACGCCATTTTCTGATTTAAATTCTGAAACCATCCAATCAATGATAGTATTATCGAAATCATCACCACCTAAGTGAGTATCACCATCGGTTGATTTAACTTCAAATACACCATCACCAATTTCTAGAACAGAAACATCATGTGTTCCACCACCACAATCAAAAACTAGAATCTTAGAATCTTCATTCTTTTTATCAAAACCATAAGCAAGTGCCGCTGCTGTTGGTTCGTTGATAATTCTTTCTACCTTAAGTCCAGCTATTTCACCGGCTTCGATAGTCGCAGTTCTTTCAGTATCACCGAAATATGCTGGAACTGTAATAATCGCTCGATTAACCTCGTGTCCTAAAAAATCTTCAGCGGTCTTCTTCATTTTTTGAAGAATCATTGCTGATAACTCCTGTGGAGTATAGTTTCTGTCTCCAATAACTACACTAGGAACATTTTTACCAGACTTAACTACCTTATAAGGAACTTTACTAACTTCATCACCTAGTGTAGAAAAATCCTTACCTATAAATCTCTTTATAGAATAGATGGTTTTTTCTGGGTTGGTAACTGCTTGTCTTTTAGCTGGATCACCGATCTTTCTCTCTCCATTGTCTGAAAATGCGACAATAGAAGGAGTTGTTCTTTTTCCTTCCGAATTTGTAATGATTGTCGGTTCTCCACCAATTAAAGCAGCTACTGCTGAATTTGTTGTCCCTAAATCAATTCCAATAATTGTTGTTTCTTTACTCATAATTTTATTTTCTTTTTGATTTAAATATTTCAATTATTATACCAAACCATTTTATGACCATTTTTGTCAGTTTTACTGAACTTCTATCAGTTACTTAAATTTGATATAAAGTTTATATTATTGATTATTAAAAAGTTTATAAACAGAAGCAATAAAAAATAATATATAACATATGGATACTAACAAAACAACTATTAAAATATCGGACCTAAATGAGAATCAAAGAAGAAGGCACTATTTTGAAAGACATTTACCAAATTTATTATTAAAAATAGATGAATATAATGATTGGAATAAGTTAGAAAAATTTTCAATACTATTATATAAATATCATAATAATATTAAATTAGGCGTAATTTGTTCTTCGTGTAATAAAGAAACAAAATTTATATCATTTAATAAAGGCTATAATAAATATTGCTCCAAAAAATGTGTAATGTCTGATAAAGAATTAATTAAAAAAAGAAACAAAAAATCTAAGAAAACTAATATAGAAAAATATGGTGTTGATAATCCAATGAAGTCTGATATAATAAAAAATAAGGTTAAGAAAACTAATATAGAAAAATATGGTGTTGATAATCCAATGAAGTCTGATATAATAAAAAATAAGGTTAAGAAAACTAATATAGAAAAATATGGAGAGGGCTGTTATTTAAGGACTGATGAATTTAAGATAAAATCTAAGAAGGCTAATATAGAAAAATATGGATCTGACCATCACATGAAGAATGGTGATATTATAAATAAAATTATAAAAAACAATATAACCAAATGGGGAGTTGATAACTATTCAAAAACCGATGAATTTAAATCTAAAATGGATAAATACTATAATAGTCCTTCTTTTGAAGAAAATATAGAAAAACAGAGAAGTATCCGAAATAAAAAAGAAGTAAATTTCTATTCTAGTTATAATAAAAAATATAAATTAGTCAAAATAGAAAATAATATACTATTCTTTATTTGTCCCGATTGTAAAGAATGTTATACAATAAGTAAGCAATTATATTATTTGAGAAATAAAAATAACAATGTTTGTTGTACTATCTGTAACAACACAGATGGTAGAAATACCTCATATAAAGAAAAAGAACTACTATCTTATATAAAAGAAATATATGATGGTAATATAATCGAAAATTATCGAGATAAATATGAAATAGATGTCTATCTACCCGATCTTAAAATTGGATTAGAATTCAATGGAATTTGGTTCCATTCGGAAAATTTTAAAAATAAAGATTATCATATAAATAAAACAATTCACTTTAAAAATAAAGAAATATCTATTTTTCATATATGGGAAGATGATTGGGATTATAAACAAGATATAATTAAATCCATGATTTGTTATAAAATAGGGAAAATTGATAATAAAATTGGAGCCAGAAATTGTTCTATTGGATTAGTTAACGGTGATGATTCAAAAAAATTCTTAGATAATAATCACCTACAAGGTAATGTCCCATCTTCTGTTAGAATTGGTCTATTTAATAATAATGAACTAGTTAGTCTATTAACTATTGGTAAATCTAGAAATAAAAGTAATGATATGGAGATATTAAGATTTTGTAATAAATTAAACACGGTTGTTTCTGGGTCCTTTTCTAAATTGTTTAGTTTCTATAAAAAGAATTATGAGCATGAAAAAATAATAACATATGCTGATATATCACACTCTGGTGGTGAATTATATTCAAAAAATGGATTAAAATTTGAAGGAAAAACAGATGTTGGTTATTATTGGTGTAATAATGGAATTAGATATAATAGGTTTAATTTTAGAAAATCTAAATTAATCAAAGAAGGACATGACAGAGAAAAAACAGAAAATGAGATAATGAGAGATCGTGGTTATTACAAACTATATAATTGTGGTAATTATAAATATTCTTTGGTTGTTTTGTGAGTATAAAAAATAATATATACCTATATGAATATTAATGAAAGATTGGGAGTTCCGGATGGGTTGATAGATATATCCAATAAAATATATAGTGGTATTATATCCAATATAAATTCTGCTCGATATAAAATATCCAAAGACAACAAAAATTATAGATATCCAACCATTGAGCATATTCTTTCATTCCCACTTGATATGAGATCAAGAAAACTATATAAACTATTTGATATGTCAAAAGATACTAAGACTAACAACATAAACACTAAAATAAACAACAAACCAAAGGCAAAGATAAAGGCCAGAAATGAGTCTATACTTAATTGGGATAAGTTCCAATACGCAATTGGTGTTAATAAAAATATATCTAAGGATAAGTATATCTAAAAATGTTTCAATCTATAATACTTTCTAGTTTTCTATTTCTATAATTTGTTAATTCACTAACCTTGGCCCAATTGGCACCTAGATCAATTATTTTGGATACACTCAACGAGTAAGAACTATTATAATTATTACCATCTTTTCTGTAAATACCATCAAAATCTATTATAGTATCAACAAACGGCTCCCCATCAAAGATATATTTCTTTTTTTCAATACTATATACTGTACATTCTATATTATAACCATTAATTATTGATCTAAATCTCATACCTATGAAAAAGGTATCATCTTTATCTATTTAAACAAATTCTTCTTGTATCATGTTGCAAATATAAGGATTTTTTGTTTATATTTTAAAATATAAGGCCCATCCCAGCTCATATTCATCTGTATCTCTTTTTTCCCACTTAGATACAAACCTCATCATATATTCATATACTCTATCTTTTTTATCATCACCAGTTGCTCCTATACAATATTCAACTCTCATATCCAAATCTTTTAATATCCAAATTAATCTTGAAAAAACATCAATAGATTCATTTTTGTTTGTTAAGTATCCATATTTAATTGGCTCATTTGTTTTATTTTTAGACTCAGAGAATCCAATATGCCATATATCAAAATCTTCTTCCTTAAATAAGTCGATTCTATATTCATTATTTAAGGAAGAGTTAAAGTTTATTAAAATATGATTATTACTTCTTTCGACTATACTATATTCACTTTCTGTTCCATCAAATAGCTCATTTATTTTAAATTTATCTCTTATGAATTTTGGAGGAAAGGAGCCTGATGTGTATATCTCATTATTTTCATCTAATTTATTTGTATTAAATTTAGATTTATAATTTAGATAATCATCTACTTTAACAAGTATTCTCCTTTTTCGCATATTAATTATATAGTGTTTGTACAATATCTGTCTTTTGGTGAAGATTATTTGATTTTACATAAGAAGTTCCACAACTCTCAATAGTCTTATTTAAGATTATAAATTTTATAAAAATAGTAATTAATATTCTCTATTCTTTTTATATAGTTTACTAAATTCCTCTAATTTATTATCATATACTGTTATAAATTTCTCACTTAGATTTTTACTATCATCAATATCAACATAGGAAGAGTTTAACATATTAACGTCATTTATTACTTCATAAATTATCTTTAATAATTTACTTTCAAATTGTTTAGATTTCTTTTTAAATAGTTTTATCCAATATTTAGTATCATTTTTTTTAAATATTTTAAAATTATTATCATACTTTTTTAACATTTCATTAGATAAATCATTTAAAAATTCACTGATATCCACATCTATATTATAATCGGATAAATATTCTTTATATTTCCAAGCAGATGTGTTTTTTAATTCTTTCAACAAATTGGCTCTATTATCAGTATTTTGATCCATCAGTATTATATAAGTTTCGGCAACTCTAGCATTTATTTCATGATCCAATGAAAGGTATATCATATATATGAAATCACTTATATCTGAATTAGTATATTTATCTCTTAATTTTAAAAGTGAGTTATTTAATCCCCATTGAATATCCTTTTTAGTTTTATTTTTAATTCTATTGAATATTTCATAAATATGTAATAATTCATGTAATATAACCCTCTTTAAATCCAATTTATTAAAATTATTGACATCTAAATAAATATAAATACTTGGGGATTTTAGATATTCTCCACCAAAGATACTAAATTTACTAACAGCATATATTTCTTTCCTTTTCTCATTATTCGTGGATATATATAAGTTTTTGATATTAAATTTATCATAATTATAATCCAGTGATATTAGACTCGATGGGTTCTCTATTTGATATAAAACTTTATCATAAACATCATTTATTATTTCCTTTAATATATTAGGTATTCCTCTACCCTCATTTATAGGAATCATCATCGGGTTCTCAGTAGAATATTTTTTGAAATTTTTAATCATGTTTTATATATTAATAACTTGTTTTATTAATAATTCTAAATTATTATGTATTTCCTTATTTCCTTGATTCATTTTAAAAATAGCATCTAAATATCTATTCTTTGGTGAATCATCTGGTCTGCCATAATAAATTTTATTAGATTCTATAAATTGACCAAATTCTACATTGGTTGTAAATCCTGGTAATTTATCTAAGTCTCTTGGTATCCAAAACATTATCTTATCACAAGATTTTATATATTTTTGTTCCCACTCAATTTGTTCTAAATAAGAATGTTTAAATTCACCCTTTGGTAGAGGTATAAATATTATGCCCTCAAATTTTAGTTTTTCTAAAATATTTATTGCTTCTTTCCTCCAATCAGAAGCATCATCGCCCCTTGGTGAAGGCCCAGCTAGAAATATAGATTCTCTCCCGTCTATATTTATTTCTGAATTATTATCACTATATACTATTTCCATTATAATTATTTTTTATCAATTAACTTTTTAACCATCACTTTCAATTCTTTTATTTCTTTTTTAACATCATCATTATTATCACTAACCATCGAATCAACAAATATTGAAGTTACTAAAGATAGTCCAAGGATACCACCAATGAATACTATGAATACAAAATAATAAATATTGATTCTATTGGCCCCTTTTCACATCGCTCCCTATTTATATATCCTTCCGAATAGCTCAAATATATCATCAGACTTTTCAATATCAATGAATGTTAGTAAATATCTCTTTGGCATACCTGATCTATTTCTCCAATTAGAAACGGTTGGTCTCTTGACATGAAAATATTCTTCTATACTCTTGTTGTGTATAGATTTTATGTAAAATTCTATAAATTTAAGGTCTATCATATTTAAAATCTTTTTTATACCAATTTGGTATATATTCAAATATAAATTTAATCTCATCATTGTTTAGTTCAAAATATTCAAATATGTCTTTATCATTCCATTCTTTTGAAAAATCTAAATAAGGAACCGCTTTTAGGTCTGATAGTATATTTGCACTATTTTTATAAAAAGATAGACAGAACCTAGCAAATTTGGTCATTAAATATTTATGAATATTTATTATTTCAGACTCATCATTTATTGATATTTCGTTAAATTGGTTACCATCAGATCTTTTACCAATTGGCTCATTTGTTAATATATCAACATAATCATCTTCATCTTTCTTATAGATTAATTGAAAAAAATCAGGATTTATTATATTTTCACCTTTTTTTGGTGGGTGACCAGATATTCTACAAATCTTTAAATATTTACCAATCTTTGATATACTACCATTTCTGAATAACTTATCACTTATGGACTTATCCATTTTGGAAAATATCTTATTTCTAATTCTAAGAACTATATCATCACCATGTATTGATACTTTATCCAAATCTTTGTATAGATTAACTAAACTATTACTATGATCTATGTGTGAATATATAACTTCTATATTCTCATCACGTATCTTCTTTATTGTTGTTATAGAAAGTGGTGTAAAAAAACCAGCATTGAATAGTTCGTTACCATCAATTAATTTCAAACTGGATTTATAGTCCATTATTATTTTTTTTATTTTCTTTGTCTTACTATCCTCTCTTGATGGTTTTCTGTTTATAAATTGCGTTGATGGATGAATAAATATTAAGTATTTTTCATTCTTTAATATATCAAATGATTTATTAAAGAATGATACATGTTTTCCTCTTTTATATGGGGGATTTTGTATGATAAGATCCCACTCACTAACTCCCCAAACTTCCTTAGCATGTTTATCAAAATCTTCACTTAGAAAACTACCCCAATAAATATTTGTTTCATATTCATCATAAGGATCAATAGCAACTAACCAACTAAAAACAGATTTGGCTTGTAGTTCTCCATAATATAAACAATTCTCTACAATCCACTTAAATCTTTCTTCTTCATCAGGAAATTCATCCTTTAATCCAACCATAAATTTATATGCGGCTAATATTAAGAATGTACCATAACCAGCAGAACTATCCAAAACTTTGTGATTTTTATTTTTCCAAAATTCTTTATCATATTTCTCAACCAATCTAACCATTGGTTCAGCTAATTCCTTAAAGGGTGTATGTACCTCACCATGTTTTTTCCTTTCAACATCAGCTATCTTAACATATTCCTTTAGTAGTTTATAGACACTACGTAGTCTCTCATAAGAAGATAATTCTTTGTCTAATAAATCCTTTATTTGTTTCCATAAAACATTATCATCACCAAGAACAGATAAAATTGATATCCTCTTATTTTTAATAGGTAATGATTTTATATAATCTTTTAGTTCATCATCATCTGAATATTTATCTAATATTAAATTATCAACGACTATTTCAAATATGTTCTTATCATGTTCTTCATTATAAACATCATAAACATTTGATGCTGTTCCAAAATTGGTTCCTTCTATATTACTTATTTTCAACATTTATTCTTTATTTTATTGTGAATTATATTCATATATATATATTAAATTCACAAACTATCTTTTAGTAAATCTAATTTAGAGAGACCCTTTATTCTTTCCCTCTCCTTTAAATCCAAATCTTCCTTATCTAAAATCTCAATCTCATTACAGATTTCTTCTATTAGCTTTATATTCTTATCTTTTTATCCTTTTTGTTTAAAGCATCAATATCCTCTTCTGGATCAGAATTAGCAAAATCATCACCAATACTTACTATAAAATGTGGATCAAATTCCCAAGAATCTCTTAATTTTCTAACAACATCAGCTAATATTTTTTATCAGATTTACTACTTGAATCCCAATAA